>Ga0265298_10010600_pt1 | contig 10887 bp, 10 predicted proteins | sample AusTroGonzalo_MG_3_FD_193486 | JGI IMG/M metagenome (GOLD analysis project Ga0265298, IMG submission 193486) | Bovine rumen microbial communities from tropical cattle in Woodstock, Queensland, Australia - Gonzalo_01 | ecosystem: Host-associated > Mammals > Digestive system > Stomach > Rumen ...
TAGAAGCCGTCACCATCGGCGAGAACGGCATCACGATGGACGACATCATGATCCACGACGAGACCACCGAGGACACCGGCATCCACATGATGCTGGCCCGCATGAGCGGCGACCTTCCCGTGGCCATCGGCGTGATCCGCAACGTGAAGAAGACCTCCTACACGCAACTGTACGAAGACCAGATGGAAGAGCAGATGGCCAACGGCAAGTACAAATGCATGGACGATCTGCTGAACAGCGGAGATACGTGGGAAATCTAATGCAGAATTAAGAATTCAGAATTAAGAATGAAGGGCGCTCGGAAACGGGCGTCCTTTTTTAATGAAGAATGATGAATGAAGAATGATAAATGATGAATAAAGGGAATAACATTTGCAATTCACCGTGGGTTTACGTTTTGCGATGTCTGTAGGGGCGTATCGCATACGCCCCGTATCGCATACGCCCGATATCGCATCCTTGTGATTGTCGTTGCCAATTCCTCCTCCGCGTGCGGAACGCACGCCATCTTAATAACCCCACATAAGGCCGTTAGGCAGCAGTGTGGGGTATGCGATGATGCGCGAGGGGCAGCGTGCCAGAGGCACGCAACAATTTTCTGATCTCAGCTTATCGCACAAAAAAAGGAGAGGCGTGGGGTGCGCACTCCATGCATTGAGTAGCCCCACTTCCCTCCTTTTTCCGTTGCTTGCGGAAGGACTTAACGCACCGCACGTATAGGGAAACCGTCGCGACGGGCTTGGGGGATCATGCCCATGCCGCCCTGATTAAAACAATTGAGCCACGCCTCATCCGGGTAGTCCGTGTACAGTGAACTAGACCAGTAGTAGCCGCGCTCTCTCGTGTAGCCGAAATCAGAATCGAAGCGGCCACCAGCGGCGGGAAGGAACACACTGTTGCCATTAGATGCGGTTAGCAAGCAGCCTGGTATCCCATTTTGGGTGGTCCAAGAACTGGTAGTGTTGTCCAGCAACTCCTGCCACTCGTCATTCGTCGGTGTGCGGGCACCTCCGCCAAGGTTGACCGTTGCAGCATCATCGGAAGCCTCCAAAGTGGTCAGGTTGTCTGTGTGACCAAAATTAGACATGGTACAGTATTTGGTAAGCGTGCGAGATGTTTTGCCGTATGCATAGGTACTCCAGTTATAGACCCCCTTCGGCGCGGTCTCGCCCCACGCATAGTAGTTGCCATAGACCTCGGGGCTACTGGCGCCCACATTACGGTCTGCCCACAGCAGGCCGCTCGGCAACCCGAGATCCACCCACTGCACAGAAGACGTCGTGCCGTTTCCGTTGCCACCGCCATTGTTGTTGCCACCGTTATTATTTCCATTGTTGTCTTCTGTGTCACAAGACTGCATCGCCGCACCCAGCAGGACAGCTGCCAAAAGAAATAAAAATGTTCTTTTCATCGCAAATGATTTTTATGAGGACCTCGGATTACACTTTTTCCATGACATACCACCATATCTTGCGAGGTCCTTTAATCAAGACATGGAAGAAACGTCGCTTCAAAAATAAGCATTTTTGGAATACTCATAGCACTCCATTTCATTATTTTTATTATACATGGGGTAGGATGGTAATATTATGATTATCAATATTTTATAAACATCATAACACTTGGATTGCGACATTTTTCAGTAACAGTGCAAGGGGCAAGCAAGTTTTTTTCGGTATAATTGAACTGTATTTTGGGCAAAACCGACTGTTTTATAACAGGCAGATGAATGATGAATAAAGGGAATAACATTTGCCGTTCACCTCACCCAGGTGTTGTTCGATAGGAAGCATTTTGCCGTCGCTCACTGGGATGCCGGGCATCAGCAGCGAACCTGCAATCGAATCCTTGTACTTGGGAAGATATACCACAGGCAATTGGTTGGCCAACGAGAGAAAGCCGAGGTATGTGGTCCTTCCTTCGGTGAACATAGGCCCGCATGGGGCCAGTCTCTTCCATAAGGCGATGCTGTGGCGCATCCGTTGCTGTTGGATGAACTGTTTACGGCTGTTCTTGCGCCTCTTCTCCGAGGTGGAAACACGTGTGACCACTGAGCCGTATCAGACAGCGGGCAAGGTCAACATTTGTTCCATACTTCCTCGTTATTTCTTCGATAGTTCTTCGAAAAATTATCGAAGAACTATCGAAGAAGTATCGAACAACTATCGAAGAACTGATATGGCATCTTGCTTTCTGGTAGCTCTCAAGTAGCTTTCATCTCCTTGCCAAAGACTTGCCAAATCGTTTTGCAAAGATACAAAATTATGAGAGGTTTGTCAAGTGTTTTTTCGTACCTTTGCCGTCTAAATGTTTTAGCAACATGGCAACAAAGAAATATCCGTTGGGCATCGCTTTCAGTGGAGGCGGAGCCAAGGGTGCGGCCCACTGCGGCGCGCTTCAGGCATTAAAGGAATATGGCATCCAACCCGACATTGTGTCGGGCACCAGCGTGGGCGCCCTTGTGGCGGTGTTCTACTCGTCGGGCCTCACCCCAAAGCAGATGATCGAGACCTTTCAGGGGTTGAATTTCTTTAAGGACATCGTCTCACCGAGCTTGCCGAAAGGAGGTCTTTTCGATTCGGACCCGTTGTTGGCTTTAATCCAGAACCTACTGCCCTACAAGCGTATAGAAGACCTTCCTATACCGACCTATATCGTGGCTTCCGACATGGAGCATGGGATGTCGAAGGTGTTCACCAAAGGGGAAATCGCCCCGCGTGTGGTGGCATCCTGCTCCATTCCGGTCATCTTCCAACCGATGTGTATCAACGGGACACACTACTTTGATGGCGGCACATTCCAAAACCTGCCCGTGTCGGCCATCCGGCAGAAATGCGACAAGGTCATCGCCTTCAATCTCAACCATTTGGAAGCGGAAAAGCACAAAAACAATATTGTCTCAGTGGCGTACCGCGCATTCATGATGATGATGGTTTCCAACGTGGCCGCTGACGCCGCTCAAGCCGACCTTTTCATCGATCTTGATACCTACGGCTGCATGGCCCACGATCTTTCGAGAATAGAGGAGCTGTTTTTCCGCGGCTATGAAAGCACGGTAAAAGCATTGGAAGAGAATGGATATCAGCGTGTTATGCCAAAAGAGGACATTCGCTTCCCCAAGAAGCGTAAGAAAAACGCGGCCAACAACCCCGAGGAAATATTCCGTAACACCCTCGAAAAGGGTTTGTCGGCCATCAGAGCATTAGGAAAAGGAAACACCGCAAAGAAATCCCTATAACGCCGCATCCGCCGCGATGTAATCCTGCATTTCGCGCAGTTCGGAAACGCCATCTCGGATGAAATCGGCGATTTTCCATGCGCCGTTTTCTTTCACCATTTTCACCTTGATCGGTTCTTTTTGTCCGCAATTGAGAACCACCATACTGACCATCGCTTCATTATCCGAGATGTTGTTCATTGAGGTTATCTCATATGAAAGATTCTCCCAATTATTTCCCCTAATCCAATGGTCATAGTCATGGAAACCGATTTCTCCGGGATACTTCTTGTCGATTTCACACACAATGGAATCCGTGGCCAAATATTCGGCAGACATGAACTTGTGGTCGAAATAGGAATAATCTCTTTTTTACGCGTTATACCAGACAAACCCTACGCAACTCTTCGGAGAACTTTGTGATTCCCTCCTGGATACGTTGAACTGTTTTCGATGACGTGCGACTTTTCCCCGTGGCATAATGACTGAGCTGATGCCGGTTTAGACCTGTAATAGTTTGCAAAAATGAAACCGATTTTGTGTTTATGCTGCGGCACCGCAGTGTAGCTGCCGTCATTGTTTCGTTCTATAATCACCGTGATGTTTTCCATTTCAGAGACAAATTCAAACGCATCGTCTCCTTTTAATACCGGGGTTGCTTCAATTGGTTTTGCCATAATTTCTTTATCTATTTTGTTTTTTAATCGGTTGCAAAAATACAAAAAAATCTAAACTATCATTTGTTTTGGCCTCTTACATCTTTCTGGTTGTTCACGGAGTGTTGTTTGTTTTGTTTTGCCCGCACGCCTGACGGCATACGAATTGGCCAGTGATCACTACTGCGAAAAAAACATTATAAAAAACAAATGTGTTGTTATTAAAAAAATGTATTTTTACAGTGTTGATAAAGGGAGTGTCTTTATCGTAAAATCACCAATGAGTGCAGTCCTGGTGGTATCAAGAAATAGCCCGATTCATTCGGGCTTTTTTCTTAGGTCAAAAGTCGTCAACAAAAAGATTTTCTCTTGGTTGTCCCATCGAGTCTGAATTACAATCCTGAAAGTTTCACTCTCCAATATCAATTTCTTTTCATCGGATTTTTTCACAGACATATTTCCATACTGTACAACAATCGGGATAAAGTCTTCCACTTCGAAGCCCAACTCCTTTATGCTACCTCCATGTTTCTCCACGATATGTTTAACCCAAACCCTTTGTTAGTTTTCGGATCGTTCTGCCCCCCCCCCATACGATATCAATGTAGCCGATGTCTTCACGGTATAATGCTTTTGGGCACTCTCCGTTTTGCACTTTAAGTAAATGCCTGATAGCCAGTTTCGGTTGACCGCAAAATTGGTCATATATAGGTCCGAATATCCCATTTTTGTTTTCTGATACACCATTGTTTTTCATGACACTTTATTATATAATTTGAACTTTGTTTTTCAATCGACAAATATACACCAAAAACAAGCAGTTGTCAAGTGTTTTGTGAAATTATTCTCGCATCTGAACATCAATTTAGTATGAATAAAATTTAACTATTCAAGATGCAATAGTTAAATTTTAAACTTGAAATTTCGCAGAAAAAAGTGTTTAAGGTATACCTTTTGCCTAAAAAAAGTATCTTTGCCCCATCATTTTCAGATGGTGTAAGTATGAAGATATTATTCGTAATCAACAACTTCTATATCAAAGGAAACGGTCTTTCTGGATCGGCACGACGCACCGTGAAGGAACTTCGCGAGGCCGGACAGGAAGTGCGGGTGCTATCCGCTACCAATCCCGACCCTAACGGTCCACAGCCCGATTACGTGCTGAAGAAGTTCGACATGCCCATCTTTCAGCCGTTACTTACACCGCAAGGCATCTCAATGGCCAAAAAGGATCCGAAAATCATCGAGGAGGCCGTACGATGGGCGGATTTGGTGCATCTCGAAGAGGCTTTTACGCTGCAATTCAAGACCTTGAATATCGCGAAGCGATTGGGCAAACCAGTGACCGCCACCTACCACTATCATCCCGAAAACGTCTTCAGCACCATGAAAATGGGTCGTTGGCACCTTCCGAACCGCTGCATGTTATTGGTCTATCGATTCTGCGTATATAACCGCTGCGAGATGATTCAATGTCCGACAGAAAACGTGAAAGAACGTCTGCTCCGTTACCGCATCAACGTGCCCTTGCGAGTCATCTCCAACGGGGTGATTCCCGATAAATGCATACGTCCGGAAACACCTCCAGAAGATTATTACGACGAAAATCGTCCGTTGAAAGTGATCTGTATTGGACGACTCTCCGACGAGAAAGACCAGCCTACCCTATTCAAATCCATGAAACACAGCAAGTTCGCCAAACGCATCCAACTGCATTTCGCGGGACAAGGTCCGACGGAAAAAGCCCTGAAACGTCGTGGAAAGAAACTCGTGGACGATGGCGTGCTGACCTATCCTCCTGAATTCGGGTTCTATTCGCACGATGAGTTGCGCCGACTGATGGCCAGCGCGGACTTGTGCGTACACTGCGCCACCACCGAAGTGGAAGGACTTAGCGTGATGGAAGCCCTGCAGCAGGGCGCGGTACCCGTGATCGCCACCGCCAAATACAGCGCCACTGCGCAATTCGCCCTGGACGACCGCAGCATATTCCCTGGAAGGAATCCAAAAGCGTTAGCCGAGCGCATCGACTACTGGCTCTCCCACCCCGAAGAGCGTTGGGAGATGGGAAAGAAATACGTGGAATCAATGAAGAAATACGAAATTTCCACGAGTGTACAAGAACTTATAGAGATGTTTGAAGAGGTTCTTCGAGAACACGAAACGGAATAATCTCTATCTTTTAGTCCCCCCCTCTTACCTTGCCCCCTCTTCCTGTTGCCTTTCCCCTTTTACCTTTTGCCTAAACATTCCCTTTTTTTTTCAAAATTAAGCCGTTAACACATAAACACACTTGATTATCAATATTTTATATTTCATAAAAAATGTTAATTTCGCCGCCGTGTTTTAAGAAGAGATCGTATGAAGATTCTATTTGTATTAAACAACATTTTCAGCCATGGTAATGGTCTTGCCACATCAGCACGAGCCACAGTGAAGGCACTGCATGATGCCGGACAGGAGGTACGAGTTCTCTCCTGCGAGAATTTGCTAGATCCACAAGGCCCGCAACCAGATTATAGGCAAAAAGAGTTCATTTTCCCCATCTTTCAACCTCTTGTCAAAGCGCATGGATACTGTTTTGCCAAATGGACAGGACCGAACATTGAAGAAGCGGTCCGCTGGGCAGATGTGGTGCATATCGAAGAGCCCTTCTTTATCGAACATGCAGCCATGAACTGGGCGAAGAAGCTTGGGAAACCCCTCACGGCCACGTATCACATGCATCCCGAAAACATGTTCTTCTCCCTCGGAATGGGCGATTGGTCGCTCCCGAACAACGCTATGTTGCGGTATTGGGTGCGCGTTTTCCTCAATAAGTGCTCTTACGTGCAATGTCCGACAGAAAATGTCCGTGAGAGATTGAACAGTTTCCACGTTAAAGCCAATTGTATAACGATTTCCAACGGATTGGCGCCCGACAAATGTATTCGTCCTGTGACACCGCCGAATGACTACTTAGACGAAAATCGTCCATTGGAGGTGATTTATATCGGTCGTCTTTCGGGTGAAAAGGACCAGCCAACGCTGATGAATGCGATGCATTACAGTAAATATGCGGACCGTATCCGCCTTCATTTTGCCGGACTGGGGCCCAATATGAAAAAATACAAACGTATGGCTGAGCAACTATACGAAGAAGGAACGGTGAAACACAAGCCCGTTTTCGATTTTTTCAATCGAGACCAACTGCGCGAAATGGCTGCCCATGCAGATTTGGCTATTCATTGTGCCACCATTGAAGTGGAAGGTTTAAGTATCATGGAGGCCATGCAACAGGCCGTGGTGCCCGTGATCGCCACGGCGCAATGCTCCGGAACTTCTACCTACGCATTGGATGACCACAGCAAATTCCCAGCAAAAGATGCAAAAGCACTTGCTGAGCGTATTGACTACTGGCTCGATCACCCGCAGGAGCGCTGGGAAATGGGCTTCAAATACGCCGAGTTGATGGAGAAGTACGACATCGCCATTAGCGCGAAACGACTCATTGAAATGTTCGAAAAGGCAATTGAAGAAAATAAAACCAAATAATCACTTAATATCAAGCAATGAAAATTTTATTTGTAGTAAACAACTTTTTCTGTCAGGGCAACGGCCTAGACGAATCGGCAAGACGAACCGTAAAGGCACTGCGTGAAGCTGGACAAGAGGTTCGTGTCCTCTCGGGTAAGAATTTGGAAGACCCCAATGGTCCTCATGCGGATTATGAGATGGAGAACTTCGATTTTCCGTTGGTGCAGCCGATGCTCTCCTCCTTTGGCTACCATTTTGCCAAGTGGAAGGGACCGCAGATTGAGGAGGCGGTACGCTGGGCGGACGTCATTCACATGGAAGAGACCTTCTTCCTCCATCGTGCCGCTATGAAATGGGCATTGAAATTGGGCAAGCCGCTTGTGGGAACTTATCACGTGCATCCGGAGAATATCATCTTCAACACCTTGGGGTTCCGCGGTGGTTTTCTGACGTGCCAACTGATTCTGCGCCATTGGTGTCGTGTTTTTTACCGTCATTACAAATATATACAATGTCCTACGGAGAATGTCCGTGAGCGATTGGTCCGCCATCACGTTAAAGCGCACTGCTTCACGCTCTCCAACGGCGTGATTCCCGATAAGTGCATTCGTCCGCTCACACCGCCGGAGAACTACTACGACGAAAATCGTCCGCTCGACCTGATCTACATCGGTCGCACCGCCGTGGAGAAAGACCAGCCGACGCTCTATAAGGCGATTCGTCTCAGCAAGTACGCGAAACGTATCCGGCTGCATATTGCGGGCCGCGGTCCGAAACTGAAAGAATATACCCGTATGGCCGAAAAGCTCTACGAAGACGGTGTGGTGGGCTACAAGCCGACCATTGGTTACTACAATCGCGACCAGCTGCGCGAACTGGCCGCCAACGCCGATTTGGCCGTTCATTGCGCCTATATTGAAGTGGAAGGCATGAGCATCACGGAAGCGCTGCAACAGGCCGTTGTGCCCGTTATCGCCACTGCCCGTTACTCCGGCACAGCCGCATACGCTTTGGATGAACGCAGCAAGTTCCCCTCGAAAAACGCGAAAGTCCTTGCCGAGCGCATCGACTACTGGTTCGATCACCCGCAGGAGCGTTGGGAGATGGGATTCAAATACGCCGAGTCGATGAACAACTACGATATCAACACCGTGGTTGCGAAACGGCTCATTGAAATGTATGAGGCAGCGATAAGCGAGCAAGGAAATTAAGAATGAAGAATGCATAATGAAGAATGAAGAATAAAAAATATTGAATCCAAAACGACAGTCCAAACGGCCTGTCGTTTTGTTTATTGCCTATCCCCTATTGCCTATCCCCTAAAAAATGTATCTTTGCCGCATCATCAACCTTTCGAATATGAAGAAAAGAAATCTACTGTTTACGGCCATTTTCGCGATGGTCACGTTCGCTGGACTTAGCGTGAAAGCCCAGGATTCCGTGTTCAGTTATGCCTATCAGGGCACGACGCTTTATTACATCATCGACGGCAACCAGCAGGCGCGGGTGGTTCCCCCACTCTACCCCGATATGTACTATAACGCCGACAGCACAGAGAGTAGCACTTGGTATGGTTATGCTCAGCCGCAGGGTAACGTTGTGGTACCCGACTCGGTGGTGTTCAGCGGAACAAGCTATCCCGTCACTGCGGTTGAGGCGTTTGCCTTTTATCTTTGCGATAGTGTGACCAGCGTAACCCTACCTGCTTCAGTCACTTATCTGGAACATGATGCCTTTACGCTCTGCTCGCTGGAAACCATTTCGATGCCTGGAGTCACCTTTATGGGTGAAGGCTGTTTCTACATCGCATACGCCTTGACAAGCGTGGAGATTCCCGGCGGTGTAACCTTTATTCCCGAATGGGGGTTCGACCAATGCGAGGCTCTTCAGTCGGTGACTCTCCACGAAGGTGTGACCACCCTTGGTCTAAGCTGTTTCCGATACTGCTCCAGCCTTCAATCGGTAACATTCCCTCAAAGTTTAACTACCATTAACGACAATGCTTTCAACGGATGCTCCTCCCTGTTGTCATTGACATTGCCAAGTAACTTGACCAGCATTGGTGCTAACGCTTTCGAGTTCTGCATGAACCTTCAGTCAGTATCATTCCCCGAAAGTCTGACCACTATTGGAGTTAGCGCTTTCCATGGATGCCCTAGTCTCCAGTCGGTTGACATCCCTGGCAGCGTGAGTAATATCGATTCCTGGTGTTTTGCCCAATGCATCAACTTGTCTACCGTTACCCTGCACGAGGGCACGCAGACGATCGGTTTCTGCGCTTTCCGGGAATGCATAAGCCTGACCACCATCAACTACCCCTCCACATTGGAGGAGATCGGCAGTTTTGCGTTCCAGTATGACAGCATGCTCACCACCCCTGCCATTTTTCCCGATGGACTCACCTTTTTAGGAGTTGTGGCTTACGGGGATTGCAGCAGCATTCTTACCGCGAGTTTGCCTGGCTCTATAGGAGAAGTACCGGATGAAGTGTTTTTCGGTTGCACCTCTTTGAAAACGGTCACAATTGGGGATGGAATTACAGCTATTAACGAGCAAGCCTTCAATCATTGCCCTAATATTGACACTATCTATGTGAAGTGTGCTGTTCCACCCACCGTTGGTCCTTCCTCCGACAGTACCTTCTACATTTACACTTCCGTCCTCGTTGTTCCCTGCGGTTCTTATGATGCCTATATTAATAATCCGATAGAAGAGTATTTCTCAGAAATCATCGAAGACTGCAACGTTGGTGTCTCTGAGGTGAACCTTTCTGAAATCACCATTCGTGTCGTCAACAGCCGCATTGAGGTTGAAGGTGCCGAAGGCGAAACCGTGCGCGTGTTCGACATTACGGGCAAACAGGTCCGCAACGAAGCGTTGTCCGCCGGCATCTATCTGGTGCAGATCGGCAACCGTCAGGCAGAGAAAGTGGTGGTACACCCGAACATGTAATGGTCTCTTTTTCGTAACATAAACCTAAAACGGCAGGCCAAACGGTCTGCCGTTTTTATTATCAATGGCATAATTAAAAAATTGTACTTTTGCAGCCTATTAAGTGAAAGAAATATGCAAGGTTTAGTGACAAAATCCACAGGAAGTTGGTACTCCGTACTTAACGAGGCCACGGGCGAGCGGTTGGACTGCCGGTTGCGCGGTCAATTCCGCATTCACGGTATCAAGAACACCAACCCCGTCATTGTGGGCGACCGTGTGGAGTACGACATCGAAAAGGACGGCACCGGGGTCATCAACCAAATTACCCCGCGCAAGAACTACATCGAGCGCAAATCCACTAACCTTTCGAAAATCAGACACTTGATTGCCGCCAACATCGATTTGGCTTTCTTGGTGATTACCCTTCGGGAACCCCGCACCTCACTCGGTTTCATCGACCGTTTCTTGGTGGCAGCGGAGGGATTCCGCATCCCCGTATGTTTGGTTTTCAACAAAATGGACCTCTACAACGAGGCGGAATTATCTGTAGTCGAAGAGCTGTCG
>Ga0265298_10010601_pt1 | contig 10887 bp, 8 predicted proteins | sample AusTroGonzalo_MG_3_FD_193486 | JGI IMG/M metagenome (GOLD analysis project Ga0265298, IMG submission 193486) | Bovine rumen microbial communities from tropical cattle in Woodstock, Queensland, Australia - Gonzalo_01 | ecosystem: Host-associated > Mammals > Digestive system > Stomach > Rumen ...
CTTCGTATTATAGCGAAGATCGGCCAAGGAAGGCAACACTAAAATGTCAAAAGTCGCCAAAAGACGCAAAACCGCGCGGGAGGCCGCGAGGGCTCGGCAGCCCAAAAGAAAATTGGGGAACCTCCAAGACAAATTCCGATAGACGTTCCGCGTGGAGATATGATATAATATGCGCCAATGCAAAAAGCCAGGACAGTGAAGGGCGGCGTCGCAGCCGCAAAAGGGTTCAGGGTCGCGGGCGTGGCGGCGGGCGTGAGACGCTCCGGGCGCAACGACGTGGCCGTGATTTTCGCCGACGCGCCGTGCGAAACGGCGGCGGTTTTCACCACCAACAAGGTCGCGGCGGCGCCGGTTCTGCGCGACCGCGCGCTCCTGAAGGGCGGTGTCGGGTCGATGCGCGCAATTGTCGCCAACTCCGGCTTCGCCAACGCCTGCACGGGCGACACCGGGCTCAGGGACGCGGAGCTGTGCGCCATGGTGGCGGCGGGCGAGCTCGGCGTCAAACCGGGCGAGGTTCTCGTCGCGTCCACGGGCGTGATCGGCAGGCGGCTGCCGGCGGACCGCGTCGCCGCCGGCGTAAAGGCCGCGGCCAAGGTTCTCGGCTCGACGTATGCACACGGGCTCGCGGCGGCCCAGGCCGTCATGACGACGGACACCAAGCCGAAGCAGGCCTGCGCGAAGACGGAGATTGGCGGCAAGACCGTCACCGTCGGCGGCATGACGAAAGGCTCCGGAATGATCGAGCCCAACATGGCGACCATGCTCGGCTTCATCACTACCGATGCCGCCATATCGCGCCGGATGCTCAGGAAGGCTCTTCTCGCCGCGCTTGCGAAAAGCTTCAACCGCGTCGTCGTCGACGGCGACGAATCCACGAACGACTCGCTGTTCCTGATGGCATCGGGCGCGGCGGGGAATCCGCGCATCGAAAAGGAAGGGCCGGACTACGACGCGTTCCTCGACGCGCTCGAGACCGTGTGCGTGTCGCTGGCGAAGCAGATGGCGGCCGACGGCGAGGGCGCGACGAAGTTCGTGACGGTGACCGTGAAGGGCGCGAAGAGCGCGAAGGACGCGGAGCTCGCCGCCCGCGCGGTCGCGCGCTCGCCGCTCGCGAAGACGAGCTGGTACGGGCGCGACCCGAACTGGGGGCGCGTCCTCGCGGCGGTGGGGTACTCCGGCGCGGACGTCTCGGACATGAAGTCGGAGGTGTTCTACGACCGCGTCTGGGCGTTCCGCCGCGGCGAGGTCGCGGGCGAGGCGCAGCTGAAGAAGTTGGAGGCCGTCATGAAGAAGCCGTCCTTCACCGTGACCGTGGACCTGCACCTCGGGGATTACGATTGCACAATCTACACCTGCGACATTTCGAACGAATACGTCCACATCAACGCCGACTACACAACATGAAAACGAAAGGCATCCGTACGATGAAGAAAATCGCAACAGCCGCTCTCGCGGCGGCGCTCGCTTTCGCGGCGCGGTCCGAGACCGTCGTGGACGTCCAGCGCGCCGGAGCGGAGAAGACGCTCTTTTCGGTGGACGTCCAGGGCTCCCCCGCGTTCAAGTCGAGCCTCGTCAAGAACCTCGTCCTGTCCGGGGCGTTCCGCCTGTCCGCGCCCGAGACGGCGTCGATCAAGGTCACGGGCGCGACCGGCGCCGTCGTCACGGCGGAAGGGCGCGGAAAGAAGCTTTCGTTCCAGTCGAAGGCGGCCGACGACAAGTCGGCGCGCATGGAGGCGAGGATGCTCGCCGACAAGATGTGCGAAACCTACGCGAAGCAGAAGGGTTTCGCCTGCGACATGATCGCGTTCGTCTGCAAGAACGGGCGCAGCGAAGAGCTCTGCACGGCCTATCCCGACGGGGCGGACGTAAGGCAGCTCACGCAGGAGGGCGAGGGCAGGGCGTGCGTCGGCCCCCGCTGGAAGAACAAGGGCGCGATTTTCTTCACCGGCTACCGCAACGGCGCGCCTCAGGTGTTCGAGATCCCCGCCGCTGGCGGGGCGCCTCGCCTCGCGTGGGGATTCGGCGGTCTCACGACCGGCGCGACCGTGTCGCCGGACGGCGCCCGCGCGGCGATAATAATCTCCAAGCCGTTCGGCAACCCGGAGCTGTGCACCATCGATCTCGCGGGCGGAACGTGGAACCGTCTTACGACGACCAGGGCCGCGAACGAGGGCCAGCCGTCGTGGAGTCCGGACGGCAGCAAGATCGTGTACGTCTCGGACGAGTCGCGCCGCCAGCATCTCTACATAATCGACGCGGCGACGAAGGCCAAGAGGCGGATAACATCTTCCGGAACGCAGAACGTCGATCCCGACTGGGGCCCCGACGGCTCGATCGCCTACACGACGAAGCGGGCGGGCCAGTCGCAGATCGCGGTCGTGGGCCCTGCGGACGGCGACAAGTCCGCGCGTCTCGTCACGCAGCCCGGCGCGTGGGAGCATCCGACCTGGACGCGCGACGGGCGCCATTTGATCGCCGAACGCGACGGGGCGCTTTTCCTGGTGGACACCGCGGAGCAGGGCGACGAGCCGAGGCGGCTTTTCACGGTCAAGGGCCGCTGCATCACGCCGGCGATATCGCGCTGAGGGCACGACGCCATGAAAATAGACGTCGCATACGTAGCGGAACTCGCGAGGCTGGAGTTGAGCGAAGAGGAGAAGGCCCTCTTCCAGCCGCAGCTCGAGAGCATAGTCGGGTACGTGGAGAAGATTTCTGAGGTCGACGTCGACGGCGTCGAGCCGATGATGCACGGCAGGGAGCTGTCGAACGTGTTCCGCGCGGACGAGGTGCGTCCGTCGATGCCGCGCGAGGAGGCGCTCGGCAACGCGCCGGCGCGCGTCGGCGACGAGTTCCTCCTGCCGAAGATAGTCGAAGGGGCGGAGAGCTGACATGGAACTTTACGAGCTGGGGATAAAGGAGGCCCGCGAAGGCCTCGCGAAGGGCGACTTCACGACAGAGGAGCTCGCGGCGGCAGTGGCCGCGCGGGTCGAGTCCGCGGACGGCGAAATCGGCGCGTACCTCACGTTCGAGCGCGACGCGGGAACGCCCGGCGCCGTGCCAGTCGCGATCAAGGATCTCATCAACGTGCGGGGACAGCCTTGCACATGCGCCTCGAAGATACTGAAGGGATACGTCTCGCCGTACGACGCGACGGTCGTCGCCAACATGAAGAAGAGCGGGTTCTTTCCGCTCGGGCGCGTCAACATGGACGAATTCGCGATGGGCTCGTCCACCGAAAACTCGGCGTTCGGCGCAACCCGCAACCCCTACGACCTTTCGCGCGTCCCCGGCGGCTCGTCCGGCGGTTCCGCCGCGGCGGTGGGCGGGGATCTCTGCATAGCGGCGCTCGGGACGGACACCGGCGGCTCGATACGCCAGCCCGCGAGCTTCTGCAACATCGTGGGCGTCAAGCCCAGCTACGGGCGCGTGAGCCGGTACGGCATCACGGCGTTCGCGAGTTCGCTCGACCAGGCGGGTCCCATGGCGAAGACCGTGGAGGACGCGGCGATCCTCCTCGGCGCAATCGCCGGGCGCGACCCGATGGACGGCACGACGCCCGACGAGCCTGTCCCCGACTACGCGGCGGCGCTCGCAGGCGCGTCGCTGAAGGGCGTCAAGGTCGGGCTGCCCAAGGAGTATTTCGGGGCGGAGGGCCTCGACCCGGAGGTGAAGCGCATAACCGAGGAGGCCATCGCGCGCTGCGCGGCCGCCGGCGCGGAGATCGTCGAGGTCTCGCTCCCGCACACCGGGTACGCGATGGCGGTCTACTACATCATAGCGCCGGCGGAGGCGAGCGCGAACCTGGCGCGGTTCGACGGCGTCAGGTACGGCCACCGCAGCGCGGCGTCGGCTGACGTGCATTCCCTCTACCTCAAGTCGCGCGCCGAAGGCTTCGGTCCCGAGGTGAAGCGGCGGATAATAATGGGCACGTACGTGCTCTCGAGCGGATACTACGACGCGTACTACGGGCGGGCGCAGAAAGTCCGCGCGCTCATAAAGCGCGATTTCGACGACGTGTTCGCGAAGGTCGACGCCGTCCTCTCGCCGTGCGCGCCGACGCCGGCGTTCCGCATCGGCGAGGTGCAGGATCCGCTGACGATGTACCTGAACGACCTGTTCACGATCCCGTCGTCGCTCGCGGGCGTGTGCGCCGCGAGCGTCCCCGCCGGATTCACCGCCTCGAAGCTGCCCGTCGGGGTGCAGTTCGTCTGCGGCGCGTTCGAGGAGGAGCGCCTGCTCAGGATATGCAAGGCGTTCGAAGACGCGACGGGGACCGGGCGCGCGCTGCGCGAGGCCGCCGGCGCGAAAGTCCCGGCCGCGCGCGGCGGCGGTGCGGTCTGAAACAATGTAAAAAACAAGGAGAGCAAAAATGAAGATAGCGATAGCATCCGACCACGGCGGACTCGAACTCAAGTCCGCGCTGGCGAAAACCCTTTCGTCGGGAGGGAACGAGGTTGCGGACCTGGGGCCCTCGTCCGCGGACTCATGCGACTACCCGGACTACGCGATCGAGGTCGCGCTCAAGGTGGCGTCCGGCGCGGCGGACACCGGCGTTCTCGTCTGCCGCAGCGGAATCGGAATGTCGATGGCCGCGAACAGGTTCCAGAACGTCCGCGCCGCGCTCTGCCGCACGGTCGCCGACGCCGAAGCGTCGCGCCGCCACAACGGGGCGAACGTTCTTTGCCTCGGGGCGGACGCGACGTCCGCGGCTGACGCGGAGAAGATAGCCGCCGCGTTTCTCGCGACCGCGCCTGAGGAGGGCGGGCGCCACGCCGCGCGCCGCGCGAAGCTCGAGCGCGCGCGCAGGCTTTCGGACGCGTCCGGGCTGCTCCGCGACGACCCCGAGGTTTTCGCCGCGATCAAGGCGCAGACCGACCAGGAGGACACCGAGATCAACCTGATCGCCTCCGAGAACACGTCGTCGCGCGCGTGCCGCGAGGCGGCGGGATCGGTGCTCATGAACAAGTACGCCGAGGGCTATCCGGGCAAGCGCTGGTATTCGGGGTGCCTCCCGGTCGACGCGGCCGAGGAGCTCGCCCGCACGCGCGCCTGCCGGCTTTTCGGAGCCGAGCACGCGAACGTGCAGCCGCACTGCGGCAGCGCGGCGAACATGGCCGTCTACTTCGCGACGATCAAGCCAGGCGACACGATAATGTCGATGAGCCTCGACCAGGGCGGGCATCTTTCGCACGGCTCGCCGGTGAACTTCTCCGGCAAGATCTACAACATAGTCCCGTACACGGTCGACCGCGAGACCGAGCGTCTCGACTACGACGCGATCGAGCGCCAGGCGATGGAGGTCAAGCCCAAGATACTGCTCGCCGGCGCGTCGGCGTATCCGAGGACGATCGACTTCAGGCGCATCCGCGAAATCTGCGACAAGTGCGGCGCGATCATGGTGGTGGACATGGCGCACATCGCGGGCCTCGTCGCCGGCGGCGCGCACGAGTCGCCCGTCCCCTACGCGGACTTCGTGACGACGACGACCCACAAGACGCTCGGCGGCCCGCGCGGCGGCATGGTGCTCTGCAAGGAGAAGTGGGCGAAGGCGCTCGACTCCGCGGTGTTCCCCGGAATGCAGGGCGGCCCGCTGGAGAACATAATCGCCGCGAAGGCGGTCGTCTTCAAGGAGTGGATGAGCGAGGGCAAGAAGGGCTACGCGCAGCAGGTCGTCAAAAACTGCCAGACGATGTGCAAGACGGTGCAGGACCGCGGCTACAGGATCGTCTCCGGCGGAACCGACAACCACCTGTTCCTCGTGGACGTCAAGAAGTCGAAGGGCATCACGGGCAAGGAAGCCGCCGCCGCGCTGGACGCGGCCGGCATCGTCGTGAACAAGAACACGATCCCGTACGACACCGAGTCGCCCTTCAAGACGTCCGGCATCCGCGTCGGCACGGCCTCGGTCACGACGCGCGGCATGAAGGAGCCCGAGATGGTCAAGATCGGCACGTGGATCGCGGACGTCCTCGACGACATCTCCGACACCGCGGTGCAGGAGCGCGTGAAGCGCGAGGCCGCCGCGCTCGTCGCGGGCTTCCCGGTTCCGTAAACGTCGCCAGGAGCGGACATGGACACCGAAAGACTCATGGCGATAGGGCCGGTGGACGGACGCTACGCCGGCAAGTGCGCCGAATTCCGGGAGGTGTTCTCGGAGTTCGGCCTCGTCAAGCGCCGCGTCGCGGTCGAGTGCGCGTGGCTGGAGGCGCTCTGCGCGGCGAAGGCCGTGCCGGAATGCAAGGCGCTGCACGCGATCGCGTCGGGTTTCACGGTCGATGACGCCGCGCGCGTCAAGGAGATCGAAGGCACGACCAACCACGACGTCAAGGCTGTCGAGTACTTCATCAAGGAGAAGGTCGCCGGAACGCCGCTCGAGAGCCGTTCGGAGTTCATCCACTTCGCCTGCACGAGCGAGGACATAAACAACATGTCCCACGCGCTCATGCTCCGCGACGGCAAGGCCGTGCTGAGGGGCGCGATGGACGAGGTCGCGGACAAGATCGCCGCGATGGCGGCGGAATACGCCGCGGTTCCGATGCTGGCGCACACCCACGGCCAGCCCGCTTCGCCGACGACCGTCGGCAAGGAGTTCGCGGTCGTCGCGGCGCGGCTGAGGCGTCAGGCGGCGGAGATCGACAGGCTCGTGATGCCCGCCAAGATGAACGGCGCCGTGGGCAACTTCAACGCGCACCTGTCGGCGTATCCGGACGCCGACTGGGAGGCGATTTCGCGCAAGGTCATCGAGTCGTTCGGACTGCGGCAGAACCGCCTCACCACGCAGATAGAGCCGCACGACGGAATCGCGGAGCTCTTCGACGCGATATGCAGGTGGAATTCCGTCCTGCTCGACTTCGACCGCGACGTGTGGATGTACGTCTCGATGGGCTACTTCAAGCAGCGCACTGTCAAGGGCGAGATAGGCTCTTCCACGATGCCGCACAAGGTGAACCCCATAGACTTCGAGAATTCGGAAGGCAACCTGGGCCTCGCAAACGCGATTCTCGGCTTCATGGCCAGAAAGCTCCCGGTTTCGAGGATGCAGCGCGATCTCACCGACTCCACGACGCTCCGCAACATGGGCGTGGGGTTCGGCTACGCGCTGATAGCGGTGCGCTCGACGCTGAAGGGGCTCGGAAAGCTCGAACTGAACGCCGAGAGGCTCGCGGACGATCTCGACTCCAACTGGGAGGTTCTCGCGGAGCCGATACAGACCGTGATGCGGAAGGTCGGCATGGACCGTCCGTACGAGCGCCTCAAGGAGCTTACGCGCGGACGGCGCGTCGACGCGAAGATCATGCGCGACTTCGTGAAGTCCCTGCCGCTTCCCAAGGCGGACCGCGACCGTCTCGCCAGGCTAACGCCAGCGACGTACACAGGCCTCGCCGAAAAGCTCGCCAGGACCGAGGATTAGCCGCGCCGCGGCTCACCGCAGCGGGATGCGCTTGTCGCGGGGGCGTTTGGCGGAGGGGAACGCGCAGACGGCGCGTTCCCCGTCCATGAGGGCGGCGACGCCGTCTTCGACGCGGATTTCGCTCCCGCCGAGTGCGTTCGCGGCGACGAGGCATTTTTCGAGACCGTCGCCTGTGCCGAAGTTCCAGGCCTCGTCGGGCTGCGCCAGGCGCGACGCGCCGTCGTATATCGATTCGCCGCCGAGCGCGGCGACCGCTTCGACGACGGCCTTTTCCGAAACGCGGCGTGCCTCTACGAGCGCGGCTTTCGAGACCGGGCACCGTTCCAGCGCCGCCTTGACGAAGGGGCCGGATTCCGTCTGGCCGAGTTCATGGCCCGCGTAAGGCGCCAGCGCGGCGGCGCGGTTCGATCCGCGGAGGGCGTCCAGGCGCTGTGCGATTTCGGCGCGGTCCATCTCCGGCGTCAGGCCGAGGGGCTCGTCGCGGCGGACGAACTCGACGCGTCCGGCGTCCGGGAGGCGCGGCTCCACGAGCGTCTGCTCCGCCGCGTCCTTCGGCGGCACGAGGAACGCGCGGAGCTTTCGCGAGAAGTCCCCGTACGCGGCGGGGTCTATGGTCGCCGTGGGGTAGAGGAGGTGTATCCACCCTGTCGCGTGCGAGACGATCGTAACGCGCTCGTGCTCGAGGGCGCGGCGGGCCTGGGCCGAAATCACGGTTCCGTTGGACCACATCGCCCGCGTGACGAGACGCCGGTTGTTCGTCAGAATTCCGGAGTCCGCGTCGATGAAGTTCTGCGAATGGAGCGGCGTCGCCATCAGGTATACGGATTCGAGCGGGAGGCCGCACACGACGAACGCGGCGGCGGCGTACAGTCCGGCAAGGGACACGCACTCGCCCGCGCCTACGGCGTGGCCGGGCTTGCGGCGGAACGCGTCCATCGCCTCGACCGTTTCCGTCTTCCAGTAGGGGATGACCTCGCCGCCGTACTTGTCCAGCCCGAAGTGCCGGCGTATGTCGATGTCGTAGTAGTAGACGTCGCCCTGGTATCCGAAAAGCGCGTTGGACGCCGCGACCTGTTCCGGGGGGATGAACGGCGCGAAGCGGGCGAGTTCCCTCTTCTGGGTCGTCAGCCCCCACGTCTCCAGATCGAGGTTGAACGTGTAGTTGTCCATTATGTGCTGGCGGAGCCGCTGGAGGCGCTTTTTCGGGCGCATCTCCCGTATGCCGTCGAACCATTCGAGGTCCCGCCACGCCCACAGGCGCGGCGAGAGAATGTTCGCGAGGACGAGCGAGAACATCAGTTCGGGGAAGACGAATATCTCCATGTCGGAGAGCGTCGCCGCCGCGGACTTTTCCTCTTCGGGTATGCCGGCTGCCGCAGTGTCCATGTCTCAACCCTTCGCGCCGGATATTACCGCATAGAAGTAGAACCAGTATTGCATTTGGGCGGGAATTATACCATGCCCGGCGCAAAATTGCAATAGCCTTGAAATGAAGACGGAAATATGGTAACATATTGGCGGAATATGATAATGTCATTCTTCAAGAAGCAGGCGTTCGGCGTCGCGATACTCGCGTGCGCCGCGGCTGCGTTCGCGTGGCCCGGGGCGTTCAAGGCGTGGGGCGGGGTCAAGCTCGTCACGCTCGTCGTGCCGGCGATACAGCTCATCATGTTCGGGATGGGCACGACGCTTTCGCTTTCGGACTTTCTGTCGGTCGTGCGCGCGCCGTGGGCGGTTTGCGTCGGAGTCGCGCTGCAGTTCGCCGTGATGCCGCTTGTCGGGTGGGGGGTCGCGTCCGCGTTCGGCTTCGACGGCGAACTGGCCGCCGGGTGCGTGCTGGTGGGCTCGGTCGCCGGCGGCACGGCGTCGAACGTCGTCGCGTATCTCGCGAAGGCCAATGTCGCGCTTTCCGTCACGATGACGTGCTGCTCGACGCTACTTTCGCCTTTCGTGACGCCTCTCCTCGTCAAGCTTCTCGCCGGGCGGTTCGTGGACATCGACGCGGTGAAGCTGATGGTCGAGTCGATGAAGATAGTTCTTGTCCCGGTAATCGCGGGCGGACTCGTCCGCTGCGCGTTCAGGAGCGTGTTCGAGAAGCGCAGCGCGGAGTGCGGGCGCGTGTTGACGGTCCTGTCCATGTCGGGCATCTGCTTCACGATTCTCGCGCTGACGGCGGCGGGGCGCGACACTTTGCGCGACGCCGGGGCGGCGATCGTCGCGGCGGCGGTTCTGCACAACGCCGCGGGCTTCGTCGCCGGGTATTGGCTGACGCGGCTTCTGGGCAGGGTGCTGCCGTTCGGGGAGAGCGAGGCCCGGACCGTCGCGATAGAGGTCGGGATGCAGAACAGCGGCATGGCGGCGGCGCTCTCGATAGGGGTTCTTGGCAGCGCGGTCGCCGCTCTCCCCGCGAACGTGTTTTCGATCTGGATGAACTTTTCCGGCTCCGTTCTAGCCAGCATCTGGAGCCGTAGTGCCAAGAAGGACTGAAGTTCCTCGGCTTAAATCGGGACAAAATGTCCCACTGTGCGACAGATATGAGACGGAATTGACACGATAACGGCGCAGATACGACCCAAGGAGGGGGCTGGCACGGTATCTGCTTATTCAGAAGCGACTATTTCGGCGACTGCCGGCAGCGGCCGGCGGCGACCGGGATTGAAGAGAAGAGAAAATCCGAAAGGAAAGGAAGAAAGACTATGGCAAAGGTTCTTGGAATAGATTTGGGAACGACGAACAGCTGCATGGCCGTCATGGAAGGCGGCGAGGCTACGGTGATTCCCAACAAGGAAGGCGCGAGGACGACGCCTTCGATCGTGGCGTTCACGAAGACGGGCGAAGTTCTTGTCGGTCAGGCGGCGAAGCGCCAGGCGGTGACGAATCCGAAGTCGACAATCTACTCGATCAAGCGTTTCATCGGGCGCAGGTTCGACGAGATGACCGACGAGATAAAGATGGTTCCGTACGAGGTCGTCAGGGCCGCGAACGGCGACGCCGCCGTCAAGGTGAACGACAAGGTCTACACGGCTCAGGAGATTTCCGCGATGGTGCTCAGGAAGCTCAAGGAGGACGCGGAGGCGTTTCTGGGCGAGAAGATCACCGAGGCCGTCATCACGGTTCCGGCGTACTTCAACGACCAGCAGCGCCAGGCGACGAAGGACGCGGGCAAGATCGCGGGCCTTGACGTCAAGCGCATCGTGAACGAGCCGACGGCGGCCTCGCTCGCGTACGGTCTCGACAAGAAGAAGAACGAGAAGATCGCGGTCTACGATTTCGGCGGCGGAACGTTCGACATATCCGTGCTCGACATCGGCGACGGCGTCTTCGAGGTGAAGGCCACGAACGGCGACACGCACCTCGGCGGCGACGACCTCGACCAGGCGATCATGAAGTGGATGATCGAGGACTTCAAGGCGCAGCAGGGCATCGATCTCGGCAACGACATGATGGCGCTCCAGCGTCTGAAGGAGGAGGCCGAG
>Ga0265298_10010602_pt1 | contig 10886 bp, 8 predicted proteins | sample AusTroGonzalo_MG_3_FD_193486 | JGI IMG/M metagenome (GOLD analysis project Ga0265298, IMG submission 193486) | Bovine rumen microbial communities from tropical cattle in Woodstock, Queensland, Australia - Gonzalo_01 | ecosystem: Host-associated > Mammals > Digestive system > Stomach > Rumen ...
GCCTCGAAAGCGCCATCATCAAGCTCACGCTCCAGTCGAGCCTCATGAGCCACGACATCGACATGAACATCGCACAGAAGGTCGTCACCGAAATTGCACCGACGCTCCGCCGCCGCGTAAGCCTTGACGCCGTGCTCCATGCCGTATCGCAGCACTACGAAGTTCCCGAAACCAAGCTTATCGAACCGGGCCGCGGCACCAAGGAAATCTCGAAGGCTCGCCAAGTCGCCATGTTCCTCATGCGCGAACTCTCCCCCATCAGCTTGCAGAGCATCGGCTCCCGCTTTGGCGGCAAGGACCACTCCACCGTCGTGCACGCCATCAAGAGCGTCAAAAAAGAAATGGAAACCGACCCGAGCTTTGCCCGCTTGATCGAAAGCCTCAAGAACACCATTCACGATTAATACGCCTTCGGCGCAGTTATCAGCGTATCCTTTATACAAAAAGCCCCGGGTTAACCCGAGGCAATTTCTTTTGCATGTAAAGCTGCGAGCGATCGCTTTACAAGCAATGAGCTCTCAAATCTTCGTCGCTCAAGGTGCTGAGGTATGCAGGCGGAACGTCGAGAACAGTCTTGCAACCAGTCTGGCCGTTAGCCTTCATACGCAGCGCTGCGCGGGCGTAAGCCACGAGAACGCTCGTCGTGAATTCCGGGTTGGAATCGAGCTTGAGGCTGTATTCGATCACGTGAGTGTGTTCCTTGTTCATGCCGGTCTTGCCGGTACGGATCACGAAACCACCGTGAGCGAGGCCGCTGTGGTTCTTGTTGAATTCTTCTTCGCTGATGAAGTTGACCGTGGTATCGTATTCATCGAAGTAGTTCGGCATCGTCTTGATGGCGTTTTCGATGTAGGCCTTGTCAGCACCTTCTTCAGCAACCACGTAAACGAGACGAGTGTGCTTCTGACGAGTGGTGAGTTCCGGCATAGAACCGCTACGCACAGCTTCAAGAGCAGATTCCACCGGGCAGGTGTACTGCTTAGCATTCTTCACACCCTTGATGCGGCGGACAGCGTCGCTGTGGCCCTGAGAAACGCCCTTGCCCCAGAACGTGTAGTCCTTGCCTTCCGGAAGGATGGACTGAGCATACACGCGGTTCAAGCTGAACATACCCGGATCCCAACCGACAGAGATCATAGCAATCTTGTTTGCGCCCTTGGCAGCAGCGTCAACAGCAGCGAAGTGCTGCGGAATCTTGGCGTGCGTGTCGAAGGAGTCGATCACGTTGAACATAGAAGCGTACTTCGGGGTGAGCACCGGCAGGTCCGTAGCAGAGCCACCGCAAATGATGAGCACGTCAACCTTGTCCTTCCATGCTTCCATTTCAGAGACGTTCAACACCGGAACGCCAGCAGTCTGGATCTTCACCGTCGACGGATCGCGACGAGTGAAAACAGCGACGAGTTCCATATCCGGAGCCTGCTTCACGGCGCATTCCACACCGCGACCGAGGTTACCGTAACCGAGAATAGCAATCTTTGCCATAAGATAATCCTTGTTAAAAATTTTTGCGTGGAAAATATAGGAAAGTCGAAAGTAGGAAATAGGAAGCTGAAAGCATTTTCATGTAAAAATTGTAGGAAGTAAAAAGTGCTCTAGGACACAGAAATCAGTTTAATAATACAATTCGGACTATATTTTTACAGAAAATGTTCCACGACCGCACAAAATGATATATTTTTCTTACAAAGAAGGGAGGCGATTTTCATAAACCGCCTTTCATTTTTTGAAGGAGAAAAATATGAAAAATCTTTTCTTGAGCGCTCTTAGCGTAAGTTTTCTGCTTTTCACAACCAGTTTTGCTCAGACAGCAAATGAAATCGCAAAAAAAGTCCACGACTTGCCCTCCGGAAAAACATCTTCTGGACTTGTATCTGTAACTTTGATTGATAAAAACGGCAAGACACGTAACCGCGAATTGGTTTCTTACACCATAAAGGACGGCAAAACCGACAAGACTGTTCTCGTGTTCAAGACGCCGCGCGACGTGGCAGGCATCAGCTACCTCACCTATGACTACCCCGACAAAGCCGACGGCTCCACCGTCGATAGCGATAGCTGGATTTACATCCCAGCCATGAAGAAGGTTCGCCGCGTTTCCGGCTCTAACAAGGACGACGACTTCCAGGGAACCGACTTCACATACGATGACCTCGGTAACCGCAGTCTCTCCAAAGACAACTTTGCCCTCCTCGGCGAAGAAAAAGTGAACGGCACCGACTGCTGGATTTTGGAAGCCAAGGCCAAAGACCCGAAGGCTAAAGTCAGCCGTCGCGTCACTTGGGTGAACAAGAAGACTTACGTCGTAATGAAGGGCGAATACTTCGACAAGCAGAACCGCTTGCAGAAAACGCTTACCGCAGACGACATCAAGCAGGTGAACGGCTACTGGACCACGCTCAAACAGACCATGACGAACGTCCAGACAAATCATAAGACCATCTACGAAGTCAAGAACCTCAAGTACGACGAGAAGGTCAACGAGAGCTACTTCACTGTAAGCGCTCTTGAACGCGAACAGGTAAAATAAACAAACCAGGACGGCTAATTATGAAAGTCGAAAAGTTCAACGAATTTTTCGGCAAGGTCGGACAGGCGCAAATTCGCAACCGCTGGAAGATTCTTGCCGCATTGCTTATAGTCACAGTCGTTTGCTGTTTAGGCTTGAGCAATTTTTCGCTCGCATTGGGCGAAGAAGGTTGGTTCGGCAACTCCGATGAAATCACCATCAACACCAAGAAGTACGAAGAAACCTTCGGAAACCTGAACGGTGTCGGTGTCCTTGTCGTAAAGCAAGGCGAAGGCGATGTCTTTAGCGAAGACATGCTGAAGGTCATCGAAAAAATCGGCAACCGCATGCGTGATGAAATTCCGTTTGCAGACCGCCTGACATCCATCGTCGAAGTCGATATTCCTGTCGGCAATGACGAGGGTTTCTCGATCGTAAAGCCTTACGAAAACGGTATTCCTTCGGATTCCGCGGGGCTTGCTAAAGCGAGAGCCCTCGTGATGCGCGGGAGCGAAAAGACGAACGCGCTCATCAATTCGCTTGTCAGCGATGATGGCAAAGAAACGTGGATTTCCCTTTCACTCCATCCATTCACAGGAAAAGAGCTCGAAGAAAAGTACGGTGGGGACAACACCGAAGTTTCAACAGACATCGGCTACAAGCTGATGAACATCATCGAAAGCGAAGAATTCCAGAATAAAGGATTCAAGCTTTACGGTGGTGGTATGCCATACGACAGCGCTAACGAAGACCGTTACGAAGTTCCCGAATACGGTGTAAGAGTCCTCTGCAGCATTGTCGTGATGCTCTTGTTCTTAGCGATTTGCCTGCGCAACGTCTTTGGCGTGATTGTTCCGGCTGTGGCAACGATCAGCGCTATCGCCACAGTTTTTGGAGCGATGTCGTTTTTTGGAGAAAAAGCAGACTCCGCTCTTGTGACTTTACCGGTTGTCCTTGGCATGGCACTTGCAGTCGGCTATTCCGTACACTACATCAAGATGTTCAAGTTGCATTTTAGACGCACTGGCAAGCGCAAGGAATCCGCCATCAAGTGCGTCGAGGAATGTGGATGGCCGGTGCTGTTCACGGTTCTTACGACCATGGCATCATTTATCAGCTTCCTGTTCGTGAACATGAAGCCCCTAGAATGGATGGGTAAGACATCCGCGTTTATCGTTCTTGCGATTTACATCTACGTTACCGTGCTCATCCCGATTCTACTTTCGTTCGGCAAGGACCGCGCGCCCAGAGCTACTCAAGTGAACGGAGCTACAAAACTGGATCTCTCTTTTTCGAGATGGTCTAAGTTTGTCCACGACAGAAAGAAATCGTTCATTGTCATTAGCGCATTGGTTATCGCCGCGTTCATTCCAGGGATGTTCAAAATCACGGCACAGCTCGATTACCTGACCATCACGGGCGACAAAATGCCATACATTCAAGAAGTCAAAAAAATGTTGAGTCAAAAGCTCGGCAACCAATACAGTTACACGGTGATGATTTCTTACGATGAAGAAGGTGCATTCAAGAAGCCCGAAAACATGAAAGCGCTCGTGCAGCTCGAAGATTATCTCGGCACGCTCTCGCTCACCAAATGGTCTGGCGGAAAGGCACGTGTTTCCTCGGCGACAAGCATCCTGAAAGAAATGAACCGCGCCCTCAACGAGGGCAAGGATTCAATGTACACCGTCCCTGAAGACGAATACGTACTTGCACAGCTGATGGAACTTTCTTCTATCGAAATGCACAACGACTTCAGCGATGTCATGGATGACGATTTTAAGACAACCGTGGTCAGCGTGGACATGACGCAGTTCGCCACAGAAGAAGCTCTTGCCAACATGGACGCTTTGAAGGCAAAACTTGCCGAACTTTTCCCAAGCGCAAAATGCACCTTGCTTGGCGACATGATTCGCTATTCCGAAATGAGCAACCGCATTATCTTTGGCGGTCTGAAATCCTTCGGATTCTCGCTTGTCATCATCGCCATCATGCTCATTTTCGCATTCTCTAGCCTTAAGCTCGGTCTTATCGGCATGATTCCGAACGTGGCTCCGGTCATTCTTGTGGGCGGCGTCATGGGGTATTTCAATTACGCCCTTGACTTCAGCACCATCACCGTGATGCCCATGATTTTGGGTATTGCAGTTGACGATACAATCCATTTGACGACACACCTGAAAATGAAATATGAACAAATGGGTTCTAGCGAAAAAGCCATGGAAACGACCTTCCGCGAAATTGGAGCCACCATGTTCCTGACAACCGTTATTCTGTGTTCCATGTTCAGCGTTTACCTGTTCAGCCCCATGCACTTCTTGGCAGTTCTCGGAGTTCTCATTATCGTCGGTCTTTCAAGTGCATTGGTTGCCGACTACACGATCACCCCCGCTCTTTTACATGTAGCAAAGCCCTTTGGCAAAGAAAAGGAGGAAGTATGAATAAGCATTCTTTTTTAACGGCGATAACCCCCGCTATTGCATTAGCGACAATCACCCACTTTTCCGCACCTTCGCTTTATGCGCAAGAAACCACTTTTAACGGAAGCCTTACGACCAAAGCTGGCGTGACCCTTGCCAACTCTAACGACTTAAAACACGACTTTGTGCTTGGCCAGACGATTTTCGACGGTACCATAAAAACGTTCTTTGACGAAGGCATGGTTTACGTGAACGGTCAATTGGTCCACGATGCCATCGGTACCCAAGCTTCAAACGGCATGTCCGGATTCGTCGCCGATGACGGTTCCTTCGCCTTGAAGCTGAGAGAAGCCTACATCGACTGGAAAACCGGAATATTTGCGCTCCGTATCGGTCGCCAGATTGTCTCGTGGGGTAAAGCCGACGACATCCAAATTACAGATGTCGTGAGTCCCTTTGATGAATCAAGCGTCGTCGCAAATGACTACAACGAATCCAAGCTCGGAGTCGATGCAGTCCGCCTGTCTGTTTTGACAGACAAAGCACAAGTCGATGCGTATTACATTCCGTTCTTTACACCGAGTATTCTCCCGATAGCATCGAAGAACCCTCTCCGCTCGCGCGTATTCCCGAGTAACGTAGATGGACTTGATGTTTACAGCCCATATTACTACGACAATTTTGATTTACCCAAGAAGCGTCTTTCCAACAGCGAATACGCGCTCCGCGCAAGCCTCTACACTTCTGTGATGGACTTGTCGCTGTACGGATTCTACGGTTGGGACGACACGCCGTTCTTCAAATACAGCCCTCTGATGTACGAAGATGCCAATGACGATCCTAACCTTGAAGGATTCACCGTTTCAGGGAAATACAGACGTATGGCTATGGTCGGTGCCGATGCGGCAATCCCCGTTGGAGACTTCGTATTCCGTCTGGAAACAGCTTACTTCCCTAAGCGCCATATCCAGACATCTGCCGATTACCAGATTGAAAAAAGCCTCAATGAAGAACATAGCTACACAAGCAGGCGCAGGGACCAGCTCTTAAGCCTTGTCGGTGTCGACTGGACTTACTCCTTCCCGATTATTGGTAGCTTGACCATTACGGCACAGTATATTTCGGACTACGTTTTCAACTACAAGAACTATTTGGACCGCAAGCGATACGAACATCAGGTAACGCTCAGCGTCGAAAAGTCGTTCTTGAACGAAACGCTTACCGTTTCCGGCTCTGGAGCACTTGAATTTTGCGCTTGCTCTGCAGCAGGCGAAGTTGAAGTGGATTACCAGCTCAATGACGCCATTACGCTCAGTATGATTGGCGACATTTATATTAAAGGAACCCAAGGCAGAGATGGCACGTACGGTCTATACCGAGACTTCAGCAGCTTGACTCTCAAGGGTAAAGTTTCGTTTTAACTAATTTATTATTACCCCCGCAAGGGGGGACTATTTGGATTAAAGGATGTTTTGTATGAATAAGTTTATTTCAATCTTATTAATGACCGTTTGCAGTACTGCACTTTTTGCCGAAGAAACATCGTCAAAAGAGAAATCGCCATTAAATTATTCATTCTTGACATCGCTAGGATATTATCCTGAGACAACCCCCAAAACGGGTTCATCGCACTTTGCAGGGCTCAGCGGTATTTACGATGGCGTCGAACTCGTCACAGAATTTAACGCCACATATACCATGCCTTTTTTAAAGGGTTCCGATGAACTTACTGCAGACAACCATTTAACATTTAACCTCGGGGTGGAACTCTCCCCTGTCACCGTTGCACCTTTAGCGTCTGTAACATTCTCACCGATTGCATTCCTCGAATTCGCTATCGGCGGAATCATAGGCACAGGCTGGGGGCTCACCGATGACATACAAGGTCTCGCCAAGCTTGACGAATCCAAGCCCAAATACGAGAACTTGACCCCATTTGCCCACTGGTATTTTTATACCTGGGCAAGCGGTTGCTTTATGTTCGACTTGGCTGCTGTTTGGGAAGGCGATTGGCACCACGTCGTCGCAACAGCCTCATACAAAGTCGGTTACCAAAAAATGACGGGTACAAAATCTTCCGTCTGGACATGGAGAAACACCTACGGCCAGGCTAGCGGATGGGTGTACGAACAGGAATATTTCCTGGGCTACCAGATGCCGCTCAAGGTCTCAACGGTTGGCGTTGGTACAACACTTTGGGGAAATTACCAAGCAAGCGATTACGGCAACTTCTCGCGCAATTACGAAGGCGACTTTATGACCATTGATATTTGGCCTATGGCCGAAATCAAGCTCAGCCAAAAGGACATATTGTATGTGCTAGCCGACTTTAGAGGCCGTCGCAGTTTCCTTGAAAAATACAAAGACGATGCGCACGAACCCTTCATGACCAAGACAGGTCGAGAATGGTACTTCTACGCCCTTGGCTTCCAGTGGAAGCACACGTTCTAAAAACTAAATTCCAGTAGAGCCAAAGCCACCGCGGTCGGCGCCATCAAGCGCGCCTTCCACGAACGTGAGCGTTGGCTGTATTTCCATAATGCGGAACTGCGCTATGCGGCTCCCTTTTTCAATGATGACATCACGGGTCGCATACACGGGCATTTTCCACCAGTCATTTGCGCCGCAGTAGCTAGAATCGACAACGCCCACAGAATTCGCCTGCAAGATGCCAAAGTTCTTGAACGTAGAACTGCGCGGTGCGATATGCGCCTCGTAGCCCTCAGGCAGCTTCATCGCAACACCCAAGTGAATCAGGCGAAACTCGCCCGCCTTGAGCGTCACAGTTTCAGCCGCCGCAAGGTCAATCCAATCGGACTTGCCGCCAACATAGGTAAGCTTAGGAATCGATTCGTCGAGATACTGAATTTTAATCGTCTGTGATGCCATGCCGCAAATATAAAAAGAGTCTTTCAATCAAAAAAGGAAATCCCCGATTGATTCGAGGATTTCCCAATTTCACTTTAGAAAGTCCGCGCATCTCGGCGCGGCTTACTAGCAATTAGTCGAGCGTGTGGACAATGAGACCGTCGCGGAGCTTCGGTTCGAACCAAGTGCTCTTCGGCGGCATGATTTCGCCAGCATCGGCAATGCTCATGAGCTGATCGAGCGTGGTCGGATACATTGCAAATGCGCAAGCGCATTCACCGCTATCGACGCGCTTCACGAGCTCGCCGAGACCACGGATGCCACCGACAAAGTCGATGCGCTTGGAAGTACGCGGATCGTCAATGTCAAAGAGCGGCTTCAAGATGAGCTTCTGGAGGAGAGCCACGTCGAGGCTGTCGACCGGACCAAGGTTCTTGAGGAACTTGTCCTTGAACGTGCAAGCATACCACTTGCCGCCCATGTAGAAGTTCACCTGGTTCTGCTTAGCTGGGCTCTGCATGCTCGGCAATTCTTCGATGTCGAACACAAGCTTCATTTCTTCCATGAGCTGTTCCGGCGTACGGCCGTTCAAGTCCTTAAGCACGCGGTTGTAGTCCAAAATCTTGAGCTGGGTGCTCGGGAAGAGGATAGCGAGGTAACGGTTGTATTCTTCGTCGCCCGTGTTCTTCGGATTCTGTTCTGCGCGGTAGCTGGCAGCACGAGCACCAGCAGCACTGCGGTGGTGACCGTCAGCGATGTAGCTCACCGGAATTTCTTCGAAAGACTTGCGGATAGCTTCGATTTCAGCGTCATCGTCGATGACCCAAACCGTGTGGCCAAAGCCGTCGCCCTTGCTCACGAAGTCGTAAACAGGCTTGCGCTTGGTCACGGCACCGAAGATATCGAACTGGCCGTTGTCGCGGTAAGTAAGGAACACCGGACCCGTATTGGCATTCGTAGCAAGCACATGGCGCAAACGGTCTTCTTCCTTGTCAGCGCGGGTAAGTTCGTGCTTCTTGATGGTGCCGTTGAAGTAGTCGGCAGCCGGAACGCAGCACACAAGACCGTACTGTTCGCGACCGTTCATCGTCTGGCGATAAACGTAGAGGCACGGCTTCTGGTCGAAAGCGATCACGCCGTCTTCGATCATCTTGTCGAGATTTTCACGAGCGTGGGCATAAACCTTCGGATCGTAAGCGTCGACAGAATCCGGAAGTTCGAGTTCGGCACGCGTCACGCGCAAGTAGGAGTGCGGAAGGCCCTCAGCCATAGCCTTGGCTTCGGCGCGATTCATCACGTCGTAAGGGAGCGCAGAGATAGTCTCAGCTTCAGCCGGGTTCACCGGACGCAAAGCCTTGAACGGATAGATGTGCATCATAGGTTTCTTTCCTTTGTGTGCTTCTTTGATTAAAACTTCGTCTTCGGCAATCAAGTTATGGATATAACCCGTCTTTGCCTCAATCCATTTTTTCTTCCTGTAACTTACGATGAAATAAGCTAGAAAAAAGAAGATGGCGCCGCCAATAGCCGCGACAATTGTAATGCCAATCATGAACGCCAACAGGTGGTCCGCAGCATCATTCCACAAATGCCCAATCACCGTCGTGAAATTTTTGAACGAAAGCCCCTGGAATTCTTCCAAAAAGTCAAACTTAATCGCCTCCGGATGGACAATCTTGCACCCGAGCATATAACCCGTCGGGTAGAAAAATCCGAACTGAGTCAGCGGGTTTGCCACAAACGACGAGACAATCCCCGGAACCTTCGGAAGGCGGAACAAGGCACAGAACGCAACCGTCAAAATAATGGCAACACCAATCGTCGGCCAAATACCAATAAAGACGCCCGCCGCCACAGACCACGCCACACGCATGGCATCCTGACGCCTCGGAAACATCCTATTGTAATAAATACGGCTTAAGCGCTTATACTTCGATTCGTTCCTTCTCAATTTAACCATATCACCTCTTAAATAACCGAGCCAAAGATAGTAAATATAGACGAAGGACCAAAGACTATAAAAGGGGGAAGCCAGCCCCGCAACGCCCCGGCTAATCCTTCAAGCAACGAACTGAAAAACCGAAGCTCTTGTTGTAGTAACCCAGGGCCGCATAGTTGCTGCAGTAGCCCAAGTTCAAGGCTTTGGCGTAGTTGTAATCTGTCTCAGAAGCACTCCAGAAGCCGGCGAGTTTGCCTATGTCGAAGAAATTGCCATTGTCGATCCTGTCGCCAGCAGGCAGTGCGGAAAAGCCCACGTCATCCGAGCCGTTGCCTTGACGAAACCACCCCGTCTGCGACTTGAGAACCTTGAGTGCAGTTGCTTCCCCACCGACTTTGGTAAGCAAAGTATCCCACTCTTTTTTTTCCGGTAAATGCCAGCCCGGCGGACAAATGCCTTGCACCGTATCGGGCAGAGTACATTCTTTACCGGAACCACAATCCTGCGGATTGTCGGCATCAGTCGCAAGCTTCACCGAGTCAATCGCCGCCGTCCAAGTATAAAGGCGGCCAGTCACGGCACAATTTTCAGCCTTGTTGGCATAGCACCAATTTTTACCCATCAAGCTCGGAGTTTTGACACTATCGGCATAGTTCAAATTTTCAGCCATCCATATCTGGTCACCAATTTTCACAGTCTTGTAAATTTGTCCATCGCGGGGATCCGTCATTGAACCATAGTCAATTTCAGGATTCAAATATGCATCCTTCGGCGTATCCCAGCTCCAGCCTTCATCATTTTTTTCGCTCGACGAGGAACTCAACTGCTTGCTAGAAGATGAAACAGACTTCAAATTTGAAGATGAACTTGATTTCTGACTTGAGGAGGAATGCTTTTGAGAGCTAGAAGAACTCTGAATTTCTTCAGAACTAGAAATTCCATTGTCATTTGGAGCGCTAGTACCGCTATCTTCATCACAAGCAGCAAGTAAAAGCAAACCAGAAACAGCCGCAGCGGCCACTCCCCCACGCAAGGACATCCATCTACACCACAAATTCTTCAACAACATAAGACTTTCTCAAACAAAGTTTTTTTTCAAATATAGATTATTTGATTCTATTAGAGTAATCATATCCTTACGTCATTCTAA
>Ga0265298_10010603_pt1 | contig 10885 bp, 8 predicted proteins | sample AusTroGonzalo_MG_3_FD_193486 | JGI IMG/M metagenome (GOLD analysis project Ga0265298, IMG submission 193486) | Bovine rumen microbial communities from tropical cattle in Woodstock, Queensland, Australia - Gonzalo_01 | ecosystem: Host-associated > Mammals > Digestive system > Stomach > Rumen ...
GCACAACGTTCGTTGCCAGTTGGAACTGGCGGAAAGTAAAAGTGTCGTTAAGGGATCTTTCGTATCTGCAACGAACACAACTCGGGTTCTTGAAATTACGTAGTCGTATTTTACAGCGTCTGGCGACGCAGGGATTGACTGATGAGCACTATGCTGTAGTGGCGGCCATGGTACTAGGTGATAAGTCGTCATTAACGAACGAGGTGAAGGAACTTTATTCCGTGACAGGAGCCTCACATGTGCTGGCCTTGAGTGGTCTGCATCTTGGCATCATCTATACCCTGCTGTCGTTGTTGGTAGTACGACGACGTTGGCAGACTGTATCGCAGTTTCTGATAGTCTTGAGCATTTGGGCTTTCGTTTTTCTGACAGGTATGTCGGGAAGTCTTATACGTTCTGCTGTGATGTTGAGTCTCTATGCGTTGTTGTCGTTAGGCCACCGGGATAAGTTGTCGGTTAATACACTGGCTTTTACGGCCATTGTGATGCTGATGGCGAATCCTTTGTCGCTCTATGACGTTGGTTTCCAATTGTCGTTCATGGCGGTATTTGCTATCCTGCTTTGGTTACCCTTGTTCGATGAGGTCTTTTCTTGGGAATATCTGCAATCGCATCGTTTAGCTAAATGGGTATGGGCTCTGGTGTCTGTCTCCTGTGCCGCGCAGATTGGGGTAGCACCGCTCATCGCCTATTATTTCGGTCACTTCTCAACATTCTTCCTACCAACAAACTTTATCGTCGTACCTGCAGCCACGCTTATCCTTTATCTGTCGCTTATTGTACTATTGGTTCCTTCCTTCACGTACATATTATTATATGTGGTCGGCATATTGCATAGTGTATTACGATATATTGCCTCCGTTCCTGGGTCCAGCATGGGTCCTCTTCACCCAACGCTTTTGCAGGTGATGATGGTCTATGTGATTGTGGCATCTCTCTATCTGCTGATCGTCAGACTATGCAATCGCTCTTAGAAAAGAAGCGTTGCCAAGGCTGGAATTGTCAGCATAGAGAGTAAGGTGGTGATGAAAGTTACCTCGGTAATCGTCGTTGTGTCACGACCGTACTTCAAACATAGAATCGTACCGTAGGTGGCTACGGGCATAGCGATGACTACCGTATTGATGTTTACGACGAACATAGAAAAACCCAGTAATGTGCACAGATAGTAAATACCTATCGGGAGAATAGCCAGGCGGAACAGTGTTGTAGCATAGACTGTGTGGTTGCCGAGCATCGTACGGAACGAAAGGTTCGACATCGAAGATCCGATAATGAGTAGGGCGGCCGGTACGGTGATATTTCCGAGCATGGTCAGTGGTTGACTGACAGCGGGGGGAATATGATCGATTTCCAGAGCAACAATCGCCATCGTCAGGTAAGCTGCTATCATCGGAGTGGAGTAGAGAACCTTCTTCTGAAAACGTGGTCCTTCGACGGCATTCTTACCTGTGATGAGTATGGTGCCAACGGTAAAGACGGCAAAGGTGTTTACTACGTTTAGGACGGCTGCATAGAACACTGCTTCGTGCCCGAAGAGTGATGCTACTACGGGATAGCCCATAAATCCAACGTTCCCGAACATCAGGGCAAAGCCGATTGCTCCCTCGTCTTCTCTCTTGTTGGTCAGAATGCGTGGCAGGAGAAAGGCTACACCTGTCAATACGATATAGGTGATTGCGCTGATCAACAGTAGTGGCAGGATATAGTTTCTGTCAGGCAACTCTCCCGTCATGGCCGACGAGAGAATAAGTGCCGGACAGGTAAGGTTAATCACCAGTCTTGACAACTGTCTATCGAAATCACCTCCCAGATAACCCAACTTGCCTGCCACGTATCCTACGATAACAATGGCAAACAGTGTCATCATCACATCAGCCATTAACTTTTATTTCTCAACTACATATACCCCAGCCAACGAAGGATATCGTTGAGGTTCGCTACGACCATCAAAAGTATCAAGATGCCGAAACCAACATATTCGGCGCGAATCATGAAGTTTTCCGACGGCTTACGACGTGTAATCATTTCATAGATAAGGAAAAGTACGTGGCCACCATCAAGCGCAGGAATCGGTAGGATATTCATGAAAGCGAGGATAATCGAGAGAAAAGCCGTCATCTTCCAGAACAAATACCAATCCCATACTGGTGGGAAGAGAGAGCCGATGGCTCCGAAGCCGCCAAGTGATTTCGCACCGTCGGCAGTAAATACGTACTTCATGTCACCCACATAACCAGCAAGTACATTCCAGCCATATTTGATACCGGCAGGGAAACTTTCAAGGAAACCGTATTCACGGGTAAAGGGCTCGTAGAGACCGGCCAGACTCTTTACGAAGAACCCAACCTTCAGGTCGGAGGTAAGGGTGGTACATAGCGTATCAGTGCGCTCTCCTTTGTCGACGACGAGCGTTACCGTGCGTATCTTCAAACTATCTGCGGTGGTCTTTGCTGTCGTCAGCATATCCTGGAGTACGCCAATTTGATCGGTGAATTCATTATAGCTGTCGACGGCCTTACCATTAATGGCGAGGATCTTGTCGCCTTTGCGCAGGCCAATCTCTGAGGCTGGTGTGTCAGTTATCACGCTGTCGATTTCTGCGGGCGTGATAGGAGTGACGAAGCGAGGCTCTGTCTTCAGCATATCGAGGAGATTCAGGTCGCCAGGAAGTGTAAGACTCATCGCTTTGCCATCGCGGATGATGTCTACACGGTGGGCCTCAGATAGGTCACGGTAGAGATCGGCGGAGAAATCCTTGAATGCACCTTTGTCAGTGCCTACGAGGATATCACCATCTTGGAAGCCGAGAGCCTTGGCCTCGGTGTTGAACTTCATACCCAGTGTCATATCTTTCACGGGGATGTAGGTGTCGCCCCAGTGGAAAAGAATCATGGAATAGATGAACAGAGCGAGAAGGAAGTTTACAAGTACACCGCCAATCATGATCAGCAGGCGCTGCCAGGCCGGTTTGTAACGGAACTCCCACGGCTGTTCAGGTTGTTTCATCTGCTCAGTATCAAAACTCTCGTCAATCATGCCGGCAATCTTGCAATAGCCGCCGAGGGGTAGCCAACCCATACCATATTGTGTGTCACTGTTCTTGGGCTTCCACTTAAAAAGACTGCCATCCCATTTCCAGATACTCGGGTCGAAGAAAAGATAGAATTTATCTACGCGGACACCGAAAAGCTTGGCGAAGAAGAAATGACCGCCCTCATGGAGCAGTACCAGCAGGCCGATGGCCAGCATGAATTGTAATAATCTGATTAAAAAGATATCCATATTGTTGTTTATGGTTTGCTGTTTACTGAAAAAGTGGTTATTTGTTCATTAGTTCTGTGGCGATGCGGCGCGCCTCAGCGTCGGTCGCGATATATGTCTCATAAGTCGGCATCTTGTCGAATGTGGCACGTGTCATCGTTTCTGCAATAATGTCACCCATCTGCAGGAAACTGCACTTGTCTTCGAGGAAACCACGGTTCACGATCTCATTGGCTGCATTGACGATACATGGCATGTTTCCACCCTTGTCAATGGCCTCGAAAGCCAGAGCCAGACAACGGAATTTCTTTAGGTCAGGCTCGAAGAACTCCAGGTCCTGTGCTGCGAAGAGATCGAGTTTGTCACCGCTCAGCGGTAGCCTGCGTGGGAATGAAAGGGCATACTGGATTGGCAGTCGCATGTCGGGTACACCGAGCTGGGCCTTCACGCTGCCATCCTGGAACTGGACGGCGCTGTGGACGATGCTCTGGGGGTGGACGAGCACTTGGATCTGCTTGGCATCGACACCGAAAAGCCACTTGGCTTCAATTACCTCAAAGCCCTTGTTCATCATTGAGGCAGAGTCGATAGTGATCTTTGCTCCCATATCCCAAGTCGGATGGCGCAGAGCATCTGCCTTTGTCACGTGAGCAATCTCCTCCATCGTCTTCAGACGGAACGGACCACCACTGGCTGTCAGCAGGATCTTTTCTATCGGATTATGGTCCTCACCGACGAGACACTGGAAAATAGCAGAGTGCTCGCTGTCAACAGGTAGAATGGGAGTATGATATTGTTGGGCGAGGGCGAGAATCAACTCACCGGCCACGACAAGCGTCTCTTTGTTGGCTAGGGCGATAGCCTTTCCTGCCTTAATGGCATGGATGGTGGGCGAAAGTCCGGCAAACCCTACCATCGCTGTCAGAACCATGTTGATAGGCTCTGCTTCTACGATCTCGTCAAGGGCTCGCGCTCCAGCATAGACCTTCACGTCGGGTAGATCGCTCATCAGCGACTTCAGTTCATCGTAACGGGCCTCGTTAGCGATGACAACGGCTGCAGGCTTGAATTGATGGGCCTGCTTGGCAAGCAAGTCAACTTTGTTGTTGGCAGTCAGACAATACACCTCATACAGGTCACTGTGCTCCTCAATCACTTCAAGAGCTTGTGTTCCGATTGATCCAGTGGAGCCTAGTATAGCTATCTGTCTCTTATTTTTCATTGTTTCTGTTTTATTATTTGACTGCAAAGGTACAAAATAAATATCAATTCCATCAAAAAAAGGCGTTTTCTTTGGTTCTCTGCTTATTTATTCGTACCTTTACACACCATTTATGTTCCTTTTGAGATTCAACGCAAAAACAAAATGATAAAATATTAGAATGAAACAGACTATTAAATCTTATTTAAATCGGGAAGCGAAGATGCTTCTCGTAACTGTGATGTGTGTACTGAGTAATCTGTCGCTTCATGCACAGACCGTTGGCCCGCTGATTCAAACACAGTGGGATCAGGGCAGTCCTTATAACTTGATGATCCCTGAGAAAGACGGGGTGCATTGTCTCACCAGTTGCGGTGCGACGGCGGAGGCACAGCTTTGCTATTATCACCGCTGGCCGGAACATGGCATGGGGCAAGGCTACTATCACATTTCTGGCGAAGACTTTGTTTATGTCGATCTGACACAAGACAACTACGACTATGATAAGATGTTGCTGAAGTACGACGCCAACAGTAGCGAGGAGGCGAAGAAAGCTGTGGCCTTACTGATGCGTGATGTGGCTTTTACCGGTGCGGTATTGGATGTGGATGTGTCGGCAAGTCCTAGTTACGGTTATCTCGCTAGTCTGTTGGGTTTCGATTATGGGATGACGCATCTTGATGGTGGCTATTGCACGATAGAGGATATCAAAACGATTCTCCGCACAGAGTTGGATGCGGCACGCCCTGTTATTGTGGATGGTAGTAACGGCTCTGCAGGTCATTCTTTCATTTGCGATGGCTATAATGACAAAGGAGAGTTTCACTTTAACTATGGCTGGAGCGGTAAATCTGATGGCTGGAGTACTCTGGAGAATTGCCTCTTCCCCCTCAGCATGAGCATTGTCTTCAATATTAAGAAGGACGAAGGTGGTGACCCAGGATTCGCTTTCTGTTCCAATAAGGATTTTAAATGGGTGGGCGGCAACACGCTCTCCGGCAACTATAAGTTTGATTGTTTCTTCAGTCACGAAGTGGTGCCTCAGATTGCTTTGGCAGTAGAGAATACGGAAACACATGAGGTACAGTATTTCTATCACTACGACAAGGAACCCGGTGATCCAAATGACGTGGAACTTGTCTGGGAGCTGAACGAAGACCTGCCTGATGGTAGTTATATTCTTTATCCTGTGGGACATGGCAAGGAGAAGAGTGTCCAGTGGCAGAAGGCCTACTTCCGTGCTCTCTGTCAGCATGAGGTGGCACTGACAGTGAAGGATGGTGTGAAGACCTTTGCCAATGCCTCGATGAATGATCCCGTGAGAGACGGCGCCGTTGAGGTCGATGGCCTCTGCTACGAACTGGATCAGGCTGCAGGTACAGCTACCTTTACCTATCGTAACGATAAGTACGCTAGCTATTTCGGTGATATCGTGATACCGGAGAGTATTACCTTTGACGGTAAGAACTATAACGTCACCGCCATCGGCGAGAATGCCTTCCGTGAATGTAAGCATCTGGGTAATGTCACTATTGGAAAGAACGTTACCTACATTGGATGGGCTGCCTTCGACCAAGCCTCTGTCGGAGATGTGACCTTTGCCGAAGGTTCACAGCTGGATAAGATTGAGAAGTTTGGTTTTTACGCAGCATCTTTTAAGAACGTTGTGCTACCTGAGGGCCTGCGGACGATAGGGGCTACGGCTTTTGCAAATTCAAAGTTCAATTGTATCACGATTCCTACGACGGTCACTTCTTGGGGAGAGAGTTGTTTCTATACAGAAAACCTCGTCAGCGTCCGTGTCAACAGCACTACGCCGCAGACGGTTCCTGATATCTTCCGCAAGAATATCGACGATGCTGACTATTCCAGTTTTAATGGTTCCTGGGGTGTCTATGGTATATCAGCCACGGTGCTCTATGTACCAGCAGGCTCTAAGGATGCCTATGCACAGGCTGACGTCTGGAAGGATTTCGGATTCATCTTAGAGCCGGATGACGATGACAGTTTCGTGGCATCCATTTTTCTTGACGCTGTCGAAGTTGACGGGGTCCTCTATCAGGTTAATGGTACAAAGGGCATTGCCCGTGCTATCAGAGTTAAGAAAGGTGTAAAGGAAGCTGTCCTCAAAAATACGCTTACTATGGGTAGTAAAACGCTCCATGTGAAGAGTGTTGGCAGTGATCTCCTCTATGATAATAAAGATGTAGATAAGATTGTTGTTGCGGCCAGTGTGGAAACGATAGAAGAAGATGCCCTCGATGAAAATGTGGGTAGTCTGGAGTTTGAGGCAGGATCACACCTGAAGACGATAGAACATCATGGACTATATGCCCTTACCCTTCGTTCGCCACTGGTATTGCCGGAAGGACTGGAAAGCCTGGGAAGGATGTGGATTACTGTGCCCGATATCACCATCCCCTCTACGGTGACAAAGATGGAGGATACAAATGTCTTTTTTGATCTAAGTCACTGTCGTGTCTCCTGGCCGACACCGCTCGTAGTACGGAACTTATTTGATGATTTTGTCGATGTAAGGAATGCTACGCTTCATGTGCCAGAAGGCACCAAGGCGCTCTATGAAGCTGCCGATGGATGGAAGCAGTTCGGAAAGATTGTTGAGGACGGTGGCAAGTCGGCCATCCTAAGCGTCAGCACCGGTCAGACAGATAATACCGACGATGCCTGGTACACCCTCGATGGTCGTCGTGTCACTCAGCCTACGAAGAAGGGACTGTATATCCACAAGGGTCAAAAGATAACGGTTCGCTAAGTTGTGATGGAAATGCAGCAAGTCCCTTGATGGAATCAGCAAGGGACTTGCTTATCAACAGATCTGTTCATTACTTAAATAGGTCAACTCAAAGGTCGAGCAGACCTTTGGGAATGCGCATGGTGATAGTGCGGTTCTGTTGGTCGATAGCCGTGATGATATCTTCGGAAGCGGGAATGAGTCGACCGTCCTCAAGGCAGAAGAGGATGTTAATGGTAGAATCGTCAACAGAGGCAATACGTCCGATGTTGCAGTTGCTGTCTGCATCGATGATATCATAGCTTACGATGGCCGCCCAAGAGATGTTCTCGTCATCGCTGTCGGCGAGCTCACGGGGGAAGTAGACATCGCAGCCCGTCAGTTCTTTTGCACGCTCAAGTGTGTCGATGCCCTCAAACTTCATCAAGGCGTTGCTGTCAGTCTTGAAACGATATTCCTCAATGAAGAAGGGCACTAAGATCCCGTCAAGGTCAAGGATCAAGTAGTCGGCATCGGTCCGGTCAAACACATCATCATCAAAGAGAAAAGAAATCTCCCCTCTCACACCGTGGCCTTTACCGAGCTTACCGATCTTGTATACTTCTTCTTTTTTGATCACTGTTAGTTCCTCCTGATTCTCGCTCCAAGTGCATTCAGACGGGCTTCGATATTCTCGTAGCCGCGGTCGATCTGCTCGATGTTCTCTATACGACTGGTGCCGTTGGCACTCATGGCGGCAATCAGTAGGGCGATGCCTGCACGGATGTCTGGACTTGACATGCGACCGCCGCGGAGGGTGATCTTCCGATCGTGACCGACGACAACGGCTCTGTGGGGATCGCAGAGGATGATTTGTGCGCCCATGTCAATCAGTTTGTCGACAAAGAACAGTCGACTCTCGAACATCTTCTGATGGAAGAGTACGCTTCCGCGTGCCTGAGTAGCTACAACGATCAGAACACTAAGCAGGTCGGGGGTCAGTCCTGGCCAGGGCGCATCGGCGAGTGTCATGATGGTACCGTCGATAAACGAAGGTATCTCGTAGTGCTTCTGACGAGGGATAACTAAATCATCACCATCCACCTTGATCTTCACACCGAGACGACGGAAAGTATCGGGGATGATACCGAGGTCTTTCACGGAAACATCCTGAATGCGGATGCCATCGCCGCATACGGCTGCCATGCCGATAAACGACCCCACCTCAATCATGTCAGGTAGAATCTTATGATCGGCACCGTGCAGACGGTCAACACCGACGATCGTCAGCAGGTTCGATGCGATACCGCTGATCTTGGCTCCCATCTGGTTGAGCAGATGACAGAGCTGTTGTATGTATGGTTCACAAGCCGCATTATAGATGGTTGTGGTACCTTTGGCAAAGACAGCTGCCATAATGATGTTAGCTGTTCCCGTGACGGAGGCCTCGTCAAGTAGCATGAAAGTACCCTTCAACTTCTGGGCCTCAATCTCATAGACGCTGCGTCCTTCGATATGCTTGAACTTCGCACCGAGTTTCTTGAAACCTAGGAAATGGGTGTCTAGTCTCCTGCGACCGATCTTGTCTCCGCCGGGCTGTGTGATGATAGCTTTGCCCATTCTGGCCAGCAGCGGACCAATCATCAGGACACTGCCACGCAGTTCCGCGCAACTCTTGACAAACGCGTCGCTCTCCAGATAGTCGAGGTTCAGTTCGTCGGCTTGGAAGGCATAATCGCTGTGCGACAGTCTGTTGACCTTCACACCAATGTCGCGGAGAAGTTGGATGAGGTTGTTGACATCGCGGATGTCTGGGATATTGCGAATCACCACCTTCTCATCTGTCAACAGCGAAGCACAGATGACCTGTAATGCCTCGTTCTTGGCTCCCTGCGGCTTGATGGTTCCGCTCAGAAGATGCCCGCCCTCAATAGTGAATGATGCCATAGGCTGTCGTTATCTTTTTTTCTTGTTTCTTTTGTTATCGTCCGTAGCAGAGACCTTCTCGAATTTGAAGGAGTTGAGGTCGAGTTGGATGATGCCATCGGTGAAATGCGCCAGATCGCTGGCTATCCGCTCGTCATCCATGGAACCGTGCCCCCATGTTGCCAAATCACGTTTCATCTGGTTGGCCGTGTAGCGGGTCAGTGTGTCGCGCTCTTCTCCCTTCGGCATGGTCTTGAGTTTCTCAAAGAGCTCTTCCACAAGCCGACCGTAGTGGCGAAGCCTGACACCGTCCTTCGGCAGGGCCATCGGACGGGGCTTGCTGAGGATTTTCTCTGCCGATGATACGTCGAAAGGCCAGTCGATATCCAACTGCTTACGACTCATCAGGTACAGATGATCCCAAAGTGTCTGCTCATAGTCGGCATTGTCTCTGGGCTGCGGTGCTTTGGTCTCCATCATCCTGATGATGGCTTTGGCGCAGTTCTCCCGGTCTTTCTTGTCTGGCAGACTGATGGCATGGTCGATCATCTTCTGAATCTCCCTGCCGTATTCCGGCATTGCGAGTTTCTCGCGCTTGGTGTTGTAATCTAATCCTTTGATGTCCATATGTCTTTTTTGTTTTTTCTATTTAATAACCGGCTGCCAATGGCTAAATCAACTTTTTCGGCATTTTGGCCACGAAATCCTTCAGATAGTAGGGCACAAAGTAGGCCACGTCTTCTGTCTGGCCATTCAGCCAGCGCCGGTCGGCGAGAGGCTGCATCCATTTTGCCAACGGTTCGACACCGTCGATATAATGGGCGTTGGGGTGATTGATGGTCTCCATACACTTCCCGGCTCCATTTCCAAAGAAATAGACAGGATGCTGGTCAAGATACTCTCTATAGGTGTTTGCATCCACGATGTCGGCTCCGGTCTCGCGCACAGGTCTTAGGGCACGATCATAGATGGCGGCATACACTTCCATGCGTCGGGCGTCAAGCATTGGACAGAGCAGGGCATCGTCTTCGAGTTCCTCCATGTCTTTCATCTTACCTAATAGGACAGGCACACATAACAATTCCAACGTGGGTACGGCAATCAGTTTCAGGTCTCTGGCATAACAGATACCCTTGGCCATGGAGACTCCGATGCGTAGTCCGGTATAGGATCCGGGACCGCAGCTCACAGCTACGGCATCGAATGGAATCGCATGGTTGTCGGTAAACGAGAGTGCCTCGTCAACGAAAGTACCTAATTTCTCTGCATGGTTTGGGCCCGTGTGGTCTTCCTGTTGGAAAATGACCTGCGTGTCTTCCGACACCGCCACAGAACATGCGTTCGTACTTGTTTCTATGTGTAATATTGTCGACATGTTATTACCTTCTTATTAATAAGGTGCAAAATTACGAAAAGTTGGGCGCAAAACAAAGAAACTTGTTTCTTTTTTACCCAAGACACAGCAACTTCGTGACTTTTATCACAAAGTTACTCAATTTTTTCGTTAATTCCAAGCGATTATCAGAAATTAACGGTGTCAGGAGAGGGCTAAGGGAGGGGCTGCCAGTTCTTAGTCGTGCTCTCAGATAGAAGTTATATGTCAGCTCTCTATAATATATAATAAGGTGTGCCTTGCATTTGTGGTTGATGTTAGTCAAGAGGGGCAAAAATTTCGCATATAAAATGAAATTTTTCCTGGAAAAGTTTTGGTGGTTCGGAAAAAGTGTGTACCTTTGCATCCGCTAACGAGGAAACGACCTCTG
>Ga0265298_10010604_pt1 | contig 10885 bp, 14 predicted proteins | sample AusTroGonzalo_MG_3_FD_193486 | JGI IMG/M metagenome (GOLD analysis project Ga0265298, IMG submission 193486) | Bovine rumen microbial communities from tropical cattle in Woodstock, Queensland, Australia - Gonzalo_01 | ecosystem: Host-associated > Mammals > Digestive system > Stomach > Rumen ...
AAGGCAGAAGAAACGGACAGCGCACAGGAGGCGCAGCAATGAGGATCATAACAATAGCGAACCAAAAGGGCGGCAACGGCAAGACTACAACAGCCCTTGCGCTTGCACAGGCTTGCACCTATAGGGGCATGAAAGCCCTTTGCATAGACCTGGACGGACAGGCGAACCTTTCCACGGCCCTGCAAGCGAACCCGAACTGCGGAAACGCATACGATTTCATAACAGGGGCGAAGCGGGCAAGGGATTGCATACAGAACACGGCCCAGGGGATTGCGCTTATAGCGGGGTGCTATGATCTTGCTACCCTGCAGACAGCCCAGGGAAGCGCAAACAGGCTTGCACAGGCTATGCGGGACATTGGCGGAAAGTATGACTATTGTTTTATAGACACCCCGCCGAACCTGGGAGAAGCGCAATTCAACGCCCTGCAAGCTTCAACAGATCTTGTTATAACGGCGCAAGCTTCCCTGTTTGACCTACAGGGCCTTTATACAATGAGGGACACGGCGCAGCAATTCATGCAGACCAACAGCGCATTGAGGATTGCGGGCTATATCCTTACGAACCACAACGGGCGCAGCAAGCTTGCGAAAGCCCTGGAGGAAAGCATAGAAAGGGCGGCGCATGAAAACGGGGTGCAATGCCTGGGGATCATAAGACAGGGTATTGCCATAAGGGAAGCCCAGGCGCTTTGCGTTTCCCTGTATGAGTATGCACCGAACAGCAACCCCGCAGGGGATTACTTGAAGATATTTGACAAGCTGCACAAAGGCGGCAACCATTGACGGGAGGGTAGAACAATGGCAAAAGACTTTTCAAATTTGAACACAGGCAGGGCCATGCAGCAGATGCAGACAGCCCAGGGCGCACACGTTGCACAGGAAGTACAGGAAGTACAGGAGAAACAAGAGAAGCAGCGCAAGCCCCGCAAGAGATATACGCCCGAAGAAGCGCAGAAGATCCTTGAAAGCGGACGCAATGCGAAGGGCCTGGGGGGTGTGAAAATGCCACGCATGAACATGGCCTTTACCCCGCAGAATTACGATTTCATTGCAACGCTTGCCACGGCAAGGGGGCAGAACTATACGGAATTTGTTAACCACATGGTAGACCTTTACAGGGAACAGTACAAAGAGCAATACGAACAGGCAAAGGCGTTTCTTAACAGCTTTTGACGGGGTGCGGCATGGCGAAAATTAAGAAGTACGGGAAAGACGGCGAAGTACAGCGCATAGACGTTACAGTTACCGATAAGGAACTATGGGAAGCAGGGCGCAAGGCTGCGGACGAAGTAGACAGCAAAAACGAAAAGCTGCTTACAACCTATGAAAAGGCCCTAAAGCTTGCGGGCGGCGCTGCGCCCTCTATGTTCGTTGAACCGATAGACGAAAACACAAGCCGCTGTTACGTTATAGATACAAACGGGGAAAGAATAGACCTGGGGGAGATCCCTACTTTTAAGGGCCTGGAAGAACAAGGGAAAATACGCCTTTCCGCTTTGGAAAAGCACCTTAAAGAATGGGAAGAAGAACAGATCAAAAGAAACAAGCTGCTTATGGACAGCCTGGGCGCTTTGGATATGGCCCGCATTGGCGGCGCTTTGAGATCCGCCACGGAAGCTATAACAGAACAGATGCGGCCCGCTGCAGAAGCTATGAAAGAATGGGAAAGCTATACAACAAAGATCTTCAATGAACTTGTTGCGGACAAAAGCTATTTCAAAGGCGTTTCCGAAATGCTTAAAGCCATACAGGAAGCCCTTTCAAAGAACCCCGTTTTTTCCCGCTATGCGGACGAACTGGAAAAGCTTTCCAAAGATCCCGAATTTAAAGACGCAGACGTTTTCCGCCCTGGGCTTGACTATGCGGACGCAGCGGAAACCATACCCGCAGACACCTTGCACAACAAGGCCCTTCTGCTTGCTATGGAAAACGCAAGGGACGCTTTAGCGCAAGAAACACAGGAAGCGCAAGAAAAGCAAGAAGCACAAGAGAAACAAGACAACAAAGACAACCCCGTTATAAAGGTAGAACGCAAGGACAGCCCCGCAACAATAATCCCTGTAGACAAGGTAAACAGCGCAGTATGGAAGATGCTTGCAAGGGCCACCCCAAGCGGGCAATATGAATTTGACTTCGTTACAGGCAAGCCGATAAAGAAAGGACAGAAAGTTATTGAGCCGCTTGTTATGTATAGCCTGGACTTCGACAAGATAGAAAAGGCAGCACCCGAAACGGCGCAGATCGTGAAGCACCTTACACCCTATGACAAGCGGGTTATGGTAGCTGTTGCGGCCCTCTACAATGCGGGCAATTCGTACTTCACTATAACGGACATTTACCACAAAATGGGAAACGCCCAGGAGAAGCGCCCGAACAAAAACGATTTTGACAAGATCAACAACAGCCTAAAGAAACAAAGCTATGCGCACCTTGTCTTGAACAACATGGGCGAACAGAAAGCGGACTACAATTACCCGAAATTCCACTACGAAGGGGATCTGCTGCAATTTGAAAAGGTAACGGCGGAAATAGACGGACAGCCGATAGAAAGCGCCATACACCTGTTTAGAGAACCGCCCCTTGTCACGTTTGCAAGGGACAGAAAGCAGATCACCACAGTTAAAAATGCAGTACTGGAAAGCCCAATAAACAAGACGGAACAGAACTTGCAGATTGACGATTATTTGATAGAACGCATAGCCGCTATGAAAAGAGATCCCAAGAGCAGCCGCAAGATCTTGTATAAATCATTGTTTGAAGATTGCGGGATAAGCAGAAACCAAAGCAGGGCGAAGGAAACAATAGAAAGGTATTTGAAGCACTACAAGGCCACGGAATTTATAAAGGACTTCCAGGCGCAGGGGGATTGCATAATAATCACCCCGTAGACCCTTCGATTTTTTGTGCAAACCCTTCGACATTTTGTGCAAACCCTTCGACATTTTGTGCAAACCCTTCGACATTTTGTGCAACGGGGTGTTGAATAATCCTTTATAATGAAAGGAATAAAGCCCCACTTCAAAAAGGAGCAAGTATATATAAGTATTTATAAGTACTTATAACGGCGGGGTGCGGCTGTTTGACTTGCCGCCCCCCTTATCCTATTGTAAAGGCATGAAATGGCAGGGGGTATATAGAAACCTACAGAAACGGGAGCATATAGCCCGCACCCAGGCTTGTGTAAAAAAGTTACGTTTCAAACAGGGGGATACCCCCTAAGGGGGCTTGCAGATCTCCACGGCCCTGGAAGCGTACAACGGGCGGACAACCGCACACGGAAAAGCGCATATTCAAACAGGGTATAGACGGGGTGGGCCATTTCATAACGGCGAAAACTTCCCTTTTTCTCACACGAAACAGGGGGAGGGATAAAAAGAAAGGCTGCACTATTTTGGGGTGTGCAGCCAAAGGCATGACCGCTAAGAAGTACAGCGGACATAGCACAATAATACCGCCCAGGGCGGACGATTTCAACAGGAAGTTGAAAAGGGGGTAAGGCATGACAAGAGAAGATGCAAGGGAAACATTACGCAGGGATTGGCGCAGCATTATAGCCACCTTTACAGGCAAGGCCCTGCAGCCCGTAAACGGGGAAGATAGTTATATATGCCCCTTGTGCGGACACGGAACACACGGGGACGGGCTTACCTATGACCCGCAAAGCAGGGATCACAACGGCTTGAAATGCTTTGGCTGCGGCTTTTCGGGGGACATTATAGACCTTTACCAACAGTACAACGGGGTGGACTTCAACACGGCGCTAAAGGCCCTTGCAGCCGAAAACGGGATAGACATTGAACGAGAAAGCGCACAGGCGGACTTTTCCCAGGCGGACAGGAAAGAAACCACCCCGCAGGGAAAAACCGCACAGCGCCCCGATTTGAAGCGGGGACGGGCCTATTATGAACAATGCGCCCAGGCGCTTGCACAGGATCAAGAAGCAATAGCCTATCTTAAAGGCAGGGGCATATCATTGGAAACCGCCCAGGCTAACGGGGTGGGCTACGATCCCGCATGGCGAAGCCCTACCGCCCAGGAACACGGAAAGAACCCGCCCTGCAGCAAGCGGATCATAATACCAATGGACGCAGCGCACTACATGGCAAGGGCTATAGAGCCACCCCGTAACGATGCGGAAAAGCGCTATCAAAAAATGAACGAAGGGGAAGCGGCCCTTTTCAATGCAGCTTGCCTATATGACACAACAGACAAGCCCGTTTTCATAGTGGAAGGGGCAATAGATGCGCTTTCTATCCTGGAAGTGGGCGGGCTTGCCATTGCATTGAACAGCACAAGCAATACAGGGCTTTTAATAGCCGCCCTGGAAGCACAGCCCACAAAGAAAACCCTTGTGCTTTCCCTGGACAGGGACAAGGCGGGAAGATCTGCGGAAAAAGATCTGCGGGAGGGCTTGAAGCGCATAAATACCCCGTTTATCACGGCGGACATTTGCAACGGCTGCAAGGACGCAAACGAAGCCCTGCAGAAAGACAGGGGGCAATTCATGGCCCTTGTAGACATTGCACAGAACAAGACAAGCGCAAGGCCCGATGCAGTACAGGCGTATATTGATACCCTTATGGCTGCGGACATTGAGCAATTCAAGACGGGGTGCGCCATAAAGACAGGCTTTGCGAACCTGGACAGACAAAGCGGCGGGCTTTTCAACGGCCTTTACGTCATAGCGGCAATTAGCAGCCTGGGAAAGACAACCCTTGCGCACCAAATAGCGGACAATTTAGCAATGGCAGGGCGGGACGTTGTTTACTTTTCCCTGGAACAAAGCACCCTGGAACTTGTCACTAAATCCCTTGCAAGGATCACGGCGAAGCGGGACAGGGACAACGCCACAACAGCGCTTGCCATACGCTGCGGAAACTTCGGGCAGAACGTGCAAAGCGCCCTGGAGGAATACAGGCGCAGCACAGGGGACAGGCTTTCAATCGTAGAGGGCAATTTTAACTGCAACGTTGGATATATCGGGGACTATCTGCGCCAATACATACACAAGACGGGGTGCAAGCCCTTTGTGTTCATTGACTATCTGCAGATCTTACAGCCCGAAGATGACGAAAGGCGCAGCGCAAAGGAAACTGTAGACCTTACCATAACGGAATTGAAGCGCATAAGCAGGGCTTTGGGCCTTACGATCTTCGTTATATGCAGCGTAAACAGGGCGAACTATCTTACCCCGATTGACTTTGAAAGCCTAAAGGAAAGCGGCAGCATTGAGTTTACAGCCGATTGTATATGGGGCTTGCAGCTTAAATGCTTGTCACAGGAAACCCTTTTCACGGAAGCGAACAAGATAAAGGAAAAGCGGGACAGGGTGCGGGAAGCAAAGGCCGAAACACCCCGCCAAATTGAACTTGTATGCTTGAAGAACCGAAGCGGGAAGCCTACCTTTTCATGCTTTTTCGATTACTACGCTGCGCATGATCTGTTTGTAGAAGCGGACGGGGACAGCGCCGAAGAAGATTTCACCTATACAGGGACAAGGCGGGAGGCCATGCGTATATGACAATGCAAGAGTATATGAAACTGCACCCGCAGACAGAGGAACAGAAAGCCCAGGAGGAAAGGGACAGGGCGCAACGGCGGGCAGACCTGGAAGCCACACAGCAACGCAGGGAAGCCGCACAGGACGCACTTTCCGCCAAGGCCGAAAAAGAACCCACCAAAGAGGAAAAGGCCGCAGCGGGGCGTATTTATGCGCAAGTATGCGAAGGGCTTAAACGGGGTGAAAGCCCCGCAGCCCTGTTGCTTCAATCCCTACAGGCCCTTGCGCTGTACGCCAAAGCACCCGCAGGGCAATATGACAAGCAGCGGGAGCAGCTGCAGACGATATGCGGCTACGCCCTGGGAGATCCAGGGGCGGCGGGTACGGAAATAGCGGAGATCGAAAGCCGCATAGATCTGTTGGAAAAGGCTGCAAGAGATCCCGCCACAACCTACACGCAGAAGAAGCTTATTGACCTTTCATTGAAAGCGAACAGAAAGCGCTTGAAGGCCCTACAGGAACAGACGGAAAGCGCCTTTCTGTGAAGCCCCAGGCGGGCGGGGTGGGTTGTAGAAAAACAGCCCCCCTTTCACTACCGCTGCAGTTAGCCCCGAAAATTGCGCAGGGGAATTTTTTTATCATGCTGCAGCGCAATGGGAAGCCCAGGGGGGAGTATCACGCCCAGGTAAACGGACTAAAAGAACCGATTAACACGCACAGGCGCATTATGCGCACACACGCAAGGCGGGCCACCCCGTTGCACTTCCCTTTTATCGGTTATTTTCCTGTAAAAAACAGCGTTTTTACAGGGATTTTGTTTCTTTTTGCTTGCATAAACAGTATAATAAAAGTAACAGAAACATAACAAACAATACAAACATGATGCACAAGACAAAGATGAAAAGCACCAATGTTTGAAAGGGGGTATGCAATGACCGAACAGGCCAAGGAAGCAAGGCGCAAGTATTATCGGGAATGGCGCAAGAAGAACCCTGGAAAGGACAGGGAATACCACAAGCGCTATTGGGACAAGAAAGCCCAGGAACAGGAGGGCGCAGACAATGGCAAGGAAAGCTGAAAAGCTACCCGCAGTATCGGACGAACAGATCATAGCCACCATACTGCAGACAGGCAGCACAAAGGAAGCAGCCGAAGCCCTGGGGATCACGGCAAAGACCATTTACACCCGCAGAACAACGGACGCTTTCAAAGCCCTTTGGTATGCAGCCAAAGCGGACATTCTACGGGGTGCGACATTGAACCTAAACAGAACTGTTGCAAAGGCCGTAGACACCATAGCCGAAATAATGAACGATGCAAGCGCTAACCCCGCCGTAAGGCTACAGGCTGCGGGCATGATCCTAAAGAACGCAAGCGAACTGCAGCGCTCATTGACAGGGCTTGAACAACAGGCCGCAACAGCATTTGCGGAATATCACTTCATAGAGGACTTAGAGCCGACAGTATAAGGGGGACGGCATGACAGAACCACGGACAGCGGGAACATTCACACAGAACAGGGGCTTTTCCTATAGGATCGTAAAGCCCATTGCAGTTATCGGGGGCTTTGGGGACGAAGCAAAGGAACTGAACCTTGTAAGCTTCGGGAAATATCCGCCCAAGTATGATATAAGAGCCTGGACAACGGACGATAACGGGCTACCTAAAATGCTTAAAGGCATTACCCTTTCCAGGGACGAAGCCATAGCGCTGCGGGACGCATTGAACAAGGAACTTAAAGACGCATGACAGAAGAAGCAAGGGAAATAGCAAGGAAGATGCTGCGGGGACAGAAAACGCAGTATGATATTGTCCTGGGCGGGGAAATCATGGTAACGGAAGCCATAGAACCGCCCAAGAAATACCACAAGGAAACAAAAGAAGCCTGGAACAATTTAATGAAGCTGCTTATAGATCACGGCGCATTAAATCAAAGGGAAATGCCCCAATTCCGCATTATGTTCGACAACCTGGACTATTACTTTACAGCTTCGGAAACCATAGAGAATGTAACCGCAGGGAAAGAGGGCAAAGGCCGCCCTGCGGACATATACGGCGGCTTGCGGGAAGTAATGGCAGCAAGGGACACTTTCGCAAGGAACTTCCAGGAATATGCGAAGATCTTTGACAAGCACAGCTTCCGCCCTGTAACGGAAGAAGATCTGCGGGACTACGCCGTAGACGATTACGCATGGCGGGAATTTGTAGAAGAACATGACGCAGAAGAATGGGAAGCATACAAGGAATACTACAGGCAAAACAGGGAAGAAGAACTTTGAAGTTTGACCGCCCAGGCGAACCGATATGCACCCTGTAGAAAAACGGGGTGCTTCGTTTTTATAGCCCGACCCTCAATCGCCCGTGTATAATCACAAAATTCTCAAAAAAAATAAGGCCCTTATCCTGGGGAAGCCCCAGGGGGGTATGCTGCAGCGGCCCATTTCGTCGCATTTCATCGCAAAATATCAACACTTCGCATTTTATCGGCTATGCGGCTGTTCGCCAAATGGAGATAAAATAGCCGAAATTCATGCCTGTAAAGTATACATTTGTCTATTTTTGGTAGCCGAAACAGCTACAAATTGGCGAAAATACCCCGTATTATCCCCCGCACAGATTAAAAAATGGTAGGAAATTCCCTACTTATCGGCCATTTTTTCATGTACGGCGTATATAATTCGACACAAAACGGCACACTTTTAACTAGCGTTTTTCGTTACAATAAACAAATCACTATGCGGGTGTGCTATTACGAAGCGGGTGGGCTTTTTTCTGCGCCCTATATTGGGTTTATATAAGCGCAGATCCCGAAGCCTGGAAGGTACTGCGCTGCGCCATTGAACGGCATAACCACCCGCCACACGCCCAGGCGCACACAACGAACCATGCAAAAACCTTTTGGTCTAACAGAAAAACGGCGGGAAACAGGCAGAAAACCCTTGTATACAAAGGAAATGCGGGCGCTTTCTGTTGTTAAACCTTGTTGCACAGGGCTGTAAATTGCCAAGAGGGGGCGCAATGCTTCTGTATACAGAAACAGAAACACCCCCCTGGGCCTTTTGTGTTCCTTTTTCATGCCTTTTTGTGTCCTTTTTTGTTCGCATTTGCACACGTTGCACAAGAGAATTACGAAAAGCACTACAAAGTTATTGCACCCGAAAAGCCTTTGTTGTAAGATAAAGATACAGAAACAGATATAGGGGGCAAGGCATGGACTACAGAACAACGGCTTTACAGACCACAAGGGGCGCAGAGATCGCAAACGCTGCGCAGATCACCCCGTTATTATTCAATGACTTTGTTTCTTTCCTGGACAGGGGCGAAAGGACAACGAGAACCTACCTTGCGAACCTTCGGCAATTCGGCGCATGGCTTGCATACGAAGCCATAACACAGCCGATAAGACAGGACATTATTTCATATCGGGATTGGCTATCAAGCGAACACAAGGCCATAGACTACGCCCAGGGCGCAACGGGGTGGACATACCGCAGGGACGCAAGCGGCAACGTTATAACAACTGTTTGCAAGCCCTCTACTGTGCGCCTGTATATGCAAAGCGTAAAGCAGCTATTCAAATGGACAGCCGCAAGCGGGATCTATCCCGACATAGCCGCCCAGGTACATAGCCCGAAGGTACGGGGGGACATTCACAAGAAAGACGCTTTCACCCCGCAAGAAGTTTACGCCATAGAAAAGAGCATAACCGCCCATGCACAGGAAAGGGCCGCAGAACAGGCCGCCCAGGTAAAGGACACGGCGGGAAGGCTGCAGCGCAACACGGAACAGGGCAAACGCCTGTACGCCATGTATCTGCTTGCAGTTACCGCAGGGCTTAGAACAATAGAGATCAACAGGGCCAATATAAAAGACCTGGAAACGAAGGGCGGGCAAACATGGCTGTATATATGGGGCAAGGGCCACACGGAAGCAGACCAAAGAAAGCCCATTGCGCCCGAAGTGTACGCAGCCATTAAGGACTATCTTTCAAGCAGAACCGACAGGCCCACAGGGAACAGCCCTTTGTTCGTATCCACAGGGAACAGATCACACGGCAAGCGCATAGCAGAAACCACCATAAGCAAGATGCTTAAAGCCGCCATGATCCAGGCGGGCTTTGAAAGCGAAAGGCTTACGGCCCACAGCTTGCGCCACACGGCGGGTACAACTGTTATGGAACTCACGGGAAACCTATACGCAACGCAGAAGTATATGCGCCACAGCAACCCCGCCACAACGGAGATCTATTTGCACAACGAAACGGACAGACAGGAAGCGGGCATAGCTGCACAGCTTTACGCCCTTTACCACAGGGAGGGTTAATAATGGGCTTTTTGACCGATAAGGAAATTCAACAGCGCAAAGCCCAGGGCGCAGCCACCAACAGGATAGATTGCGGGTGGAAGCTTCCCAACGAAGTTATAGCGAAAGCCACAACCCTTATAAACAACTGGAAACCAAAGACCCAGGCGGAAGAAAGGGACAAGCGAATACTACAGCTTGCTTTTGTGCATGATATGAACGCTTCACAGATTGCCCGCCTTAACGATCCCTTGTTAGTGGGCATGGGAAACCGCAGCAAGGGCAAGCCGCTTTCGCCCGCTTCGGTATGGGCCATTTGTGTGCGCTATATCCCCGAAGCGAACAAGCACAAACACAAACAGGCGGGAAGGCCGACAGACAAAGAAAGAATAGCCCTTTTGAACGGGAAAAAGGCGGGGGAGATCAACAGGCCAAGGATCTGCAGCGCTTGCGGAAGCAATGACAAAACGGAGTTACACCATATTGTGCCGCTTGCTTTCGGCGGGAGCAATGACTACTTCAATTTAGTGTACCTTTGTCACGATTGCCACACAAAGCTGCACAGGGAGATTTACAGCAAATTGAAAATTCCTAATTCCACAAATATTGAAAGGCTGAACTAGAAATTTTCTTGATTGTCTTGTGCATGATGCACAGGCAAAACAAGAGAAGCGCAACCCATAAGAAAAACGGGGTGCGCAGGATAAACGGGGGATAGAAAAGGCATGACGTTGGATTACATCGAAGCGAAGCTTGACAAGGAAGTAGACAAGCTAGGGGAAATATACAAAACCCTTATGGCCTTGCGCTACGAAATCAAGCACGAAAGGCAAAGGCGGGAACAAGTGGAACTGCGCCTTGTTGTAAGACGCAGGGGTAGACCTTCAAAATTTCTGCGGGATCTTCCCACCCTGGAGGAACAGGGCCTTGTACCAAAGGCAGAAGAAACGGACAGCGCACAGGAGGCGCAGCAATGAGGATCATAACAATAGCGAACCAAAAGGGCGGCAACGGCAAGACTACAACAGCCCTTGCGCTTGCACAGGCTTGCACCTATAGGGCCGTGGAAAGGTTCGCCTGT
>Ga0265298_10010606_pt1 | contig 10884 bp, 9 predicted proteins | sample AusTroGonzalo_MG_3_FD_193486 | JGI IMG/M metagenome (GOLD analysis project Ga0265298, IMG submission 193486) | Bovine rumen microbial communities from tropical cattle in Woodstock, Queensland, Australia - Gonzalo_01 | ecosystem: Host-associated > Mammals > Digestive system > Stomach > Rumen ...
GGCGTGACGCTTCTTTACCAGACCGGCTATCTCACGATCAAGAGCTTCCGGCAATTCGGCACATCACGCCGCTATATGCTGAAGTTGCCGAATCTGGAGGTGGAAAACTCGTTCCTGCGGGATGTCGTGGGCGCGTACACAGGGCAGCCGAATGACAGGACGTCCGGCTTCGCCACGATCGCCGGTATTTCCTTCTCTGCCGCAAAGCGCACAATTGTCGAAGACCTAGTCGAGGAAATTCCCGCGTAGCCTTCGCTGCCTTGTGCTGGCAGGCGCAATATTTGTTAGACATGAACGGCATTCTTCAGACATTCTTGAAGGAAAGCGGTTTCGCGCTTGCGCGAGAGGACCGCGAGGCGGTGATGCGCGCATTTGAGAGGGAGGCGAACGCGGCTATCGCTGGCGCGGCGTCGTCACTGCGAATGATCGACTCGTGCCTCTCCTTTTCGTCCTTCGCCCCCACCACCTCCGCGCCGGTCGTCGTCGTGGACGCGGGTGGCACTAACCTGCGCGTGGCCGCCGTCCGGTTCACGGCGGACGGTCCCGTGTTTTCGCACCTGCGCCGGTCGCGTATGCCGGGAGCAGACGGAGTCATCTCGGCGGATGCGTTCCACGCCGCGATCGCGGCGGAGGTGGACGCCGTCCGCGCGCTGGAGCCGGAGGTCGCGGGCATAGGCTATTGCTTTTCCTACGAGTGCCGCTCCTTGCCGGACGGCGATGCGGAGCTTGTCGCCTGGTCTAAGCAGGTCTCGGCACCGGAGGTGCTCGGTCAACGCGTGGGAGCGGAGCTCGTGCGTCGCCTGGCAGGAGGCCCGCTTCCGGTCGTTGTCCTGAACGACACGGTGGCGACGCTTCTGGCCGGTCTTTCGTGCCGTGGGGAATGCCCTGGGCAGATCGGTTTCATCCTCGGCACTGGCACGAACGTGGCCTGCGTCGAGAAGGGGACGATCCGCAACGCCGAATCGGGCGAATGCGACAAGATGCCGCGCTCGTCGTGCGACATCACCTTTGACGCCACCTTGCCGGATACGGGGGCGGCGCCGTTCGAGAAGATGGTTTCGGGCGCTTATCTTGGCGGCGTGGGATTTCAGCTTCTCAAAGTCGCCGCGCGTGCGGGACTCATCGACGGTACGGGACTTGACGGCGTATCGCTTTCCACGCTCGACCTCGATGCGTTCGGCGCGGGTGACGTCTCGTCGATGCATCCGCTCGCGGCGGCTCTCGCGCCGAAAGACGTGCCTGTTGCACGGGAACTCGTTCGCGCAGTCTTCCTGCGCGCGGTCTCGCTCACGGCTGCGCACCTTGCGGCGTTCGTTCGCCGTTCTGCAGAGGCAGGCCGTTCGCCAGTGCGCATCACCGCGGACGGCTCGACCTACTGGAAAACGCGCACCGTGGATTTTGACGGGCTCGTCCGAAAGGAGATAGCCGAACTCGTGCCTGACGTTCCGTTCGAGATCGTCCACATCGACGAGGCGCCGATGGTCGGCGCGGCAGTCGCTGCAATGCGCCTTGGCCTAAATCAACTGCAAGGCTGACAACTGTCAATGCCGTGTGGCGATGTCGACAAAATGTGTCAGGCCCCATCTGAATATGACCACCCCGGCGGCACCGGCATCCAGCGCGGCCTTGACGTCGGCGGTGATTTCGGGCTTTGGCAGCGGAGAGGTGTCTTCATCCGACTTGTAGCCCTGCAGCCCCGCCCATACCTTTGCGCCTTTTAAGTTATCCACATACCACTTTGTGGTGGACGCGATCCAGGATGTCGTTTTCTTGTAGTTCCCTTTGTAGATCATGGGAACGACCACGTCCAGGCATTTGCTGATCGCAGCATAGTCCTGGCCGTAATAGTGTTCGTTTGCTGTCGTTTCCGGCATCAGGGCCGCAGAGACGACAATGCTCGGCGATATCTGGTGGAGACTGTCGACGGCTTGCCTGACGAATTCGGAGACCGCACTCGTGCCGCCGGGCGTCTTGAAGGCCGTCCCGGGATATCGCACGTAATCAAGATGGATGCCCGCGACGCCGGGAATCCGCGCGTGGGATTGCGCGCGCTTGATCATTTCGTCGAAGAGATTCCTGTCGGGTTTACCGTCCTTGACCGGGTTGATCCACTTCCCATCATAGAACGCCTGCATCCAGATGTGGACTTTAAGGCCTGCCGCATCCGCCTTTGAGATCCACGACTCGACATCTTGCCGCCCATGTGCCGTGAAGGCATACTCGTGCAGGAAAACGTCCGTCGTTCCCGAAGCGGCCAGAGAACGCAAGTCTACGTCCTTCATGGTTCTTCCGTGCAGCCAGTAGCCGCAATGCCTCTCGTCCGCCTGCGCGCCGAACGCGGCCAATGCGGCGACGGCGCAGCAGACAATCCTTGTGAGTGAGCTGTTGATTTGCATGGGAAGCAGTATACCAAAAGCCATGGTTGGCGGCGTTGCGAAAATTTTTCTCAAGCCCCCTTGCGTACCATCAGCCAATCTGCTACACTACCCGCGAACCCCTTGATGGGTTGTTAACCACCCGTGAGCCTCTGGCGATGCGGAGCGGAGCCGGGAGAAATCCCGGCTCTAGCATTTTCAAGAGGGAACTGATACACAAGAGAACGATAGTATACATTGACGGCTTCAACTTGTACTACGGATTGTTGCGGGACAATGCAATCTACAAGTGGCTTGACCTATGGAAGTTTGCAACAGAGCTCGTCACCCCCAACAACGACATTGTAGCCGTCAAATATTTCACGTCGCGCGTAAACTATGATCCGAAGAAGCCGTCTTCAAAGGAGCGGCAGGAGATATACTTGCGTGCCCTACAGAAAATGGGCACGGTTGAAATCGTAGAGGGATACTACCAGCGTCGGGACGCTCGGATGCCATTTCGTTTTGAACCATGTAAGAGTTGCCGTCCATTTGCGGACGTGATAAAGATAGAAGAGAAACGCTCAGATGTCAACCTCGCGACTGCCATGATGGTGGACTTTCACGAAGATCGTGCAGATTCCTTTGTCATAATTTCCGGTGATACCGATCTCATTGCGCCAATCGACTACATCCGCAGATTCGGTGGTCGCAATGTCGTAGTGTTTAATCCTCATGCAACGATTAGTGGCGACCTGAAGAAACACGCGACATTTTACAAGAACATCCCTCGCGACCTGCCGGGACGGTGCCGCCTGCCAGACGAGATCGTCTATGGGTCGCACAACCGCATCATCCGCTGCCCCGACGCATGGCGATAAGCCCAGTTGCCATCTTGTCGGCGGGCAGTTGGCCAGGCAGGCACTTGGCCGCTTCGCGCTCTAGCGCCTGCTACCGGGACCGCTGGGACCACCGAGACCACCGGGATCGCGCCTGCTTGGCGTTTCGCACAAGGAATAGGCTCACTGGGACAACGCGCATCTTGCGCGTTGCATTGGCGGCCCACGCAACGGGCGAGACGCCCGTTGTCCCAGTGGCTTCGCACAAGCCAATTGCCCCGCGCGCAAGTCACCCTGCCACTTCCCCGACGGTCCCGGTGGTCCCGGGGGGCTCGGCCCGTCAACTGGAAGCGGCACTCACCTGTCGAATGTCTCACACAGAGGCACAGAGACACAGAGGAAGATTTGTAGCTGGGGGGGGACTGCCCAAGACCCCGAACGCCAGTCAATCACTTGCGATTTTCCTGTGTTCGGGGTATGGGGCGGAGTCCCATCTCAAAATCACTTCCTCAAAACTCTGTATCTCTGTACCTCTGTGTGAGATATAAGAGTAAGAGGGATGGATCAAACGAGGAATTTAGGTTTATAGTTACTTTGCGAACTTGGCGGACTTTGCGTGAAACCTAAACCTAAAAATCGCAGTTGGAGTTCATCTCTTAGCCCGACATTCCACGTTTGACCTTCGTTTCAACTTTTTTCACAAGGATAACTTCCGATGTCGTCCTTTTTGACCTGACAAGTACGTATTTCGAGTTGGACGGCACCAAGGCCCTTGAAAGCGACCTGCAGCGCTACGGCTACAGCCGCGACAAGCGCGGCGACTGCCTCCAGGCCCCGATCCACTCCTTCAAGAACTGATTCGATTGTTGCGATTGTGCAAGAAGGCGGCGGCGTTGCGAAAAACACGTTGCGAAAATTTCGCAACGAAATTGACGATAAGCGGCTGAAATGATAAAATGCCTGCATAAAATTGAACAATCCTTTTCTCGTTCGGGGATATTACGGCCCAGAATACTTCTGTGACAGGTAGAAGGAGACTGGGCAAGGGTTATGTGGTGTACGACCGCTTCTTCGACCCCCTTGCGCGCGCTCCATATGTGTGATATACTTGCGGTGATTCGACGGTCGAACAGGTTCTTAGATGACACTGTGAAGGCCGAAGACCCCCGACAATGGCTCAAGGCGGCGCGCAGTTCCCGGACCGCCTGTTCATCGGCGATGTCGGCGCGGCCTTGGCGGTATGGCGACACCAGACGCCATAAAGGACCTGTGACGCTAGACATTCAAGGAATCATGATGGGGTCTCTCCTCCATCACGTGCGCAACAGGCTTGAATGGCGTAGCGACAGTTGCATGGGATGCAGCCCCAAAGTCATGGCTGGCGGCGCAATGCGAGAAGTGTTTGTGATATAATCTTGCCGCAAGAAAACAAGTGCCCGTCTAAGATGCAATAAGGAAACAAGGCTGATGAGAAGTTTGCTGATGATTGCTTGTGTTGCTGGCTTTGCGGTATGCGCTGCCACGACGGCGTCTGGCGAGGAATACATGCGCGTGGATGGCGCGGCCGATGCGCAGCTGCCCGGCGTCGCCGTGCGCACGGACATGTTCGCCGACGCGGCGATCTGGAAGAAGCCGGAAATCTACCGCAACGCCCTCGTGTTCACGCAGGAGTGCGGGCGAGTGACCGTTTCCGGAAAGATCTCCACAAACAATTACGACACCGCCTGGGGACTTGCGATGAAACCGCAGCCGCTGACGGCGAAGGGACCGTGGTACGCCCTCTCGTTCGGGATCGAGTCGAAGCCGCGCTTGCACAAGACGCGTGGCGGGCCGACCTTCTCCACGGCCGTTGTCTGGTACGATGCTGGCGGAAAGGAGATCGCACGTGAGCCGATCTCGCTGCGTTCGCGCCTGGACGAACGGCGCCGCGCGGTCCACCTGGGCCGCATCCCGGACGCCGCCGCGCGCTTTGCGGTCAACGTCGGATTCGACTGGCCCAATCTCCTGAAAGGCGATTCCGTGACCCTCGATTCGCTGGACCTGCGCGTGCTCGCGCAGGAACCGGGGGCGGATTGGGTGAAGATGCCCGACTTCGAGGCGCCGCGCGTGCGGCTCGTGAGCGCCTCGCCGTTCACGGATCCTGCCGCCGAGCTGCGCGTGTCGGTGACGGCGCGGCGTCCGCTCGACTGGTCCACGCTCCGCGTGAGCGTGGACGGCGTCGATGTGACGGCGAAGGTCCGCCGCGACGGGAACGTCGTCGCCTACGCTCCGTCCACACCGTGGGCGCCCGGTCTGCACCGGGCGGACGTGAAGATCGCCGATCCAGAAGCGGGCGGCATGTTCCTTGCGAAGAAGACGTTCTTCCGCGGCGACCCGCCGCAGGGCGTGCCGCACGTGACGCTGCGCGACGACGGCGTCACGCTCGTGGACGGCAAGCCGTTCTTCCCCGTCGGCATCTACGGCGTGATGAAGCGCGAGTACAACGGCTTCGACTTCGACCGCGGCCTCCGTGAACTGGCGGCCGGTGGCTTTAACATTGTGCATTCCTACACGGCGGGGCGCACTAAGGAATTCCTCGACGCAGCCCACAAGTACGGACTGAAGACGTGGACGGTGGAGTACAGTCCGGGCAAGGAGTTCGTGGAGACGCTCCGCCACCATCCCGCCCCGATCGCCTGGTACGTGGGCGACGACACGGCCATGCACTTCACGCCATCGGACATCTACGACCGCGTGGACGCCATCAAGGCCATCGACCCCTACCGCATCACCGTGCAGGCGGACGGGATGGGGAGCTCCGAACCCGTCACGCACTACAGGCCTTTCGTGAAGACGACCGACGGCTTCCTCCCAGAGATCTATCCTGTCCGTGGAACGAACGCCCCGCCAGACCCGCAATGCGTGGCGAAGACGGTCCGCGACATGGAACGTCTTCGGCAGGACGTGGCGGAGGCGGGCGACGGCGCGCCGCGCACCGCCTGGGCGATCATCCAGTATTTCCGCGGGTGGACTGCCTGGAAACGCTTCCCCACGCGCGACGAGCTGTACGCGATGAGCTTCGCTGCGATCGCCCACGGCGCGCACGGCATCACGTGGTACACGTACGGCGGCACGGTGGAGCCGGAGAAGGGCAAGGACAACCACGGCATCACCGACACGCCGGAGATCTGGAGCAACATGACGAACCTCGCCACGCGCATCCGCTCGCTTTCGCCCGCGCTGCTCGAGCGCACGCCGCCGCAGCCGCCTCCCGCGAAGATATTGAAGGGACCGGCTACAGATGCGCTTGGCTACCGGTCGATCTCGCTCCTCGTCAAACGCCACGAAGGCTGCACGTACGTCATCACGGTCAACGGCACGCTGGAGGATATCTCGGTCGAAGTAGACTTGGGCGTCCCCGCCGCCGAGGCGGAGGTGCTGTGGGAGAATCGGCGCGTTCCGCTTTCAAGCGGTCGCCTGAAAGATAACTTTGCGCCGTATGCGGTGCACGTGTATCGTCTGGATTGTCATCGGACAGAGCGCAGCACGCAGTAGCCGCGGCGCTTGATCACCTCCGCCTTGCGGAAGTACTTCTCCTGCAGCGCTAGCAGGCCGGTGGCCGTCTTCACCACGGTGAGGCACACGCCGCCTGGCTTCAGAGCGCGGTACGCCGTCTCGAGGAACACCTCCGCGATGCGGTAGTCGCTGTAGTACGGCGGATTGCCCACGAAGAGATCATATTCGCCCACACGTCCGCGCGGCAGGCCGTCGTCGCTGAGGATGAATTCGGCCTCGATTCCTGCCCGCGCCGCGTTTACCTTGGCCGCCGCAATCGCCCTGGCATGGGAATCGATCAGGGTGATTGAAGATTGAAGATTGAGGATTGAAGATTGAAGATTGAGGATTGAGGATTGAGGATTGAGGATTGAGGATTGAGGATTGAGGATTGAAGATTGAGGATTTGAGATCGAAGATTGCCGCCGGATCGCGTCGGCCACAAGTAGCCCGACCAGCCCGCATCCGCAGCCCATGTCGAGTATCTTCCATTCCCCGTTCCCCGTTCCCCGTTCCCCATTCCCCTCTCTCGCCGCCACTTCTGCGAGGGCGAGGCCGCCGGCATCGGGGCGGCGGTGGCAGAAGCAGCCAGGGTATGTGGTGAACGTTAGCGGTTCACCACCCGGCACGCTCGCCTCCCAGGTTGCGGCGAAGTCGCGCGTCTTCACTGGCACTCCTCGCTTCACGGCGCGGAAGAGGACGGCGTGCTTCGCGCGCTTCAGTACGTTGACGTTCTTCCACACGAGCCGAATCGTCTTGAGCGCTTCGTCTGGATCGCCTTCGAACGCGGCGTAGAGCGCGCCGCCTTCTGCGAGGTTCAAGTGGATGTCCTGTAGCTGGTCGAGCACCAGTTCCGCCGGCATCGATTGCGGTGTGGTCATGAAGAACGCAACGTCGAACGGCTGGCATTCCGCAGTCGCCAATGGCATAGGGTCTGTCCCCACTGACGGCATAGGGTCTGTCCCCACGGTGCCCACGCCGGCGCTGCAGCGGACGTTTCGCGCGGGCAGTCCCTCGTCCAGCAACCGCTTGCGGATGGCACGCGCATGGTGGAAGTCGAATGCGTGGGCGACCACCTCGGCGTCAGGCCAGCGGCGCATCGCGGCAACGGCCACCCCACCGCTCCTGTTCCCAGCCACTAAGATCCGCCGGTTAAGGTCTTTAAGGCCCTTAATCTCCTCTACTAGAATCGCCTCAGCGTATGTTACTTTCTTTTCCATGGCTCTGCCTATTGCACGCATTTCCAACTCTCCAACCTTCCAACCCTCTAACCTTCCAACCCTCTAACCTTCCAACCCTCCAAACCTCTAACCCTCTAACCTTCCAACCCTCTAATCTTTTAACCTTTTAATCCTTTAACCTTTTAACCTCCAACACTGTGGCGCCGAGACGTTCCGCTTCCTTGCGGAAGTCCTTGTCGTTCGTCACCACGGTCACGTTCCCGTTCGCGCCTGCGTACTTCCTCATGCGCAGGTAGTCGCACACGAGCCGGTCGGCGCGGTGTGCACCGGTGCCGCCGGTGTAGCTGATGCGCAGCCGGCCCTCTGTGGAGCCGTTTACCTCGTGGCCGTCGAAGACAATCCACGCGATGTCGCTCGGGCTATTCTCCAGTCGCTTCGTTACGATATCCTTCAGTTGCTCGCGCCATCCCGTGTCGCTCTTGTCGCGCACGTTCTCGCTGCCGAGGATGGCATTCCAGCCGTCGACGATCAGCACGGTTCCGCCATCCGGCAGCCGCTCCGCGTCGCGCGCGGCCAGAAGGGCGAGTGCGAAGTGCTGCCGGAGGCTGTCACGCTCCTCGCAGGCACGAGCGAGCTCTTCCCTCAGGCGCGCATTCTCGTCCTTGAGTGCGCGCATGCGCGTCACGTGCGAGTCCTGCATGATCTGCTGTGATGTCATCGCGGACATTATACCAAATCGGCGTAATGCGTCAGTGAAACGCAGGTTGGTTTGGCCGTGGAGAAGTGTAGAAAATGGGGATGATTTGGAGCTGGGGCTTGCCCCAGACCCCGAAAGCGGGCCAATCACAGGCGATTGACTGGTGTTATGGGTATAGGGTGGAACCCCATCTTCAATTCTTCTTCTACACATCTCCACTTCTTGCCTGTAAGTTCTTTTGGAAACAACTGGAACAACTTGTAAAAACAACATCTTCTTTCTCGCCGCGCAACTGCGCGGCGATCTTGAAACCGGGCGCGGTTGCGCCCGGATAACAAAAGTTGTTTTTATCAGTTGTCATTGTTGTTTCCTTATTCAACGAAACTTATCTTCATTTACATTCCCGTGCGAAGCGCGGGTGGCGGGCTATACGGCAAAAATATGCCCTGCAGGTGCGCCCCTGCCGATGAGTGACGATCCGCTTGACGGGGACGCGGCAAATCGGTAGACTCTCAGCATGATTTCTTTTGGAAAAATGAAGGAGGTTCGTCATGGCTGATGTGGCATTGATGGTCGTGGGGGCGGTATGCCTTCTGGTCGGTTTCGTCGGCTGCGTCGTTCCCGTGCTGCCGGGCGTTGCATGCGCGTATGCGGCCCTGTGGACACTCTATCCGACGCCGTACGCGTTGACAAATGAAAGGCTTCTCGTCGGCGGCATCGTCGCTGTAGTCGCGATCGTGCTCGACTATGTCGTGCCGGCGCTTGGCGCGAAGAAGTTCAACTGCTCGAAGTGGGGCGTGTTCGGGTGCATGGCGGGGACGATCGTCGGCATCTTCTTCGCCCCGCTTGGCATCATCTTGGGCCCGTTCTTGGGCGCGGTGGCCGGCGAGCTGGTGGCAGGCAAGCAGGCGTCCGCCGCGCTGCGCGGCGGCTTCGGCGCGCTGCTCGGGTTCGTCGCTGGAGTGCTGCTAAAGTTCGTCGCCTGCGCGCTTTTCACATGGTGGTTCGTCCAAGCCTGCTTACAGTGACGATGGCATGGCAACTTGCCGGTGGCCGAGGTAGGCGCTGGGCCGCTTCGCGGCGATGATAGGCAGCACTGGGACAACGCGCATCTTGCGCGTTGCGTTGGTGGCCTACTGGGACAACGCGCATCTTGCGCGTTGCGTTGGCTGTCCATTTGCAGTCCATGCAACGGGCGGGACGCCCGTTGTCCCAGTGCCTTCGGCCACGCAACGGGCGAGACGCCCGTTGTCCCAGTGCCTTCGGTCAAGCCAATTGTCAGGTGCGCAAGCATGGCTTGCCATTTCCCGGTGGTCTCGGTGGTCCCGGTGGTCTCGGTCCGCCCACTGGAAAATGAAATTCCTTGCGGGCGGCCCGCCAATTTCCAGCGGCATTCCTTGCGGGCGGCCCGCCAATTTCCAGTGGCATTTCCGGCGGCATTTTTGGTGGTATTTCCGCGAGACAATTTTGAGACAATTTTGAGACAATTTTGAGACAATTCGTTTCGGCGTTTTTGGGATACTGTTCGCGTTGGCCGACATCCGGCCATGTAAAACACGAAAGGAACAGTACCATGAACGTAAACGAAACAAGCACTACGCAGCCGTTCGTAAGGCGGACGCGCAAGGTGTTCTACCACCCCAACGGCAAGGGAACAGGCTCGGCGCTCCAGCTCGAGCTTCATCCGGCGCACGAGGACACGGAAGGAAGCGTATTCCTCACCATGGCCCCGCAGCGGACCATCGGAATGCGCACTGCGGACGACACCGTCCATCCCACCTTCGACTGGCGGAACGCCGTCTGCCTGAAGCTGGATCTGATGGACCTCGCCCAGATGCTGCAGGTGTTTCGCGGCGTGCAGGAGTCGCTTGCCGACGGCAAGGGAATCTTCCACCGCTCGTCGAACGCCAGCGCGGTGATCAAGTTCGAGCATCGCATCGAGCCGGTTCCTGGCTACATGCTCGACGTCTCGAAGAAGCCGCTCACGGGCGAGCTGCAGCGCGTAAGCTTCTTCTTCCGCGCCGCAGAGGCGTTCGCCTGCGCCCTCATGCTGGAACAGGCGCTCGTGTACGTGGCGTTCGGCATCCCTACGGTGATTCCGCGCGTGCGGCCCGCGCCTGCGATGCCCTCGCCAGCAATGCCGGTTGTCGAAACGCCTGTGGCGCAGGCGATCGTCGCATGATGTGAAGGACGGTCGCCGCACGGAAGGAGCGGGGCGTAGTCTGGCGCGACGGTCGGGGTTAACGTGTCCTGTTTCCCGCCCATCCGCCCGCCCGGCG
>Ga0265298_10010607_pt1 | contig 10884 bp, 7 predicted proteins | sample AusTroGonzalo_MG_3_FD_193486 | JGI IMG/M metagenome (GOLD analysis project Ga0265298, IMG submission 193486) | Bovine rumen microbial communities from tropical cattle in Woodstock, Queensland, Australia - Gonzalo_01 | ecosystem: Host-associated > Mammals > Digestive system > Stomach > Rumen ...
ATTGAACTGAGATACCAGATTCTTGTTCCCGTAGCCTGATATTCGTGGCAAGGTCTGCCTGCTGCTGCATCCATTGCCAGCCAGTCATCCAGTCGCTGCCTGTTGACTCCACGATATACCAAAGGCCAACCATGTATCAGATACTGAAAGTCTGACGGCTTTTTGTAATCCGGCGCATTGATTTGAGCCACAGCTACCAGTTCGCCATTCTTCTTGACCTCTGGTCGAGCCTGCTCACGCTCGGCAGAGTCGATGCAAGCATCACTCTGCTCTCGCTTACTCGCAGCCTTGGCCACCAGATAGTGCGTCCTCTTGAAGTTTGTCAGGAATTCACGATAGACGACACCTCTGAGCACTTTTCTCCGCTCTTCCAAATCGGGGAAGTAGTTCGTAAAGTACTCATAGTCCTCGAAAGCCCTGCCCACCAGTCGGGCAGCAGCCTTCAGCTCATTCCGTTTCAGTATGTCGAAATCAACAGTCATTGTTATTGTTAATCTGTTGTATAGAAAGCGGTAATGGGCGCAACCTGTTTGTTTGCGTGGCGTATCTTCTCCAGCATTTGCGCAGCCCACGCTTCGGTGCCAGGCAGTTGGTAGCGGCAATTGCCCGTGGCTGAGGGTGTGATTGTGTCATTCCACCTTCGTCCACTTCACACTCTGCTGGAAGGTGGAGCCGTCGGCGTTCTCGCGCAGGGCGTTCCACTGCATCTGACCACCGCTGACGGTGCTGATTTCCCACCACTCGTAGGCAATCTCCTCGCCCTGGTTCTTCCAACGGGTGGCAAGCAGCGTGCCGTCCACGAAGTAGTTCTGGAACTCGCGGGTGGTGACTGCCTGCCACTGCCCGTCGTCGTCCTTGCGGTAGAAGTTGTAGTTGTCGTCGGCCAGGAACTCCAGGCGGGCATTGGCATCGTTGTTGGTCTCGCCGCCAGTGATGCTCTGGCACTCCCACAGTCCGAGGATGGCTTGGCTGTAGTCGTCGGTTACCTTTACGGTACGGATGCTCTCTTCTTTGGCTTTTATCACGGTGCCGTCAGCAATCCACGAAATCTTAAGGTCGCCCCATGTATCAGCATCTGTGATGGAGGTGACTTTCATATCGTCAACGACGGTCAGGTGCTCGTTGATGACCATCGTGTTCTTCACCATATCGCCAGAAATAGTTACATCAACTTCTTGCCTGTCGCCCCAAAAGGAGGAAATCTCCGCGTTGGCGTTCAGTGAAGCACTCAAATAGCCTTTAGTGGGCGAGGCGAAGGTGATGACATACTTGTGGTTGGTTGGGGTGGGGTTGCCATTTGTTTCGGCCAGTATCCACTTCCCGATAAGCTTCTCGCTGAGATTGAGGTCGGGGGTTGTGGGATTGTCGTCGCTGCTGCACGATGTCAATACACTTGCGCCGCAAACAAGGGTGGCAGCGAGCACCCAATTCATAATCTTTTTCATTGTAGTTTTATTTATTCAAAATTTAACGAACTATTGTTATTACTCATAAGCCTATATTATTACCATCCTGAAGTCCAGGTTCTCCTTCTCGCGCAGCTGATACCGCTGGTCGAAGATGTTATAGCCCACCTGACAGTACCCGTAGAAATACTCACGGATAATGTCGGCATCGCCCTCGCGGAAACCACTCATAATCTCTTCGTCTGATAGTCGCTGATAGTACATAAGAATGAATTTGATGCAAATTTACGAAAAATTTCTCATACTTGCTTAATTTTTCTACATATTCTTCTTTAAAGTAATAAAAGACGTCTTACAACAGGTATTCACCAATTAAAAAAATACGATTATGCAAACGAAAGAATCAAACAACACGAAGCGAGTTCACAACCTGATTATTGTCGATGAGAGCGGTTCTATGGAAGTTATCCGCAAGCAGGCTTTGTAGGCATGAACGAAACCCTGCAGACCGTTCGCAAGATGCAGGAGAAGATACGCAACGCGAACAAAAGCAAATAGGAAGATAAGAAATCCAAAGACATGATAATACCCATAAGAAAACACCATGCACCTGACGCACCTCGCGCACCAAATCTTATGTCGGACAAGGTTGTTTTTATAGTCATATAGCCTTTCGATGGTTGAATTCTCGAGAGAATTCAACTCTACGGAGGCCCCTGCTGAGAAAAAAGAGGCTCTTGCTGAGAAATAAGAGGCTCCGCAAGACAATTAAGAGCCTCCTGACAGATGAAAGTAACCTCCTGGGGACAAGATTAGGTGCATCAGGTGCGCCAGGTGCACCACGTTTTCATTACCTCCCGAGTCGCGCCTTTGGTTTTCCGACGCCAGCATCACGGGCATTAGGCTTCTGTGGTGCAAATGTGGTGCATGTGTGGAAATGAAAAATCCGCAAGCGGCTGATATACAGTCCTTGCGGATTTTCTTGGTGATCCGTTTGGGGCTCGAACCCAAGACCCCAACATTAAAAGTGTTGTGCTCTACCGACTGAGCTAACGGATCTACCTTAGGATGCAAAGATGGTGCAAACCGAATGCAGAAAGCTCGCTTTTTGCTGAGGTGCAGCCCATCTTCGCAAGCGATTTTTAAAATCGCGTGCAAAGGTACAACCTTTTTTTGAATTGGCCAAATTTATTCGAATGATTTTTGCTATTCGGGTGTTTTTTGATAGCATTGCCACTATTGTGGCGATACTATTTTGGCTCGGCAGAAGATAAAGGTGCCTTCTCTTCTGTTCTCGCCTTTTGATAGCAATATCGGCACAGAGGCTCATATTCCTGGGTCTCGCCAAGCAGGACGCGCTTGTCGCCTGCCACTTTGCGATGGCTGACGTAGGCCAGGCTTCCGCACTTCACGCAGATGGCATGTACCTTCGTCACATCGTCGGCAATGGCACAGAGGGCTGGCATCGGACCGAAGGGTACGCCTTTGTAGTCCATGTCGAGACCTGCGATGATGACTCGCACGCCGCGGTAGGCCAGTTCGTTGCAGACATCCACCAGTCCCATGTCGAAGAACTGGGCCTCGTCGATGCCCACCACGTCGATGTCTGACGACAGGAGCAGGATGCTGGCCGAGGAGTCGATAGGGGTGGAGGGGATGTGCTTCTGGTCGTGGCTGACGACATCTTCCTCTGAATAGCGCACATCGATGGCGGGCTTGAAGATTTCCACCTTCTGGTGGGCAAACTGGGCACGACGGAGGCGCCGGATCAGTTCCTCGGTCTTGCCGGAGAACATGGAGCCGCAGACGACCTCTATTCTTCCTTGGCGATGCTGCTCGCCGGACGTATTATCTGTCATTTTCTTCTTATTTTTCTGCAAAAGTACAAATACGTTTTAAAAATTGCAAAGATTTTGGCGTTTTTTTTGTTTGTTATCAGAATTTGGATTAAATTTGTCCCGAATTATGGGCATATTGTATATTGTACCGACTCCAGTCGGTAACATGGAGGATATGACATTCCGCGCCATCCGTGTATTGAAGGAGGTGGACCTGGTGCTGGCGGAAGATACCCGCACGTCGGGCATCCTGCTGAAGCACTATGAGATCAAGAACCAGCTGATGTCCCACCATAAGTTCAATGAGCATGGCACTTCTGCCGGCATCGTCGGCAGACTGTTGGCAGGCGAGAATGTGGCCCTTATCAGCGATGCGGGCACGCCAGGCATCAGTGATCCGGGATTCTTCCTCGTGCGTGAGGCCGTCAGGGCTGGGGTGGAGGTGCAGTGCCTGCCTGGGGCGACGGCTTTCGTGCCTGCCCTGGTGTCGAGCGGCCTGCCCTGCGACAGGTTTGTCTTCGAGGGCTTCCTGCCCCAGAAGAAAGGACGCCAGACGCGTCTGGAAGCCCTGCGCGACGAACAGCGCACGATGGTGTTCTACGAGTCGCCCTACAGGCTCGTGAAGACCCTTCAGCAACTGGCAGAGGTCTTTGGCAGCGACCGTCAGGTGAGTGTCTGCCGTGAAATCTCCAAGGTCCATGAGGAGAGTGTGCGTGGGAGCCTCGACGAGGTGGTTGCTCATTTCAAGGAGAAAGAGCCCAAGGGCGAGATTGTCATCGTCTTAAAAGGGAAAAGTGAATAGTTTGCTACCGCATAAATATTTAAAAATAAGCAATTATGAAGAAGTTAACAGTACTGGCCCTTTGTACACTGGCTATCGTCAGTTGTAAGAATGAGGCCCCCAAGGAGGACCCTGCGGTCATCCAACAGCGTGATTCACTCAATCAGATCATTGCCCAGAAGGACAATGAGATCAACGACATGATCTCGACCTTCAGCGACATCGAGGAAGGTTTCCGTGAGATTACCGATGCACAGAACCGTGTCACCCTGGCACAGCAGGGCGAGGGTACTAACTCTGCCAAGCGCATCAAGGAGAACATGCAGTTCATCCAGCAGACCATGCGTCAGAACAAGGAACTCATCAACAAGCTGAAGCAGCAGTTGCGTGAGAGCTCCTTCAAGGGTGATCAGCTGAAGAAACTCATCGAGACCATGCAGAAGCAGATGGAGGAGAAGGAAGCCCAGATCATGGCTCTCCGTGAGGAACTGGACAAGAAGGATATCCATATCGCTGAACTCGACGAGACGGTGGCTGTGCTGACGAACAATGTCAACCAACTGACTGAGGAGACGACTGAGCGTGCCCAGACCATCAGCACTCAGGACAAGGAGCTCAACACGGCTTGGTTCGTCTTCGGTACGAAGGACGAGCTGAAGGAACAGAAGATCCTGGATCATGGCAAGGTGCTTCAGGCTAACTTCAACAAGGAGTACTTCACGAAGATCGATATCCGTATCGACAAGGAGATCAAGTTCTACAGCAAGTCGGCTGAGATGATGACGGCTCACCCGTCAAGCTCTTACACGCTGCAGCGTGATGCCAACAAGCAGTACGTGCTTCGCATCACCGATCCGCAGCTGTTCTGGTCGACCAGCAAGTATCTGGTTGTCGTAGTAAAATAGAATAAAGAAAGGTGCTCGATTGAGCACCTTTCTTTATTTCACTACTTTCTTGCCTCCGATAATATAGATGCCCTTTTCGAGCATATCCTTGTTGGTGCCTTTGTAGACGCCACGGACGTCGTATATTTTGTGGTCCTTGGCTGTGGTTTCCTGTTGCCTATCTATGATGCCAGTAGCGAAGGTAAATTGATGTTCCTCACTCCATTGTGAGCGAGTGTTCTCTTCACCTAAGGCACGGACACGATAGTAGAAACGGTTCTTTGAATTCAGATCCTTGAATGTATAGCTGTTCGTGTCTGTCGTGTAGTTGGTGATGGTGACTGCCTTCTTCGGGGTCATCTGACGTGCGCTCTGGTTGGCAAGGCCTAACTGCTCAGCACTCCATGTTCCGTCGTAGATAGCCAGATAGTTCAGATACATCCGGGTCTCTGGACGAATTTCAAAGAAGAAGAGTTCCTTACGGGTAGAGAAGTTGAAAACCATCATTCCGCTTTCTGTCAGTTCGAATGGGATCTCTTCGTATGAGATCGGATCCCCCGAATTGCCTATAGCCATTTTAAGTGTGCCTTTTACGGGTGTACCCTCCTTGAAAAGCTGGGCACCCATGACGATGGTAAACTCCATGGATGACGGCACCGACCATGTGGGTGTCTTTATATAACCTGCCGCCGACGATGTACCCATCAGCAGTTTGTTAGGACTTGTAAATAGTTTATTGCCTGACCATCCGGACAAGCCGTATTCACCCATCTTTGAGGAGATATCCGTGAAGCCAACGCTTTTCGATACACATTTATCGAAGTTGAACGCCCCCTGAAGTGCCTCTTCGGGGTTGTCTGTGGACTTCGGCATTTCTGTGAGTTCTATTTCGTAGCTGACGGCTCCTGTTATGGCAGGCCACGTCACAGTGAATGCATTCTCACCTTCTTTGGCTGTACCCTCCCCTGGCTCGGGAATGCCCAGCTCCGGACGACAGGCCACAAAGGAGATCAGTCCGTCTTCACTCTCAGTAATATTGTCCAGGGACTTGCTCATCAGTTTGCGTCCGTCTGTATTCTCGTTATAGAGTGTGGCTGCAGGGGTGCTGTAGTTGGTCAGTTCTGTCACGCCAGACTTGCCAGGGAACGGATCGCCAGCCTCAGAGTAATAGTCACATTTCCCATCTGCAGGCATTATGGTCATCCGTTGGTGCGCAGCTGCGGCGTTTACTCCATTTACAAACCAAATACTTTCGTTATAATCCACATGAAGCACCAATAGTCCATGGCCACCCAATCCTGCGTCAAAGCCCACGGGCTGGCGATTCTCCAGTAGGTAGTATTCGTCTTTGTTGTTCTCATTATACAGGATATAGGCCTCTTTGGCCTCTGTGAGGGGCTTCATTCCCTGAATGCGGGTCATCGTGTTGATCTCAGTAGGCTGGAGCCAACCGGCAAACATACGCTCATAAGAGGTGTAGCCAGCAGGCGTACAGCTATTATTATTGTAAACGCCACCGTCCATCACATCCCAATTTCCCATGCCATACGAGGCCATTTGGTCAGTGGTGTTGTAGAAGTCAGGCAGACCTAAGCAGTGGCTAAACTCATGGCAGGCTGTGCCAATACCCCCAAGAATCTTTTCTTCGGATTTTCCTGACCCTCTTAGCTCATTGCCGCAGGCATAGGTGTCTATATCAGTATTGTCGAGTTTGAGATTGATACCCCACATTTTTAGATGAGACTCATGAGGCCAGATGCAGTCGGAAGCTGCTCCCTCAGCTTCGCTGTAGCCTGCGTAAATGACAAATACCTGATCCACCTCGCCATCACCATCCCAGTCGTAGTTGGCAAAATTGACGTCTTGGTCAGCCATCAGACAGGCTTCTTGAATCAGCTCAGCAGGGTTCTCGTCAGGAAAATTTTTTCCAGTTTTACCATAATAAGCCAACTTCTGGGAGGCTGTATAGGGGCCCGCCACGTCGAAATCAAGCTCAAACTGTCCGTAACTCTGGGCTTTGAAGTAGTCCTTGACCGATCCTGCCATCCCATAGTCCGTGTAGCCTTCCTTATTGAAGAAGTCATTGTAGATGGCATTGGCATTGTCAAAAGAGAACTTGACGTCCTGGAACTGTATCAGGATCACCAGACCTTTCTTTGTTCCTATCAGATTAGGAACGGGTTTACCAACTCTGGCTACTGAATGGCGGCGTGCCCTTGCCTGGTTGGCCTTATTCATCCTGCTGGTCCATATAGTCTTGATGTCATCCATGTTCACAGGAGTGTAGTCGCCATCAATGAGCTGATAGGCCTGACCTTCATCATCGGTAAAGAAGCTGCAATGCTCATCGCCACGAAGCGTCAGCGTCATCTTCGTACCGTCTTTCTTGGTAATCACCCTCTTGGCAGGATAGGCAGGAACAGCATGTGCTGCCACACCACTCAGCAGCAACAGGACTGCCATCATCAGGGATTTCTTTAGAATTGTCATCTCAATTATCTGTTATTGTCTTATTTAAGATAAAAAGGTGTACCCTCCTTTGCCGGGCGGGTACACCTTATGAATATACTATAATTGCTTATTCTGCAATCATCTTTTCCTTTGACAGGGGAGCCTTCTTGTTAGAGAAGATTCTGACCTGCTTCATGCTCATGCCCTTGTTGTTGCCGTAGAGACGCTTAGCGAAGTTACGGGCCTTGGCGTTGGCACGGGCCTTTGCACGGGCTGCATTGCTGACAGCCTCAGGCAGAATGAGCTCGAAAGCACCATTCGTACAAGCATAATAGCCACTGCCACCCATAACGAGCAGACCCTGATAGTAAGCTGTACCTTCTTCGGTCTCACGATCGAATACAGGCAGTGTGATAACACCGTCCTTCAGAGTGCCAAAGTAACCATACTCCTTCAACTCCTCGAAGCTGTAGGAGCTCAGATAGTAGGCACCCCAGCTGACGATGGACATCGGGCCATAACCCCAGTCAACACCGATAGGCTGCTGCGGGATATACACACCCTCAGGATCCTCAGCGTTGATCTCAACGTTGTAAGCAGTACTTGCATCCCAGTCGCCTTCCTCATTGTAGGGGTACTTGCCGTCATAAGGACTCAGCATACGATAGAGACCCGGGTGCTCGGTGTTCTCCTCGATCTCCACTTCATACTGAACGGCGGGAGCACCGAATACACTACCGACGAAGTCTTCTGTATAGAGACCGATACCGAGTGACTGCCAAGGACTTGCGCCGCCACCATAGTATTCGAACGGTGAAGAATAGACACCCTTGATCTCACCATTTTCGTCAAATACAACAACGACAACCTGTAGCTTGCCTGTCTCACCCTCAGGAATGGGTACGTAGATGTTACCGGCAGCAACGGGTATTGCCTCGACATCGCCTGCAGCGATGGCATCAGCCACAGCTTCGGCATCAGCATCAGCTGAAACCACGAGGGCACGTACATCCTGTGCGTCAGCACCGAGTTCAAGAACACCCTCTGCGAATACTTCGCCACTGAGGTTGGTGAATACACCAGTGCAAGCGAATGCAGCAGAATAGTCCTTAGGAGCATAGCCTGGGAAGGTGATGATGAAGATACCGTCATTCTGTGACTGGTTCCAACCACCTAAGCCGTCCATGTAGTAGCGCGGAGCCAGCTGGATCTGACCAGGTGTACCGTCCTCCTGATAAGCCAGCACTCTGTTGTGCAGCCAGTACTCTTCAGGATTGGAGTTCTCAAACTTAGAGGGGTGATAGAACATGATGTCCTTGTTGTAGTCATTCGAGGTGTTGTAAAAACCTGAATTGAAGTCAGAGAAGTAAACGAGGTCGTTCTGTGTAACGGTTACGCCACGGAACGTATCACCAGGCTTACAAACGGTGAGCTCCATATATTCAGAAGCACGCTCTGCACCAGCTTCGTTTGCGAAGTAGTCAGCAAGGCCATAGACACGGAACACATTGGTGTTCTCCGTATTCTGGGCGATAGTGATAGTACCTGCAGCACCAAAGAGGTAGTTCTCCTCGAACTTACCAGTACCCAAGGTCTTGTAAGGAGAAGGAGCACCAGCCGTGAAGGCGTAGGTAGAAGCACCATAAGGTGTGGTGTAGGCTTCGTCACTGATTGACAGGGTCACTGACTTGTAGTCGTCGTATGCCAAAGCCTCTGCATCGTAGCTGATAGTCAGATTGGCAGTCGACTCACCGGCGTTGAATGATACTGAGCTGGGAGCAGTGAAGAAATTGTCGTCACTGGTGATAGAGACTCCTACCGTGATGGCATCAGCAGTCTTGACACGATTCACGGGAATCGTGAATGAATTGGTCTTGTTGGAAATGTTCTGCTTTGAAGGCAAGTCATTGCTGAAGTATACCTGTGCATTGCCGGGAACATCAGCCCACTTGTAGTCATTGTCGCTGTCTGAGCAGGCTGAGAATGCTGCCAGGGCAATGACGGCTAAGAACAAGCTATAAATATTCTTTTTCATAAATAATTCTCTTTTACAGTTTTATTATTCTTACCATTCGAACGGTGCGGAGTCAGCTGTAGGAGCATCAGGCGTGCTGTTGTTCGTACAAGCATAGTTATAGTTGGTCTCCGTCTGTACGATACACAGATTCATCCACTTCGGATAGAGGCAACCATTCTCCTGATTGACGAAGTTCCATTTGTAACCGGCGATATGGTTCGTGTTAGGATAGTTACGGATGATAGCCTTGTTCAGACGCTTCATGTCGAAGGTGGCGAAGCCCTCACCCCAGAGTTCTACACGGCGCTGCCACCAGATCTCGTTCTGGAAGGTGCTGGTAGAGGTGTTGCCGTAGGCATCCTGATGAGTGCCATAGACATAGTTGGCGTCACGGGTCTTGGCGAAGGCCTCAAGGAGAGCCTGACCGCGGCTGGCATCCTGCATACCTGCAGCCTCAGCCTCGATAAGCTTCATCTCCTCAACACGCATCAGAGGTACAGATACCACCCATGCGTCGTACTTCACCCAGTACTTGCCGGCCTGAGGACGGAACTTCAGCTCCATACCACCGACACCGATCTGTGCGGTAGCAGCCGAAGCAAGGATCTGCTCAGCGTGGTCGGTATAGTTACCCAGGGCCTCAATAGCACCCTCTTCACCCATATCATCGATGGCAAAGTCAATCCACACATTCTTACGGAAGTCGCTGGCAGGGATGGTCTCAAAGAGGTGACGGTCGATCAGCATCGGGCCACCATAGTTGGCTGCATAGCCGCAATCGAAACCATTCTCCAGAATCATGATGGAACCCCAGCTGGAGTCACCGTCATTGTCTGTGATGTTAGGATCGGTGTCCCTGAAACGAAGACCGAAGATCCAAGAGCTGTTGGGAGAGTTGAAACCGTAGTCACGGCTCAGGTACTCTGCCTCAGACATCATGGTGAAACCATTCATAGCCTGCTTGGCATACTTCTCAGCATTGGCCCAGTCCTGAATCTCCAGATAGGCACGAGCTTTCAGACCGTAAACAACGTTGACGTTGGGCTCATACACATTGGCACGCTCATAGCCGGCCAACAGTTTCTCAGCCTCGTCGAGGTCAGCGATGATCTGAGCGTAGGCATCTTTGAAGGAGGCACGGGGATTCTCAGTACTGATCTGAGAGTCGTCGAGCACCAGAGGTACAGTCTCTGCATCGGGATCAAGAGCGTATGGCTTGGCTGCAAACATACGGACAATGTCCTGATAGAACATGGCACGCAGGGTGTAGGCAAAACCAGCACCTACCTCACGGCCCTCGGGAGCTTCCTTATACAGGGCAAGCACCTTGTTACAGTTGTCAATCCACTTGTAGTAGTAAGTCCAGGGCACCTGGCAACGTGCATAGGTGGGACCAAGGGCATAAGAAGCCTCATACCATGTAGAATACCAGTTGTTGGTACCTGCGGTCACCATATCCTGTCCCAGAGCGTCACGCTGCAGGAAGAAAGAAGGATAACCGAAATCA
>Ga0265298_10010608_pt1 | contig 10884 bp, 6 predicted proteins | sample AusTroGonzalo_MG_3_FD_193486 | JGI IMG/M metagenome (GOLD analysis project Ga0265298, IMG submission 193486) | Bovine rumen microbial communities from tropical cattle in Woodstock, Queensland, Australia - Gonzalo_01 | ecosystem: Host-associated > Mammals > Digestive system > Stomach > Rumen ...
TTTTTTAGTGCCCGAGGGGGTACTTTTTTTCGTTTTAGCCATAAATTGTCTACATTTGTAGGTTATAATCGATTACGGGCCTCCGGATTATCATTATGGAAATCAATCTTTTCTCCCAATGCATCAAGGAACTCATCGTTGAAAACGACCGGGTGGACGTGCCGTATCTGGGTACCTTCTCGGCCGAGATGATGCCGGCTACCTATTCCGACCGCCAGACGACCATCGATCCGCCGTACCGGAAGATGTCGTTCCACAAACAGCCCGTGTCGCTCGAGGAGGGCCGCCTGCTGCTCAACAAGGTGTGTGAGTTGGCCGGTGTGTCGATGGAGCAGGCCGGGGTGGAATTGGGCTGGTGCCTGAGCCGGTTGAGTTCGGAACTGGAGGGGAGGAAGATCTGCAAGCTGCCGGGGCTCGGCGTGATGCGCGCCAATGCGCGGAACGAATACTATTTCGTGCCCGACGACAAACTTGACATCTGGCCCGACGGCATCGGCTTCGAGCCTGTCTCGATGAAGCTCTCCGAGAAAGTGGAGGCTGCGGGTTCCGATTCGGGAGCTGATGCTTCTGAGCGATTCGGGGTTTCGCACGCTCAACGGGGCTCACTTAGCGAAACGCCCGAATCTTCTACAGGCCAACCCACGACAGCTCCTGAATCGGAGCCCATGCCCGAAGTGAAACCCGAAGTGAAGTCAGAAGTGAAACCCGAAGTGAAGCCGAAGTTGGTGGAGTTTGAACGGGTGATGGAACCTGACCCCGAGCCGGTGTTTACCCTTCGCACCATCCGGTTGATCCTGATCGTTCTGCTCGTGCTGGTGGTGCTCTTCATCGTGGCCTCCTATCTGTTTACCGATGCAATGTCGCCGATTCTCGACCGGTTGCTGTATACGCGGGAAGAGCTGGAACTCTTGAGGAGGTAGGATGATCGACCGGGCCACAGTCGAAAAGATTCTGGACGCCGTCAGGATCGAAGAAGTCATCGGCGATTTCGTGTCGCTGCGCAAGCGCGGCGCGAACTATCTCGGACTGTGCCCGTTCCACCAGGACAAGAACCCCTCGATGAGCGTCTCGTCGACCAAGGGTATCTTCAAGTGCTTCGCCTGCGGCAAGGCCGGCAACGCCGTGACCTTCCTCATGGAGCACGAACACCTGACTTACTGGGAGGCGCTTCGCTACCTGGCGAAAAAATACCATATCGAAATCGTCGAAAAAGAGGAGACCGCCGAGGAGATCGCCAACCGGATGCGTTACGAGAGCATGCTGGTGGTCAGCGAATATGCGCAGAAATTCTACGCCGACATTCTCTGGAACACCGAGGTGGGGAAGGCCATCGGCCTGAGCTATTTCCGGGAACGAAAATTCACCGACGAAACCATCCGCAAGTTCGGCCTGGGCTACGCCGCTTCGCGGCCGCTGACCCTCTCGGCCGCCGCCCTGAAAGCCGGCTACAAGAAAGAATACCTGGTCGGGGCCGGCCTTTGCCTGGAGCGCGAGGGAACGGGTGAACTCTATGACCGCTTCTTCGACCGGGTGATGTTCCCCATCCATTCCATCAGCGGCCGTGTGATCGCCTTTGGCGGCCGGACGCTGAAGACCGACAAGAGCGTCGCCAAATATGTAAACAGCCCCCAGAGCGAAATCTACGACAAGAGCCGCTCGCTCTATGGCATCTTCCAGGCCAAGAACAGTATCGCCAAGGCCGACAAGTGCATTATGGTGGAGGGTTATGCCGACGTGATCTCGATGCACCAGGCGGGCGTTACCAATGTGGTGGCTTCGTCGGGCACCTCACTTACCGTGGAGCAGATCCGTCTGGTCAAGCGCTTCACCGACAAGATGACCATCATCTACGACGGTGACGAAGCCGGCATCAAGGCTTCCCTCCGGGGTATCGACCTGGTGCTGGAAGAGGGCTTGAGCGTGAAGGTGGTGCTGCTGCCGCCCGAAGACGATCCCGATTCTTTCGCCAAGAGTCATTCCCTGGTCGAAATCCAGGAATATATCGAAGAGAACGAGAAAGATTTCATTACCTATAAGAGCGACCTGCTCTGGAAAGACTCCGAACGCGATCCGATCCGCCGCTCGCAGGTGATTCGCGACATCGTACAAAGCGTATCGGTGGTACCCGATCCCATCCTGCGCAACGTGTATGTGGAGATGGTAGCCGAGAAATTCGAGATGAAGCCCGATGCCATCCTGGCTACGATCGGGGAACTCCGCCGCAGGAAACGTGCGCTGGAGCGTTCGCGCCGCCGCTTCGACCAGGCCTCGGAAACCGTCATCCCGGGCCCGGCCTCTCCCGTCATCCCGGGCTCGACCCGGAATCTCCCGGAGCCCGAAGAACTCATTCCGGAAGACCTGCCGGATACGGACGCTGCAATGTCGCCCGTGCAGGCGGACCGCTATGCTGTGAAAGACGCCTATCTGGCAGTACCCGAGCGCGAACTCGTATACTATCTGGTAAAATTCGGCGAATACCCCCTGCATTTCGAAGAAGACATGTACTATGGGGCTGAGCAGAGGCCTGAAATCACGGTGTCGCAATACATCCACGATGCCCTCTCCGATGACGACCTGGTGTTCGTCAACGATCTGTACCGCACCATCTTTGACAAATACTACGCCTATCTGGTCACCCTCCCGCGCGAGGACTGCGAAGCGATGCAGCAACGCGTCATCCGTTACTTCACGGCGGGTGAGGATCCGGCCATTTCACGGGCGGTGCTCGACCTGATCCTCGAAGAGCATCCCCTGACCGTGCGAACCTACGAAGAATCCATTACGCCGGAGGAGCAGGCTCTGGCACGCACCGTGCCCAAGACCGTTCTGCTCTACAAACTCCGCATTACCGAGCAGCAATGCACCGCTACGACCAAGCAGATCACCCTGGCCCAGCGCGGGGGCGAGAACGACACCCTCCGTGAGCTGGTGGCCCGCCTGCAGTTGCTCAATACCGTCAAAACCCGATTATCAAGAGAACTCAACAGATTATGAAAAAAAGGAATCTCATTACCTGCGCGTTGCCCTATGCCAACGGTCCCGTCCACATCGGCCACCTGGCCGGCGTCTATGTCCCTGCCGACATCTATGTCCGCTACCTGCGGATGCGCGGACGCGAGACCCTCTTCGTGTGCGGCTCCGACGAGCACGGCGTGCCCATTACGATCGCGGCCCGCAAGGAAGGATGCAGCCCCCAGGATATCGTGGACAAATATCACAACATCATCAAGAAGTCGTTCGCCGATTTCGGCATCACCTTCGACATCTACTCCCGGACGACCTCGCCTACGCACCACAGATACGCCGCGGAATTCTTCCGCAAGCTCTACGACGAAGGCAAGTTCATCGAGAAGGAGAGCGAGCAGTTCTACGATCCCGAAGCCAAGGTGTTCCTGGCCGACCGCTACATCGTGGGCACCTGCCCCAAATGCGGCAATGAAGGCGCTTATGGCGACCAGTGCGAGAAATGCGGCTCCACCCTCAGCCCGGAGGAGCTCATCAACCCGCATTCCAAGGTGAGCGGGGCCGAGCCCGTCAAGAAGATGACCAAGCACTGGTACCTGCCGCTCGACCAGTATGAATCCTGGCTTCGCGAATGGATCCTGGAAGGGCATAAGGAATGGAAGACCAACGTGTACGGCCAGTGCAAGAGCTGGCTCGACGGCGGCCTGCAGCCGCGTGCCGTGTCGCGCGATCTCGACTGGGGCGTGCCTGTGCCGGTGGAAGGTGCCGAGGGCAAGGTGCTCTACGTGTGGTTTGACGCGCCGATCGGCTATATTTCCAATACCATCGAGCTGCTGCCCGACAGCTGGGAGAAATGGTGGAAGAGCGAGGATACGCGGATGATCCATTTCATCGGCAAGGACAACATCGTGTTCCACTGTATCGTGTTCCCGTCGATGCTCAAGGCGTACGGCGATGGTTTCATCCTTCCGGAGAATGTGCCGGCCAACGAGTTCCTGAACCTCGAGGGCGACAAGATCTCGACCTCGAAAAACTGGGCCGTGTGGCTCCACGAATACCTCCAGGACTTCCCCGGCAAGCAGGATACGCTCCGTTACGTGCTGACCGCCAACGCTCCGGAGACCAAAGACAACGACTTTACCTGGAAAGACTTCCAGACCCGCCACAACAGCGAGCTGGTGGCGATCTTCGGCAATTTCGTGAACCGCGCCGTGGTATTGACGCACAAGTATTTCGGCGGCCGCGTGCCGGAGCCGGGCAAGCTGGAGCCCATCGATCGCGAAGTGCTCGCGCAGATTCCGCAGCTCAAGCAGGAGATCGAGGACAACCTGGAGACCTTCAAGTTCCGCGAGGCGCTCAAGGCCGCGATGAACCTGGCCCGCCTGGGCAACAAATACATTTCCGACACCGAGCCGTGGGCCGTGGCCAAGACCGACCTGCAGCGGACGGCGGCCATCCTGAACACCTCGCTGCAGATCACGGCGAGCCTGGCGGTGGCCTTCGCGCCGTTCCTGCCGTTCTCGGTCGAGAAACTCAACCGCATCCTGAATGTGAAGCCTTTCGGCTGGGACGACCTGGGCAAGGCTGAACTCCTGCCGGTGGGGCATCAGCTGAATCCGGCCGAACTCCTGTTCTCGAAGATCGAGGACGCCGAGATCGACAGGCAGGTTGCCCGTCTGGAGCGGATCAAGGCCGAGCGGCTGGCGGCCGAAGCCGCTGCTGCCGAAGCCGCTGCGCCGAAATGCGAGCCAGCCAAGGAGTCCTGCACCTTTGACGAATTCGGCAAGATGGATATCCGCACGGCGACCGTCCTGGCAGCCGAGCGCGTACCCAAGACCGACAAGCTGCTGAAGCTCACTATCGACACTGGCCTCGACCAGCGCACGATCGTGAGTGGTATCGCCGAATACTATTCGCCGGAAGAGATGGTCGGCAAGCAGATCTGCATCCTGGCCAATCTTCAGCCCCGCGTCATCCGCGGCATCGAAAGCAATGGCATGATCCTCATGGCCAAGCAGATCGACGGCAAGATGCGTATCGTCACTCCCGAAGAACGCCTTGCCAACGGTGCGACGATCGGATAATAGTGACGGGTCGCTGCCCCGGACCCCGCCGCTCTAGCCTTGCTACTTTTGCCGCGAGAACATGTTGGGTTGTCCCAGGGTGCTGTCGCGGCAAAAGTCGTCGGCGCACGGCGGATGCTACAGCACCGGCAGCAGGTAATCCCAGATAAGGTTCAATTCCTGGCGCATGTTGGGGATATGCGCCGTGGTGACGATGACGGCATCCTGCTCTGGCAAGACCAGGATGTACTGGCCGTTGGCTCCATCGGCCCGGAAGGCATGGTGGCGGCAGCGCCACATCTGGTAGCCGTAGCCCTGCATCCAGTCGCTCTGCTCCGGATCGAAATAAGCGTAGAAAGGACTGTCCGGATCCTTCCGGATGTCCTCCACGATTTGCTCGTTCACACCAGCATTGACCGAAGGAACCTGGGCGGCGGACATCTCCCGGACCCAGTCGGCCGGAATGACCTGCCTGCCGCGGAATTTACCGCCGTCAAGCAGACAGAGCCCCATCCGGGCCAGGTCTTCCGTGCGCAGATACAGCCCCCAGCCACCCGTGTTGATGCCCGCTGGACTCTCCTGCCAGAAGGGCTTCTCTATGCCCAGCGGCTGCCACAGCCGAGGTTCCAGGTAATCGACGACCTTCTGCCCCGTCACTTTCTGCACAGCCGCCGACAGCACATAGGTCCCCAGACTGTTGTAACAGTAACAGGTCCCCGGCTCAAAATCAAGTCGCCATTCCATGAACCCCCTCACCCAGTCGCTATCACCGGAACGCACGGTATAGGTCGGATCCGTACCATGGCCGGAATTCATCGTCAACAGGTGCCGGATGGTAATCCGCTCCAGCGTGTCAGACACGCGGTCAGGCAAGCTTTCCGGGAACAGGTCCACGATCCGGTCGTCGAGCGACAGCAGACCTTCCGTAATGGCGAAACCCACGGCGGTTGCCGTGAAGGTCTTGGAAACGGAGTTCATGATATGCGCCGTATCAGGGACGGCAAAGTGCTCTTTGAGGATCTTGCCGTGCTGCAGGACCATGATGCTGTGCAATTCTTCGGAACTGTCGGCTACGGCCTGGAGATAGGATGCGAATGCGTCTTCCAGCGCGGGAGTGGCCGTTCCGCACGGAAGCGGATCGTTCGGATGGGTGCAGGCTGCCGCCAGGACGAGGACGGCCAGCAAGGCGGAAAGAAGGAACGGTTTCATGGAACTATTTTTTCAGAGGATGCGTGTCGATGGCAGCCTTGACGAAGGCGGCGAAGATGGGCTGCGGCTGTTCCGGGGTGCTCTTGAACTCGGGATGGAACTGCGTGCCGATGAAGAACGGATGGGTAGGAATTTCCACGATTTCGACCAGCCCGGTGTCGGGGTTGGTGCCGGAGATGGTCATGCCGGCCTTTTCGAAAGCGGAGCGGTAGGCGTCGTTGAACTCGTAGCGGTGACGGTGGCGTTCCTGAACGACCGGCTGGCCACTATAGATGCGCGATGCCAGCGTACCCGGCACCAGCTGGCAGGCGTATGCCCCCAGTCGCATTGTCCCGCCCTTGATGGTGGTCGTTTTCTGCTCTTCCATCAGGTCGATGACCGGGTGCGTTGTGCCGGGATTCATTTCCGTGGAGGCGGCGTCTGCATAGCCCAGCACGTCCCGGGCGAACTCTACGACAGCCATCTGCATGCCGAGGCAGATTCCGAAGAAAGGAATGCCGTTCTCGCGGGCATGACGGACCGCGGCAATCTTGCCGGGGATGCCGCGCTCGCCGAAGCCGGGGGCTACCAGGATGCCGTCCATGCCGGCCAGCATGTCAGCCACATTGTCTTCGCTGACCTGCTCCGAATGGACGGTCTTGACGTTGACCTTGCATTCGTTGGCCGCACCGGCATGCACCAGCGCCTCCTGGATGGATTTGTAGGCGTCCTGCAACTCCACGTATTTGCCAACCAGGGCGATGTTGACCTCTTGTTTGGGATGTTTCAGGCGCTCCAGGAACTCCTTCCAGCGGCCCAGCTCCGGCTGGGTGAAATTCTCGATCTGGAGTTTGCGGACGGCCAGCTCGTCGAGGTGTTCTTCGTGCATGTTGAGCGGCACCTGATAGATGCTCCAGGCATCGATGCTCTGGATCACGTGTCCCGGCTTGACGTTGCAGAAGAGCGCGATCTTGCGGCGGAGTTCCGGCGTAAGGGGCTGCTCGGTGCGGCACACGATTACATCGGGTTTGACGCCGCTCTGCTGGAGCATCTGCACCGAGTGCTGCGTGGGCTTCGTCTTGAGTTCCTTGGCGGCGCGGAGATAGGGAATCAGGGTCAGGTGGATGGACATGCAATCCTCTTCCGGCAGTTCCCATTGCAGCTGGCGGACCGCCTCGATGAAGGGCTGCGACTCCATGTCGCCCACCGTTCCGCCGATTTCTGTCAGGATGACGTCGTAGTCGCCGGTCCGGCCCAGCAGGAGCATGCGGCGCTTGATCTCGTCGGTGATGTGCGGGACGATCTGGACGGTCTTGCCCAGGTAGGCGCCCTCGCGTTCCTTGGTGATGACGGTGTGATAAATCTTGCCCGTAGTCACATTGTTGGCCTTGGACGTGTGTACGCCCAGGAAACGCTCATAGTGGCCCAAGTCGAGGTCCGTCTCGGCGCCGTCTTCCGTGACATAGCACTCGCCGTGTTCGTACGGGTTGAGCGTACCGGGATCGACGTTGATGTAGGGATCGAATTTCTGGATGGTGACGCGCAAGCCGCGTGCCTGCAGGAGCTTGGCCAGAGAGGCCGCGATGATGCCTTTTCCGAGTGACGAAGCCACTCCGCCCGTTACGAATACATACTTGGTGTTCATCTGTCAAGACGTTTGATAACGGGTTTCAAATGTATAAATAATTTGGGAATCCTCCGAAAAAAATTCTTGTTTTGCCGCGACAGCACCCTGGGACAACCCAGCGTGTTCTCGCGGCAAAACTAGCAGGCGGCAAACGAAGAAAGTCCGGTTGTTTTTTGTATATTTGTATTTCCAAGTTCCAGAAATACCCAAACTACCATGGAATTCAAATACGCTCCTATGTTCCAGCTCGGTGAGGATACCACCGAGTATTACAAGATTCCCGGATCCGAGGCATGGGTCTCGGTCGGTGATTTTGAAGGCAAACCCATCCTGAAGGTCAAGCCCGAAGCCCTTACCGTGTTGGCGAATACCGCTTTCCGCGACGTTTCTTTCATGCTGCGCCCGGCACACAACGCCCAGGTGGCAAAGATCCTCTCCGACCCCGAGGCTTCCGAGAACGACAAGTACGTGGCCCTGACGATGCTGCGCAACGCCGAGGTGGCCTGCAAAGGCAAGCTTCCCTTCTGCCAGGACACCGGCACCGCCATCCTCCACGGCGAGAAGGGCCAGCAGGTCTGGACCGGTTTCTGCGACGAGGAAGCCCTCTCGAAAGGCGTCTACAAGACTTACACCGAAGAGAACCTGCGCTACAGCCAGAACGCCCCGCTGACGATGTACGACGAGGTGAACACCAAATGCAACCTCCCCGCCCAGATCGACATCGAGGCAACCGAGGGCATGGAATACCGCTTCCTCTGTGTGACCAAGGGCGGCGGCAGCGCCAACAAGAGCTACCTCTATCAGGAGACCAAGGCGATTCTCAATCCCGGCACCCTCGTTCCGTTCCTCGTGGGCAAGATGAAGACGCTCGGTACCGCGGCCTGCCCGCCGTACCACATCGCTTTCGTCATCGGCGGCACCTCCGCCGAGCGCAACCTGCTCACCGTCAAGCTGGCCTCCTGCAAGTACTATGACAACCTGCCGACCAACGGCGACGAGACGGGCCGCGCCTTCCGCGACGTCGAACTCGAGAAGAAAGTCTGGGAAGAGGCCTGCAAGATCGGCCTAGGCGCCCAGTTCGGCGGCAAGTACATGGCGCACGACGTGCGCATCATCCGCCTGCCGCGACACGGCGCCAGCTGCCCTGTGGGACTCGGCGTGAGCTGCTCGGCCGACCGCAACATCAAATGCAAGATCGATAAGGACGGCGTCTGGATCGAGAAACTCGACGACAACCCGGGCCGCTGGATTCCGGAGGAACTCCGCCAGGCCGGCGAGGGCAATGCCGTGAAGATCGACCTCGACCAGCCGATGGCCGACGTCTGCAAAATCCTGACGAAATACCCGATCGGCACGCGCCTGAGCCTGAATGGCACCATCATCGTGGGCCGCGACATCGCCCACGCGAAGATCAAGGAGCGCCTCGACAAGGGCGAGCCGATGCCGCAGTACCTGAAGGACCACCCGATCTACTATGCCGGTCCTGCCAAGACGCCGGCAGGCATGGCGTGCGGCTCGATGGGACCGACGACGGCCGGCCGCATGGACCCGTATGTCGACCTGTTCCAGGACCACGGCGGAAGCATGGTGATGCTGGCCAAGGGCAACCGCAGTCAGGCTGTGACCGACGCCTGCAAGAAGCACGGCGGCTTCTACCTCGGCTCGATCGGCGGTCCCGCCGCCATCCTGGCCCAGAACAACATCAAGAGCATCGAGTGCGTCGAGTACCCGGAACTCGGCATGGAAGCCATCTGGAAGATCCGCGTGGAGAACTTCCCTGCCTTCATCCTGGTGGACGACAAAGGCAACGACTTCTTCGCGAAGTTCAAATAATTCAATTAAACAAGAAAAGAAAGCCCGGCATCATATTCTGAAGCCGGGCTTTTTCATCAGGGATTCCACTGATCCCAGGTGGAGAATTTGACCGCTTTGGGATCTAAGTGCAGTGCCTCAACAAATTTGTCTACATCGGCTGCGACCGGGATACAGAAACACATATCTGCAAAATTAATTGCGCCGAACGCGTTCATTCCGCATTTGGCCGGCGGTGTCGAACCGTGGAAATACAGGTTCTTTACGCTGGTGCAGCCATAGAAGGTCCGCTCACCGATGTCGTCGAGCGTCGATGGCAGCGCAATGACCTCCAGACTGCTCTTTCCCGTATAATCACTCTTGTCGCCGACCACATCAAGCAGATGGTCGGTCAGGCGATTGATATGCCCATTTATTGATGTTCCATCGGGGATGATGAGTTTCTTCTCCGTAGATCCCAGCGCATACGCGTATGCCGTCGTATCCCGCCACAGAAGGCGGTTGTCCGCACACACTTGCAGTTGCCCGTGTTTCTTCGCACCGCGGATAACCTTCAGGGAGAAGCAGTGTGCGAAGGTATTGTCATAGATCGTGGTGACACGGCACGTATCTACATCGGGATTGGAGTTACCTCCCAGCGGCAAGTCAAGCGTTTCGATCATCGAATACTCGAACGCGCTCTCGCCGATCACTTTCAAGGAATTCGGGAGCGTAACCTTCTTATACCTTGAACCGTAGAAGGCATAGCGGGCAATCGTATCGATTCCTTCCGGGAGGGTAATCTCCTCCTTGCTGCCAATATCCTCCACCACCTTTACCAGCTTGGAGGTTGATGCGCCTTTCTGTTTGTAGATCAGGGCTTTTCCGTCCGCTGTCGTGAACCGTCCCTTGATAGAGGCCAACACGGGGCAATTCCGGAAAACCGTTTGCTCCGACGGGGCGGCGTCCGCCTGATCCTTGAAATCGACAGCGATGGTCTCAAGATTTCGCGGCAGCGTGATGGATGTCAGTTTTGTCCAGTTGTTGAAACTTCCCGCCGGAAGCGTCGTGATGCCGAGGAAATACTGGAACTCATCGAATGAAGTAAACTCGGCATCCGAAACACTGTCGCCCAGCATCATCTCCAGCGAGTTCACGACACTCGCTTCATAATAGGAAATTTCTCCGTCCTGGTTCTTGTCGACACCATTTTCAATCAACTTGGCCTTCAGGTCCGCATCCTGGAAGAAA
>Ga0265298_10010609_pt1 | contig 10884 bp, 18 predicted proteins | sample AusTroGonzalo_MG_3_FD_193486 | JGI IMG/M metagenome (GOLD analysis project Ga0265298, IMG submission 193486) | Bovine rumen microbial communities from tropical cattle in Woodstock, Queensland, Australia - Gonzalo_01 | ecosystem: Host-associated > Mammals > Digestive system > Stomach > Rumen ...
GCTGGCGGCCACCACCACGTTATCAACCGAGCACTGCAGGCACACGGCACCCATCACGGGGCGCAACTCATCAGCAGCCACACAGGCACGGCTCTGGATGGCGGGACCAAGCAAATCCTGAGCACCAATCTGGAAACGGCACACGGCATCGGTGCCCTCGCGTGGAGCCTCGGGGGTTACGACGGCTGGGGCATCGGGATATTCGACAGCAGCAAAGAACGGCATATCGAGTGCGCCATCCTGATAGTCGATGGTACACACGTGCTGATCGCCCTTCTGCTTGAGTAGCATGGTGCAGCGGCGGGCAGCGGGCAGCAGCGCAAACACATCGCGCAAACTCTGATAGGGCAGACATACATCAGCAAAGGGCTGCTTGGGGTCCTCCTTCAGCAGATGCACACAGGGCTTGGTGTCGGCATTGCCCTCGGCATCGGTAGTGATAGTGGTGCAATCCACGGTGAGCCACAGCTCAGAGTTACTGCCCGTGAGGCGGAACACCTCGGCCTGGCGGTCGAATGATAACTTAACGCACTGCAGAATGGGCAGTGGGGTTTTGGGGCTGATGGCACCCTTGAGCTGGCCTAATACCTGGCGGAAGCCAGCCACGTCGATTGTAATCTCTGTTTGCATAAAAATTAACTTTAAAATTATACTTATGTAAATTGCGTGTATATACGTGTATATATATGCGTACATTAATATTATCGGCGGAACGAGTCGCCCTCGATGAAGAATACGCGGCGGGTAATGGCCGTCAGACGGTCGAAGGTGCGCAGTTGATAGCGGTCGCAAAGCTCCTGCTTGCTCAGGTTGGTGGATAGCAGCAGCAGCTTCTGCTTGCGCTCGCACTCATCTACCAACTCCGAAAAGTAGCAGTGATGCTCGCCGAATACGTTGGCATCGGGCTCGGTGCCCACATCGTCGAGGGCTATGATCTTGTTCTCGCGGCGTATCTTATCGTAGCGGGCGTGGGCCTTGCCCTTGCCATCTACATCAAACTCGTTCAGCTCTAAGGCGGTGTAGCAGTTGACGTAGAGCCTGCAGTACTGATTGAGCAGCGCGGGCAGCACGTGGTGGATAAGCACCGTCTTGCCGCGACCGGGGCGACCAATAAGCATCAGGCCCTTGCCGTGGTTGTCGGTCAACCAGTCGGCCACCTCTTCATACTCGTCTATCCACATGGCGTCGTCGCCCAGATACTCTACCAAGCCCTCCATAAGTCGCTGGCGGGCATCGGGCACGGCGATAAACACGCGCTCGTCCTGACGGCGCACAGCGTTAACGGCCTTGCGCCCCAGCATCTTGGCGATAGCTATAGGTTGCTTTACCATTTCTCCTTATACTTATCGGGTTTAACATCATGCAGCGGCACTGCCTGCCCAGGGCGCGGGGCTGACTTAGAGCCTACGGGGCGGTCGCCACGCTCCTTGCGATAGTTCTCAAACGTTCGGCAGCGTGCCCGCCAGTCACGTATGGGTTTGCCATCCTTCAGCGTCCAGCCGCTTTGGCAGCAGGCATCGTAGAATCCTTCGGCTGTGACATATACAAAGGGCTTGCCCTGCTGGGCGCGTTCGTCGAAGTAGGCTTGTATCTCTTCTAATGTAGGCGGAGCATCGGCCACCGTGGGTCGTTTTTTGCCGTTTAGCGTTTCTTTTTTATTTTTCTTTTCATCTTTTACATTATCCACTATATTATTATTCTCACTCTCACTCTCAGCGCGTGATGCGCGTGCGCGAGAAACAGGTGCTTTTTCGTGTACTTTTTTTGGTACTTTTTTATGCACTTTTTTTGTACCTTTATCAGCACTTAAAAAATCAGTGTTTTTATCAGCCGTTTTCAGGGCGGCATCGTCGCCTCTGAGCGCCATCGAACCGCTGTGCGGATCGTCGAGTATTGTGCCCTCGGCATCAAGGGTAAAACCGTTGTCGGCAAACATGCGCGGCTGGATGAGCGCATCGCCCACCACGGTGATTATACCTCTATTATATAGCTCCTGCAGGCTCTCCAGAATGTCGCGCTCGCGCCAGGGCAAATCGTTAACCGAAAGCATCTTGGCAAAGTATTGCAAACGGCTGTATTTATCGGGCTCGGCAAGGCATCGGGTGGTCTTGCTTCGGCTCCAATTCGCGTGCTCTTCCCAGTCGCTCAATCTATACGCTCCAGGCGTGGGCGGCTCGTTGAGTCGGCACAGCAGGAAGAGGTAAACGCCAGCAGCCTCCCGACTGAGCGCACGGCATCGCGGCGACGACATGATATCGCGGGTAAATAGCGGTAGATATGGATTGCGTTTACGTCCCATAAGCGGGTGTTGTTTATATGTTATTTATATGCTAATTTGTGCCGAATTTGATTGCAATCTGATGCGATAAACTGCAAAAAGTGATGCGATTTTGCAACTACTTATGCAACTGATTATACACCGAAACTGCACCTGTTTTGCAACTAACTTTGCATCAATTTAGGTGCATTTTTTGCGTTAATTTAGTTGCAAAATTGGCGCCATTTGCAACGGGTTTTGCAACAAAAGTGGCACCAATTTGCAACTGGCGTGCATCATTTCAGCGCTTCTTCCACCATATCGTACACATCCTGCACGGTGCCTTCGGCGGTCATCTGGTGCATCTGATAGTCAGAAATCGAGATGTTGAACTGGTGCTCAATCTCCATGGTTACATCAATGGCATCCAGACTGTCGGCACCAAGATCCTCGGCCAGCTTAGCCTCGGGTTTTACATCGTCGCGATTGTCAATTACCAACTTGTCGATAAGGATAGCGTTAATACGCTCAATCATTTCTTGCTTTTCCATAATTCTTATGTTTTTTAGTTTATAATTCTATTGTCTGCGTGATGTGTAGAACACCTTTCCACTGGCGGCGGCGTAGCTCAGCAATAAGTTCGTCTTGAGTGCAACCGCGCAATACTTCGTCCACATGCTCATTGATGGCCTGCTGCAGATTATCGTGCGCCTCCTGCAAGGTTTCGGGCACCTTGCGGGTGGGGGCGTCGAACACCTTCTTATGCAGCTGCTTCTGCTCGGGTGTAAGGGGATGGGGGACTCGATTGTTCGCGCGTTTATCCTTCGGTTTGAACGATTCTTCGTCGCCAGGGCGGCACCAATAATAACCGCCTGCAATGCCACAGCGACTGATAGCCCGCTGCACATTCTTAATGCCCAGTTCGGCCTGAGCGGCATTGCAACTCTTCCATACCTTTACAGGCTTGAGCGTCTCAGCATCAAGCTGCACCACGGCCTTAGCTGCCTTAGCTGCCGCCTCGCCGCCATCACGCTTTGCCAACTCAGCCATCCGCTTGGCCTTTGCTGCAGGCTTAACCTTGACTTCAGGGGATTTCAGTGCGCCAGTGCCTGTTAGGTGTATCGGCGCCTGGGCCTGGTCGGCAGCTTCGCTCGCCTCTATCGCCTGAACCATCGGCGAGGGCTTATCGCCTGTGTAGTCAACTATGTCCTGAAAGCCAAACGCAGGCTTAGGATTATCGTCGGGTTGGGTAGTATGCGCAAAGTTGAGCACATGGCACATCACACTGGCAGCCTTCACCTTGTCGCTCTGCGCACCGTTGGCCTGCACCAGAGCGCGACCAAGCACTTCGAGCGTGTAGTAGCTGCAGGGCTTGTTGGTGGGTATGAGCCACCACATCTTGCGGAACAGAGTCTTGGTCTTGAAGTACAACTCGCGGTTGTTGCTCATCTGTCCCCAACTTTCGTAGGCTTTATCGAGGTTCATAATATATATAGTTTTATTGTTTCAGGATATCTGCTACAGGTTCAACAGCGTGTCGATCTTGAAGAACTTGGTGCGGTGGCCGCGACTGCGGATGGCATTCTCTATCATCAACCGCAACTGACCGAGCGAGAGAAACTGGGTGTTGAACCCGTCGAGCACTACACGCAGGCGCCACAGCATGTGATGGCGACCGCGCTGCCAACCGCTGCGCACATAGCCCAGGCGGAAGCCGCTGCACACATAGCCGCCGGCTGTCAACTGGCGGAACACATCGTAGAGCAAAGGTACGGTGGCGCCCACAAACGAGAACTGGGGCTGCGTGGTGTTGCTATCATCGGCATCGTTCTCCATGGCATAACCTATATTAAGGTGGTTGTGCCACGGGACGGCCTTGAGTTTAGGAGCTCGTTTTTTCATATCGCCAAAAGAGTTTCGGGGGTTAGTTACTTCTTGCGCTTACAGATAAGCTCTTTGATGCGTCCGTCCTTAACCATCAGCATTATCTCGTGGAGCGGATATATCCATGTGGTAGCGTGATGCTCACCCTTGTCGTCCACCCACTCGGCACGAGTGCGGTTGAAGCACGAACCATTGCGCTTCAACCACTCGGGAGTGAGCACCTCTATATGCTGGCACAGCGTCTCGGCGGTTACGTAACGCTCGTTGAGAGTAGTCATCTGCTGACGGAACTCTGCTACTATCTGCTGACGTAATACACGATCCATAGGCACAATAACTTATGCGGCGGCAGCGGCACTAACTCAATCGGCGATAGGCAATGCTGCGGTCGGCATCGCCACCTTTACCAAGGTCAACAAACTCGTAATCGTGCCCGAACTTATGGCGCAGATGGCTCACTGCCACTCGCGCTGCCTCGCGAGCATTGCGGTCGGGAAGCGTAAATACGCCCAACTCGCCAATCTCTAAATTCAGCCAATCCTTGCGGCCAACTCGTTTTTTTGATGCAATCATATTGTTTTATTGTTTACTTGTAATATCTATGTCCTGATGGTGACAAAATAGGCATTAATTGGCATTAGTTTACACCAAAATTATCATTTGCGTCTGCAAATATACATAAATATAATTATATTTGTGCTATTCGGCGTTAATTATTAATACATTTTAATATAATCCGCACGTAAACCCGCAACAAAAAAACGGGGCACCAAACCCCGTTAATTCCACGCCAAAATCAGTCGTGCTGATTAGTAAATAAAATGCTCCCTCCTTATTTTCTGTTTGGGTATCGTTCTTTATATCTCTCATCCACTTTGTGCATAAACTCCTGATAATTGAAATCGGGTTTAAGTTCTTTTACGAGGTCGATAAACATGTGGCGCTCGATCATATTGTAGTCGGCACCCTCTACCATCGTGTAGTACAACTGTTTATAGTAGGCGGCATTCTTCTCGTAAAGATTAGCGTTGCTTTCGGCTTTTTTCAGAGCATCGGCTATTTCCAAGTACGACTTGTCTATGCCTTTGCGCTTCAACTCGTCCTGCAGGCGCTGGCGGTACATCAGCGACTTCTCCACCTGCTCGCGATAGTTATGCTTCCACGTCTGCATGTTGTAGTAGAACTTCTCGCCAAGGTTCAGCTGTGCATCAGTGTACTTCTCTTTATGCAACTGCGGTGCCTTGCGCACTATCTTAATGTCGTGATAATACTTGTCGGGATCGTCTCGATGGTATTTAGGATATTTTTCTGTAGTGATGTAAATCAGTCCGGCGTAGGGCGGAACCTCGTCGGGCTCAAGCATTCCCTCGGGCACGGCGTAGTAAAAGAAGTTTGGCAGCTTGGTGTTCTCGGGATAGGTGTGCAGCTGCTCCTTGGTGATGCCAGGGTTGCGCTTCTGCTCGTGCTTCAGCAGGTGGTCGAACAAATCAAGCTGTACTGCTTCGGATGGCTGTGGCAACTTTGAGTTAAGCAGCAGGTGCTTATCGGCTTTATGTTTAAAGTCGTTCTGATAGTCGGCGCGACTAATCTTGATCTCAAACTCGTAGATGTAGCCCGCCTTGGTCCACAGCAGCTTGTCTGATTCCCAGCGGAACACAAACAGCCCGTCAACCTTGTATTTTGGCGATGCTATAAACTTATTCAGCACCCGCTGTATCTTCTGCTCGGTAAGTGTCTTATCCATCACTCCTCCTTAATACTCAATAGTAAACTCGCGCTGGGTTTCGCTTTTGGCCTTGCCTGTAAAGCCGTGGGGCAGGTTTTCGCCGGCCAGAAGCATATAGCGATTTGTTTCTTCGTCGTGGAATGGCTGCACCCATACCGAGCGACTGTCGAACATTACATGTATGCCGTGCTTTTGCAGAGGTTCGTCGGATAGACAATGATTGCATACTTCCTGAAAAAATCTCTCGTTTAGAATATTGCCAGCTGTATAGCGCTTGGCGGGCTTAAAATAGTTATCGTCGCGCTTGTCACGGCGCATCACCTCGGGGTTAATCTTATCCCAATCTTCCCGCTTAAAACGTACCTTCGTTGGCAGGAATGTGACAATCTCGCCCCATGCCCATCGGTAGCCGATGCTCTCGGGTTCTACACCAGTAGCCTCTTTGATAATGCGCATACCATCGTCGAGGTTCTTTTTCATCTGCTCTACCATCTCCTTTAAAGTCTGCTCAAAATCGGAGCCATTCTTTGCAATTAATTTAATCATATCGCCTATTATTTTTAGTTCTTACAACTTTAATAAATCCTCTCTATATGCCCAACAATCAATTACTTCACGTTGAACTCTTTGCCATGTAACAAGAGTATCAATAAAGCACGTTCTTATATCTCCGTTCTTAAACGAAACAACAACCCATAGATGATTATTGTCTGGAGTCGCAGGGATAGTATTGGAGTTGTGCCATACTGACGGCATCTTCTCAATCTTTGCCAGCAGCTGCTGCTCTTTCCAATTAGCACCAGCCTTGAATATCCTTGCTTTGTCTGCAACAGTATAGTAGAAATTAGCAGGATTACTTATTCCTTCAGAATCTTTTCTTGCAAAAGAAGTAGCAGCTTCTTCCAAATCGCTTACAGACTCTTCTTTATGATACTCATTGATAATGAACTGGTGATATTCCTCCATCGCTTTATGCAACCTTGAAGCATCAGTAGTTAGGTGCTGTGCGGCATAGTACATTGCATCTGCCAATTTCTTCAACTTTTCAAGTTTCTCTTTGTCTGTCAGTTTCATAAGCCTATTTCTTTTTCTTTTGCCATAGTTTCTTATACTTTTTGTTTTGTTACGTTGTCGATAATGTAGGCGTTTTCACCTGCGATGGTCAGGTATTCACGCGCCTCTCTTAGTGTCTTGAAGTCTATCTTCTCCCATCGTGGGATCCAATCGTCAAACCGCTTGTCAATGCAAATGCGGTGAACGTAGTGTAGTGTGTACCGCCTGTATGGTGGCGGAATGTCTGGTGCCTGAACGTGTCCCATAATCCGTTTAATTCGTCCTTCTTATTTTAAACTTTCTGGAATCAAGTCGGTAATATATGCCCATTTGGTAAACGGGCACTCGCCCCATACATATTCCTTTTGGGTCAGAGGAACATAAATCTTATCTTTGTCAATCATCGTGCCAACAGACATTCCTATTCCTACCGATGTTTTCCCAATAACAGCAATGCTATTGTGTGTAGTGTCGTTTTCTACATAGTATGGTTTCTCGGTAATACTGTGCCACACATTATCTAAATCGATCAATCCCTTGCGTGGGTTCTCGTCAGCCCATCTCTCTCTTGTTGTTTTTGAATTTCCCATATCGCATTACACTTTTAATATAATAATATTCCTTGTTTTTTTAATGCCTTTCTGTAGCGCCATTCACGTGGTTCCATCTGTCGTCGTAGTGCAGCTGGATATCAGGATTGTCGTGGATATTGCCGATAACCTCGAAGTCGAAGATGGGGTTACTGCGTTTCTGATCGCCCCAAAGGCAACTGATGTAGGTATCGTTCTCCCAGTCCAGACTTACCATCATTATACCCTCGTCGAAGGCAACGGCTGTGATGCTCTCGGCCTCCAGCTCGCCCATCAGGTCGTCGAGGTCGAACAAACGGCGCATCTCCTTGGCTTCTTCTTGCGGCATCTTGGGGTCCAATGATAGGTTACTAAACGTGCGCAGACGCAGTATATCACCTTCGTACACGCCGTTGCCGTACTTATCGGTAATTCCCGTGTACTGCCCAACGGTATCGGGGTCAACCTGGAACTTCTCGTAATCGTCAATATCCAGCAAGTTTGTAGGCAACATATATTGCTCGCCACCATCATCATAAAAGTTGCCATAGAGCCACTCGTCGCTGATGATACTCTTGCCTCGAAACTTAATGATTCGTTGTGCCATAATCACTCCTCCTTATTTTATAAGTTCAAATGTGTATGCGATTACATAAGGATTGTTGTGCCAGGTGTTAGGACCTGATACTTTGTCGATCAAGGCTGCGAAAGCCTCGCGGGGTGTATTCCATCCGATAGAACAACCATCTTTTGTCATAGAACCAACAAATGTATATGGATGATAATTCTTAGTAGTAGTATCTAAGAAAACACCCTCTTTCAGGCAGTCGTCATCGCTGATGGCCTGCAGGCGCTCAAACCATAGGTCGGTGATGCGGATATTGTGCGGCATCAGGTCGGCACATACATACATCTTGTTGCGCCAGCCAGCCACCTCACCTATCTTCTTCTTGCCGTGAGCCTTCAGCACGCGGTTGGCAAAGTTTTCCTCCTGACCATGGTACAGCTTATCTACTAAGCTCTCGTATGATTGTGCTATGGCCACCACATCGCCCACCTCGTAAGGCAATGGCAACTGGCCGAGTTCGTGATCGTCGGCATCGAGTACTACGCAGTCGAAATAGAAGTCAGCCCCAGGGCGGCGACGAAACTCCAGCACCACATCGTCGTGCCCCCGAAAAGGCTTTGGATGTACTACCGCACGGCGCGTCATCGTCTTGCGCCGCTCAAGCACAGCACTCTGCAGTCCGTACTGCTCGTTAAACATTATCTTCTTCATAATCACACGTCCTTATGTTTGTAATATTTATACGAATTTAGGTATAGCGGTGCAAATATACACAAATATATTAATACTTGCGTAAACTTATGATAATAATTAATACAATTTAATATAAATAGTTATTGGTGATTTCGATGTGCTATAATCACTCTACTTATTTTATAAGTTTAAATGTATATGCGAAAACCCAGGGGTTTCTGTTCCATATATAGCCACCTGCAACTTTGTTGATAAGATGCTTAAAAGCCCATCGGGCCTCGCAGAAGTACTTCAGATTGTCGCTATCCCATTTGTAGGGCTTAACGTGCGGTGGCCAAGGCGCATAGTTGTCGCACTCATGGAATCGCGGTGGAGTGTCATAATGATACACACCCTCGCGCATAGCATCCTCGTTGCTGATGTCCTGCAGCCGTTCGGCCTTGATGTCGGTAATAAGTATCTGATGGGGCATGTGTTCAGCCTTGACAAACATCTTGTTGCGCCATCCTTTGCCGCAAAACTCTTTCTTGAATGTTGTAGGCGAATCCATCATGCCAAGCTCGGTGCAATAGCGGCTGTTGGCAAGATCTTCGTAGCTCTGTGCGATAGCAACCTTTTCGCCTATCTCAAAGTGTGGTTTCAGTTCTACGGTATCGCCATCCTCGGTTTCGGCTATAAAGTGCTTTTCACAATTTGCATCGTATTCCTTCACTTCTTTATAGTAGCCTTTAATGGTGCGACGGGTCATATCCTTAGCACCTGTCAATACAGCGCTCTGCACTCCGTATCGCTCATTAAACATTATCTTTTTCATAATCAGTCCTCCTCGCTCTTATAGAAGTTGCCATCGGCACCGCGATAGCCATACTCGCCTGTAACATTATTGAGCGTATATCCCTCAAGGAATGCTCCACAAGCCCCGCAGGTTCGTTTAGCATCGCCGTTCTCAGCTCCACATCGTTTACACTTCATTTTATTTTATTTTTTAATCCATTTAATCTTCTTTTCTTATCTTCGCGATACTCATTCAGCGCCTGGCAGTTGTGTACCTCGCTGATAGGTCGCGGGCGGAATCCGTCTTGCGAGCATATCCACTCGCACAACTCCTTGTGTAAACTGCGTTTGCAGTTAATACACGGCAGCGGTATGTATCTTTTTGGTGGTGGGCAGTGCATAATCAGTCCTCCTGTTTTACATTGTCCCGTCGTCGGGGATGTTTATTTTCTCGTTCTTGATAATTCGGTCGGGGTCGTAACGGCGGCGCCAGTCGATGAAGTAGGCATCGTGGCCGTCTGGGTCGCGCCATTTGTAGGTGCGGACGGTAACGGTGGTCGTGTCACTCTCCCAATCTACGCCTCTTACGTGCGACAACTTCGGCCAGTCAATAAGGTGTCCCATGTGGCGGTCGCGCATTATACCGTCGAGCTCCTTCTGATTACGCACACGCATGGTCACTGCATACTGGTTCTCTGGATCGAAGCGGGCCAGCACCTGACGGAAATACGTCCACGGAGTCTTATCAGAGATTTCAGCACGCCACTCTCCTTCGCCGTGAGCATTCCGCAGATCGAAGCCTGACCATCCGTCGGGGCGCCAATACGTGCCGAGGTCGCGCCGCATAATGAGCCACATATTCCGCCGCTCCTGCTCTGTGCATTGCGGCCAAACCTTGTTCACCATATCCTCATACACGCTCCATCTGAGGTGACTGCCAGCCATTCCGCCCTGCATCCACCACAGCACCTCTCGCCAATCTAATTCAAGTTTTATCATACGCCTAATTCTTTATTGGAGAATGAATCAGGGTTGTTAACGTCCCATATCAGATAGTCCATAGCAGTCCAACCGCCGCACGACTCTATGTGCTTTATCTCCAGGTTCTGCCATTCTGCAGGCATCTCGTTCAGCAGCTTACCATAGCGGTACTCAATCTTTGGCGAACCGATATAGCCTTTTCCAGGCTCTTTCACTGCAAAATAGCCCCACTCGTGCGGGCGCTCTCTCAGCACCTCGTTGATAAACTCGCCAACGGTCTTGGCCTTGTATTCGCTCACTGCATAGGGCGTAGTCTCATCGCCCATCGTTCTTCCAATCGCCGTAAATTTCATTGTCACTCCTCCTTGGTTACGTTAAT
>Ga0265298_10010610_pt1 | contig 10884 bp, 11 predicted proteins | sample AusTroGonzalo_MG_3_FD_193486 | JGI IMG/M metagenome (GOLD analysis project Ga0265298, IMG submission 193486) | Bovine rumen microbial communities from tropical cattle in Woodstock, Queensland, Australia - Gonzalo_01 | ecosystem: Host-associated > Mammals > Digestive system > Stomach > Rumen ...
CACCTTCTTTTTTTCGCACCCAAATGTAGCATAGGAGATTGATAATGACTAATAGATTATTCATATTAGATTAATCACAAAAAATGATAGATATCTATCATTCTGAGCATCGCTCCCCTGCTATAGGTAATATAAATACTTTTTTAAGGAACATTGCTATATTCTTCAACAATTCCTCAAACCGCAGGCGGCAAACATGGCAGAAGAGATGATCGACATTTTGAATAGCGACGGCACACCGGCGGGGTATTCCCGCGAAAGGACCGAAGTCCATGCAAAGGGACTTTGGCACCGCACCGTCCACATCTGGGCATTCGACACCCACGGCAGAATCGTTTTTCAGCTCCGGAGCCACCTCAAGGAAAACAACCCGAACCTGCTCGACACGAGCTGTGCCGGGCACATTTCCGCAGGAGACGATAGCCGCCACGCAGGCGTCCGCGAGCTCCGCGAAGAGATGGGCGTCAACAAGCGCCCCGAAGACCTGGAATACCTTTTTGAAGCGACCCACGAAAACGTCCTGAACAACGGAACGTATTTTGACAACGAATACTACGACACGTACAAGATAACACTTACAGATGAAGAAGCTGCCAATCTTGTCCCGCAGCCAGGCGAAGTGGACGATTTCGTCTGGATGACCCGCGAGGAATTTTTGGCCTTGCACGCTCAAAATCCCGAAAAATTTGTAGACCATCCCAAGGACTACGGATGGATACAGTCAATACAAATTACACAAAAATAATATTTAAATAGTTTAAACTACTTGTCCATTTATATAGATTAATCAAATCGGGTTTGGGTTATTACATCCGAGAAATCCTCGGGGGATGGACATTATGAAGTACAACAACACCGCTATCGTTGTTGAGGGTGGAGGTTTACGCGGAGCTTATTCCGGCGGCATTCTTGACGTACTTGCCGACAAGGAAATCAAGTTTGGCGGAGCCATTGGCACGTCCGCAGGCGCCATACACTTATGCAGTTTTCTTTCGGGGCAAATCGGGCGCAACTTTCGCGTTGACACAATACACTCCAAAAGTCCACGCTACATGAGTTTCAGGAACCTGCTTTTTACAGGTGACTACTTTGCTTTTGACTACTGCTACAAGCAAATTCCGTACAAAATTGATCCGTTTGAATTTGACAAGTTCACCGAGCAATGTCAAGAGACCGAATTCCGGGTGTGCATGACAGATGTGGAAACCGGCCTCGCCGAATACCCTCGCATCACGGACTACCGCATAGAAGACGAGATGAACAGCATCCGCGCTTCGGCCAGCCTCCCGATTTTAAGCAAAATCGTCGAAATTCACGGCAAGAAGTACCTTGACGGAGGTGTTGCCGACAGCATCCCATTCGAGCCCATGTTCAAAATCGGCTTTGAACGCGCGGTCGTGATTCTTACACGACCGCTCGGCTACCGCAAAAAGATCAACAAGGCGATGCCGCTTGTAAAACTCATCTTCCGCCATTACCCGAAATTCGTCGAAGCGGTCGCCACACGCCATATCCGTTACAACCAGGCACTGGACAAGCTCGCCGAACTCGAAAAAGAAGGCAAAGTCTTCATCTACCGCCCAAGCCGCCTCATCAAGATTTCGGACATCGAGAGCAATAAGAAAAAAATAGCCCAGCTTTACGAGCTTGGCAAGGAAGACGCGCACAACAAGATGCCCGAATTGCTGAAATTTCTGGAAGGATAATGCCGTTTTTCGCGAAAAAAAAGCCATTTTACAACACTCGTTGAAATTTTTACAACGCGAAGCCCATTTTCTCAACGCGTTTTCGCAACACGACCCCATATTAATATAGATTATAGGGTATGCCTGAAGTATTAGACTATCTGGAATACCGCGAGTACCTCAAGGACTGGTTTGTCGAAACCAAGAAGGACAACCCGTTCACCTCGTACCGCTATCTCGGCCAGAAAACCGGCGTGGATCCGGCCTGGCTTGTCCGCGTTTTCCAAAAAGAAGGCCACCTGAACGAGAGCACCCTGCCCGTGTTCATCAGAATTTGCGGCCTAGACGATCGACGGGCAGAATATTTCAAAACCCTTTACAGGTTCAACAAGACCAAGGCTAAGCAGACGCTCTCCGAGCTTTACTACAAGCTCCTGGAACTCCGTTCACTTGAAACGCGCGTGCTTTCGGAACCGGAACTTGCCTACTTTGGCAGCTGGGCATGCGCAGCACTCCGCGCCCTCATCGGCATCACGAAGGACACAAGCGATATTGCAGGCCTCGGCAAGCACTTGAACCCACCGATTTCGCAGGATGACGCCCGCAACGCGCTTGGCATCTTGAAGCAGCTTGGCCTCGTCGTTCCAGACGGCACCGGCGGCTGGAACATCACCGACCAGATCATCAGCACCGGCGGCGAAGTCAAGAGTTCCGCAGTCCGTAGCTTCCACAGGCACACGATGGAACTCGCGCAAGAATCGCTCGACCGCCATAAGCCCGAAGAACGCGACATTTCGAGCGTGGTATTTACCGCTGACGAATCCGACCTGCCCGAAATCAAGCACAAGATCGAAGAATTTCGCCGCGGGCTTTTGCAATTCGCCCGCAAGAGCGAACGCGCCGACCGCGTTTACGCACTGAATATCGCCATGTACCCCCTCTCCGACAAGGTGGACGACCCGGCAACAGGCCCTACCTCGCCCGAAAACAATGGAGGTGCAAAATGATTTTTGGAAAGAAATTATATATTAAGGGTATGGAATTGAAACAGAACAAGAACAGACGCATGATTTCGCTGATTGCACCACTTGCAATCGGGTTCTCGCTTTGCGCCTGCGGTTCTGACAATGTTGCAGGTGGCGGCCCGAGCGGCACAGAAGCCGGGAACGCCATCACCGCGCAGATCCTTATCGCAAATGCTCCTGCCGCACACGCACGCGTCAAGCTCGTCGAGCACAACAGTCTCGACGGTCAAGGCTACACGGCAACGACAAATGATAGCGGTATCGTGACTATTGAAAAGGTCGCCATTGGCAATTACACTATGGAAGCCATCGTCGACGATTCCGCACTTTCGCTCCAGCTCCCCGTCAATGTAAAGGATACCGTAAACGACATTGACCTGGGCACGCAAAGCTTGCAGAAGTCCGTCTACATTGGCGGCTCGATCGCCGACTTTATCGACGACTCCAGCAGCGAAAGCCTGAAGAACATGAACGGCTTTGTCAAGTTCCGTGGTCTTGACCATTCCGCCGCCATCACAAACGGCAAGTTCAAGATTTTTGGACTCCCGGCAGGTCAGTTGAACATGGTGTTCATTCCCGAAAGCGTGACGGACACGGTAAAGATCTCTGTCGAAACAGATGCCGGAGACTCGATTACGACGCTCAAGCCGAAGGCTCCTGAACCCGAAAACGAGACTCTTCTCATCGAAGATTTCGAAGACGGGGATATCTACCATCGCCTGGCACCTGAATACACGTTCTTTGGCATAGGCGGACTGTGGCAAATAAACACTGTTCCTTTTGATATCAACAACGAAAAATCCGATTCTTCATTCAAAATCACGCCAGTCGCATCCTACAATATGTTTGAGTCTCCTTTTACCGCCATCATCCAGGACGACGGAAACGGAGGCAAGGAAGTCCACTTTACAATTGAATTTCCGGACACTTCCGTGAACAAACAAGCCAGCGCAATCATGAAGATGGATATCGGGAATTCAAACGTGAGCTACAACCTCAGTTCTGTTGACTCAATTGCGTTTGACGCATGGGGCAAGGGTTCAGTATACTTTGTAATAATCGATGGGACACAAACGGAAGTAGACCAATCGCTTGGAGTTGCGGCATATACCATCGGCAAGGTTCTGATTGAACTGACTCAAGAAAAGAAGAAATACAAGCTAGCACTTGCAGACATTCTCCCAAACGAAGAAAAGCGCAAGAGCGTAACGACAATTGGAATTTCGTTCCGCTACAATGCAGAAATCTACTTCGACAATCTTGAGTTCATTGGCAAGGACTTGCTCAACATCTGGAAAACAAAGGAATAATGCCAGGCGCAAATTCTGTAACATCGAACCAAGAAACTCTGCACAAAGATCTTGAACAAGTTGTCCGCAAATACGCACGGACAACTTTTTTGCGTCCTATCGCAAACCACACGCGAGATGCTTTTGCTCAAGTTGAAGAATTCGTAAAAAAGTTCTACGAATCAAAAAATGGCGACCCCGTCCCGGCACAAGGCCGGGATGACATGGTGTCCGGGATGACAAACGCAGAAACTGCGCCGGTAGCCGTGATTCTAGACTCCGGCTGCGGCACGGGCGAAAGTACGATCCACATTGCGCAACGCTTTCCGGGCATTCCCGTCATCGGGATAGACAAGTCCTACGCCCGCCTGAACAAGGCCGGCAACCCATCGCAAACGGCGGGCGAAGACGTTCCCGCAAATGCATTCTGGATTCGCGCGGAACTCCTGGATTTTTGGAGGCTCGCTCTAGAGCACGTCAAATCAGGCAAATGGACAATTCCGTATCACGCGGTCTACTATCCAAACCCATGGCCCAAGCAGAGCGAGGCCACGAGACGCTTTCACATGCACCCGATCTTTCCGACGCTCCTTGCACTCGGAGAAACAATAGAACTCCGTACGAACTGGGAAATCTACGCCCGAGAATTTGCAGAAGCTGCGAGAATTGTTTTTGAAGAGTGGGCCGGCAATGACAACGAAGTCGCTAAAGGAGATTCCCGCTTACTTCGACTTCGCTCAGCAAAGGCTCCGGCGGGAATGACAAACAAAGACGGAATGACAATTAATTGCGAGAGTTTTGACCCAAGCGCCCCCGAAACAGCCTTCGAGCGCAAATACAAAGAAGCTCGCCAAAAGTTATGGCGTGTGTTCGTGGCTTTGCCACAGTTATGAGTCTCAAGTTACTAGTTACTAGAGAATTTCATTTCTTGAATCACTAGTAACTAACAACTATTAACTAGTAACTTATTTTCTGTCCTTCATCCAGTTGGCGATGAACTTCAGGTTACGCGTAAAGCGTACATTCATCTCGGCTCCGGGCACGACGATAAATTCGGTAAGGCCATACTTATCGCCCTTGCTGCCCCAGTCGTACGTATAACCTAAGCGGGTCCACGGACGCGCATCCGGGCCGGTATAGCTCTTCAAAGCGTGAGCGTCAAACCAGTTCTTGAACCACATCATGCGTTCCGAGATCTCGGCATCGTTGCTCAGTTCGCCTTCGAATGCAGTGCGCATGTCGTAAGCCTTCACATCAGGGACATACGCCGGGCGCATCAAGTCGTCAGGCTTAACCCACAAAAACGCCATGTGAGTCGCCTTGGACGTTCTCGGTTCGCCAAAGAGCTGCTTAAATCTCAAATCCCAGTTGCGAACGCCGTCCTTATGGTCTTGGTACCAAAGCAACAATTCCTTTTCGTTCACGACCCACACAACGCTATCGGACTTGACAAATTCGCCATCCTTATAAGTCTCGGGATCAGACGTGAGCGTTACGACGAGAATTTTGGACTTGTTCTCATTCCAAGTAATTTTGTCGCTATACTCGTCAAGAGTCACGACCGTAAACTTTTCCTCTTCAAGCGCCTCGGATGCATCCTTGACGGCATTGGCAAACTTCACGTCCAGAACGGAATCGCGGTTGACCATGGAAATTTTTTTGCCCTTGTTGTCGCGAATTTCGCAATACGGAATGCTGTCCGTGTTCACGGCAACTTCGGCCTTTGCAAACTGCTCGCTCAGGAGGTCGCCATTATAAGTGAAAAGCGTATCCCCTTCCATAAAAGAGACAACCACCTTGCAAAATCCCTTATCAGGAATCACGACTGAAGTGGGGAAACGTTCGTTCCCGGCACCAGCCGTATCGAGTTCCATCCGATTTTCATTCTCGCCGCAAGTGTACTTATATTCCGTAAGCGTTGCGACACCAGGCTTCATTTCGCTAAAGAACACGTTTTCCTGTTCTGTGCTAAAAGCGGGCTTTACAATGATGGACTTGCCCCCTAGAGTCATCGTATGCGGAATGCCTTCACCGCAATAATAAGCAGGTTGGCGGAACACGCCAATAATACCCGTTTTTCCCTGAAAGTTTTCTGCTTTGGAGACGTTATCGCCTCTTGTAAAAGCACAACCCAATAAGGCAAGAGCAAATGCGCTCCCCAATAAGCAAATATTCTTCATCAATTCCTCATCCTAAAATACAGCGGTTAGGCACTAACAACCGAAATATAGCTATCTCCAATTCATAAGCATAAGATTTTCAACGCAGTTCCACACGTTTTGCAAGCAGCACCCGTCCATTCACATCCAGTCGCATATAGACGGAACGTTTCCACCCGGAAATATCAATAGACGCAGACGACTCCGTGAAAGAATGCGACTTGATCATGTTTCCAAGCGCATCATAGAAACGAATCGTTTTTTTACCGGCCATCGGCGCTTCAACATTCATAAGGCCCTGGTTTACACGCCACTTGATCTGCGGCGACATTCTTTGCGTAAGCGAGACAAAGTCCGAAGTGCCACTATCAGGGCACTTGTTCAACGTCTTGGAGCGATTTACTGTAAAGCAGACGCGTTCATCACCATCGAAAACAACATTGAAAATGCCATCAATAAGAGCCTTACCGCCCTTGTTGACAAACTGGAAACCATTAAAATATTCTTGGTCCTTGCTTAGCACCGCCCGCACTTCGGCTCGTTGGTGATTCACATCCCTGTTCGGATCGTTGATTGCAAAAGCGTATGCATCGTAATCGATGTACCAGATAAAAACACCATTTTTACCTTGTTTGCCGCTATAGGAGGAACTCCCGATTTTTGAATCGAAGCCCACCGCAGGACGATATTCGATAAGGAAATATTCCTCGGGATGATTCGGGTTGGAAACGGCATAGGCTTGCATTCCCGAAATGTTTTTGAGCACGTACACGGAATCTTTATTCACTATTTCCGTTGGCGTAAGCCACCCCATCGCTTCGCGTTCAAACGAAGAGAATGTCGGTGGGTACCCACCATTCCCGTTGCGAAGTCCAAGAGCCATTACGTCATACGGCAAAGGTCCAATCGTGGCATAGCCATTTTCATCGTTGCTATATAGATCCTGAAGACCGATCACGTGGCTAAATTCGTGGACAAAGGTGCCGAGCATATTGACATCCTTTGTACTTGTCGACGAAGCCTTGTTTTCTGCCTTTTGCGATACGAAAGCATAATTATTGAATCTATATCCGTTTTTTGAATAAACGCGTTTGGCGCTATACTCTAATTTATACTGATGATTGAACAAATCTCCATTATACGAAATAGCTTTTTCCCTGGACAAGGGATGCAATATGACAAAAGGGATTTCACGTTCATACTTGCTAGCCCGAGCCTTAAAATCGGCACGCTCTACAAGGATGTCGATTGAAGGCAAAATGAGGGCGCTATCGCTTGCGTAGCTGCTAAAATTTTTGGGAAGCGTTATGGGATAAATATCAAATACCGGTTTGAACTTTCCGCTGGAGCTTTCAACAAAGTAATCAAGAACACTGCCATAATTTCCGTTTTCCGAGAAATTCACTTCATTGAACATTCGCGACATAAATGCGGAATCCAGAGCCTTGTAATCAGCAGTCGACACAAGCATTACTGGGAAATAGCGTGTCCCCATGGAATAAATTTCGGCATCGTTACCGGACCGGATTTTGGACATTCCCACAGGTGTTGCCAAACGGACCATGTCGTCGGAGAGAATTATTTTCTCCATCTTGTAATTTTCTACGGCAAAAGACGAATCAGCCCACGCCAAAGACGTGGTTAACAAACAAGCCCCAAACAAGGACGTCAAAAACGTTGAACGATCAAACCAGCTCATAGTGAGAATATAAATATAAATTCGTTAAAAAGGAGATGCCCCATCAAGTGGGGCATGACATTTTGCGAATAGATACGCACGTTCAACGGCAGACATGACAAATCAACGATTTCCCAGCATTTTCACAGAAAGCATCGGTACAAGCAACTCCTAAATTTCTATCTTTGGTCGTGTAAAACAAAAGAGGTCTAATTATGACGTTTGAAGAAATGTACGCACTGGCCTGCCAGCGCAAGAAAGACATGCCGGAAGGCAAGGGCACCACGGAACTCTTCAAGAAGGGTCCGCATGGCATCGGCAAGAAGCTCGTCGAAGAAGCCGCCGAAAGCTGGATGGCCGCCCGCTTTGAATCGCGCGACGCCCAGTGTCTCGAACTTTCTCAAGTGCTCTACTATGTTGCCGTCATGATGGCAGAAAAAGGTCTCACCCTCGAAGAAGTGTACGCTAAACTATGATTAAGGTAGCTCTCCCCAACAAGGGCATGCTCTTTGAACCGACCCAGGAACTCCTCAAGGCCTGCGGTTACAAGGCATCCAAGCCCTACAAGACTTTGACCCAGATCGATTCCAAGAACGGTATCGAATTCTTCTTCCTCCGTCCGAGCGACATCCCGATGTACGTGGGTCGCGGCATCATCGACGCAGGCATCACGGGTATCGACTTCAACGCTGAAGCGAAGAGCCCGGCCGTGAAGGTTTTGGACCTCCCGTTTGGCGCTTCCAAGCTCTGCGCTGCAGTCCCGAACGAAAGCCCGATCCAGAGCCTTGCTGACCTCAAGGACGCAACGATTGCAACGAGCTTCCCGAACATCGTGGAAGGCTACTACAAGAAGAAGATGGACTTCGTGGTGCTCGAAGGCGCCGTCGAAATCTCCGTGAGCCTCGGTGTCGCAAACGCCATCGTGGACGTTGTCGAAACGGGTACGACGCTCAAGCAGGCCGGCCTCCGTATTATTGGCGAACCGCTCTTCCGCTCTAACGCCGCCATTTTCTGCAACCCGCAGAAGACCGAACTCGAAGAAGTCAATACGCTCATCCGCCGCATCCAGGGCAAGCTCGTCGCCCAGACGTACATGATGATCGAGTACGACTGCCCCTCCGAGCTTCTCTCTAAGGCTTGCGAAATGACTCCGGGTCTCGACGCCCCGACGGTCACAAAGCTCCACGGTCGTGAATGGTACTCCGTGAAGGCCATGGTGCCGCGCGAAGAAGCCAACGCCATCATGGACAAGCTCTGGGACGCAGGTGCCCGTAGCATTCTCCTGTTCGGCATCGAAAGCGCTAGAATTTAACGCATTAGATAAAGGAAAGGTCATTAGTAGTTAGTCATTAGTTATTAGACAAGCATTCGCGCCTATGGCGCCATACTTTAAAACCAATGACCATTGACTAAAGACTACTGACCTAAATATTTCTAAAGTCTGCCAACTAAGTTTTTACAGCTTCCTACTAAATAGAAACTCCGAATTCCTAATTTCGCATTCCGAACTAAAAATGCAATCTCTCGCTTACTTGGCTCGTCAACCGATTCTAGACCGCGATGGAAACATCTTCGCGTACGAGTTGCTGTTCCGCAATTCGCCAAGTAGCGATACCGCAATCATTTCGAGCGATGTGCAGGCAACGGCACAGGTGCTTGAAAATGTTCTGAACAGCATCGGGCTCGAGCGTCTCGTCGGCAGGAACAAGGCTTTCATCAACTGCAGCCGCGAGATGCTCCTCAACAACCTGTTCGGGCTTTTGAATCCCGGGCGTTTCGTCCTTGAAATTCTTGAAGACGTTTCTGTCGACAACAAGCTTATCTACGCTATAGAAAATCACAAGTCCAACGGTTTTGAACTCGCCCTCGACGATTTCATCATGAACGACGAATTCGTCAAACGTTTTGAACCGTTGTTCAAATACATCTCCTATGTGAAGATGGACGTTGTCGACAACCCGCCCGAGGCGGTCGCCAAGGCGGCGCATTTTTTCAAGGAAAAAGGCATTAAGCTCCTCGCCGAAAAAGTCGAAGACGGGCCAACGTTCAAACATTGCAAAGACGCAGGCTACAATTATTTCCAGGGATTCTACTTTGCAAAACCGGAACTCGTGACCGGGCAAAAGATTGACGCCACCTCGGCTGCAATCCTTGAAATCATCCAACTGTTGCATACGCGCCCCACATTCGAAACTCTTTGCAACGAGTTTGACTGCCATCCGGACGTTTCGGCCAATCTGTTGCAGTTTGTAAACGCCGACTCCCACAACAGCCCAGCAATTGACAACGTCAAGAACGCCATCATCTGGGTCGGCATGAAAAACATCCAAGACTGGCTCATGCTCATGCTTTACGCCCATTTAGACACCCAAGATGCACCTGCGGTGCACTAGGCATACGCCCATGAATGTAGAACCGCAAAGTCTGGAAAACCTGATTTCTGAATTCGCCTCCCTTCCAGGGATTGGCTTAAAGACGGCTCGCCGCCTCGCCTACCATATGCTTTCGCGCAAAAAAGGCGACGTTGAACGCTTTGCCGATAGCTTGATGCAGGCCGCCGAGAAAGTGCACCCGTGCCCGCGCTGCCATGCCTTCACCGACGAAGACATCTGCCCCACATGCAGGGCCCGCGAAGGAGCCAAATCCATTTGCGTTGTCGAAAAAAATTCCGATATTTTGCCATTTGAGCGTTCCGCAGTCCACAAAGGCCTTTACTTTGTCCTCGGCGGCGTGATTTCCCCGCTCGACGGCATCGGTCCCGAAGCGCTCCACCTGCCGCAACTCGTGGAACGCATCAAGCAAGAAAACATCGAAGAGCTTGTCCTTGCACTTGGCTCTAGTCCCGAAGCTGACAGCACGGCCCTTATGATCGACCGCATGCTCGATGGCGTAAACGTCAAACGCACCCGCCTTGCCCGCGGCATACCGATGGGCAGCGACCTGGAATTCATCGACGAAGTCACCATGCTTCGCGCATTCGAAGGGAGAGTTTCCTTATGAGTACAAAAGATAACGACGTCTACCACGCCCCCATTGAAGTCGGCGGCT
>Ga0265298_10010611_pt1 | contig 10884 bp, 26 predicted proteins | sample AusTroGonzalo_MG_3_FD_193486 | JGI IMG/M metagenome (GOLD analysis project Ga0265298, IMG submission 193486) | Bovine rumen microbial communities from tropical cattle in Woodstock, Queensland, Australia - Gonzalo_01 | ecosystem: Host-associated > Mammals > Digestive system > Stomach > Rumen ...
AATAACAACTTTATACCACTATATGTAATTGGGTATAAAACAGATTTATTTTAATAAAGGAGATAATTTATGAAAATAAAAAAAGCATATCAAGGCACAGTGCCTGAAAATAAAATATTAGATACTTATAGTGCTAGTCAAACAGATACATATAGTTGCAATTATGTAAATGAAAATACACCAAAAATTAAAAAATATAAAATAACAAGTAATACAAGTAAGTTTACTATTGATAATCTTAACATAGATGAAGATACTATGTTAAGAGTAACAGTAATACCTATAAATACATCTTCCTCAACAAATGTTCAATTAGGAATACAAATAAATGATATTACAAGTTATAATTCTACACAAACAAGATTATATGCAGGTGGAAGTGCAACAGGTCAAGCAGGAATAACTGCTGGTGGAGATTATTTAGTAAATACTGGTGCAAATATGTTAACTATAATAGAAACTAATTATGATTATTCAAGAGGACAAGCAGAATTATATATTGAAAATGGAAAATTATGTATTAGTTCTAATGAATATAGAACAAAAAGTGGTAGTCAAAGAGTAGTATATAGTGGTAGAGCAATTAACATATCAATAAGTTCAATAAATAAAATATCATTTGTTATGAGTAATAATGGAAATATACCAATAGGAACTAAAATAATTTTAGAAATAATATAAAGGAGGTGTCGTATGAAAAAAATTATTGACAAGATTGCAAGGTTAATAGATTTAAAAAGCATCGTAACAATATCTTTAATTATTACATTAGAATACTTAATTGTTAAAGGTGTTAAATTAGAGGACCAAATGTTTTTACTATTTAGTAACATAACAACAATGGTAGTAACATTTTACTTTGCAAAAAAAGATAAAAATGAAGAAAAAGAAAATCCCAATGATAATGCAGTGGGATAAAGGAGGAGATAATATGAATTATAATGATTTTAAAAATAAATATAATGGACAATATGTAGATGTTGATGGTTATCCAAAAGAACAACCTTATCAATGCTTTGATTTAGCACAATTATATTTTACAGAAGTATTAAATGTGCCAGATTATGTATTAGCAGGATGTGGTTATGTTAAAAATATGCTAGTAGGAGAAAAAAGACAACTATTAGATGAATATTTTTACGAAGTAGACCACAATCATATGGATGCAGGAGATGTATGTATATGGGATGAAACAATAGGAGTAGGAGGTCACATTGCTATGTATGACCACTATAATGAAAGAGGAGTATTCTTCTTTTCACAAAATCCAAATCCTAGTGAAGTAATACAAATAAGTATGAACGGGATGCACGCATTTAAAAGAAAAGGAGAAACACCACCACTACCACCAGTAACAGATTGTGTTGAAAGAGATGAGTATAAAGACCAAATAGAAGTTAAAGTTAGTCAATTACGAGTAAGAACACAACCTACGTTAAATGCAGATATATTAGGTTATGCAGTTGAAGGTGGATTATATAATTATTATGAAAAAGCAAACAATGATGGTTATGATTGGTATAGAATAGCAGATAGTCAATGGATTGCTTATAATGATGAGTGGGAAACTGTATATCCAGGAAAACCTAAAAAAGAATATGTCCAATTAGAAATACTAGACAAAAAAGATGATTATGTATTAGTAAATTTAGGCAAAGTTTGGATTAAAAAAGACTAATTGACATTTTAAAAAAAGTGTAGTATATTGAAGATGAAAGCAATCTGCAAAGTTGTTATGCCCTTTACTTTGAAAGATGCTTTTAACACCCACGACACATTTTACCTCAATGAAAGTACTCGAAAGAGTGCTTTTTATTTTACATAAAGATTTTAAAAAGTGAAAATACTGTTGACATACAGATGAAACTATGATATAATTATATACAAGAAAGGAGATAAGGAACAATGAAAGTATTTGTAGAAGAAACAAAAGGATTAGGTGCAGGAAGTTATCCAATGGCACCAGAAAAAGATGAAACAGAAATTACAATACATTTAGAATTAAAGACAACAGATATATTCCCAGAGAGTTGGGATAAACAACAAATAGAAGATTATATTAGGGGGAACATTAAAGAATATTTATTAGATAGTGATATAGAAATTCACGAAATAGATGTATAAGGAGGTATATTATGAAAAGAAAAATTACACTAAAAGCAGGGGGCAAGGTTGTAATTACTCTAACAATAGTTATGTTAGATTTTATAATATACTCTTTTTTATGTGCTCACGGCTCATCTGTTAGCCAAAAGACTATCGCTAGTATATTTATATATCTAGGATGGATTTGGATGTGTATGGGGCAATTCTGTGTGTTACACGCAGTGTGGGAGGCATAATATGGGAAAATTATTAACAAACGCAGAATATAGAAGGATGACAGAAGAATATGATAAAGTAAAATACACTTGTAAATGTGGTCATAGAGTAATCATCACAAATAAACAAGACAAGACCATCTGTGATTGGTGTGGTCATTATGTATTCAAGAGTAAGAAGGATGAATTTGAATTTAGATTAAAGGAGAAGATGAAAAGATGAAATATGATTACATCAAACAAGGCGATTGTCTGGAACTAATGAGAGAATTAGAAGATAACAGTGTGGATGTATGTTTTACAAGTCCACCATACAATGATACGGGCTCAAAAAATGATGATGTAAAAGAAGTCAAACACAATAATACACATAAGAAATATCTAACCGTAGAAACAAGGACAGATTGGTATGAGTGGATGTGTGAGTGTATAGATGAGATGCGAAGAGTTGCAAAAAAGTGGGTATTATTCAATGTGCAAGGAATAAAAAATAATAGAAAAGATTTATATAGACTAATAGGAAAATATGCAGATTGTATTCACGACATAGTTATTTGGTATAAACCTAATGGAGCACCTACTGGAACGCCTCATAAGTTATCAAACAAATATGAGATGCTTCTGATAATAAAATGTCCAGGAGTTAGTGGATTTGATGCACAATCTAATTACTACACAAATGTGATAATACAAAACATAAATAGTAATAAGGAATATTCAAAGATACATAGAGCAGTAATGTCAAAAGGATTTAGTGATGAAGTTATAAAAGAATTCACATCCCCAGGAGATATTGTATTAGATTGTTTCTTTGGGATGGGAACTACTGGTGTATCTTGTATTGAAAATAAAAGACATTATATAGGATTTGAGATATGTGAGGAATATGTAAAAAAAGCACAAGAAAGATTAGACTATGTAAGTAAGCAAAGCCAAACAAATATATTTGATTTTATAGGAGATGATAAAGAGTGAGAAGTATAAAAGAAATGGACAAAAGGTTAGATGAAAGAGACAAAGAAATAGAAAGACTAAATAATATAATAGAAAATCTAACAACAATGACAGTAAATGGAGATAGAACACAAATCAAAAATACTGCTCAATATAAATTAGAACAAGCAGAAGAACGAATTAAAAAAGCAATAAATTATATAGAGCAAGAAAAAAAGAAAGATGAAAAAGATAGTTTTGTAGATTTATATTTAGATAAATATGAAGAAGATTTATTAGAAATATTAAAAGGAGATGATAAATAAATGAAAATAGGAGATTATGTAAGATTTAAAACATTAAGTAGAGAGATAAAGATAGGCAAAGTAATAGATATTATTGAACCTGATAAAGAAAGTATGAAAAAATATTGTGTATATGATTTAGACAATAACGAAGCAACAGTTGATGATTATATAATTAAATCAAGTCCAAACATAATAGATTTAATAGAGGAAGGCGATATTTTAAAAGTAAATGATTTTAAAGATGTCTATACAATATATGAAGTGGAAATATTTAGAAACCCATATACAAACGAGAAATATCTAGGAATAAGACATCATTTAGATTTAAAACCAAAAAGATTATATGAAATACCATTAGTTAATTTATCAATAGTAACAAAAGAACAATTTGAAAATTGTATGTATAAGATAGGAGAAGATAAGTAATGACAAAAAAATATGAAATAAGAATAAATTATATAAACTTTTTAGACAAACAAATAGAAATAGGTTGGAGTGCTAAAAATATAGGTTTTGGTCAATTAACTATTTCATTTGATAGTAAAAAAAGTAGACACTTTTTAGTAGAAACAGAGTGTATGGGAAAAGATTTTTATGAGCAAGTTATGGAAGAAGCAAATAAATATATTTTAAAAAAATCAAAGATTATAGAATAGGAGAAGATAAGTAATGAAACAAGTATTTATATCAGATACACACTTTGGACACGATAAATTCCATAGTGAGAATTGGGAAATAAAGTTTTGGAAAAAATATTTTTCAATAAATCAAGATTTTATTTTATACCATTTAGGCGATTTATCTTTTATACACAATCACGAATATTTAAATCAAATATTTGAAAAGTTTAGAAAAAATGAACATTGTAAAAACATAGTTTTAGTATTAGGAAATCACGATGATAAAGCAGAAAGATATTTACAACACGGAGTAGTTGTTTGTGATAGTATGTTAATTACTTATAGGGGGCAAGAAGTGGTATTAACACACGAACCTATAATATTAAGTCCAAGATTAAATATACACGGGCATTTACACACAATAGAAGATGGGCATAGAGATAATTATAAATTAAATAAAAATAATATATTAGTAGAAGCAGAAAAAATATATTATATAGAAGAATTATTGAAAGGTAAGTAAAATGGGGTTAGAAAAAGCAATTAAAAGTGGTAAAGAACATAGAAAAAAATACTATGGTGCTAAAAGAATAGATAGAAGTTGTAGAAATCACGGTGGTTGTCCTTGGTGTGAAGAAAATAGAACATACCAATCAAGAAAATTAAAAGATAAAATAAAAAGTGAGTTAAAAGGAGAATAAATAATGAATAAATATATAATAGGTTGTTTTAGAAATAATAAATTAGTTATGACAATAGAAGTTAATATGACAGAGGAAACTTTTAGAAAATATATAAATCAAGGAGTTATCAATTATATGTCTACTAACGGAGCAGAATACATATATTTAAACAATTTTGATAAAATAGTTATAAGTGGAGATGTATTCATAGGAGATTAAAATGAGAGATAGTATAAAAAAAATATCTTATAAAATAGAAAAGGTAAAAGATGAACCTAAAAAGTGGATGGTTATGAGATATAGTGAAACTAAAAGAGGATGCAGTATAGGAAAAATATTTGAAGGAACTCGCAAAGAGTGTGAAGAAAAAATGGAGGAGATTAAGAGTGACAAAACAAGAATATAATAAAGAATATTATAAGAAGCATAAAAAAGAAATGTTAGAGAACAGAGAAAAATGGTTAGAAAACAATCCAAATTGGAAAAAAGAATATTATGAAAAAAATAAAGAGAAGATATTAAAAAATAATAAAGAGTGGCAAAAAAATAATAAGAAACAATTTATTAAGTTATGTCAAGCAAGTAGACAAAGAAGAGTAGATAGATTAAAAGCAGAAGGATGCTCAAATCCGTGGGCAGTTGTGTCAAACGGGGCTACACCAAAATATAAAAAATAAAATATTGTATTTACAAAATAAAAAAGTATGATATGATTAGATAGGAGGTGTAATAGATGAGTTACGTTTTAAAGCAAGATAAAGCAAAAGAAATAAAAAAGAAATATTTAGGAACATATTTAGCAGAAACATTAGGTATAACAAGAGGTTATATGTCACGACTATTAAATGGAAAAGTTAAATGTCCAAAGACCACTGCATATGCGTTTACAAAAATAGTAGATAGAGATTTAGAAATTGATGATTTATTTGAGAGGGTATAAGTATGGCAAGTAAAAGGATGTTTGATAAAAAAGTAGTAGGTAGTGATAAATTTATAGATTTGCCAAATTCAAGCAAAGCCTTGTATTTTATGGCAGGGATGGAAGCAGATGATAAAGGCTTTTTTCAACCTAGAAAATTACAAAGGATGTGTGGATTTAGTGATGATGATTACAAGATACTTATAGCAAAAGGATTTTTTATAACATTTGATAGTGGAGTAATGGTAGTTACAGATTGGAACAAGAATAACTGGTTAGATAGCAGAAGGGTAACAGAAACAGAATATATTGATGAATTAAATATGCTAAAATTAGTCAATCAAAAGTATGAATTTAGACTAGAAAATGATGATGCTAAGCAGATGCTAAGCCAGTATAGTATAGAAGAGAATAGTATAGAAGAGAATAGTATAGAAGAGAATAGTATATATAATACTACTGATGATATAGAAGAAAATTCGCTATTCGATTTTTTACAAGAAAACGGATTTCAACTAACTCCAATACAAATCGAAGTCGTACAACAATGGGAAGATAATGAACTAACAAGATATGCAATTAAAAAAGCAGTACTTAACAACATTTACAAAATAAACTATATTGACAAGATATTATATTCTTATAAAGTAAACAACATTACAACAGTACAACAAGCCATAGAGAGTGATGAAGAATACAATAAGAAGCGTGATGATTTTTATAAAATAAAATATGAGAAAAAAGAAACAAGTAGAGAAAGACAAATGAGATTAGTAGAGGAGATGTGTAAAGATGACTAAAAGTGAGGTAAATAAATTATTAAATAAAATCAAAGGTTATTATAATTCTCAATTCTTTTTAGATGAGTATGTAATATCTGCGTGGATTGAGGAAATGGAACCTTATGATTTTGAAGATGCAGAGCAACATTTTAAAGAATATTTAAAAGAATATCCAGATATGGCACCGAAGCCACATACATTTAAAAAAGGCTTATTAACAAGAGAAGAAAAAGAAAAAAGAAAAAATGCGAAGTATACAGTACAATGTAATCTATGCCAAAATTGGATGACATTGCAAGAATATGAAGAACATTATGGTAGATGTTTAGATATTCAATATCTAGTAGGTGTAATCAAACAAAAAAATTTAGATATAACAAGAGAAGAATTAGAGGGCAAGAGTGATGAAATAATAGAGGGATTATTAAATAAATATCCACCAAAGAAAATTACATTAGATGAAGTTAAAAAAATTATTTCATAAATATAAATAATTGTTGACATAAGTAAAACAATAATATATAATTATATATAGAAGGAGGTACAATGTGGAACATTTAGAAATTTACAATCAATTAAGAGAAGTGCCAGAAAATGCAAAGAAGCAGATAACTGGTGGAAGATTGTCTGGTATGACAGACATCAAGCCTATGTGGAGAATTGAAAAACTAACAGAGGTATTTGGTCCTTGTGGAATAGGATGGAAAACAATCATTAAAAATAAACAAATAATAGATGGTGCTAACGATGAAAAGATTGCAATCGTAGACATAGATTTATTTGTTAAATTTGATGATGTGTGGAGTGAAGCAATCGAAGGAACTGGTGGAAGCAGTTTTATTTCAAAAGAAAAGAACGGCTTATACACAAATGATGAGTGTTTTAAAATGGCATACACAGATGCATTAAGTGTTGCTTGTAAATCATTAGGTATGGGAGCAGATGTTTATTGGGGAGATAGTAAATACGACACTGGCAAGAAAGATGCTACACTAGAAGAAGCAAAGAACTGGGTGTTTGGAGAAAAATATAAAAAACACGCAGGAGAAAAATTAGAGGATGTAATTAAGAGTGATGCTCAATATGTCCAATGGTATTTACAAAAATGTGCTAATGAATTTGATGTAAAGTGCTATGAATTATTAACTGGCGAAAAAATGCCAACAGAAGCAGAACAAGAAGAAAGAACACAAATGATAGTAGAAATACACAAATTAGAATTAGACACAGATACAGACCACGATAAAATATTAGAACATTTTAAAGTAGAAAGTGAAAACGAATTAACAAATGCTCAATTAAAAGAAGCAATAAAAACATTAAATAAAAAAATAGAAAAGAAATTATTGCAAGAAGCAATCAATAATTAGAAAGAAGGTATAGTATGAAAATTAAAGAATTAAGTGATTTAGAAAATGGAGATATTGTAACATTAAGAAATGGAGAAAAAATGATATATTGTGATGAAGGATTTACAGATTTATCATCTCCACATTATAATAGTTTATCAGATACATATGATTTAAACGATGATATGACTATGGAAGATAGAGATGAAAAAGATAGTGATATTATGATAGTTGAAAGACCAATAAAATATGAAAAAGTATATGATAGAAAAGAAACAATCAGAGAAATGACAGTAGAAGAAGTTAGTAAAGAATTAGGTTATGAAGTAAAAATAGTTAAGGAGTAAAATATGAGTGATGCAGTAATGATTACATTTATGATTTGTATGACAATCATAGCAATATTTTTAATAGGGTTAATTGGCACAAAAAGAAAGTAATAGTGATATGGAAAAATTAACTTTTAATGAAGAATTATTTTTTAAAGAATTAAAATTTTATATAAATCAATATGGATATACTCCTACAATAAGAGAATTTGGTAAACATATGAAATTAAATAGTCCAGCAACAGTTTATTACTATTTGAAAAGGCTAGAAGCAAAAGGTTATATTAAGAGAATAAACAATAGAAACATCCAGATATTAAAAAATGATTAAAAATTGGAATTTTCACAATCTGTATATGGATTATTCTAGTTATACAGAAAGTAATGAACATCCGAGTGATATTGATATGTTTTACATAGGTAAAGATAATTTTCTAATAGTGGGAGAAATAAAAAATGAAATGGGCAATTTAGAAGGTGGACAAAAAAAATTATATGAAAAACTAATTGATGGATGGAAATATGATGGAATAGCATTATTTATAGTCCACGATAAATATGTCCAAAATGGAGATAAAAAAGTAGATGTACCTAACTGTTATATAAGAGAGTACTATTACAAGGGCAAATGGAATATACCTAAAAATAAAATAAGAGTTAGGGATGTATTAAATAAATACATAGAAAAGGAGCAAAAAATGGAAATATTAAGTAATAAAGAAGAAATGATATTTAGATACGATTATAATGGTAAGCCTAGTTATTCAATAGGATTGTCAAAAAAGAAACAAGATGGAAGTTATGAAAAAGGATATATCAACGTAAACTTTAAAAAAGGCGTAGAACTACAAAATCGTACAAAGATAAAAATTAAATCTGCGTGGTTAGATTTTTATAAAAAAGAAAAAGCAACAATACCAGTAGTATTTATAAACGACTACGAAGTTGTTGAAGAAGGAGAAAAAATATCTGCACAAGATGAATTTGCACAACAAATACAAATATCGCCAGAGGATTTGCCCTTCTAACATAAAGGGGGTGTAATAAATGGACCTATACAACGAATTACAAATAAAAGTAAAAGAGTTAAATATATCTATTAAAAAATTAAGAGAAACTGGAACAGAATATGCAGAAGCAGAAAGAGATTATAAGATAACATTAAGACAAGAAGCATTAAAATTAAGGGCAGAAAAAGGTATGCCAGTAACTCTTATACAACAAGTTGTTTATGGAGTGCCAGAAGTTGCAGAAAAAAGATTTAAAAGGGATGTGGCAGAGGCAGTGTACCAAGCAAATCAAGAAGCCATTAACTCTATTAAATTACAAATAAGAGTAATTGAAAATCAAATAAGTAGAGAGTGGAATAATGTAAATAGGGAGATGTAAATATGAATAATGAATTATATCGTATTGAAGATGATACATTGATAATTGCAAAGAATATCATAGATGCAATTAAAAATTTTGAAAAAGAAAAAAAAGAAATAGAAGAGCAAGAGCAAAGATTAAGAGAAAAGTTATTGGAAGCAATGGAGAAATATGGACACGATAAGTGGGTAAGTCCAGATGGAACATTGACAGTAACATATACACCAGAAAATGAAGTAACTACATTTGATAGTAAAAAATTCAAGGAAGATGATTTTGATACTTATTTCAAGTATTTAAAAACAAGTACAAGAAAAGCAAGTATTAGGATGACAATCAAAGAGGATGAAGAGATTTAGTATACTACAAAAAGAAAAAGAGTGTTACAGATGCAGAAGCAGAAGTAATATTCATATACACGAAGTTTTCTATGGTAAGAATAGACAAAAAAGCATAGAAGATGGATGCTGTGTATATTTATGTGGTAGACATCATAATCAATCAAATGAGGGCGTACATTTTAATCATAACTTCGATATAGAATTAAAAAAAGTTATGGAGTTAAGATGGTTAAAATATTACAATAAATCAAAAGAAGAATTTATAGCCAGATTTGGCAAAAATTATATTTAAAAAAGAGAGGTAAAATGAAATGATAAAGAAAGAAGAAAAGGAAATAATAATAAATCCAATACAAATTAAGGAAGTAGAAATAACTATTGAAGGTATAACACCATTGATAGTAAATAATTTTAGTGAAAAGAGTAGACAACAGATATTAGATACACAAATGAAAAAACCAAAAAAGGAAAAGGAAGCAAGAAATCCTATTGAGGATGGTATGAGAGCGTGTTATTGGTTAACACCAATGCCTAATGAGTTTACAGAAGAAAGTTTTGAAAAAGCATTAAAAGAAGGTGCTAGATTTGGCTTCCCTGCGAAAGGAATTAAAGCGAGCATTGTAAGTGGTGCTTATAGAAATAAAATGACAAAAGACAAAGTAAGTTTATATGGTGCTTTCTTAATACCAGAAGAGTTAGTAGAGATTAAGTATGAAAGTATGAAAATAAGAGAGGATTATGTCAGAATTGCAAATGGTTCTGCCGATGTAAGATTTAGACCAGAATTTGATAAATGGTCAATGACATTTAAAATCAGATACAATGAGAACACATATTCGTTAGAGCAAATACTTAACTTTATTAACATAGGTGGATTTAGTTGTGGATTAGGCGAACAACGTGTTGAAAAAGGTGGAAACAATGGTTC
>Ga0265298_10010613_pt1 | contig 10883 bp, 9 predicted proteins | sample AusTroGonzalo_MG_3_FD_193486 | JGI IMG/M metagenome (GOLD analysis project Ga0265298, IMG submission 193486) | Bovine rumen microbial communities from tropical cattle in Woodstock, Queensland, Australia - Gonzalo_01 | ecosystem: Host-associated > Mammals > Digestive system > Stomach > Rumen ...
GGGATCGTTCGTGTATTCGCGTGAGGAGGGAACCTATGCTTGGGACCTCACGGATGAAAAGACCCACGAGGCCCTGTCCAAGGTGGCCGCAAGAAGGCAGAAGAAGCTTGAGAAGCTTCAGGAGAAGATCACGTCCGAGCATCTGCAGGAGTTCGTCGGCAGGGAGTACGATGTGCTCATCGAGGAGCTGATTGAAGGCGAGGATCTTGCCATCGGCAGGATCTGGGCGCAGGCGCCGGAGGTCGACGGACTCACCGTGGTCATGGGCCGCGGCATGGAGCCGGGCAAGGTATACAGGTGCGGAATCACCAAAGTCAACGGAGTGGATCTGGAGGCCGTGAGGATATGAGCATGCAGGAACTGATGGACCAGCTGAACGAACAGCAGCGTGAGGCCGTCCTGATCAACGAAGGCTCCCTGCTTGTATTCGCCGGAGCCGGAAGCGGAAAGACAAGAGTCATAACAACCAAAATCGCCTATGCCATAGACCAGCTCAAGGTCAAGCCGTACCGCATACTGGCCGTCACCTTCACCAACAAGGCCTGCAAGGAGATGCAGGACAGGGTTGTGGACATGATCGGAGACGAAGGCCGCGGCGTAATGATAAGGACGTTCCATTCGTTCGGCGTGTGGCTTCTCAGAAAGTACGGCCAGCTGGTGGGCCTGGACCCCAACTTCAAGATCTATGACGACGAGGACAGCGTGAACCTCCTGTGCCAGGCCTTTCCGGACGACAACAAGAAGGAGATTGCCGGCTACTACAAGAAGATCGCCGTGCTCAAGGACCGCATGGAGAAACCCGGCAAGATAGACGAGCGCCTTTTCCGCTACTACCACAGGTACGAGGAGATGCTCAAGCGCACCGGCAACGTCGACTTTGCCGACATGATAATCAAGTCCATCGAGCTTCTGCAGGACAATCCGTCCGTGAAGGAGGAGATCCAGAGGCGCTTTTCGATGATACTGGTGGACGAGTACCAGGACTCCAACAAGGCCCAGTTCCTGCTTCTCAAGGAGCTGGTGGGTCCGGACACCTTCATCTGCGCCGTGGGTGACGACGACCAGAGCATCTACCGCTTCAGGGGTGCCGAGGTGAAGAACATCCTAGGGTTCCCCAAGGCGTTCAAGAACACTAAGAAGGTGGTCCTGGGCAAGAACTACAGGTGTACGGAAAGCATCCTCAACGCCGCAAGGGACGTCATAATCAACAACGAGACCAGGGCCGAGAAATCGCTGACCGCCGAGAAGACGGGCGGTGCATTGCCCAGGATCTACTACGTGGACAACGGCTTTGACGAGGCCCAGCAGGTCATCGACCTACTGAAGAAGGCCCACCAGACCGATCCCCGTTCATATGAGAACAGCGCCATCCTGTACAGGACCAACTCGCAGTCCAAGGACTTCGAGGACCGCCTGATGATCAACGATATCCCGTACCACCTTGTGGGCTCGTTGCGGTTCTACGACAGGGAGGAAATCCGCGACTGCATAGCCATGATTTCCCTCATGTCCAACCCGCGTGACAGCGTCTCGTACCAGAGGATGGTCAACAAGCCGGCCAGGAAGATAGGCGATGTCACCATTGAGCGCATACTCGAGCTTGCCCAGCAGGACGAAACCCTGGGCGGCAACATGATCCTTGCAAGCCGCAGGGCAGTGGAGCAGGGCATCGTCAGGGGCGTGGCGGTCAACGGACTTACGTTCTTCGCCGATGCCTACGACCGCTGCAGCCGTCAGTTCGGCGAGATCGAGAACGGCCGCTTCCTGAAGCAGGTCCTGGTGGAGTTCGGAATCCTGGACTACTACATAAGGCGCGACAACGACGAGAAGCTCAAGGTCAACAAGCGCACCGAGAACATCGAGCAGCTGGTGAACATGCTGTCCCTGGAGCAGTTCTCAGACGGCCAGGAGGGCATCAACAGCTTCCTGGAGCTGGCGTCGCTGGATGCCTCGTCTCTTGGAGAGGAGGAAGGCCGCAGCCAGGAGGGCGTCACTCTGATCACCATGCACAACACCAAGGGCCTTGAGTTCGAGCGTGTCTACATGGTGGGAATGGAGAACGAGTTATTCCCCGGCCGCATGGACGAGCGGACGAATGAAGACATAGAGGAGGAGAGGCGCATCTGCTACGTGGCCATGACCCGTGCAAAGCGCGAGCTCACCATGTTCTGCGCTTCGTCACGCCTCAGGTGGGGCAACGTGCAGCCCGAAACCCCGAGCATGTTCCTCAAGGAAATCGAAGAGGACCATGTGGAGGAAATCGACCTGCGCCTGAAGTCCCGTTTCGGCGGCCAGTTCCGCTTTGACAACAGGACATCGGACTACCGCAGCGGCTACGGCAACGGATTCGGCAACAGCTTCACCAGCCGTTTCAGTTCTCCCGGGAAGTACTCGTCCAACTACATCAACACGGAAAAGCGCGATGACGATTTCCGCCCGCAGGCGCCAAAGCCTGCAAGGACGGCCGATTTCGGAAAGTACAACCTCAAGAACCTCAGGGAGCAGAGTGCACCCAAGCCTGCTCCGGCAAAGAGCGCACCGGTTCCCGGAACGGTGAAGTACGATGTGGGCGACCGCATCCGCAGCGATTTCTACGGAGAGGGAACCGTCACCGGCAAGAGGAACTTCGCCGGCCGCGAGGTACTGGATGTGAAGTTCGACAACGGCAGGACCGGCACTTTTGCAAGTGAGAAAGTAGCTTTCGAGAAAATCTGAAAACTACTAGACAAAGTCTGCCACATAAATATATTATTCAGTTCGTGCGCCTTCAGGGTGCGTTCTTCTGCAGGGAACTCAAACCCCTTTCCCACGGGGTTTCCGGCGGACGGTACGGCCTTGGACGGGTCAGCAGTGCGTAGGACCGCTCATCCGAAACACCGACGGCATGCACGGACATACAAATATTTGATGTAGGTGTTTACTATGAAGACTATTATTGTAAAGCCGCAGACAATGACCAAGAAGTGGTATCTCATCGATGCCGAGGGCAAGGAGCTCGGACGCGTCGCAGTTGCCGCTGCAAACATTCTCCGCGGAAAGAACAAACCTGAATATCTCCCGAACGAGGACATGGGTGACTATGTCATCATCATCAATGCTGCAAAGGCTGCACTTACCGGCAACAAGGCTACCGACAAGATGTACCGCAGGGTCTCCGGTTACGCCGGCGGAATGAAGGAAGAGAACTACAACCAGACCGTCGCACGCAAGCCGACTTTCCCGATGGAGCACGCCATCAAGGGAATGCTCCCGAGAGGACCTCTCGGACGCAAGCTCTTCACCTGCGTGAAGGTCTATGCCGACGCAAAGCATCCGCACGCTGCACAGCAGCCCATTCAGATTGAGGTCTAAGAGGTACGAATATGGCTAAGACAGAAGAAAAGAAAATCAATCTCGGTCAGGGTACCGGACGTAGAAAGACAGCAGTTGCACGTGTTTACCTCCGCGAGGGAAACGGCAAGATTACAGTCAACGGAAGAGACGTCGAGGAGTACTTCAGCGATCCCCTGTGCGTCTACCAGGTCAAGCAGCCCCTGCAGGTGACCGATTCCGAAGGCAAGTTCGATATCGTCATCACAGTCTGCGGCGGCGGCCCCTCCGGTCAGGCCGGTGCCTGCCGTCACGGCATTGCCCGCGCACTTGTAGATGAGAACGAGGCCAACAAGCCGGCCCTTCATGCAAACGGCTTCCTTACCAGAGACCCGAGAATGGTCGAAAGAAAGAAGTATGGTCAGCGTGGAGCTCGCCGCAAGTTCCAGTTCTCCAAGAGATAAGTTTTCCATATTTCATCTGCGGCTCCCGTGCTTCGCCTCGGCGCCTACCACATAGGTATGTCGCCTCGGTTCATCCCGGTTCCGCAGCGAAATCTGAAAACTTCATAAAACAAGGTATGGAAAAACAAAAAAGCAAAGTGGAGCCGACTCGGACAGAGGACGGCTCCTCTTTTTTCAACAGGTGCTTTGATCAGGCACTGCGCTATCTCAGCCTCCGCGAGCACAACCGCAAGGAGCTTCAGATTAAGCTCCGGACAAAGGACTATGATGCCAAGACAATAGAAGCCGTGCTGGATTCGCTTGAGGAAGACGGATCGCTGAGCGAAGAACGCTATGTCCGCTCTTTCGTGCGTTCCAGCAACAAACGCCATCCGGAAGGAAAGAGCGTGGTCCTCATGCGCCTTGCGCAGAAAGGTACCGACAGACAGGTTTCAGAGCGCGTTGTCACTGAGATATACACATCCGAATACACTGCGGAACTTGCCGCCCAGGCCCGTGCGCTTCTGGAGAAGAAGGGCAGGGCTTCTGACGTACGGCAACTCCGTTTCGAGCTTTCCAAACTCGGTTTCCGCCTTTCGGAAATACAATGAGCGAACTCGACAAATAATCGATAAATGCTAATCATTTGTATAGTATAAATAATCCCGGCATGCTATAATTGAAGCATGGGCGAACAAACTTCAATTCCTCTGACAGTTTCATCTGATGATATCCGTGACAGGATTTACACCATCCGTGGCAAGCAGGTCATGCTGGATTCTGATCTGGCTCAATTATTTCAAGTCGAGACCAGAATCCTTAACCAGGCTGTAAAACGTAATGAAAACAGATTTCCAGAAGGATTCTGTTTTCAACTCAACAAGGATGAATTCGAGAACTTGAAATCACAAATTGTGATATCAAGTAAGATTTCGAATTGGGGAGGAGTACGAAAAATGCCTTTCGCTTTCTCTGAACACGGTGTAACGATGCTCTCTTCGGTTTTGCGGAGTGATGTTGCAGTCTCGGTTGGTATCAAAATAGTGCAGGAATTCGTTTCGCTACGTCATTTCTTTGCCGATAATGCTCTTTTGTTCCAGCGACTTGACCGCATTGAACTGAAACAGATTGAAGCTGATGAGAAGTTCAATCAGATATTCAGACAGCTTGAAGCTCCGAAGCCTAACAAAGCAGTCATCTTCTTCAAGGGAGAGATGTGGGATGCCACAAGCTGTATTGAAGAAATAATCAGCAAGGCAGAAAAGTCCATAATCCTGATAGATAGCTATGTGGACAAGGGCACGCTAGATATGCTGGCCAGAAAGAAAGCAGGAGTTGAAGTTTCAATTAACACATTCAGGAAGAGCTGCACACTGACACCGAAGGAAATTTCTGCATTCTCCGAACAGTATGGACCTCTGGACCTCAGATACACAGAGGAATTCCACGACAGGTTTCTGATTCTAGACAACAAGACACTCTATCACATCGGAGCATCAATAAAAGATGCCGGAAAGAAGGCTTTTGAGATAAGTGAGAATACAGATACGAAACAACTTGAGCAGATATTGCTCAGACTATGAGAGAATATGATAGAATCGAGCCATGAGCAGAAGATACAGATTGCCGAGATTCAATGACCAGATGCTTTCCGAGATAATGTTCGGAATCGAGAACCAGGATGTAGACTACATGCTGGACATAGGTACGGGCAACCTGTACAGCAGCGAGATGGACGGGATCGAGCCTTCATCGGAAGAGAATCTGGTGGAGCTCCCGCCTTGGACAAGCTCCGACGGCTATCAGCTGATGGTCTCGTTCACCAATACATGTCAGAATCCGCAGCTGAAGCAGAAGCTTGTTGATGAACTGAACTCAAAATCAAAGGGTGTCTTCCGCCGTTTCAGGGACGTGCTTTCGGAGAATCCGGAGGACCTCAAGCAGTGGTATGATTTCAAGGACCGCCGCATGAAGTCCTATATCAAATCATGGTACAGGACCCGCTTTGCAGGTAAGGATGATGACTCCGACGAACTTGAGGACGATGACCTTTCAGAAGGTGCGCTGCTTTCTGACTTCGAGGTCGTGCACCTGGACAAAATGGATCCGTACTGTGTGAAGTTGCTTGAAGAATATGCCGGAGATGATCCGTTCAGGAAGAAGATTCTGGACTGCTTTGAGGCAAAGGAAGCCTTTGAAGTGGTGTGCGACGGCAAGTCCTGCGGTGCGCTGATATATGAGAAATCAGGCAACTTTGCATATATCCTATACTATTATATAGAAGAGCAGGACCGTGAGATGGGGCTGTTCAGCCTGATGTTCGATCTTTTCAACCGGGATCTTGAAAGAAATGGGGTGGAGAAGGTAACCATGCCGTTCTCCTACGAATCGGTCTTCCTGAGACAGACGTTGTCTGAGCATGAGGCTGAAATATCAGATGCATGTGAGAGCGGGATTTACAGCGTCGGAGCCTGGAACAGCGCCACTGAATCGGCTGAATTCGCATACGTTTTGTAGGGCCGAAAAAAACTTCAAAAAAAACATAAAAATCCTTGTAACTAATTAGGAATTCTTGGGTTTTTCTTGACAGTAAAGGAGCACATTGTTAAAATGGCTTCTGTATAACGAGAAAAAGGGACAAAGCTGGTCTTGGACCAGCCCCGAAATTATTGGAGGAAGTATGAAGAAAGGTATTATCGTACTTTTGATCGCGGTGCTGGTTTCTGGCTTTGCATTTGCTGGTTTTACAGGCAATGCCAAGATCACATTCGGTACCGATCTCGATGCCAAGACATTTGGCTTCGGTAACTGGGCAACCGGCAAGTATACGTTCGAGTTCACTTATGACACACTCGCTGCAGGTAAGGATGCTCATGAGACAGATCTGTGGGCAGAGATTGCTGCAACAGGAAGCGTGAAGCTTGCATCAACAGCTGAAATCAAAGCGGGCACAGATGTTCATGCTGCTGATTCTGTCAAAGCAGAGGCTGCCGGTGCCATCACGGCAACATTCACAATCACAAAGGCAAACATCCACGTCAAGGATTTCACATTCGGTATCCTGAACATGGGAGTCGGTCCTGACTATGCAAAGTCCTACTACCTGAATGCTGCTGGAAAGGCTCCTGAGAATGATACTCTCAAGGGACCGTCACGGTTTGTTCCTGGTTTCACGGTTTCTTACAAGGACTACAACGCCGGATTCGGAATCAAGGGCAACTGGATTAATGACAAGGTTGAAGTTGCAACAGCCGGTTGGGTTGAGACAAAGGCTTTCACATTCGGCGAGAACGATGAGTTCACCGCTCAGGCAGGTGCATATGCACAGTATTACAACGATCACCGCATTGGTGTGCTGAACGCCAAGTTTGCTGGTGTTGCAGCAAAGGCCGGTTACGGGGCTGAGAAGCTCACTGCAAATGCAGCTGCTGATCTCCAGATCATCAGAAATGCTGGCAAGAACAACTTCGCTTATGAAGTTTCTGCAGATGCAACATACACGATCAATGCAAACGGTTCAGTTTATGCTTACGTCTACATGACACCTGGTATCCTGACAACTTCCACGGCTCTGTATGCGGACGCAGAGAAGACCCCGAAGCTTGATGCTAAGGTCGGTGCAAAGTACGACTTCGACTTCGACGGAACAAAGCTCGAGACAACAGCTTATGTCGATGTCAGAGACATCCTTGTCGGCGAGAGGTCATTCGATGTCAAGGCAACAGAGAAGCTCACACTCGACAAGGTCGTTCTTGAGTTCAGCGAGGAGTGGGGTTATTTCTCAACCGAGATTTTCAAGCCGATTACTCTCAAAGCATATGCTTTCACATTCACAGCAAAGGCAACATACACGGCTGAGAAGTTCGAGGCATTCGCTTCAATCGACAGTCTGACATTCGGCAAGTTCGAGGTAGAATCCGATTCTGTCTCACTCCTTATGCTCAGCGCTTCCTGTGGAATCAAGTCCACAAAGATCATCGAGAATGCTGAAATCGGTGCCACATACAAGGGATTCGGCTTCAACAAGATCTTCGACAACGAGAACTCAGAGAGCGTCATCACCAAGGGTGCTATCGAGGTCTACGCAACAATCAGCTTCTGATTCTGATCAAAGCACAGAAAAAACGGTCACTTTCGGGTGGCCGTTTTTTTTGCTATTATTACTACAAGACAGGAGGAAATGTGAAGAAAGGATTGATGTTGCTCTTGATTGCGGCTCTGATTGCAGGTACTGTCTTTGCCAGCTTCAGCGGATCTGCAAAGATTACTTTCGATGCCGATCTGGATGACAAGGAGTTTGGCTTCAATAATCTAGCTACCGGCAAGCTGGTATTTGAATTCACTTTCGATACACTTGATGAAACAAAGGATGCACATGAGACGGATCTGTGGGCAGAGATTGCCGTTGCCGGAAGTGTCGATGCCTTTGATATCCTGAAGCTTTCTACGGATACTTCTGTGTGGGAGAAGGACAGCGTGAAGAAAGAAGGGGATGTTGAGATACTGAGCCAGTTCGAGATAACTGCTGCCAATATCCACATATATGATTTCACATTCGGTATCCTGAATTCCGGAAGGGGTGCAGACTATGCATGGTCATATTACAAGGATGAATTCCTTATCCTCCCTGAGAATGATGTACTGTTCGGGCCGGAGATGCTTCTTCCCGGTTTCACTTTCGAGTACAAGGAATGGAAGGGTGGATTCGGTTTGGTCGGCTCCAATGCTCTGGACAAGTGGCGGTTTGCCGTAGTGGCACATGGCGAGTCAAGGAAGTATACATTCGGCGAGGATAATCAAGCCTATGCACAGGTCGGCGGATATCTGTGGTACTACAATGATTTCCGCGTAGGTGCTCCCCCGAAGTATACCGGAGGTGCTTTCCGGACCGGTTATGCATCCGACAGTTTCACGGCCAATCTGGCTGCAGATCTTCAGGTTGTCAGGGAGTACTGGAGGAATGATTTCGAGTATGAAGTCTCTGCTGATGCAACTTATATCATCAACGATGACGGAAAGGTCGGACTCAACGTCTATGCCGCGCCCGGAATCCTGACGACTTCCGTCAGGTACTATTATTATGATTACGAGCACACTGCCAAGCTCGATGCAAAACTCTGGGCGAACTACGACTTTGACTTCGATGGCACTGAACTCAAGACCGAGGCCTACGTAGACGTCAGGGATGCCATCATCGACATGAGGGAAATCGAGCTTTACGCCAAGGAAACCCTCAAGATCATGGATGAGAAGCTTGCTCTTGTGTTCAGCCAGTCATACAAGATCTTCAATAAAGATCTGAAACTTACCGCAAAGGCGACATACACCCATGAGAAGTTCGAGACCTGGGTAGCTCTCACGAGTCTGGCATACAACTTCAATGAGAAAGAATTCTCGGCTTTCAATGTTTCGTGCGGAATCACTTCGGAAGCCATCATAGAGAATGCCGAAATAGGTCTGACATACAAGAAGGCCAACTTTGTCAGAAAGGAAGACGGCAGCTTCAAGAAGCTCGGCACAATCGAGGCTTACGCTTCAGTCAGCTTCGAGTGATATAGTTTGTTATGGATAGAACTGAAAAGAAGAAGACACTCATCAACATTTCCAGGAAGACATTCATCCAGGTCACGGGACTGCTCCTTGGCCTGCTGGTGTTCTCCATCGTGCTGACATATCTGGTGCCCAAGGGATGCTTCGGAACCCTTGCAGACGGCAGCATCAACTATCTGGAGTACATTCCCATGGAGGGTGCCGACGGAATCGACATCCTCAGGGGAATCCTTGCACCGGTACTGGTGTTCACATCCGGCGACGGACTGACGCTGATAATGCTCTCTGTCTTCCTGTTCGTCATTTCCGCATCGTTCCAGGTGATGAATGACGTCGGAGGAATCCGTGCGCTTGTAGGGGCTGTATCGCAGCGCTTCGTGAACCACAGATATGCTCTGATAGTGCTGATCTCGCTGGTCTTCTACTGTTTCGGTTCTTTCCTGGGGCTGTTCGAGGAAATGCTCACCATGCTCCCCATCATCACCGCACTGTGCGTGATGGTGGGATTCGATTCGTTCACTGGTTTCCTGTGCTGCATTATCGCATGCGGATTCGGTTTTGCGGGTGCAATCACCAATCCGTTCACGGTGCTTCTTGCATCCGAGATAATCGGAGCAAATCCCATGGCCCACATCTGGTTCAGGATCATCATCTTCATCGTGATGTTCGGCCTTCTGATGGCCTTTGTGGCACTGTATGTGCGTAGGATTACAAGGAATCCGTCTGCAAGTCTTACGCTTGCACATGATGCGAACCTCAGAAGCAGCGCGGCTTCTGAAGCCGTTGTCTCCGTGGAGAATGAGAAGAAGATAAAGCTGATTTATATGGTCTTCCTGATTGTATCGCTTCTGCTGATAATCGTTTCTTCAATGAGTGCAACCCTCAGAGGCTATGCAGTAGTGATTCTGGCCGCGTACTTCCTGATATTCGGACCTCTTGCCGGATTCCTTGCCTCCGGCGACTTCAGGAAGACCATGAAGAGCTTTGCAAGCGGAATAGTGGGAACGCTGCCTACAATTGTTTTCATTGCTTTTGCGGCATCCGTGAAGTTCGTTCTTGAGGAAGGTGCCATACTTCCAACCATAGTCCATCAGATCAACGTGCTGATAGAAGGCCGCAGCCCCATCATGGTGGCGCTGGTGATTTATCTGATAGTTCTTCTGCTGGAGTTCTTCATCTCGTCATCGACGGCCAAGGCAATCCTGGTGATGGGACTTCTGGCAATGGTGAGTACCGGGCTTTCCAAGCAGATGCTGGTGCTTCTGTACACCTTCGGCGACGGCTACACAAACGTCATCTTCCCGACATCTCCGGTGCTTCTGATATCGCTTTCAATGATAGAGGTTGATTACTTCACCTGGGTGAAGAAAAGCCTCCCGCTTTTCCTTGTCAACCTGATTCTGGTTGTGGGATTCATCATCCTGGGAGTGGCGGTAGGATATTGATCGGATAAGGTCTTTTGCAGAAAGCTTATTTCTGCTGCTTCTCCAGGAAGGAGATGACGTCTCCGACTGTCTTGAAATCGGCAAGTTCCTCATCGGGAACCTTGATGCCGAAGTCTTCCTCGATGGTCATGAGGAG
>Ga0265298_10010617_pt1 | contig 10878 bp, 10 predicted proteins | sample AusTroGonzalo_MG_3_FD_193486 | JGI IMG/M metagenome (GOLD analysis project Ga0265298, IMG submission 193486) | Bovine rumen microbial communities from tropical cattle in Woodstock, Queensland, Australia - Gonzalo_01 | ecosystem: Host-associated > Mammals > Digestive system > Stomach > Rumen ...
CACTTCCGTGGCAGCGCCGACCTGAATTACCGCGACACCGCCGGCCAGCTTGGCCAGACGTTCCTGCAGCTTTTCCTTGTCATAATCGCTGGTGGTTTCGCCGATCTGGGCACGGATCTGAGCAACACGGGCTTTGATGTCTTCCTTGCTGCCGGCACCGTCAATAATCGTGGTGTTTTCCTTATTCACCTTCACCTGACGGGCTTTACCCAGCATATCCACGGTGGCTTCTTTCAGCTCCATACCGGTTTCGGAGGAGATCACGGTACCGCCGGTCAGAATGGCGATATCCTGCAGCATTTCCTTGCGGCGATCGCCGAATCCGGGCGCCTTGACAGAAACGCAGGTAAAAGTTCCACGCAGCTTATTGACCACCAGCGTGCTCAGGGCTTCGCCTTCCACGTCCTCAGCGATGATCAGCAGCTTCTTGCCGGTCTGAACAACCTGCTCCAGTACGGGCAGCAGTTCCTGGATGGAGCTGATTTTTTTATCGGTAATCAGGATCAGCGGGTCATCCAGAACCGCTTCCATCTTCTCGGTGTCAGTAACCATGTAGGCGGAGGAATATCCGCGGTCAAACTGCATACCTTCCACAGTGGTCATCCCCGTGGTCATGGTCTTGCTTTCCTCAACGGTGATAACGCCGTCCGCGCCAACGGTTTCCATCGCGTCAGAGATCAGTGAACCAATTGTCTCGTCTGCGGCAGAGTTAGAAGCGACCTGAGCGATCGCCTGCTTGCCGTTGATGGTCTGGCTCTGCTCACGCAGGCCTTCCACGGCGGCTTCCGTCGCGGCTTCAATTCCCTTCTTCAGAATCATGGGATTGGCACCGGCAGCCAGATTCCGCAGACCTTCACGGATGATGGCCTGAGCCAGCAGGGTCGCCGTCGTGGTGCCGTCGCCGGCTACGTCGTTCGTCTTGGTGGAAACTTCCTTGACCAACTGAGCACCCATGTTCTCAAAGGGGTCTTCAAGTTCGATTTCCTTGGCGATGGTCACACCGTCGTTGGTAATCAGGGGAGCGCCGTACTTTTTGTCCAGCACGACATTGCGGCCCTTGGGTCCCAGGGTGATTTTTACGGTATCAGCCAGCGCGTTAACGCCCTTTTCCAGGCTGCGGCGGGCTTCTTCTCCAAACTGAATCTGCTTTGCCATAGTCATTCAACTCCTCTGTATTGTTAGTGATTATTCCACAACGGCCAGGATATCGCTCTGCCGAACGATGATCAGTTCTTCGCCGTCAATCTTGACTTCCGTACCGGCATACTTGGAATAGATGACTTTTTCGCCGGCTTTCACATGCATGGTGATTTCCTTACCGTCCACATTTCCGCCGGGACCCACAGCGATTACCATCGCCATCTGGGGCTTTTCCTTCGCGGCACTGGTCAGAATAATACCGGATTTAGTGGTTTCTTCCGCTTCGCAATTCTTGATGACAACGCGGTCACCCAAAGGTTTCACGGTCATTGTTGTATCCTCCGTTCACTCGTTTCTTTGTTTTAGCACTCGTTTGCATTGAGTGCTAACAACATCATGTAATATAATGCTTTTCACCAGGTTACGCAAGTGACTGGATGTCCGAAAATTGATAATTTATTATTATTTACTTCTTTTTTCTCTGTTTTCCTTCATTTTTCTTCAAATTTTCCATCCGGTATAGTTTCTCATTGTGTTACAATGTATAAATCAAGAATAAGGAGCGGCGTATGAACAACCTTTCCCGGGCTTTATTGGACTGGTATGACCGGCATGCCAGGGTTCTGCCCTGGCGAAACATCCGGGACCCCTATAAAACCTGGGTCAGCGAGGCCATGCTGCAGCAGACCCGGGTAGACACTGTGATTCCCTATTATGATCGTTTTCTTTCCCGCTTTCCGACGGTGGATGCTCTGGCGGAAGCGGAAGAAGCGGAAGTTCTGAAAGTCTGGCAGGGCCTGGGGTATTATTCACGGGCGAGAAATCTCTGGAAAGGAGCCCGCCAGGTGATGTCGGAATTCGATGGTATGCTCCCTTCTGATCCTGTCCAGCTGGCCGGTATCAGCGGCATTGGTGCATATACTGCCGGAGCTATCGCGTCCATTGCTTTTGACGTACCTGTTCCGGCTGTGGACGGCAATGTGATCCGGGTTCTTTCCCGGATTTACGGAATCCGGGAAGACGCTTCCCTGCCGGAAAACCGCCGCCGGATAGAATCCCTGGCATCCTCACTGGTCCCTCATGAACGCCCGGGGGATCATAATCAGGCCCTGATGGATCTTGGTGCCGGTCTTTGCGTTCCCGGTACACCGGACTGCCGCCGCTGTCCCATTTCCTCTTTCTGCGATGCCTTTTGGAAAGGTGATGCTGCCGATCTGCCTGTACTGCCAAAGGCCAAACCTCCCCGGATAATCCGCTGGCATCTGGTTCTAATTCTTTCCGGATCCAGGGTACTGATGCGGTGCCGTACAGAAAAGCTGTTGGAAGGACTTTGGTGCTTCCCGATGGCAGAACGCTCCCTGGAGGAAACCAGCCCTGAGGATTGGGTTCGCAGAAAGCTTCATCTTGTCCCTGATTCCATGTCGCCGGCAGGTTCCGGCCGTCATGTGTTCACCCATCAGGTATGGCAGATGCAGATCTGGTCCTGCTTCGTCCCGCCGGAGGCTGCAGCGCCATCCGGATATCAGTTTATTGAATTTGAAAAACTGTCCGGGCTCCCTCTGCCCGTAGCCATGAATCCGGCGCTTGATTGTCTGAACAACCTCATGAATGTGAAAAGGAGCCCCGTCTGAGGCTCCTTTCTTATCAGCCATCGCCTGTTTTTATGCTTTCTCCATGAAAACCTGATATGCTTTCGTAGCCTCGTATAAATCTGCTTTGGAGATGATCTCCATCGGTGCGTGCATATTCAATACGGCTACACCGCTGTCGATTACTTCCATGCCGTACAGGGCGCAGATATAAGCGATAGTTCCACCACCGCCCAGATCAACACGGCCCAGTTCCGCCGTCTGCCAGCTGACTTTGCCGTCATCCATGATTTTCCTCAGTTTGCTCATGTATTCGGCGTTAGCGTCGTTGGATCCGCCCTTTCCCCGGTGTCCGGTATATTTGTTGAAACAGACTCCCCTGCCGAGGAAAGCAGTGTTTTTCTTTTCGAACGCGGAAGCGTACAGGGGATCATAGCCCGCGCTTACATCGCAGCTCAGCATTCGGCTGTTTTTCAGGGCGCGCCGGAGTTTCAGTTCACTGTAATCACCCGTCAGCGCGAGGATTTCCGCCACGGCGTTTTCCAGGTAGTTTGCTCTCATACCCGTGGCGCCGACGCTGCCGATTTCCTCTTTGTCGACAAGCATACCGCAGCAGGTGGTTTCCGGTATACCCTTCAGATTCAGGATCGCCTTCAGTTCGGCGAAGGCGCAGACGCGGTCGTCATGCCCGTAGCCCATGATCATACTGCGGTCCAGGCCGAAATCCCTTGCTTTTCCTGCCGGAACCACTTCGATTTCCGCGGAAATCAGATCTTCTTCCTCAATCCCGTACTGGTCCTTCAAAAGCTTCAGAAGATGTGCCTTAACCGGTTCCTTCTCCTCACCGTCCAACGGCTTTCCGCCGAGAATCACGTCCAGTTTTTCCCCGTCAATGGCTTCCTTCAGGTTTTTTTTCATCTGTTCCTGAGACAGATGGATCAGCAGGTCGGTCACGCCGACCACAGGATCGCTCTCCTTCTCTCCGACAACAATGCTGACAACTGTCCCGTCCTTCTTCACTACAACGCCATGCAGCGCCATTTCCCGGGCCACCCACTGATAATGCTTGATTCCGCCGTAATAATGGGTGTCTGCCAGAACGAAATCCGACTCCTCATACAGGGGGTTCTGCTTCAGGTCCATTCGGGGGGAATCAATATGGGCGCCGACAATATTCATTCCCTCTTCCAGCGGCTTTTTCCCCAGCAGGAAACTCAGCACGGCTTTATTCATAATATTGACGTACAGCTTGTCTCCGGCCTTCACCTTTTTCCCTTCGGCAATGGCCTTATCCAGCGGCCGGTATCCGGCCTCCTCCAGCATCCGGACAGCCTGTTGGACGCATTCCCGTTCAGTTTTCCCTTTATCGATAAACTGCTTATAGGCTTCGCCGAGCTGTTCCACTTTTTTCAATTCGGTTTTCTTGTAGGTTTTCCATGCATTTGGTCTTTCCATGTTTTTTCACGCTCCTTGGGGTTATCTTATCACTATGGACTGCTCTTGGCAATGAATTTTCACCTTTCCTTCACCTAACCTTCGGTCAATGTTGAAACAATACTGATATTCTGATCTTGGAGTTTTGTTCCATTTGTTTCGGAAGGAGATTTCACCCCATGTCCAAAATGATCGGGATTGATCTGGGAACTACGAATTCCTGTGTAGCTTTTATGGAAAACGGCCGTGCTGTGATTATTCCGAACGCGGAAGGCAGCCGGACAACCCCGTCAGTAGTGGCATTCACCAAAAACGGCGAGCGCCTGGTAGGTATGGCCGCCAAGCGCCAAGCAGTCACGAATGCTTCCCGGACTTTTTCCTCTGTAAAGCGGGAAATGGGTACCAGCCATAAGTATCAGGTGGATGGCAAGTCCTATACACCTCAGGAGATTTCCGCTATGATTCTCCAGAAACTGAAGTCTGACGCGGAAAGCTATATCGGCGAACCGGTGTCTGATGCCGTAATTACGGTGCCAGCGTATTTTTCCGATGCACAGCGCCAGGCTACCAAGGATGCCGGGCTAATCGCCGGATTGAATGTGCTTCGCATCATCAATGAGCCGACCTCCGCGGCTTTGGCCTACGGATTCAACAAGGGAGATCCAAAGAAAATCATGGTGTATGATCTCGGCGGCGGTACTTTTGATGTATCGATTCTTGAGATCAATTCCGACACGATTGAGGTCATGGCTACCGCCGGGAACAACCATCTCGGCGGGGATGATTTTGACCAGTGCATTGTCGGTTTCCTGCTGGATCAATTCAGGAAAACTTATCAGAAGGATCTTTCCGGGGACCCCATGGCCATGCAGCGCCTGGCGGAAGCTGCTGAAAAAGCTAAAATCGAATTATCTTCCTCTCAGGAAACTACAATAAACCTGCCTTTCCTGTATCAGGATGCTTCCGGTCCGAAGCATCTGGAAGCGGTGCTGACCCGGGCCCGCTTCAATGAGCTGACCGCCCATCTGGTGGAGGAAACCCGCGGTCCGGTGCAGCAGGCCATGGCCGATGCAGGCATTACTGCTGCCCAGCTGGACAGGGTGCTGCTCGTCGGCGGATCGACACGGATCCCCGCTGTGCAGGAGGCTGTCCGTCGTTTAACCGGAAAGGAGCCCTCCCGGGAAATCAACCCGGACGAATGCGTTGCCATGGGCGCCTGCCTGCAGGGTGGAGTGCTGACTGGCGCGATCCATTCCCTCGTCCTGATCGATGTGACCCCCCTTTCCCTGGGTATCGAGACACTGGGTGATGTATTTGCGCGAATTATTGACAGGAACACCCCGCTCCCCTGCCAGCATTCCCAGGTATTCACTACTGCGGCCAATTTCCAGACCAGCGTTGAAATCAATGTGCTGCAGGGCGAGAGGGAGCTCGCGTCCGCTAATAAATCCTTAGGTAAATTCCGGCTGAATGGGATCCGAAGGGCACTTCGCGGAGTTCCTCAGATTGAAGTCACTTTCACGATCGATACCAACGGCATTGTCCATGTGACCGCAAAAGATTTAGGTACCAACAACTCCCAGGATATCACAATTTCCGGCTCCGGCAATATGAGCCGGGAAGATATTGAACGGGCAATCCGGGATGCGGAACGTTATGCCGCTGAGGATCAGGAACGGAAGAGGAAACAGGAAGCGGCCAATGCTGCCGAAGCCCGCCGTGCCCAACAGAACAAGCCTTCGGATGATCCCGGGCGGAACGAAGACGGATCCTATGATGTTTAAAAAAGGAAGTTCTTCGGATGTTTGGATATATTACACCGGTGCTGAACGCCATGGGCGATGAACAGAAATCTCGGTACCGTTCCGTCTACTGCGGTGTCTGCCATTCGCTCCTGAGCCGTTACGGCCAGGCCGCCCGTCTGACGCTCAGTAACGATATGACATTTCTGGCTGTACTGCTTGATTCGTTGTATGAACCTGAGATCTGCATCCAGCCCGCGCGCTGCGCGGTTCATCCGCTGCATGCCCATTCCTTTGAGCAATCCGCCATGGTGGATTTTGCTGCGGATATGAACCTGATCCTATCCTATTATAAAGCGGCAGATCAGGTCATGGATGAGGAACCTGCCGGAAAACTGGCCGAGAAGAAACTGCGGAATGGCTTTCATCTGGTACGGGAACGTCACCCGCGGCAGACGGAAGAAGTCCGGGAGGCACTGGATCAGCTGTGGGCCATGGAAAAAGAATCTTCCCCGGATCCTGATGCCTTGTGCAATCTTTCCGGCAGGATGCTCGGAGCAGTTTTTGTACCGGATCCGGACGATCTCTGGGCTTCCGTTCTGTACGGTATCGGAGAAAGTCTCGGCCGCTTCGTATACTGGATGGATGCCTTCGATGATTTTGATGCGGATAAAAAGAAGCGGCGATTTAACCCGCTGACTTCCTACCGGTCCCGGCCCGACTATCTCGCCTTCTGTGGCGATACGCTGGAGCTGTTTATGGCTGAGGCAGCGGAACGCTTTGAGATTCTACCCCTGGAAAAGGATCTGGATATCCTCAGGAATGTGATCTACAGCGGTGTCTGGCAGCGTTGGATTCAGCTGGAAAACAAACGGAACAAAAAAGAATCATCCGGAAAGGAGGAGTGTTCGAATGCAGAGCCGTGATCCCTTTGCCGTCCTCGGCGTCTCCTCCTCCGCCTCAGAGGATGAAATCAAGGCAGCCTACCGGAAGCTGGCTAAGAAGTACCATCCCGATCTGAATCCGGGCGATAAAACAGCGGAAGCCAAAATGCGGGAGGTAAACGAAGCTTATACCCAGGCGCTGCAATATAAGAAAAACGGAGGATCGTCTTCCTGGGGTTCTCCCTTCGGTTCATCTTCCGGCTCTTCCTACGGTTCCTACGGATCTTCCGGCCGTCCGTATGGCTCCGGCGGTTCATACGGCCCCTATGGAAGCGGGCAGCATAACAATTCAGGCAGCGGTTCACCCTTCGGGGATTTTGAAGGTTTTGATCCGTTTTCGGCTTTTTTCGGCGGTGCACAGCAGCAACAGCAGCAAACCAGCTACCGCCAGCGGACCTATGCGAACCCGGATCTTCAGACCGCCGGTCAGTACGTACTGTCCCGCCATTTTAATGAAGCAGTCTCCCTTCTGAACCGGATTCCGACCCATGATGCCGATTGGCATGCTATTTATGCCAGGGCACAGATGGGGCTCGGTAACCGGATCTCCGCTTTGGATCATGCCCAGGCAGCTGCCCGAATGGCTCCTCAGGATACGGAATACCAGAACCTGCTCTCCACTCTGGAATCCGGCAGGGAAACCTACCGCCAGACCCGCAGCGGCGGATATGACTTTCGTTCCGCGATCTGTGCGAATCCCTGCCTGACCTGCTTCGCATTGAATATGTTCCTGAACTGCTGTCTCGGCGGCATGGGCCGCTTCGGTTACTGCTGCTGAGAATAACATTTTGAAAGAAGGTATGCAGAATGACATTTATGCAAAAAATGAAGGAAGGCTTCATCCGGTTTATGCAAGGCCGTCATGGCACAGACAACCTGGGAATGTGTACTCTGATCGTCGGCCTTATTCTCTCCCTGGTTGGTTCTTTCACCGGTGCTGGTGTATTGTCCATTCTCGGTCTGGTCTTGTATGTGATCACCGTTTTTCGGATGTTTTCCAGAAATCATGAGGCTAGAATGAAAGAAAACCAGAAGTATATCGAGCTCACTTCCGGTGTTTCAACTAAAGTCCGCCAGTTTATAAAACGGATGAATAACCGAAAGGAATATAAATATTTTAAATGCCCGAACTGCAAGGTTCTGCTCCGGCTGAAGCGAGGCTGCGGTGAAAAGGATATTACCTGTGTCCGTTGCGGCCACCAGTTCAAAGAGAAAGCCTGAGATTGGTCATGCGCTCTGCTTCCCGGATGGAATTGCCGAAAGGTTCACTGAATACCTGCGGTTACGCTGTCCGCCCTTCTCCAGCAGGCCTTCCCTGACCATGCGGCGCAGATATCCTGCTGTAGTGGACAAAGATGCATGCCCTGCGGCTATGCTGATTTCCCGCACGCTGGGTTGGCGTCCCTTTTCCCTGGAAAAAGACAGCATGTAGTGGACGATCACATCCCGGGTGACTGTATTTCTCGGTGTACTCTGGTACATACTTATTTCCTCCCTGCTTCCGTTGCTGTATATGCTTCTATGTCCGCTGTGTCTGCAATCTGATCACTGTTTAGTATGCCGATCACCTTGCCGATACAGCGGACCTCTTCTTCCCCGTTGAACCGCATGACCGGATAGGCCGGATTGTGACTGACAAGGCCTTCTTTCCTGTATTCTTTGATATAACCCATATCACCGACAACGAAGATCCCGATATCCCCTTCCCGGAGCTCCTTTGTGTGCCGGACCAGTACTTGCTGCCCGTTGTGATAGGATGGTTCCATGCTGTCTCCGCTGACACTGATGATCTCGTCCGCTTTCATCGGTATGGAATCCGCATAGAGCCACACAGGCTCCCCTGCATCATCTCCGATTCCAGTTCCCGGGCCGGCGCAGGCGCTCAGCTCGTTCCTGTAAATCCGGACAAGAGACCGCGGTTGCTTTCTTCTTTCCTGAATATCCAGTAACAGGTCCATTTCCCGAAGGATTACCCGCTGGTGATCTTCCGTCAGCTGTTCAAACCTGCAGGAAAACTCATTGCTTTCTGTTTCCTCTTCCGGCTCTGTTTTTATCCCGAAAAATTCGTTCAGGGAAATACCCAATGCTTCGCAGATACGGGGAACACTCCCCAGATCCGGCCGGCTCCGCCCGGCCTCCCAGGCACCGACGGCGTTCTTATGTACGTGGGCCAGGGCACCGAGAGCATCCTGGTTCATCCCTGCCTGTTTCCGGTATTTCCGGATCAGCTCCCCATAGGCTACACCGGCAGCATTGTTCATTGCGCCTGCATCCGCTTTTGCCATGATTTCACCTGCTTTCGGGGATATTATAGCACAATATTTTTGTGCTTGTAAAGTAAATTCACAATATTTTTGTGCTTTTCAGGAAAACGCAGGAAATACTTCAGGTTTTCTTTCTGTTGTGATATAGTGAATATAATCTTTTTCTGAAAGGATGACTCGCTATGTTTCACCTGAGCGAACCGAAATTCCTGAAGCTGCTTGACCTGACCCCTGAAGAAATCACCGGTCTGTTGGATCTGGCTGCCGATTTGAAGGCAAAGAAAAAAGCCGGGATTCCGCATGCGGTCTGCTCCGGCAAAAATATCGCCTTGATTTTTGAAAAGACCAGCACCCGAACCCGTTGCTCCTTTGAAGTAGCCGCCTATGATCTTGGGATGAACTGTACCTATCTGGATCCTTCCGGAAGCCAGATGGGAAAAAAGGAAAGTATTGCGGATACCGCCCGTGTCCTTGGCCGGATGTTTGATGGCATTGAGTACCGGGGCTTCGGTCAGGACATAGTGGAAGACCTGTACCGCTATTCCGGTATTCCTGTTTGGAACGGCCTTACCAACGAGTTTCACCCGACCCAGATCCTGGCTGATTTTCTGACAGTCCGTGAAAAATTAGGCATGCTTTCCGGGATTAAACTGGCTTATATGGGGGATGCCCGGTATAATATGGGTAATTCCCTGATGGTCGGCTGCGCAAAAATGGGGATGCATTTTGTCGCTTGTGCTCCTGAAAAGTATATGCCAAATGCTAATCTTGTGAAAACCTGCCGGGATATCGCCGCTGAAACCGGGGCAGTCCTGGAGTTTGAGCCGGATGTCACAAAAGCTGTCGCCGGTGCTCATGTCATTTACACCGATGTCTGGGTCTCCATGGGCGAGAGCGATTCTGTCTGGGAGGAACGGATCCGGGATCTTCTTCCTTACCGGGTCACTGCCGACGTTATGGCCGCTGCCGGGCCGCAGTGCATCTTTATGCACTGCCTGCCCTCCTTCCATGACCTGAATACGACGATCGGAAAGACGATTTATGAAAAGTACGGTCTCGATTGCATGGAGGTCACAGACGAAGTTTTTGAAGGTCCGCAGTCCGTTGTCTTCGACGAAGCTGAAAACCGGATGCATACAATCAAAGCTGTCATGGCTGCCACGCTGTAATGAAATCGCCGGATATGAAATTACCCCGCTGTCCGTTCTGGGCAGCGGGGTTGTCTTATGGTTTTATCCAAACATACTGATCAGGAAGCCGGCCGCGATGGCGGAGCCGATAACGCCCGCCACATTGGGACCCATGGCATGCATGAGCAGGAAGTTGGAGGGGTTGGCCTTCTGGCCTTCCCGCTGGGAAACGCGGGCCGCCATCGGAACAGCTGAAACACCCGCTGATCCAATCAGCGGATTGATCTTTCCGCCGCTCAGCTTATACATCAGCTTGCCGACCAAAAGCCCGCCGATGGTACTGAAGGAGAAAGCGATCAGGCCCAGTACGACGATCTTAATCGTATCCAGCGTCAGGAATCTGGAACCCACCATCGTCGCACCGACGCTGATGCCGAGGAACAGAGTCACAATATTCATCAGCGCATTCTGCGCAACATCGCTAAGGCGTTCGGTTACGCCGGTTTCCTTCAGCAGGTTGCCGAACATCAGGCAGCCGATCAGCGGCGCGGTAGATGGCAGCAGCAGCACAATAAAGATGGTTACCACGATCGGGAACAGGATCTTTTCGGTCTTGCTGACTTCACGCAGCTGTT
>Ga0265298_10010618_pt1 | contig 10877 bp, 7 predicted proteins | sample AusTroGonzalo_MG_3_FD_193486 | JGI IMG/M metagenome (GOLD analysis project Ga0265298, IMG submission 193486) | Bovine rumen microbial communities from tropical cattle in Woodstock, Queensland, Australia - Gonzalo_01 | ecosystem: Host-associated > Mammals > Digestive system > Stomach > Rumen ...
CGGTGCGTAGGCCTCGATCAGCAGTTTGAAGATCTTTGGACCGTAGTCGCCCTTCTGCACTTCTTTGCGCGTGGCCTTGACCACCTTCAGTCCCATCTGTTCCCGGGCGTACTGGGCCGTGCGGGCATATCTCGCAGGAATCTCCTCGGGGATGTTGATACGTATCTGCAGCCAGTCCACCTCCTTCACGAGACCCAGCTGTTCCATGTGCTTCGGGTAGTAGTCCAGGTTGTAATAGGCGGTAGCGGAGCCCCTCAGGTCGAAGTCCTCCACGAGCATGCCCTCCTTGTCGAAGTCGGTCACGCCCATCGGCCCCTGCATCTTGTCCATGCCCTGAGCCTTGCCCCAGGCCTCCACGGTGTCCAGCAGGGCCTTCGACACGGCGAGATCATCGATGAACTCGATCATCGAGAACCGTACGTTGCGCGTCTTCCAGGTATTGTTGGCCTTCTTGTTCACGACGCCCACCACGCGACCTACCACCTCTTTGCCGCGATAGGCCACGAACGGCTGCACCACCGAGGTGCGCTGACTGGCATCCCCTGCAGCGTCGAACATGGCACGCACGTCGCTTCGCATATCAGGGACGTATTGCCTGCATCCGGCATATATCTTGTCCGTGATGTTCAGGAAATCGTCCATCTCCTGTTTGCTGCCGACTTTTACTACCTTTATTTCTTCCATACATAACCCAGCACTGCTGGTGCTTATTATCCTGTTTAAACAGTCATTCTAACGAATGATTTCGAAATCGGCTGCAAAGTTACTCATAATTTACCAATTATTCGTGTTCAAAACTCGACAATAAGTGTTCAGTTTCATATTTATAATATACTTTGACAGATTTTAAGAGAACTTAACGTTATTTCTGCGATATTCAGACAAAAAGCCATAAAAGAGGTAAAAAAAGGAAAAGTGTTCGATTGTTCGGCCAAAAATGCCTACCTTTGCATCGTCTCTTATCTTTCCACCCGATTGCACTGATTTCCAATACTTTCGTACCCCCTATAGGGTATGATATAGACAAATAATGTTAAAATTATACCTTTTCGGGTGCTTTTTCTTGTTTTGTTCAAGGGAAATGGCTAAATTGCGCCCGAAAAGGTATAATTGGTATGAACGAGACACGATTATCTACTACCATCAAACAGTTGCGCAAGGAATATAATCTCACGCAACAGGATCTCGCCTACAAGTCGGGAGTAGGCCTGCGCTTTGTCCGTGAACTGGAGCAAGGCAAGCCCACAGTGCGTATGGACAAAGTGAACCAGGTACTTGAACTCTTTAATCTTCAACTGGGTCCTGTGCCCATAGAAAGGAGGGCTGACGAATGAGACAGGGCTGGATAGAAAGATGGTACAACGCATCTTCAATCGCTTTATACCACTCAAAGAGAAGTGGTTTGCTTGCATTGATGCTTCCTTCGTTTCCGAACAGCAGAAAACCCAATTCAAGGAACTTATCAGCGACAGGATAGAAACGCTAAGCACGCCTTTTTAAGAAGGTGACAAGCTCTTGATTAACGTCGAGGATGCCCCGCATCTTTGAGAAACCGTTTCAGGAGGAACCCCAGGAAATACGGGAACGTATAGAACTTCCCGTTCCATCCGATGTTCTTGTATCCCAACTTGATACCATACTTCACGTCTGGATATGATTTCCAGTCTATCAGATGGTTCAGTGAGGGCGTGGCATTGTCCTTCGCCTTTACCTCTACAGGAATCAGACTGTCTGCATCCCGCACAAAGAAGTCCATTTCCAGTGCCGGACTGTCGTTGATGTAGTAGTACAACTGCTCGTAACCTGACTTGATCAGCATCTCGCCCACGATATTCTCGTAGATGGCACCCTTGTATGTGCCGAAATTACGGTTTTCCCTCAAGTCCTGCTGCGCCTCCTCGTCCAGCGATGCTATCAGCAGCCCTGTGTCGTGGTAGTACAATTTGTACATGTTCGCCTCGTAATTGCCCTTCAATGGCAGTTCCGCATTGCTCAGACAGTAGCACACGTTTACCACCCCGGCCTCCCTGAGCCACTCCACCGAACCGATATACTCCCTGCTCCTTGCGCCCCGCGCCACTTTCGTAATCTGGTACTTCTTATTCTCTTTGCCCAGAAACGTGGTGATGTGGTTGTATACAGCCAGGATTTTCGCTTTGTCCGTGTTCTTAGCATATTTGGTTATGTCCTCCTCATAATCCTTCAGCAACTGCCGCATCAGCTTCAATGTACCCCCGAAGTGCCCGTTGCTTACAAACATCGCCACCACCTCAGGCATACCGCCGATGCTCATATAGTCCTTGAAGTGCCCCATCAGCGTGTCCATCTCCAACTGCGAGAACGGTGTCAGCGTGTCCATGTGCCTATACAGGTCCTCCACTTGTTCCTCCGAATAGCCTTTGGCCCACAGGAACTCCTCAAAGTCCAGCGAGTGCATCTGGTAGTCCTCCTTGAAGCCCACAGCATTCGACTCTATCTCCTCGTAGTAGATACCCATCAGCGACCCGCTGCAAATCACGTCGTAGCGTCCGTCCTGGCAGAACGACTTCAGCGATGTGGCACAGGCGGGGCATTTCTGCAACTCGTCGAAGAACAGCAGCGTCTTCCCAGGTATCAGTTTCACCTTCGGGTTCAGCATCGATATATTCTTCAGGATGGTGTCCACCTCGTAGCCATCATCGAATATGCTCCGGTACTTTTCTTCCAGCACGAAGTTCATCTCCACCACCGACTCATAATGTGCCTTGCCGAACGCCCGTACCGACATAGTCTTTCCAATCTGGCGGGCACCATTGATGATGAGGGGTTTGTGATGGGGGTTCTTGTACCACTCTTCCAGATAACTATCAACCTTTCTTTTAAGCAAATTCATAACGATAATCACATTTTTGGCTGCAAAGATACAACAAAAATCACATTTTCGGCACTTTTTATTCTTCTTTTTTCACATTTTCGGATTTTTACCTTGTATTACAGGGGGACGGTTCTTTTGTTACATCGCCAGCTACATCAACACCCGAAAAAGGGTGCCTGCCAAATGTTCTCGTTATTCCATTGGCTTAATCATCGACTCGATAAAAGCGATTTCGTCATCGTTCAGGCCATACTTAGCATAGAGTTCCGCATCTGTCCAAGGCTTGCTAAAGTCTTGGAGTGGGACATAATGATATACTCCAGACATCGCATCCTGTGTAATCTTCATTACAGATACAAGAAATCTAAAAAAACGAGATTTTAAATACAGAATAAAGTGCTTAGCCTCTTGTTCATTCTTGAATTTGGAATATAGATAGGTCTGAGAGCAAACAGAGTTATTACCTCCATACTCTGGGTAGCCCAATATCTGGTGCGGAAAAGACTCACTTGCTCCATAAGCTTTAGGAATAAATACTTTATAAGATTCAATGTCTTGAACATTCTTATGAATATCAATCTTCTTAACAAATCCAACTTTGCGTACTGACTTTTCTAGATAAAATAGTTTTATATTGAACTCTTTTGTTTCAAAATCATTAACATTAAAAGGATTCTTTTGGCTGTATGATGGATTGGTTGGAATACCAAACGGCGTATCAGAAGAAATGATTGACTCGACCATTGGTTCGTTAATATCAAACTGGCTAGTAATATGCTCCAATATGCTGGCAACTTGTGGATCACGTACCAAGATGTCGAATTTTTTAAAATCTACGAAACTACTTTTAATCACTCCATTTTGAATATACTTGTATTCGCATTTTCCTTTATAATTGAAGTCATTCAGATAATAACAGCATCCACCCTTTATTTCTACAGTAGGGAAGAAATATCTACTGTCGTTACTGCTTATCATCTTTCTTATTTGGTTAGAATTAAGCATATCTTTTCTGAATTCACCTAACAAGTTATCTCTGCCTGCAGCAAACCATCTTGAAGGAATTATAAAACTATAATACAGGGGTTTAATGATCTTAGCCAATTTACAAAAATGTTGGTATATCGGAGAGTCATTAGTACCTCCACTACCACCCACTAGTTGATATGGCGGGTTGCCTACTATTGCGTCTAATTTCATATTCGGGTTATTGTTTATTTTCCAGAAGTGCTTGCCATCACGGAAGGTGTTGACAACTGCCTCTGGGCGTTCTGAAATGTTCTTGATCAAATCTTTGTAGTATTGGGCATTAACCTTCGTATTGCGGAAGCCGGCAAGTGTTCGCTTGGTGATGCTGCGTGCCATAGGGGTCTTGCAGACCACGAGGATGTTTTCTTCTATCGTAGCATCCCAAAGGCTCTTGGCAAATCCGATGCCCACCTCACCATACTTCTTTTTTGCTTCATCCACTCTATACCTATATATATTGTAGGCCACATAGAGCGGATAAAGACCACTTTTGGAGTTGATCTCAAGGATATGGGCATCCGTGCGAAAGACCTCTTTAGTCACTTGCCCCTGGTCAACATAGCGAGGAATAGATAACATCTGCTTGAATTCCTCATCATAGAAGCACCAGCCACCTAAGCAGTCACTCATGTGCATATTCACCACCCGCCATGGCGTCAAGACTGTTTCCTTGTCAGGATTGCGGAATGTGTTGAATATGCAGGCGATTCGCTCTATACGTTCTTCTATGGTGAATTTATCAGCAGCACGGGCCATCTCACGGATACGTTTGCCTGCCTCGCGGAACACATCAGGCTCATAGTATTTCTTGAACTTCCCGAATACCTGCTTGGTCACATCCTTGGGCATGAACTCCTCCCATGACTGGGCATCAATGAGATTGGCGAAGTTGTCAATGGTGATCTCCTCATCCTCATTGCTCAGCTCTGCACCATAGATGAGCAGCGGCATGCGGATGGAGATACCACGGAGAATGGAGATGGCATCCTTGCGCTGGGTCTGCTTCTTCTTCAATTCGTCCAAGCGTTTCTGCTCTTCCGGCGTCAGGTCTTTCTTTTTCTTCTTTTCCAACTTCTCTTTCTCGGCATATTCCTCATTGGTGAAGCCCTGATTGTTCACGTCGATGTTGCCCGTCTTGGCCATCGCCTTCGTCTTGCCGATGATGCCTTTCAGGTCTTCGAAGTCTTTCAGTTCAACCTCTGTCAGTTTCAGCAGTTCATCATTATAGAGGGCACCATCCTCGAATCCGCATTGCACCACCTTCTCTATCTGTGCCTTCTTCAGCTGGCTCATCATCTTGTTCACATCATAAGGTCTCATCTGTGAACCGTCGATACTGATGATGGGACAGAAGTTCAGGAAGTCGCCCAATATCTTGCGGTCTTCTTCCGTCTGCTTGCCCACCTTGGCATTCACCTTTGCCGTCTCTGCCAATACCCTCAGCGTACGGTCTGGAGCAAAGTCGAAGGCATAGCACTGCTCCTTCATCCGTCCGTGACAGGTGAATGGTGTCTGCACGCGGAAGATGGTCTGCATATACTGGGCTGCCGAAGTGCTGAACGATCCTGCCATCATAAAGACGGCCGTCCAAGGCTTGATGCTCACGCCTGTAGTCAGACGGCCACAACTCAATGTGATGGTATAGGTCTCGTCAGGGTCAGGGCCAATGGCGTCATTCACCATCTTCAAAGCTTCTGCATTTTCCTCGTCCTCATCGCCATTGCCAGCCACATTGACAACCTTGAACAGACCAAACACAGGATGTGCCTTCAACTTGGCACTCAAAGCCCTGGCGGAAGCCACACCGGGAACCACCCAGAGCGTATGACGGAAGATTCTGCGGAATTTGTCACAACTATAGGGATAGAGACTGTCCTTGTCATCCTTGCAAAGCAGGTCGAGGAAACGGTCCACATCTTTCTCGTGCACCAACGAATCATCCTCTTTCGTGCGGAAGAACTCACGGAAGTTGAAAGCCTTCTCATCTTCCACGTAATCACTCATCAGCGTTCCGAGGTCGTAGGTATATATATTGATGGCAGGCAACGATTCGTATGGGTTTGGGTCACCCATGTGTGTCAAGTCCCATTCGGCTTTGGCCTTCTGCTCCATCACATAGTCCCATGTGAAGATTTCGTTTTCACTATAGTCATCAAGGAGATTGAACGGCGTACCGGACAGGCGCAGGACTTTGGTTTGTGGTTTCACAATTTCATTGACCACGTTCTTGCCTAATTCTGTTTGCGTGCCTTCGTGCGCCTCGTCGACAATCAGGAAGTCCCATGCGGCATCGAATATCTCACTGTTCTTCTCGAACTTGCCGCCTACGAGTTCTGAGCCTCGCAGATCCTGCATGGATGCGAAGTAGACATACTTGTCGCCCTTGGCTACCAACTGTTCGAGTTTTCCGAACAGTTCACCTTTGTTCCTGGATCCGTAGTGGTAATCCTTACGGTCAAAGAAGATCTTGTTGAAATCATCAAACCATCCTTCGTCCACCACAGGTCGGTGGGTCAGAATCAGGGTACGTGTGAACTCCTCCTGCTTGACGACCTCCAAGGCTGACAAGGTCTTTCCGAATCGCATCTTGGCATTCCAAAGCATCTGGTTGCTGCGTTTGAACTGCTTGATGGTCATATCAATGGCCTTTTTCTGCTCAGGCCGGAAGACGATGGGTGTCTGCTCTTGGGTGATGTCACCAGGCTTCAGGCTTGTCTGTCCGTTCTTGACGGCCTTGATGGCATTCTTGGCTGTTTCCAGGTCACAGCAATACCATTCGTTGGCACCCTTGACGGTATCGAAGACTTTCTTCTTGATGCCACTGCGCTCCAGGACGGTATGTACCTGCTTGTCGTTGAACGAACAGACCGTACCGCCTTTGATATAGATGGTCAGCTCCGTATGCAACAGCTGATAGGCAATGCCTGCCGTCTTCGTGTATTGGTCTATACGCTTACGGGCTGCCTCCTGCAGCAATGGATCGTTGGGAGCCAGAAGGTCTCCGTTGTCTTCCTCCAAGGTGGTTTCGCCTATCTTCAGGCAGTTCCTATGCCACTCGTCGCTGATAGCGAAGATGTAGATAAGACGTGATTTCAGTGAGGATTCAAATGTAGCCATAGGTCTTCATTATTTGATGAGGTCAATAAACCGTATTTTCTTCTTGTTGTTCGGCCAGTCGCGGATGAGGCAGTAGATGCCGTTGTGCCTGCGAAGGTCGTCTTGCTGGCAGCCTGGACAGTTCACCATCTGGTCTTCCTCTCCGAAGAGCGTCTGGATCTTTTCCGTCACGCCGTTCCTGCAGGAGTCAGGCACTACGCCTTTCAGACCGTCCATCTGCCAGAGGTTCCAGGAGATGATATAGGCGATGTAGTTGATGCTCTTCACCAAGGGTGCCTTGCCGAACTTTGCCTGATAGTATTCGATGAAAGTCCAAAGCAGCGCCTCACGGGCCAGTAACAGGTTGTCGCCCTGCCACTCAAAGCCGTAGATGTTCATGTAGGCCGTCTGTGCCCAGTCGAGCCAGTCGCCACTTGTCTCCGTATTCTCAGAGACCACGCGTAGTTTCCTGTCGAGCAGGCCTATCCGTTCTTGCAAGGGGATGGATTCTCCTGTAGTCGTATCGTAACGGCTTGCCAAGTAAGGCGCCTCGCCACAGGTCATCTCCATACGGGTGGCACGTACATAGTCTTTCCATGACTTGCCTTCTGGGAACTCTATTTTTTCAGGATTGGATCTCCATGTATGCTTTTCGTTGTCTTCTGTGTTGAAGACATCCTTACGCCCGAACCAGGCTTCATCCACGAGATTGTTCTGGGCATTGCAGACCCAGGAGGGCGTGAACACCTCTGCCATGTCCTTGGAACGGTCCGTCTGATTCTCCTTAGATTTGAGCACACGAGGACGGATCACCATCCCATGCTCGCCTGTAATCAGTTCAGGCAGTATCTGGGCATGATAATCGTATTCACTTCCAAGCGCCTCATAGTCATGAGTGGCCCAGAAGATGTTCTTGCCTGTGGTATGGTCACGCAGCAGTGTTGCCAACACTTCTGGCGAGATCGCCGACAGGTCGTCCTCCCTGATATCAATGCAGGGAAGACCAGATTCTTTTTCTGGCATTCTTTGCGCTTATAGCTATAGGCAAAAGCACTTATCGGACATTATCGGGACCTCAACCGTCAAGACACGAAAAAAGCGCGGACCGCTTATCCGTGCTTGAGGTTGTGAGATACCCGTCAACTGATAAGTGATATGTCCACGCCATAAACGCAGACATTATGCATTTATCGTCGTTGACTTATTGAAACTCTCACATTCCAAGCACGCCGTATAACTGCTAATGCTGTTACTGTTTTACCCACAAAAGTCACACCGGCACCCCCACTGAGGCTCTTTTGCCAGTGATCGAGTGCAAAGGTACGAATAAGTGAAGAAAAAACCAAATGTTTTTGAGTTTTTTTGAGAGGAAATCCCTTCGAGGCAACTAAAAGTACGCCTTTTTACAGGGAAATAGCTAAAATAAGGCTTAAAAATACTAAATAGTGAATAGATATTCAAAATATTTCGTACCTTTGTACGCCATTAGCCACAAAGTGGCTAAATTTGAAACTTGTAAATAAAACTCCTAGCTCAGATATACCAATGATGGAGAAAGACGAAGGCTGCGCGTTTTTCGTAGACGGGGAAACATTTCTCGACCTCGTCTACGAACCATCAGAGAAATATCTGAAAGGAATCAGGCATCTGGAGTTCTTCCGGAAACGTGGTACACGAGCCTATAGTGACTACTATCTCTTTGACATCGAAACCGAAGGTGAACGTCCGGCCAAGTTCCAGAAGCAGCAGGTCTACGATGTGCTGGAAAGTATGATCCGTTATGTCAACGTCACTCGCGAATACTTCTATTGGTACATCTCCAAACATACCAACTTAGGCTACAAAGCCTCGGTCAAGCAGGTGTTTGCCAGAAGGGCCAAAACGGGCAGTGACATTTATGTGACATCTGTGTGACAGAATTATTTGTCGCAGTGTTCCTTTTACCTTACCTTTGCAACCGCAAGATCCGGACTTGCATAGTATTAACATCAAACAGTTAGAATTATGCAACAGAAAACAGCGCGCAGGCTGCGCTTCAACTTCAAGCGTATCCGCAAGAAGGAGGTCTATCAAGCCTTCCTCGACATCTATGCCCGAGGCGGCATCGAAATGGAGAATCAGGAACTGATCTCGTTTCTCGCCAAGTACACCAACCTGGGCAGTGAATCCAGTATCAAGACGCTTTTCTACCGCTATAAGCAGTTTATACACCTCTGAGTTTACAAGAGTTTACAAGTTGATGATACAAAGTCCGGATTGTTTCCTTATCTTTGCATCAACCTTGCAAGGGGAGAGTTAATGTTTTACAAAATAAAAAGAATAACAACATGATTACAAATCAAACAACAAGGCTGCGGAATTTCTTTGATGTCGTGGAAAACCTGCAGCCAGAAGTGAAGGAATATGAGCGTATGGAGGATATCGCCGAGCGTGTGGCAGAGTCCATCAGGAAGTACGGTTTCCTCGTGAGGTATGACAGACAGACGGCTCCGATGATTGACGCCGCCGTGTTGCGCAACCCGTATGAAGAGGAAGACCTTCCCGCCTTGGAGAAACGGCTGAAGGAACTGGGAATGGATGAGTATGCCATACTGTTAAATTCTGTTTCGGAGCCCGCCAGCCTGACGGAACTGATAGACGGGGAGGCCAAGCCATTGGAGTTTTTCGCCTATGCCGAGTGTGTACAGCTGGCCGAGGCCGGGCTGAGTGCCCTGCTGAGTCCCAGTTCCTTTGACCTTAAGGGCTACAGTCTCTACCTCGGTGCGGCCTGGGCCATCGTCAAGGTCGAACATCCTGACTGGAACTACGAGACCTTCATCGAGTGCTTCCGTAAGGACGTGGTCGACCAGATGGTTTTAGACATAAGAACATAAAAGACATAATAACAAACTAACAGATTATTATGGCGGAAGAAAAGAAGAAACGAAAGAAGAAGGCTGATCAGACCACCCCTAACAGAAGATTGCTCCATGAAGACGCAATCACCTACTCAGGAGGGGAAGAAAAGGAGCATAAGGTGCCGTGGCAGGAGAAGTATGCCACGGCGGATGAGATTGAGAAGTACCTCAATGACCGCATCTATCTGAGGCGTAACGTAGTCACCATGCGGACAGAGTGGCGCGATCCGTCGAGTTACAAGGATGACGGTACCGAGGACTGGCAGCCGATGAGCGACTGGAAGATGAACTCCCTCTGGAAGGAGATGATGAAGGTGAAGCCCGTGATCTTCGACCACATGCGGAAGATCATCGAATCGGACAGTTTCATCGACTACCATCCATTCCGCTATTACCTGGACCACCTGCCTCCGTGGGACGGCAAGAGCGACCATATCCTGGCGATGTCGGTCTCGGTGCAGGTCAAGGGCGACGTGGAGGAGCAGATGCGCTTTGCGGAGTACCTGAAGAAGTGGCTCGTGGCGATGGTCGCCGGGTGGGTGGATGACACCGTTGTCAACAACGTCATCCTCGTGCTGATAGGAGAGCAGGGGTCGTACAAGACCACCTGGTTCAACTATCTGCTGCCCCCGGAGCTGAAGTCGTACTTCTACACGAAGACGAATGCCAACCGCATGGGGCGCGACGACCTGCTGACGTTGGCCCAATACGGTCTCGTGTGCTGCGAGGAACTTGATACCATGCGGCCCTCGGAACTGAACCAGCTGAAAGCGGCCGTCACCATGCCGTCGATCGACGAGCGGGCGGCCTATGCCCACTTCCACGAGCACCGCAAGCATATCGCCTCGTTCTGCGGCACGGGCAACAACGCCCAGTTCCTCTCTGACCCTACGGGCAACCGCCGCTGGCTGCCGTTCGAGATCGAGCGCATCACATCGCCCAGGGAGGTGCCTTTCGACTACGAGGGTATCTACTCCCAGGCCTACGCACTCTATCAGCAG
>Ga0265298_10010621_pt1 | contig 10876 bp, 9 predicted proteins | sample AusTroGonzalo_MG_3_FD_193486 | JGI IMG/M metagenome (GOLD analysis project Ga0265298, IMG submission 193486) | Bovine rumen microbial communities from tropical cattle in Woodstock, Queensland, Australia - Gonzalo_01 | ecosystem: Host-associated > Mammals > Digestive system > Stomach > Rumen ...
TGAGTATGGATGACTATTTCGTCAACCGTGTGGATACGCCGAAGGACGAGAACGGGGAGTATGATTTTGAGAATGTGAACGCAGTGGACCTGCCGTTCTTCCGCAGTCAGATGAATGACCTGCTGGAAGGCAAGGAAGTGGATCTGCCTACGTTTGATTTCACGATCGGTGAGCGCGTGTTCCGGGGACGCAAGCTGAAGCTGCAGAAAGACAGCGTACTGGTGATTGAGGGTCTGCATGCGCTCAATCCGTGCATCCTGCCGGATGTGCCCAAAGAACTGACCTACAAGATTTATGTCTCGGCGCTGACCACCATCAATATAGACAACCACAACTGGATTCCGACCACCGACATCCGCCTGCTGCGGCGTGTGGTACGTGACTACAAGTACCGCGGTTTCACGGCGCGGGAGACCATCGCACGCTGTCCGTCCGTCATGAGAGGCGAGACCAAATGGGTGTACCCGTTCCAGGAAGAGGCGGATGTGATGTTCAACTCCGCACTGATCTTCGAGTTCGCCGTGCTCAAGCGGCATGCCGAACCTATCCTGTCGGAGGTGCCCAAGTACTGCGAGGAATATACGGAGGCGCACAGGCTGCTCAAGTTCCTGCAGTATTTCGTGCCGGTGCCCGAACGCGAAATACCGCCTACATCGTTCCTGCGCGAGTTCGTCGGCGGTTCGTCCTTCCGGTATTAGAACAGTTTTGATTGCATCAAATCGTTAAACAGGTAATGATGAAATTAATATTAGTCATATTATTATCCATATTCGATTCGCTGCCGGGCGTGCAGATCATCCAGGATTCGACGATGCAGGCCTTGCTGGACGAGGCGGTTAACGGCAAGCGCGAGCTGGTGGAGATGGACGGATACCGTGTGCAAATCTATTCATCCAACCAGCAGCAGACGGCGAAGGCCGAGGCATTGGAGCTGGAGAACCAGCTGAAGGAGAAAATCAGCCAGCCCGTCTATGTGCAGTACCTGCCGCCGTTCTGGAAGGTGCGTCTGGGCGATTTCCGCAACTACGACGAGGCGCGGGAGTACAAGAAACTGTTCATCGAGCAGTACCCGGACATGATGGGCGATACGTATATCGTGCGTGACAAGATACAGGTGTTACAATAATGAATCTGCAAGAATTCCATTCCAATCCCGAGGTAGGCTCGGCGATAGCGCAGTCGGTAGAGACGGTGCTCGGTCAGATAGGCGAGAACCCGCAGCGCGAGGGCCTGAAGAAGACGCCTCACCGTGTGGGCGAGGCGCTGCAGTTCCTGTGCAAGGGCTATCAGGAGGACGCGGAGGCCATACTGCGCTCGGCGTTGTTTGAGGAGGACTACCGCCAGATGGTGGTGGTGAAAGATATTGATTTCTATTCGCTGTGCGAGCACCATATGCTGCCGTTCTTCGGCAAGGTGCACGTGGCGTATATACCCAACGGACGTATTACCGGGCTGAGCAAGATAGCCCGTGTGGTGGATGTGTACGCCCGCCGGCTACAAGTACAGGAACGGCTCACCACGCAGATCAAGGACTGTATTCAGAATACGCTCGATCCCCTGGGCGTGATGGTGGTCATTGAGGCAGAGCACCTGTGCATGCAGATGCGCGGCGTGCAGAAACAGCACGCCATGACCGTCACCTCCGACTTTACCGGCGCCTTCAACAGGCAGGAGACGAGGGATGAGTTTCTGAAGCTGATTCGTGGCTGAGGGCGCATGCCGTCTCATAGATATAGAAGGGTAGCGCCATGTTGAAATAGCTGATGTCGTATCCTGAACAATAGAGGTCACAGTTGCCCGATACAATCATGTTGTAACCGAAGGTGATTACCACCAAAACCGTTAACAGGCCGCCTGCATACAGATGAAAATGTTGCAGGCTGTCTTTTTTATACACCGTCCAGCCGACAGCGAGAAGGGCGAAGAGCAGGAAGCCCGCGGGACTGCCCTGGCGCGTCTGCAGCACAAAGGGGTTGTATTCGAAGAACAACAGCTGGTTGCCGTTCCACAGGAAGAAAGGCAGGAAAGTCAGAGCGAACGTAGCGAGCACCGTGAGCACAAAACCGGTTTGTTTCTTCCAGCCTGCGTGCAGGAAGGCGTAGCCGTACAGCATAGCCAGCGGAATGACGGCAGCCAGCCTTGTGGACGCGCACAGGCCTGTCAGGACTGCCAGCAGGAAGGTATGCTCCTTCAAGGACCAGCCGCGGTAGCGCAGCCATTCGCACAGACTGCAGACAACGAAGAAATTGGTGACGAGGTCACTGCGTACAACCGCTTCGTAGTTGGCGGCAGGGGAGGCGATGACGAGCAGCAATGCCATCAATGCCGTCCGTGCCGAGCGGCTGCGGGCAATCACAAAGAGGAACAGTGCCAGCGCCGCGAAGAAAGACAGGCCTACATTGCCCAGCGCGTAAAACGGCAGATGCAGAATCTGCCAGACGGGGAAGGGGGAACCGTAGCCACCTAAATGCGTCTGCGCCGAATAGGGATAGATGCCGTGACACAGGTTGTCCAGGAAATAGTGGATGGCCGACCACCTGTCCACCTGAAGCGTCAGCGGGTCAATCATGTACTGCACTCCGATGAGCGCAATGCCGTATAGTATGCCACCTGTCCACAGAAGGGGTTTTACCGCACGTTCGCACAGGGGTTTTCGCCAAAGCGCATATATCAGTCCGCCGCTGAAAATCAGGTACAGCGCATCGCACAGGTAGTGCCACTCCGTGACACGCATCGTGTATTTATCCACAAACAGGGTATTGATGAGCAGATAAAGGATGATGGGAAGCAGATATTTGCGCATAGTTCTCAGGATTTCGATGGTTTTCTTTTAAGAAACCGGTTTTCCAGCAGATGCCAGGAAACAAGCCCCGTAAGGATGACGCAGGCGATGAACACAGCCGAAGCAGGCCATACGCCTATTTGCGTGAACAGTCCCAGAGTCAGCAGAATCTTGAAAATGGGACCGTGGTAGATGTATATGCCGTATGATATGTCTCCGTATTTCGCGAAATTATTGAGTGCGGGCAGGGAGTAGGCGCACCAGAGGATGACGATGCCCCATGCCAGAGGGGTGAATATCTCCAGGCCGAAATGTCTCTCGACCAGGAACACCACCAGTGCCGGCAGCACCATGTATCCCTTGTAGCGCAGGAAGAAGTCCTTGTACCGGTACGCCGCCATACCTGCGGCAAAATAGCTCATGAAGGCGGGGAGCTGGTGGGAGAGGAAGGAGGCCATGCCGAATCGGGAGGATTCGCTCAAGGCAACCAGTCCGGACTTGTACAGCACGGCGGAGACATAGATGAACAGCAGCACCAGCCAGGGGCGTCTGCTTTTCCGGAGCCACAGCATGAGCAGGGGGATGACCAGATAGAAACCCACCTCGATCTTGAGCGTCCACAGCGAGCCGTTGACGGCTGTGTCGGAAATGAGGGGGTGGTCAAACACACCGGGCAGGGAAGGGTGCAGAAAATTGAGGAAACACAGATTGGCTCCCAGGTATTTCCACAGATCCGGCGACGTGAAGTACTCCGCCGCAGGGAGTGTGCTGAGCCCCGCGAGTCCGAAGGCGCAGCCGAAGATGACAAACAGATACGCCGGCAGCAGACGCCGCGCACGCTTGGAGAAATACGACCGGACACTGCTGCTGTGCTCAAAACTCTGCGCAATCAGAAAACCCGAAATCACAAAGAACCCCGTGACGGACAGGTAGGTCTTGAAGATGCCCGAAAAGGCCTGCAACTCGTCAATGGTGGAGACTACCGTCCAATGCCCCAACACCACATTGAATGCCAGGACAAACCGCAGAAAATCGAAGCAATTGTCTCTTTTCATCCCTTATCGTATTACGAGTATTTTGACTACGGTGTGTCCGCCGTTGGCGTTGCAGAGCGCGGTGTACACGCCCGGTGTGGCCTTGCGTCCGTCGGGCAGGCGTCCGTCCCATACCGCGGTGCCGCCGTGACTGCGGGTCTTGCAGACGAGGTTACCGCCGGCATCCACGATGTTGACCACCGTGTTTTCCATCAGTCCGGTAACGGATATATATCCCTCATAGCCGGGGCGCACAGGATTGGGGTAGGCATAGACGCCGCTCATGTCTTTCTGCGGTTCGCTGGCGTCGCTGCGGTAGGAGGCGATGCCGTTGTCCGTGCCCACGAACACTTCGCCGGTGACGGGTTCGATGGTGATGGAGATGATGGCATTGGAGGGCAGCAGGGAGTTCTCTGCCGTGAAATGCGCCACGGTGATGGTGTCGTCCTCGATGAGGTAGAGACCGGAGTTGGCGGTACCTATCCACATGCGGTCACCTCCGTCCAGCGCCATGCAGTTGATCTGCTCGTCGCCCAACAGGTAGTCACCCAGACCCGTACCGTCGTTGCGCGGAATGATGATGCGCTGGCACTCGTCCGAGGTATAGAAATCCACGGATGCAGGGATGGTCAGAATACCGCTCTCTGTGCCGAGCCATATACGGTTGGTGCGGTCCTGTGCCCAGCAGCGGAACTCTTTCGGCGTGATGGTATGGCCGTTCTGGTCCACGAAGGACTCGCGTTTGAGGCAGTAGTCATCGCCGCTGTAGGCCGGTGTGCCGCCGTCGTCCAACAGGATCATGCCTTGTGTGCCGCGCTGGTCCAGCATCCATTTGTAGCGGCTGTTGCGCCTGTCCGGCCAGATGCCTGCCGGAGTGGTCAGCACCAGGTTGATTCCGTTGTTCCGCTCATACAGCGGATGCCATATGCCGTCAGGCGTCAGGACGTGTATCGGCTGGCCGACGGAGGTGGCATTCAGCACCCATACGTTGCCTTGCTCGTCTATGGTCACGCCGTCCGTGTAGGTGTAGTAGTCGGGGTTGATGCCTTCCGCCGCTTCGCGGATGGGCGAGTTGGTGCGGTTGTACTGCTTGACCGCAGTGTAGTCTTTGAATTCAAACAGACCCCTGCCGAAGGTGGCGGCAAAGAAATGTCCGGGGTCTTTCGGGTCCACCGCAATGCTGCATATATCCACGGCGGGCACGCCGATGGCGGCACCGATGTTTCCTTCGTCAATGCAGCGCCAGGAGCCCTTGTCGTATATGTTGATTCGTCCGTACCGGACATAGGGAACCGCCCAGCGGCCGCCTACCGAACTGTATATCTGTCCGTGCGCGGAGGTCATGAAATAGCCGAAGTTGCTGTTGGGCCCGCCACCGTCGAAATGGGTGTTTTCTTTCATTCCCAGCCGGACGAGGCCGATGTAGTTCTGCGCCAGCCAGTATTCGCCGCGGGAGTAGATGCCGTCATTGGGGCGGTAGGCGTTTGTGATGCCTGTCAGCGTCCCTTCCTCCGCCATCCGGTACACGCCTTTGCCGCTTATGTAGAGCAGCATCATCCCTTCGGACACGTGCATCCATTCGGGCTTGTCCGTTATGGCGAGAGTCCATTGGCCGTCCTGCCGGCATAGCAGCGAGTCGTTCTGCAGCACATAGATACGGTCATGCCATACGGCAGCCTGCTGCGCCTGCGGGAAAGGCAGTTGCTCGTGCTGCCAGAAGGTATAGTCCACCAGGTTGTCCTTGAGCGCGGCTTTGTAGAGAAGGTCATAGGAGAAGGCGAAGAGCGAGTCGTCTGTGCATACGATATGCTGCACATCGACTGCTGAGGCTTCGTCGCCGATGTAGTAGGTGTCGGACACCTCTCCCTTGCGGGTGTTGAGCACCATGATGCCGAACGGCGTGCCGGCGTAGGTGCGGTTGGTGCCTGCCGTCAGGCAGTTGATCTGGGACGCCACCGAACCGGCTTTCATCGACAGGTCGGGCATCTGGGTCACCTCGCCGTTGTCATGCAGCAGGTCCATTCGTCCGTCCGCATAGGCGATGACCAGGCGGCCGGAGGAGGCGTCATACGCTATGTGTGACACCACGGAGCCGCTCAGGCCGGTGGATTTGTTCCAGTATTCGATGGTCTCGTCCGTCCTGTCCACGCTGAACAGCGAGCCGCCTGCCACGGCAAAGACCGCCTTGGGTGTCGCGGCAGTCTCGGCAGGCTCCCTGTAGGAGAAATGCAGTTTCCATTGCTGCATGGCGCCGTAGGAGGTCTCGTCTTCCTCTTCCGTTCCGCGGCTCTCCTGCAAACCCGAGCCGTCGTCTTCATGGAAAAGGATCAGTCCGTCACCCGTACCAATGAACAGGCGGTGTGTCTCCGGCTGCATGGCGAGCGCCATCACATCGTTGGCAGGCAGGGGCGAGTTGTCCACGGAGAAATGGTAAATCACCTTGGTCAGGTCAGCCGAGACGCAGAACAGTCCGGTCAGGTTGGTGCCTATCCAGAGCCGCCCCTGCGTGTCTTCCGTAATAGCCTGCACCTTGACATCGGAGAAGATGTCGGTCAGTCCTTCGTCCGGCAGCGCCAGATGCACGGCGAAGCAACGTCTGTCGCCCTCCAGCATGGCAGCCGGATCGGGGATGCGGTACAGGCCGTTTTCTGTTCCGATGAGCAGGGCACCGTCCGCCGTCTGATGAATGGTGCGGAAATAGGCGTCGGGCATGAACTCCTGTCCGGCTTCGTCAATGAACTTGTCGTACCGGACCGCGCGGTCGTCGCTTTGGTCCGCCACGGTGCCGTTGTCGTCCATCACGCCTATACTGTGCTCCATGAATGCCGAGATAATCTTGATATGCGGGTTGAGCCTGGAGATGAGCAGGTCCTGTGCGCGGTTGATTTGCGAGCAGGCGGCATTGGAGAACTTGACCCATTCGCCGTCTTTGAGCAGCACCTTGACCGAGTGGGAGGATATATTGCTCATCCACAGGTTTCCTTCCGCATCGAAGCGCAGGGCGTCCACCCAGGCGTAGGGGTAGCCGTCTCCGGCGATGAGTTCGACGCCGCTGTTGGTGTGGTTGTGGTGCCGGTAGAACTCATTGTTGCGGAATTCCATCAGGCCGTAGCCGAAACTGGCGACGAAGAAACGGGATGGGTCTGCCGGGTCAAAAGCGATGTCGCAGAAATCGGTTCCGTTCACACCCGTATGACCGGCCATGTAGTCCGTATTGTAGTTGCGCCACTCGTCGTTCTCCAGCGTCATCACTATTCCGGGGCGGTAGAAGAAAATAGAGCTGTAGCCTCCCTGCACGATGCCGGCTTTGTGTCCCGATGTGCGGATGCGGTAGGCCCTGTTGCTGAGCGGTCCCTGGGGCTTGTAACTCGTTTTCCCTTGCGCGTTGACGCGTATGATGCCTTCCGCATTGCCGGCGTACCATTGGTCAATGAGGTCGGCGTAGTGGACGCCCTTGTCGGCATCGGGGCTGATGCGTCCGTTGCGTTGCTCACGGCGCCAGTAGGTATAGTCCACCAGGTTGGCGCCCAGTGCGGCGCTGAACAGGCTGTCGGTGGTGAAGGCGTATATACTGTCCTTGCTGATGACCACATCCTGTACATCCGTCTCCTTGCCGCCCGGACGCAGCCAGTAGCTGTCCACCAGCCGGCCTGTGCGCGTGTCCATGGTCTGGATGCCGAAAGCCGTGGACAGGTATGCCGTGTAGCCCTGGACTGTGACGTTGTTGATGGTCTTGCGCTGCGTCATGTCCTTGTTGTACAGCTCGCCGACGTAGCGCACGCCCTTGTCGCTGAGCAGGTCGATCTTGCCCGTGTTGTAGCCGATAATCAGTTGCCTGGTGCCCTGGTCGTAATAGATACAGGTGATGCCGGTGCCGTGCAGGCCCGACTCGCGGTTATAGATCTGAATGCGCTCCGTGCGCTTGGTCACGCTGAACAGGCTGCCGTCCGAGATGGCATACACCTTGTCCAGGGAAATTGCTATGCGCGTCACGTTGTTGTATGCGAAATAGCTTGTCCATTGTTCCGCCTGAAGGGGAACAAGAACCAGCCATGTCAGAATAAGTGCTATATATCGTAATTGTTTCATTCGTTTTGTCATTTATCATCCATGGTTCCGCCGGTCGCTTCGCGGAACAGGACTTCCAGGTCATCTACATCCTTGACAAGCCTGTCGGTGCGTATGGAGCCGTGGTCGAGTATGATGACGCGGTCGCACATCTCCCTGACCTCCTGCATGATGTGTGTGGAGAGGATGATGGACCGACGGGACGTTCTGACCGCAGGGGCTGTAAGACTGCTATCGCTGTAGGAAGCAAGATCTCTGATGAGCGAGCGTATATCGACCAGCTGGTTCGGGTCCAGTCCGGTGGTCGGTTCGTCCAATATGAGCAGCTGCGGGTCGCCTGTGAGCGCCTGCGCCAGTCCCACACGCTGTCTGTAGCCCTTGCTCAGTTCACGTATGTGCTTGTGCCTCTCCGGTGTCAGTCCCACTTTCTCAATCAGACTTTCCACCTTGTGCGCAATCTGTTTCTTGTCTTTGCGCGAAGGGTTCTCCAGCGAGCACATGAACTCCAGGTATTCGCTCACATACATCTCCTCGTAGAGGGGGTTGTTCTCCGGCAGGTAACCGATGCGGGGTGGGACCGCCACCGAGCCGCTGTCCGCGTGCCAGAGACCGATAAGGATCTTCATCAGGGTGGATTTGCCTGCGCCGTTCGGGCCCAGCAGACCCAGCACCTGGCCTTCCGGTATGGTGAATGTCACATCCTTCAGCACCTGCTGTGCTCCGAAGGATTTGCTGATATGTGATGCCTCAATTGTCAATCTTCAAGTATTTCTCGTATGTCTTCTCAAACAGCTGCACCGCCTGTGTGAGCGGACCGAACAGTTCCCCTCCGGACGCGTTGGCGTGACCGCCGCCGTGGAAGACCTCCGCCGCCCATATGTTGACAGGCCGGTCGCCTTGCGAGCGGAAGGATATACGGATGCGGGGTTTGGGCGTGCCCGGCTTGGGACGCTCCTCGCGCATGAGGACCGAATAATAGACATCGGCTATCTGGAGCGGCATGTTCACCAGCCCTTCCGTATCGCCCGGTTTGTAATGGTATTGGTCCAACTCGTCCGCCGACAGCGTGATCAGCGACAGGTGCGCCTTGGGATAAATACGCATCTTCCGGTACAGGGCATAGCCTGTCAGCCGCATCCGGTCGGTGGAGTACTGGTTGAACACGGCATCGTAAATCGCATCTTTCTTCACCCCTGCGTGAATGAGGTCCGCCACGATCTCATACAACTCGCACCGCGATGAGTTGAACTGGAAATTGCCCGTGTCGGTCATCAGTCCCGTGTAGATGCAGGTCGCGATGGTTTCCGTCAGGTCTGTATGCGGTGCTTTGTCCGTCACGGTGCTTTGTATGAAGCGGTACACAATCTCGCATGATGAACTGGCTTCGGGGAAGGAGAAGACGACATCTGCAAAATCCGCAGGGTTGAGGTGATGGTCAAACAGTATTTTCGGCGCTGCCGTCTGCAGCATTTTCTCGCCCACGGGCCCGATACGTTTGGGGTCGTTGAAGTCTGTGCACAGGAACAGGTCCGCCTCTGCCATCAGCCGGTTGCATTCCTCGGCGCTCTTCTCATAGACATGTATCTCCTGCGCCCCGGGCATCCAGTCATAGAATGAGGGGAAGGCATTGGGCACGATCACATCCGTCTGCACGTCTGTGCCCCCGTTCCGCTCTCCCACATAATGCCGCAAAGCGAGCGCGGAGCCCATTGCGTCTCCGTCTGGTGCCATGTGGGTCAGGATAACGACTTTTCGCGCCTGAGCGAGCATCTGTCCTGCCTGCTCAATCTGTCCCTTGTCTAATGCAATAATCATTGTTTTTCCAATTTGCGTGCAAAGGTAGTAAAAAAAAATGACGTGAGCAAATTTCACGCCATTTTTTTTTTCAATTAAGAATTAAGAAATAAGAATTAAGAAAGGGCTATTGGGGTTTGGAACGTACCCGTAAGACCCGTACGGACAAACAAGTTTTGTACAAAAACCACCAGGACGCTTTCATCATTCTACATTCTTAATTCTTCATTCCCGATTACGAATGCTGCTGGTCGTAGGCCTGGCCGCAGACTTTCCACAGGTAGGCGCGGAAGGTCTTTGCGCCGTTGGCGAGGTTCTTCTGTGCCTCGAAGGCAGCCTGGTCCTCGGAGATGTGCATGAGGTCCTTGGAGCGGGCGAGTACCGCTGCGCCGACCGTTGCGAAACGGGTGCGGGCATCCATTTCGTTGGAGGTGGGCAGGGTCGAGCGCCTCACTTTCTTTCGAATATACATACGTGTACACTTATTGCTGGTCGTAGCCGCAATGCGGTGCGTGCCGAGCAACATCTTGTCACAAGAGTGCTGTCCGCTCTTACTTGGCTTTGCCAATGCGCCGGATACGCTATCGATACCGGCACTCCATTCTACACTTGCCATAACTCATTAAGGATTTTCAGGGGTTAATGACTCATTGTAGAATTTACGGAATGCATAGCCTCGCAGAGTTTTGCACTTACGTTGCTGTTGCCACTCCTCTTTCAGCGCTGCTTTCTGCCCGGCGTCGGCCAAAGCAGTTTTGACTTGTGCCTGAATCGTTTTGAACTTTTCTTGCACGGTCTGCTGTGCCGCCGAAGGCGGGTCGTTGGTAACAGGGTGTTTGAGACGAACACCGATTGTCTGTTCGTCAAACTTGCGGACTTTGGTGTACACCTTGTCTGTTTTGGCGTACTTACCCTTCATCGAATCGATGTGGGTCATTGGCTCAATATGTGCCATATGTTCCCTAAGATTTCTTTACTTCCGCTTAGGGGTCGGAAGAAATAATGATTAAACAATGTATATTATGCGCGCATGTGTCTCGCGGATTATCCCTTTTTCCGACCGGGTGACTGAGGATATAGTGAAAAGCGCCGCCCATTCAGATTATCTTTTCTATCCGAAAGACGGTGCAAAATTACTGCTTTTTGTTTGAGAGGAAAAATAGAATAAAAGCACTCAGGGGATTTTATCACCCAAGTG
>Ga0265298_10010622_pt1 | contig 10875 bp, 6 predicted proteins | sample AusTroGonzalo_MG_3_FD_193486 | JGI IMG/M metagenome (GOLD analysis project Ga0265298, IMG submission 193486) | Bovine rumen microbial communities from tropical cattle in Woodstock, Queensland, Australia - Gonzalo_01 | ecosystem: Host-associated > Mammals > Digestive system > Stomach > Rumen ...
GCCATCATTGCGTTCTTGTTCATCCCTCTTCCTCCTTTCCGGCAGCGGAAGGGGTTTGGGGGTGGGGCCCGAGTCGCGGGGCCCCGTCCCCGCTGAAGGTGATTCGCTCCTCTTCGCTGCCCTCGGCCGCCTCCTTGTCATCCGCCCTCAGCGTGTAGGACAAGACGGCCAGGAGCGCCGTTATGATAGCCATAAAGAGGATTGAGACCATAAAGCCGTCGTTCAGCGAGCTGGCGGCTTCAGAAATGTCGCTCGCGAACTTGCCCCCGATCTCCTTGAGCAGGTTCTGGACGGTGGAAAGGTCTATGGGCACCGAGACGTAGTTGCTCTGGACGACGTCCCTGATGTAGGCTCCGACGATCGCGTTACCGACCAGGATGCCCACCATACGGACGGCCATCAGGTTGCCGGTATGTTGGCCCATGTCCTCCCTGGGCGATATGGCCTGCAGGGCGCAGATCAGCTGGTTCACGATGAATCCGAGACCGAATCCGAACAGGAACAGGGAGATCCCGAAGTAGAGGGTGCCCTGGCTCGCGATGAAGTGGGTGATTACCAGCGACACCGTCACGATGATGGATCCGATGACCACCCACGGCCTGACCCCGGTCTTGAAGACCTTGCGGCTGCCGATCATGGACGGGCCGGCCGCTCCGGCGATCAGGAGCCAGAACATCATGCTCGCCGTGTAGATGTCGAACTCGTAGTACGTGAGGTACAGCTTGAAGAAGTACTGGATCAGACCCAGACCGCACAGGCTGAACACGAACATCAGGATCAGGACCTTCTTCTCGAACACCGATATCCCGACCGGGATCGTCGGGTTCTCGGAGCGCTTGGAGTGCATGATGAGCCCGACCACTCCGACGATGATGAGGGCCGCGATGACCGCAGAGGGGATGCTCAGCAGGTCGAAGTCGACGTTGACGAGCTGGGTGTAGGCGGTTGCCACCCCGAAGACGATGGTGGCGATCGCGAGGCTCGCGGCGTCCATCTTCCGCTTGGAGCCCTCGTCGCCCGGCAGGAACCTCCACGCGATGACGAATCCGACGGCCATCATGAGCGCGAAGGCCAGGAACCCGAACCTCCAGTTGAAGTTCTCCGTGAAGAAGTAGCCGGTGGCGGACCCGAACAGGGATCCGACCGCGAATGCGGCGGTCATGAGCTCGCTGACCCTGCCCCTCTTGTTGATGGGGTAGTAGCGGCCCACGGCGGTGTAGGCGATGGCGAGGGTGAGTCCGGCGCCGATACCCTGCACGAACCTGAAGACGACCAGCATCTCCACAGACACGGACAGGATGCAGGCCATGGATGCCGCGATGAAGATCACCGGCGCGATTGCCAGCATGCGCCTGGTGCCGTAGATGTCGATGAGCTTGCCGCCCATCGGGATCATGGCGACCTCCGCTATGATGTAGGCGGGGACGATGTAGTCGATGTTCGATGACTCGGGGAGGTCGGCGACGGACCATGCCATCCCGAACCTCATGAACATCCATCCGGCGGCAGCGGCGGTCAGGCACAGGGCGAGGCCCCACATGGCTATCGCGCGCTGCTTGTCGGGATCCGAGAAGTTCATGCGGACCCCCTCCTGGCCATAAATACTGCAGCGGCGCAGCCTATGAGGCCGACCGCTGCGAGAATGATGTACGCCATCGGGATGTTGAGCTCGTACTCCTCGTCGTACTTGATCATGGTGACCGTGTACTCGTGGACCTCGTCATACTTCTGCTCGGTCGCCGGGTCCATCTCGTCGGCGGTGAACGTGTCCCATCCGATGACGCCCGCGGCGATGCTTATAGCCGCCTTCGCCTCGTCGCTCAGGATGTACGACGGGACCACGGCGAGGATGCTGTCCACCGTGACGGAGTAGCCCGCCTTGGGGATGCGGAACTCCACGTCCCCTGACGGGTTGAGGATCTTGAGGTCGACGTACTCCCTGCCCTCGTCGTCCGTGACGTTGGACGCCTGGATGTCGGCCAGGAAGTCGACGTCCTTCAGGCTGGTCCCGGTCAGGGACTTGATGGTCTCCACGATGTCCACCACCCTGCTGCCGGACCCGATGATGTTCAGGATGAGGTCCGGAAGCTTGCCCTTTATCATGCCCTCCATCCCGATGGCGCTGGAGACCGTGTTCCATATCCCGTTGGCCATGTCCGAGGACACATAGATGTGGTTGATGTGCAGGGTGATCAACGGGTCGATCCCCCAGGACTCCTGGGCGTTCAGCACCTTCATGTCCTCGTACTTGAGGCCGACATCGGCGGCGACGTAGAGGTTGCTGGTGGTCTCCTTCTCCTCATAGCTGATGGAGATCTCGGTGAGCTCGCCCTGCTCGTCCTCCTCGGTGGCGAAATCGATGTCGCTGGCCTCGTAATCCACCACGAACAGCTTCCCGAGGACGTCGGTGGCGATGAGATCGCCGGTGGCGATGTCTATGGTCGTCTTGACGCCCACATCCGCGTAGACGCAGAACAGGAGCTCCAGCGACACGTCGCGCGTCTCTCCCGCATGGTCCTTCAGGACCCTGTCCAGGAAGTCCATGGAGTCCTCCCCGTCCTTCTTCTGGTAGTCGCCCGCCTCCGGCAGGTTCCCGTGGACGGATACGACGGTCCCGAACTCGATGTATCCGGAGATGTGATCGTCGATAGTGTAGATGCCGTCGGACGTGCTCACGTCCCTCTTGGCGGCCATCTTGCCCTCGAAATGCGGCTCTGCGAGGTACAGCTTGTAGCCGTACTCGTTCTCCGACAGCTCCATCAGCAGCTCCTCGACGGTCTTGTCGAACAGCGCCTTGGAGATCTCCTCGACCTCCGTCCAGGAGAACTCCTTGACCGTCCCGTAGGAAGCGGAATCCGAGGCGTCGGAGGAATCGGATGCGAAGGGGATGCATGTGACGGCGAGGGATGCTGCAATCAGCACCGCGACCATCGCCATCGCTCTCTCGTGCGTTCCTTTCATGGTGTTTGACCTCTGTTGGAATTGGATGCGGGCCGGGATCGGGCTTCGCCGATGACATCTGGCCCCGTACCTATCGCCGCGGCTCCCCCTTGCATGCTGCATGCGGGCAGAGGGCCCGCGGCATCGAATCCTTGGGCCGGTATCACTACAATAAAGTATATTAGAGGTTCCGTGGGGGCGGAAATGGGTTTGGGGCCCCGCCCCGCATTGCGGGGAGGGGCGTTAGGGTTTCGAGATCGGCGCTTCAACGAGTAGATCTGACCGACGACGACGGTGGAGCCGTCCTCGCCGACGAGGTTGCCTACGATGCTGAACTCGCCGAGGTCGTCGCTGAAGTATCCGAGGTACGTACCGGCGTACTCGACGCCGCCGTACACCGCGACGGCCACGTTCATCACGGAGTAGTGGTTCAGGCCGCTGAGCGTCCCGATCTTCATGCCCCATACGGTGGCCTGCTCGTCGTTCTCGGACCAGGTGGCCGCCTGGAGGAAGTCGTCGAGCTGGTACGTGGTCTTCAGGGTTATGTCGACGGCTACGTTCTTCTCGACGAGCGCCCCGTCCTTGTAGATGGCGCTGTACTCCTTGCCCTCGTAGACCTTGCCCGCGAAGTACTCGTAGGGGTACGCTGCGGATGCCTCGTCGCCGTAGTCGATGGCCCAGGTGCTGTTGACGTCCATGTACTGGGAGTAGATGACGTCGCCGTAGAACGAGATCATCTCGACGAACTGGAAGGATTCGCACTGGCTCAAGGCGAAGAAGTCCTCGCCGTTCATGTAGAGGCCGACGGAGTAGATCATGCCCACGTCGTTCGTGTCCACGGTGTAGAATATCATCCCGTCCTCGGCGTTCCACAGGGTGAGCTTGTTGCCGTACTCGGGGTGGGACTCGGGCTCCAGCAGGTTCTTCATGATCCTGTAGGCGGGGATGGTCTCCCCGATCTCGGGCAGCTCGCAGGTCATGCGCACGTCTTGGTACGGGCCGACGTATCCCTTGGGGGCGTATATCTTGACGGCGGCGTAGCCTTCCTCGATGTACACCACCCTCATGAACGGGCTCTGGACGTTGGAGATGATGTAGGTGGTCCCCGCGCCCTCGATCAGCCCTGCGGTGGCGATCTTGGTTCCGTCGCCGGTCCCGAGGACCTCGACGTTGCCGTCGCTTATCGTGTAGAAGTCGCCGGAGTCGGTGATGGTGAGGGTGCCGGTGCCGTATTCGACGCCGATGAGCGGGACGCCCTCGTGCCATGTGCCTGTGAAGGTCTCCTGCAGCTCCCATTCTCCAACGAGGCGGTCCACGGGGGTGAACTCGATCCCCATGCTGAATCCCTCCTGGATGCCGTCGAAGGCGATCGTGAGCACCCCGTCGTCGACGAGGGCCTCTATGTACTCCACCTTCTCGAACTTCAGTGTGACGTCGTAGAGGTACGCCTTGTCGTTGCCCCTGAGCTGCACGGTATTCTTGTCGTGGTCGACCAGGAGGCCGTTGGCGTTCCAGGACATCGAGTCGCTGACCATCAGGGTGTGCTCGTAGGTCATGGCTCCCCATCCGAGGGGCGACCACTCGCCGGCATCGACGGCGTTCACGATGTCGAAGTACCTGTAGTAGTCGCCGTTGACGTCGATGTCCTTGACCCTGGGGTACTCCATCACTGTGACGAACTCCTGGATGTACAGGATCGCCCCGTCGTCACCGTAGCTGATGCCGCAGACCTCGATGGTCTCGCCGCCGTAGCTGCCGATGATGAGGCTGGGGTACTGCTTGTCGAAGAACCACCTGTCGCACTGGGCGTAGGTGGTCAGGACGCCGCCGGACTTGTACCCGGCCACGGCGTACACGTCGGGGACGTCGTGCCCGTCGACGTAGAGGTCCATGAGCTGGTGGTCGTCGAACGACTTGTCGCCGTAGAGGACGATGTCGCGCGTGGTGTGCATGACGCTGCCGTCGGTGTCGGCGTACAGGACCTTCTCGGTTCCGTAGTTGATGTCGCCCTCGGAGTCGTAGTAGTTGGGGATGTCCTTCTTCTCGTCCCCGTAGCGCACATCCCAGATGGAGAAGGCGCCCTGGTAGTCGTATGCCGAGAAGAAGTAGAGGTTGCCGTCCTGGTACATGACGTAGTCCATCAGCGTCTCCCCGTTGAGGTTCCCGATGGAGATCCAGTTGTCCTTCCCGAACGGGATCGCGATGCAGTCGATGACCGTATCGAGCTCGGAGTCCTCGTACGTCAGGGTCTGCCTGAACATGATGAGCGAGTACGGCTGGGCGTTCTTGTCGACCGTGAGCTTGTAGGAGACGTCGTCGTAGTCGATGGGGACCTCTCCGACGTAGCGGGTCTTCTGGTACGCGTCGTAGGTCTGGCCTTCCGCGGGGTTCCAGGAGCGCTTGTGCTCGGCGGAGGCCTGGGCCTCGCCCTCCAGCAGGACGCGCTTGAAGGTCATGGTGGCCACGTGCCTGGTGTCCAGGTCCATGAGGCCCATGGTGAGGATGTCCCCGTCGGCGTGGGCGGATGCGATGCGGGTGTCGCCCGAGGCATCCACCGAGAGGAGTCCCTTCATCTTCTGCACCGCGTAGTACGTGCTGTCGCCGCGGACGAGCTTGAAGAAGTCGCCCTCCTTGGTTATGGTCATGTCGGAGGCGGAGTCGACCGGGAGCTCGACGAACTTCGCCACCCCGTCCTCATAGTACGCTTCGTGGATCGTCTCGACAGCCCACACCCCCTCGTACTCGGGCTCGGCGGGCTCCCCGCCCTTGCCCTTCAGGAGGAGGAAGCAGGCGCAGCCGGCGGCGATGATTACCACCGCGGCCACGATGACGATCATCATCGTCTTCTTGTCCATGGTATCACTCGAATCGGGCAATAGCCAGACGTCCGGCTACTGCCAAATCTGGGAAAGAATCCGACCCTGGTGTTATAATTGTTGCCAGGCGCCTACATTCCCGTATCTGATTAGTATATCAACCGGTAAGGGATTCGCAGAGCGGTGGTAGCGGGGCGCTCTAGACTCGATACAAGAGGGCTCGTCGTGAAGCTCACGGGTCTCGATCTAGACGACGTTCCGCTAAGCCTATAGAGCCTATCGCCTGAAATGTTTAATATATTCCGTAAGAAATACGAGATGCCATTGGTTAAAGGAGTGACTAGCATGAGTCCCGACAAAAAAGACAACCAGTTCTGCGCTATGTTCAACGGAATGCAGTTCCCCCTGCCCCCCATGCCCAATGGGATGCAGCTGCCCAACCTTCCCTTCGTGAAGGATGGAAAGATCGAGGCCCCCGACATGGAGAAACTCGACAAGGACACCAAGAAAGCCATCGAGGACCTTGGCGCCAACCTGATGAAATTCTGGGGCGAGATGATCGGCATCCAGAAGTCCACCATCGAGTCCAACAAGAAGCAGATGGACCAGGCCTTCATCCAGATCATGAAGATCCAGGACTCCTTCGTTGCAGCCCTGCCCGAGCAGCTCCCCACCATCCCCGGCCTCCCCGCCGTTCCCTTCGCCCCCAAGGACGTTGCGAAAGACGTGAAGAAGTTCCAGGAGATGGGAAAGAAGGCCGTCGACACCCAGGCCGACTCCGTCGCCGACTTCGTCATCAAGAGCCAGGAGCAGACCCGCGACGTCACCGACAAGGCCGTCGACAAGGCCAAGGCCGCCGCGAAAGAGGCCAAGCCCAAGGCCCCCAAGGCCGAGCCCGCCCCCAAGAAGGCCGCTGCCCCCAAGGCCGAGCCCGCGAAGAAAGCAGCACCCAAGAAGTCTGCCCCCAAGAAGGCCAAGGCTGAGCCCGCGAAAGAGGAGCCCAAGGCCGAGACCCCCTCCTTCTGAAGGAGATAAACATTAACGAGGGGGAGCCGGTGAATCCGGCCTCCCCCTCAGACACCGTCCGATTCCCGGCGGTGGAGATTCTCACTTTTCTATAACGCGCTTGAACGTATTGGAAGTGCCCGTCAGGGCCCGACCTTTCCGATCCTCAGGATGCCCTCGAGCTCCGTCTCCCGGACCTCCCCGGATCTGGCGAACTCCGCCCACATCCTCCTCATGGGCTTGCCCTCCTCGAGGGTCTGGGACTCCGTCTTCCCCATGGCGATGTCCATGCCCGTAAGGCCCTTGGACCCGAAGAGCAGCTGCACGTCCGACGTGTGGCAGGCCCCGATGTAATCGTAGTCCTTCATCCAGAAGAACCTGTACAGGTACACCTTGCCGCCGCGCTCCGCGTACTTCCTAGCGAAGTCCTCGCCGGGATTCGTGAACATCTCGAGGGACTTCTTCTTGATCACCCTCTCGATGAGCCACCTCGTAAGGAAGAACCTGTCCATGGCCACGATGGCCTTCTTGAGACTGATGAAGACGGCGACCTCCCTCTCGGTGGACCCTATGATGAGGTCGTGGTCCGCGGCGATGCTCTTGATCCTGTCGGGGATCGCGCCCTCATCGGGGAGCGGGTAGACGCCGTAGCGCGGGCCGAACTTCATGTACTTCGGGGGACCCTTCTCCGTGACGTGGGAGGCTATGCTGGCCTGGACCTTCTTCACCTCGTCGATGCTCGCATCGATGGGCATGCGGTTCAGCTCCTCCAGCATCTTCTGCTCCATGGGCCCGCGGCCCGTCATGACGCTGATTGGGGCGCTCTGGATGATCGCCCTCCTGTACAGGTTCTCGGTGCCCTCGGCAAGCATGACGCACCTGACGGCCTCGGCTCCCGCAGACTCCCCGAAGAGCGTGATGTTGTCGGCATCGCCGCCGAAGGCGGAGATGTTCTCCTTGACCCACCTGACGGCCTCTATGATGTCCAGGATGCCGTTGTTGCAGAGCTTCCCGTCCCTGTCCCTCAGGAAACCGAGGACGCCCAGGCGGTATCCTATGCCTACGACGATCACGCCGCATTCCGTTGCCAGGGGCACACGGTCGAAGGACATCATGTCGCACCCCAGGCTCTCGAAGGACCCGCCGTGGATCCATACCATGACGGGCAGCTTCTCCGCGGACCCCTCCGGGACCGTGACCGAGAGGTACTGGCAGCTCTCCTCCTGCGGTATCGCGTCGACATCCACGCCGGACATCTGCATGCCCAGTCTCGACGACTCCTGGATGGCCAGGGGGCAAGGGGTGGCCATCTCGTGGACCCCCTCCGGGTACCTGTACGGGACCGGAGCGCCGAACCTCTCCGAGGTCGCATACCTGATCCCTAGGAACTGGACGGCCCCGTCTTCTCTGAGGCCTTTGAAGGTTCCCGCCGGACATTGGACCGTGGTTCCTGAAACATCGCCTGCATCCGTCGATTCCATGATATCCGAAACGCGCATGGATTCACGGGTTAAACGGTTTCCGACTCGATGAGAGGCGCCCGCATCGCTCTCGCCTGCTGCGAACCTCAGGTGGGGATTCGCCTCCAGATAATCCCTCGTGACGGAGAAGCCTATGACGTAGGCCGCGACCATGCGCCCGTAGTACTCGGGATGCTCCCTGAAGTAATCCTTGAGCACGAGGGTGACTATGGCGGATCCCTGGCTGTGCCCGGCGATTATGAACGGGCGGCCGCCGTTGTAATTGTCGAAATAGAAATCGAGCGCGGCGGTCACATCGGCATAGGGGATCGAGGCAAGCGCGGTGCGGATGTCCCCGGTATCATTCCAGGCATCCCCAGGGTCCTCGCGCTGGCCTGGCGGTAGTACGGCATGAACAGATTGGTGGAATCCTCGTATACGCTCGCCAGGACCAGATGGTCGAACTCCACGCCCTCCCGCATATCGGGGTTGTCCAACGCCGCGTAGGCGGGGTCCCCCTCATCAAGACCCAGGTACTCCGTGGGATAGACGAAGAAGGTGTCTATGCCCTTGGTGATCTCCGGGATCCTGTACCAGCTGGCGGCCTTCGAGTAGTCGATGGCATCCGGCCCCTTGCTCATGTTCCCCATACGCTCCACTCTCCCTGGTTTGAGACGTTCCCGTCTGTAATAACCATTTGCGTATCGGATTGATTCCGAACTACTGCATTTTTGCACCGTTCAATCATCCATCCTGAAATAGCTGGATGCAAAGCCAGATACACGACTGCCAGCCATGTCTATATAAAGATTCTCTAAATTCAAACCACTTTTATGCATCTTGGACGATAATGCATACTTCTAAATAGGCGATATGATTATAGTTGTTTTGACAAATGTTTTCATAATCTACAAACAGATTGTGACTCGACCGCTCCCTAATGGGTTCGGAGATTTGTCATGTAGTCCTTCGAAAGTTGGGCTACTCCGCAAGGTACGCTCGTATGGAGTGACAGCGGAATGCGCTAATCCCGCTACCACAGCGGTATTGCGCTTTTCAGGATAGCGTCGGATGATGCTATCGTCACGCTTGGTGCCGCCTCTGGCGTCACCGCCCTACGTATATGATTCGGAAACGGTGCGCACCGCGCGCATCGGCCCGGGTTGAAGTACCCGCAAGGTAGGATCACGCGAGTTAGTACGCGTTCCTGTGCTCACGATTCGTTCGCGGCTAAGGGACTTCTCTCGTAATTACTGTACAGAGCCAGTACACGCCTTATGGCGTAGGCAGAAATGCCATACTGCTCCGTGCGGATGATTGTTCACGCAGTCATGTCAGTAATACAGACGTACTTTTGTATCGATTGTACAGGGCCAGTACACGCCTTATGGCGTAGGCAGAAATGCCATACGGCTCCATTCAGATGATTGTTCACGCAGTCAGGTCAATCGTTCACAAACATGCTTACGTAGCGGTTGTACAGGGCCAGTACACGCCTTATGGCGTAGGCAGAAATGCCATACGGCTCCATTCAGATGATTGTTCACGCAGTCAGGTCAATCGTTTTAGTAACCATCTCGCGTAACGCGGCCGGCTGGGCCAGTACACGCCTTATGGCGTAGGCAGAAATGCCATACTGCCCCGTCCTGTTGGCTGTTCACGCAGTCAGATCGGTCGTATACAGAACTTGCCTCGCGTAACGCGGCCGGCTGGGCCAGTACACGCCGTATGGCGTAGGCAGAAATGCCATACTGCCCCGTCCTGTTGGCTGTTCACGCAGTCAGATCGGTCGTTGCGGAAGGAGGACAGGGGGCAATGCCCCTGTTCTCCTAAACTTTCGATCCAACTTATCAGAATGCACCTATGTTTCGCTCGCATGTTCCCGAAGTTATGAACTCATCTGGGACGGAGGATGCGAATGGATGGGCATACGGGCATGCATTCGCGGCACCCGTTGCATTTCGACGCATCCAAATGAATGCCGCTGTCATGGAACGTTATCGCCGAGTTCTTGCACTGATGGACGCATACCGTGCATTCCAGGCAGAAGGTCGCCATCAGGGAGAGGTCGAATATATCGTCCGCCGATTCCCTCAATCCCTTATCTCCTCCGTTCTGGAATGTCACGCAGCCTTCCGGCGATACTCTGAGATCCCCCGTGATCAGACTGCCGCCCTCCATATGTCCTTCTCTGCCGATGATAGGTAAGAGCCGGATCAGCTCAGAAGGATCGAATTCCCTGCCTGATGATGCGATGCCATCGGAAACGGTCGTCCTGTAGTAGACGATGCGCTGCTTGCTCTCGATCTCCTTCAGCAATTCGGGATCGACACCCGGAACATCTCCGGAGTACTTGCGAGACCTCCACAGCATCCTGTCATGCCATACCTGCGGCATGTCCTTGTCCTGACCGTATCTATCGATGCATTCTTTCCAACGGTCTGCGACGGGATCGTCCCATTCGATCCTGGAAAGATGGGTAACCGAGGGCACCGGGCACCAATAGCACCCTATGCGATCGAACCCGTGCTCGTACAGCCTGTTGTAAGGTGCATCCTCTCTTGTCAAGAACATCCAGACGTGCAGCGCATTCCAATCCTGGATGGGAGAAGCACAGATCTGGTTGGGGGATGCGGGATTGACCCATTCGTTTC
>Ga0265298_10010625_pt1 | contig 10874 bp, 7 predicted proteins | sample AusTroGonzalo_MG_3_FD_193486 | JGI IMG/M metagenome (GOLD analysis project Ga0265298, IMG submission 193486) | Bovine rumen microbial communities from tropical cattle in Woodstock, Queensland, Australia - Gonzalo_01 | ecosystem: Host-associated > Mammals > Digestive system > Stomach > Rumen ...
AAATTCTGTGACAAAACTGTCGCTCAGAATTGCATCAGATGTGACAAGGTCATCAATATCTCTGGTTGAAGGAAAAAAACGGCTTTGTTGCAGTCCTCGGAAATGTGTCACGATAAGGTGATTTTTTAACCCTTGAAAACCCGTCTATTTTATCTTGAAACATTCCAATTTGACCTGCTTTTTCCAGCCTTCTTCAGCCCGCATTTCCCTCTCAGTTTTTGGCTCTGTAGATAGATGTTTAGTTTGATTGGTATATCTAATACATGAACCAGACCGGACAAGCAACTGATCCTTTTTCTTCAACCAGAATACTTTCTTTACACTCAATAGTGAGATTACGCATAGGGTTGACTCTCAGTCGAGGAAGTTTGAAAACTATGAAAGATTGATGCGGAAACCCTGTTTTCCGAGGTTATTTTCACTTTCACCGCATTGCGATTATCGGGGCAGAATGGCCCTTGATATTGCCAACTTCCGGCTACAAGACTCGCCAACTTCCGCCCTTATCTGGCCCATCTCGCTGAATTATACCATCAGCCTTTAGTCTAGCAAGATGCTTTTCGATGGCTTTAGGTGTGACCCCTATGATTTCAGCGAGTTTCCGCGCGGAATAGTCGGGATGCTCTGTAAGGATCTGGATGATCCTCTCCCTACTTTTCTGTTTTTTCTCCCCACCAATCTGGATGATTTCACCACCTTCATCCATTGATTTGAGATATGCATCGATGTCTGAAGACACCGTTTTAATCATTTGACCAGACATGAATTCAAGGAAAGGGGAGAGGTCATCCGTCTCGCGGGTCAAGATAAGTGCGTTGATGTATTCTCCCTTATCCTCCTTCAGGACCTTCGCCGGAATCAGCCCGAATTCAAATTGAATGTGGTTCATGATGAGTCTGGCCATTCTTCCATTTCCGTCCGCCCAGGGGTGAATGGTGACTAAGCGGTAGTGGGCCTCAAAACTGAGGCTATAACGCTCCGACATAGACATGGAACGCTCGCGTTTGGCATTCAGCCAATCGCAGAACTCTTGCAGTTTGGCCGGCACCTTCTGATAACTCATATATGAACGCCCGCCAACGCCAGCCGTGACATTGACAAGCCGGAGATCTCCGTTTGCGGATGAGAAGTCACCGAGCGCAGTCTTGTAGGTTGACCCTGTGTTCTGCATCACCAGACGAGACAAGGCTTTCAGTACATCGATGGTGATTTCTGTATGATTCTTGGCAAGACGGATGCTCTCTTCATAGGCACGCTTCAGATCCAGGTTCATCATCTGTTCGACGATGGTTTTGCCTTTTGCTGTGATTCCCTGGTCAAAGAGCAGTTGATTCTCAATCTCTGTCACCGTCGATCCCTCAATGGCAGTAGAATGGGTGATGATTGAGTACAGATAGAACTTCTCGTAGTCTATCTGCGAGTCAATACCCAATTGCTTATACCGTGCAATCAGGGCTATCAGTTGATCCATCCTTGTCATAGCAGTCGCCTTTTCTCATTGCAAAGATATGACTTTTCTCCCTACTTTCTGCTTTTCTCCCTACTATTTGTGAATTTTCTTACTACTTTCTTTCAGGAGTCCAGCCAGCGTTTGACAGAAGCTGCTTTTTCCTTGCTTGCTATGATTTCCTCGCCAGGGTATCCCTTAAGGTAAACCCGCATTTTCCCCAAGAACCATGCGGACAGTTTCTCCACTGCGGCGGCGCTGACGATGTATTGACGGTTCACGCGCATGAAGCGCTGTGGATCCAGCTGGGCTTCTGCCTCTTCCAGCGTCATTCCCAGTGGATATACCTTTCCCGAATGAGTATGAAGCATGACCACACCGTCCTTGATGGCAATATGACTTACATCGTTGGACGGCACGATGAGGTATTCGTCGGCTTTATGCGGAATCAGGAAACGCTCCCGGTAACGGATGGAGCCTTTCCCCAAGGTGTCCAGGAGGCGGGCGATAGCGTCCGTGCTTGTGGCTGCAACATCGCTGCGTGCATTGCGAACCTTTTCCAAGGCGGCTTGTAACTCTGCGTCGTCAACAGGCTTCAGCAGATAATCGAGGCTGTTGAACTTGAAAGCCTGAACGGCGTACTGATCGTATGCGGTTGTGAATATGACCGGAATGTCGGCCGGGGCGCAGCTCAGCGCCTCAAAGCTGAGGCCGTCTCCGAGTTGGATGTCGGAAAGGATCAGGTCAATGGCGTGATGCTCTCCGGCGAAGAAAGCCTTGGCTGCAGCGTTGCTCTCCACCATTCCGATTACCTCGCATGAAGTGGCTGACGCCTCCAGCAGGCGTTTCAGGCGCTGGGCGCTGCTTTGCTCGTCTTCTATGATCAGGACTCTTATCATTTGGCAGGGAGGATAGGGATGGTTACACTGTAATTGTCGTCGGTATCTTCGATGCGGACTCTCTTGCGTGTCAGGAGGCGGTAGCGTTCCACGATATTGTGCTGGCCTACGGATGTGGAATCCGTTTTCGGGAGCAGGCGCTTGGGATTACTTACACAGATGCCGTTCCCGTCGGCCGAAATATCCACCACCAGCGGATGCTCCCGGGTATGCTCGTTGTGCTTGATGGCATTTTCAATGAGCATCTGCAGGGCGGCGGGAGGAACGGAACCTTGCATACCGGTCACTTCCGGTGCAATACGCACTTGAATGCCTTCTCCGAAACGTTCCTGCAGCAGGGCTAGGTACCGTTCAAGGAATTCCAACTCTTCCTGCAGGCTCACCGTGCCGTGATCCAGATGTGACAGCGTATAGCGGTACACCTTGGACAGGTCCATCAGGTAGGCCGATGCTTTTTCGGGATTCACTTCGATCAAATCGGCCAGGATGCTGAAGTTGTTGAATACGAAATGCGGGCTCAACTGATTCTCCAATGCCTGAAGGCGGAACTTGTCTCGTTCTTTTTCCGCCTTTTCCCGGGAACGCCAGTAATAAAGCGTTACCACGGTGGTGAAAAGGCAGCTGGCGGCATAGTCCACCAGCGTTTCCCAGGTGCTGAAAGGCCATCCTTGCTGGACTTCCTGCCGGAAACTGCCGTCGGTAATGATCCAGACGGCATAGTAAAATAGCAGCCCCAGTGCCGCAAGGACAAGGACGAGCAGGATGCTGTGTATGATGCGCCGCGTTTTCATGGTACCGTTTGCAAAGATACGAATTAATTTCCGCCGAGCGCTTTATACAGGTTGATCTGGCCTTGCAGGAGGTCGAGGTGGTCTGCGCTGCGGGACAAACGGGACTGCAGGAGCGCCGCCTGGGCGGACAGAACTTCGAGATATGTGGCGCTACCGCTCTGCATCAAGGCCGATAAAGCCTCACATGCCTTGGCAGCGGCATCAATTTCCCGTTCTCGGAGCGAAAGGCGTTCCCTGCTGAACTGACAGGCCGACATCGCGTCCCGAAGCTCTGTACTCGCCACAAGGAGTGTCTGGCTGAATGTGGCAAGTGAGGCCTCCTGTTCAGCCTTGGCAATGCGCAGATTGCCTTTGTTCCTTCCAATATTGAACAACGGCTGTACCAGGGACCCGACGGCCTCAGTAAGCATATCCAGAAGACTGAACGACGCCGTGATACTCAGTGTCGGATAGAAGGCTGAGCGTGCCACATCCGTCTGTGCAGTGGTAGCACGCAGGGCCCATTCTGCCGCTTTTACATCCGGACGCCCGGAAAGGGTTTCCAGTGGAATTCCGGCAGTGTAATCCAAAGGAAGCGAGTCTGGTATGAATCCGCTGCGGGGAATGCTGTCCCGCTGCTGACCCAGCAGGAGCATCATCGCGCTTTCTGCGGCGACAATCTGCTGCCGCAGCGTCTTTTCCGATGCCGCCGTACTGAGCCACGCCGTACGTGCCTGCGCCACGGCCGCCTCATTCTGTAATCCCACCTCCTTCAAGGCTTCCATCACTTCCACGGTCCTGCGGGCATTCTCCACACCTTCCCTGGTAATGGAAAGTTGCTCATCCATCATCAGCAGCGTGAAGTATTGGCTGGCCACGGCGGCAACCAGTTGAAGACGCATTGCCCGCTCCGTCTCCTCAGCGTTCCTAAGAAGACTCTCGGCAACCTTGTTCTCAGCGAAATAACGCTCTGAAAGGCCTACCTCCCATTGCAGACGCACGGGCAGGCTGTACTTGGAAACAACTGCCGAGCCCTTCTCTTTACTGATCGATCCTTCACCGCTGATGGACAGCGATGGCAGAATGGATAGCCGTGACATCCGCAGAGTGGCATCGGCTTGCTCTACCCGAAGGGTGGCAGTGCGCAGGTCTGTATTGTACGCCAAAGCCGTGTCAATCAGCGCCGTAAGTTGCGGGTCCGTGAATACTTCACGCCAACGGAGCGCATCCGAAGGCTGCGCCGAGGCTAAAACACTGCAAGTCAAGAGGGCACATAATGTCAAACGAATCTTATTCATGGTTCATCTCCTTTTTCTTCCGGTATTCCTCGATCCTTCTGAGTTCTTCCTGAATCATCGGGTCGTCCGAAGGCTTGACTTCCAGCGGCTTGAAGCGCTCCTGCAGCGTCTGGAAAACAACGAATAGCGTCGGGACTACCAGCAGCAGCCCCAAGGTGCCGAAGAACATGCCGCCGATGGTGCCCACGCCGATGGTCCGGCTGCCGTTTGCTCCCGCCCCGGAAGCGAACATCAGCGGGAGCATGCCGAAGATCATCGTCATCGATGTCATCAGGATGGGACGCAGACGCATCTTGGCCGCAAAGAAGGCGCTCTGCTTGAGCGTCATTCCCGCCTGGCGGCACTGCGTGGCATATTCCGTTAGAAGGATGGCCGTCTTGCCCAGTAATCCGATAAGCATCAGCAGACCCACCTGCAGATAGATGTTGTTTTCAACGCCAAACAGCTTGGCGAAGAGGAAGGCGCCTGCCAGCCCGAAAGGGACTCCCAGCATCACTGCCATCGGAATGAAGAGGCTCTCATAGAGGGCAACCATGATCAGATAGACAAAGATGATACAGATCAGGAAGATCATCGCCACATTGCTGCTTGTCTGGCTCTCTTCCCGCGTGATGCCGCCGAACTCTACCGAATAGCCTACCGGAAGCTGCGTGGCCGCCACTTCCCGGATGGCCTTGATGGCACTGCCCGTGCTGCCTCCAGAGGACACTGAACCGGAGATATCGATGCTGCTAATCATATTGAAGCGGTTCAGCGACTGCGGCATGTATTCCTTGGCAAGCGTGATGAACTGGCTAACGGGGAGCATTACGCCCTCATCTGAACGCACATACAAGCGATCCAGGGACAGCAGACTGGCCCGGTCCTCTGGCCTGAGCTGGAGCGTAACCTGGTAAATCATGTTGAAACGGTTGAAGTTGGAGGCATAACTGCTGCCCAGGAAGGCACTCAGTTCATTCAAGACGGAGGCGGGGGAGACCCCCATCTTTTTGCAGCGGGCGGCGTCCACGTCCAGCCGATATTGCGGATAGTCCACCGCATAGCCGGAATAGGCGTCCGAAATCTCCGGACGCTGGTTCAGGGCATCCACAAAACGTTGGCTCACCTCAAAGAAAGTGCGGATATCGGATCCTCCTTGGTTCAGCAGGGAGACTTCAAAGCCGCCGCCACGGCCGTAACCGTCTATCATTCCCGGAGACATGGCCATGCTTTCTGCATCTTTCTCATCGGCGAGGATGGCGTTGATACGCTCCGTTACGCTCCAGGATGAATGAGCCTTGCCGCGGCGCTCTTTCCAGGGCTTCAGCTGTACCTGGATCATTCCCTTGTTGGCTCCGCCGAAGCCCGCGACGGCACCCACGGATTCCACTTCAGGAATCTCCTGGATGCGGTCGCTGGCCCGCACCAATATTTCTTCCGTGCTCGCAAGCGTCCGGCCTGGCTGCGTGCTCAGGTCCACATATAGCGAACCCATATCCTCATCAGGAACGAAGCCTGTGGGTACGACTTTCATCAAAATGACCATAAGTGTAAAGGCGGCGGCAATGGAAACCACGGCAACCCATTTGCGTTTGATGAGCGTCATCGCCAACCGGGTGTATTTGCCCAAGATGGCAGAGAAGGCAACCTGATAGGCTCTGCGCACACGGCTGCCAAAACCGGAGCCGTCATCGACAGGCTTGAGAATAAGCGCACAAAGAGCAGGCGCCAGCGTCAAGGCCACCACAAGCGAGATGCCCACTGCAACGGCCATCGTGAGACCGAACTGCTTGTAGAAGATGCCCGTGGTTCCGCTGATGAACGACACCGGGATGAAGATGACCATAAACACCAGTGTGGTGGTGAAGAGCGCCGCCGTAAGTCCGTTCATGGCATCCACTGTGGCCTTGTGAGCATTCTTGTAACCAGCATCGAAACGCGCCTGGACGGCTTCCACTACCACGATGGAATCATCCACCACCGTTCCAATAACCAGCACCAGGGCAAAGAGCGTGAGCATATTCACGGAGAACCCTGCCACCGCCATGAAGGCGAAGGTGCCGATAAGTGAGACCACGATGCCGAGAGCCGGAATCAGCGTTGCCCGGAAATCCTGAACGAAGAGGAAAACCACCACCAGCACCAGCAGGATAGCCAGCAGGAGCGTGAATACCACCTCACGGATGGATGCGAAAAGGAAGTCGTTGGTATTGTCAAAGGTGACGATTCTCACGTCCTTGGGCAAGTTCTGCTCCACCTTTTTCAGCAGCTTGTCTATTTCCAGATTGATGCGCGTTGCATTGGAACCGGCCACTTGCGATACACTTCCCATCATGCCCGGATGGCCGTTGATGCGGTTCAAGTAACTGTAATCACTCTGCCCCAACTCCAGGTCGGCCACATCCTTGAGCAGCAGTGTTTCGCCGGTAGTCTTGCTTGCGAGGACCAGGTTCTCGAACTCCGTCACGTCCTGCTTGCGGCCGCTGTAGCGCAGTGTGTATTGAAAGGTATTGCCGGAATCCTCACCTATGGAGCCAACACTGGCTTCCACGTTCTGCTCTTCCATCAAGGTGGTGATGTCGCTGGGGACAATTCCGTGGCGCATCATTGCTTCAGGGTTCATCCAGATGCGAAGGGCATACTGTCCACCCCAGACCTCCACCTTGCCGACGCCTTGGATACGGAGGATTTCCGGACGGAGGTTGTTGTAGAAGTAGTTGCTCAGGAAGTTTTCGTCATAAGTGCCGCCGGGGCTCTCCAGAGCCAGTATACGAAGCTGTCCGGGCTGCTGCTTTTCCACGCTCACGCCGAAGCGGAGCACCTCCTGCGGCAGCATCGCCTGCGCCTGCACCACGCGGTTCTGCACGTTCACCGCAGCCATGTCGGCATTGGTGCCCTGCTTGAAGAAAATGCTGATGGAGGCCGAACCGTTGCTGGCCGACGAGGTCATATACGTCATATTGTCCACGCCGTTGATGGCCTGCTCCAACGGCGCCAGGACGCTCTTCTGCACGGTCTCGGCGCTGGCTCCCGGATAGGAGGCCCACAGATAGACGGTAGGCGGCGCGATGTCCGGATATTTCTCGATAGGAAGCCTTGTGAGGGCGATGATACCGAGAGCCACCACCATCACATTGATAACGATGGAAAGCAGAGGACGGTCTATGAAAGTCTTTATGGTCATTATATCTGTACTTTCTTTACGATAATAATTGCGACAATCGCGCTGAATGTCCCTGCTACGGCGCTCATCAGCCAGACGCCGTCAAGGCCTAAGAGCGGGACCAGAATGGCAAGGAACAGGAGGGGGAAGATGAGCGTTCCCAAAAGCGAGAGCAACAGAGATTGCATGGGTTTCTCCAATGCGGTCAGGTAGCCAGACAGGGTCATTTCAATCCAGCTTACCAGGTAGCTCAACGCGAAGAAACGCATCGCCCGCCAGGACATATCGAACAGGGCGGTATCGCCATCCTTGATGAACAAGGGCAGGATTAACCTGCCGCCGGTCAACAGGAACACCATGGCAAGAAGTGATAGAATCGCCGCTGCCGCCATGACGGTCTTCTGCATATCCTTCATCCGCTTGTAAAGACCCGCTCCGAAGCAATAGCTGATGGCCGGCTGCAGCGCGTCTGATGCACTGTAAATGAGCATCCCCGTCAGGCTCTGCACGTATTCCACGATAGCGACGGCAGCGACAGCCGTGGCTCCTCCCAGACGGAGAAGTATCACGTTGATGATTACTGCCAGCAGAGAGCCCGCCATGCTCGTGAAGAACTCGGATGACCCGTTGGTCAGGATGATGGCCATCTGCTTCAGGGCAATCTTCCCCTTGGTAAGGACGAGGGGCAGTCTCTTCCGGACAAATGGTGCCAGGGACCAGACAGCGCCCACCGTCATCGACAAGCTGCTGGCCAGAGCTGCAGCCCAGAGGCCTTGCTTCAGCCAGACGATGAGAATCGCATCCAGGATGATGTTCAGTACTGAACAGACGATGTTGATGGTCATGCTGAGTTTTACCTTGCCGCAGACACGCAGGTAGTTGTCCGTGGAGAAGTATAGGCAGCAGGGAGCCATGAACAGGGCAAAGACGCGCAAATACTGGACAGCATATTCCGCAGTCAGCCCATCGGCGCCCATCAGACGGATCAATGGCCCGGCCAGGAAATAACCGGCCAGGGTGAAAAAGACGGAGAGTCCGAGAATCAGTTTCAGACAGACCGTGAAGACGCGACCGGCCTCCTCCTGCCTCTCACGTCCAAGCAGGATGGAAATGCGGACGGAAGACCCTGCAGCCACCATATCGGCAAGGGCGGTGATGATCATGATGATCGGCATCACCAGATTGACGGCCGCCAAAGCTTCCTGCCCGATGAAGTGGCCGACAAAGATGCCGTCTGTAATGTTGTATATGGCAGAGAATCCCATCCCGACCATCGCCGGAACGGTACATCTGAAAAAAAGTTTCAGAATCGGGGCCGATGCAAAATCACGCTCGTTCATTCTCCCTTGCCGCTTATCTCCATTCCTTCCCTGACATAGGAAGCGCCCTTCGCGACGATTGTTTCACCTTCCTCCAGACCACCGGTCACTACGTAGTTCTGACCGTCGGAAACAGGGAGTACGGTAATGATGGCCGACTCGGCCTTTCCGTCCACCACTTTATAGACATAGACCTTGTCCTGGATCTCATAGGTCGCCGCCTGCGGGATGACTATGGCTTGCCCCAGCTGGTAGGGAATCGTAAGCCGTCCCGTACTGCCGCTCAGCAGGCGACCGTCCGGATTGGGGAATACAGCCCGGGCCGAAAGGGCCCCGGTACTGCGGTCCACGACACCGCTGATGCTTTCCAGCCGTCCCTCAAGGGGATATGTGGCGCCGCCCTGCGTCTGCAGAGAGACGGAAGGGAACGACGCTATCATCTTCTCCATCGATCCGAACTCTTCCATCCGGGTCATCGCATCCTTTTCCGTCAGCGAGAAATACACATACATCTGTGCATTGTCCGCAACCGTCGTAAGACCATCCTGCGTAGATGGCCCCACAAAATCACCCTTGCGGTAGGGGAGGCTGCCTACGACACCGTCAGATGGACTGGTGAGCACGGTATAGGACAAATTGCTTCTGGCCGACTCCCACTGGGCCTCAGCCTGTGCGAGCTGTGCCTTGGCAAGGGCAAGCTGCGTCGCTGCAGTCCGCAAATCATAATCAGAGACGATATCCTTATCACGTAGCTGCTTTCTGCTGTCATAGGTTAGCTGTGCGCTCTCAACACCAGCCCGTGCCACTTCTACATTGGCCTTGGCGGCTTTCTCCTCAGCCCTGTATGTCGCCTGATCGATTACGAACAGCACCTGTCCTTTCCGGACACATTGTCCTTCCCTGATCCGGATCTCCGACAGGTATCCGTCTACCCGGGGAATGATCCTTATGCTCTGTCGTCCCTCGATGGAAGCGGGATAGGTCTGCTCCAGGGTGATGTCGGACCGGGTGACGGTCATCGTCTCGAAATTCCCTGATATTTCACCTTCTCCTGTATCGTTGTGCCCGCAGGCGACAAGAGAAAGGAGCAGCCACGCGAAATACAAACTCTTTTTCATACAAATTCTGCGATTTACGACGACAAAACTATCCTCCTTCGCGCACGTATGAAACATAGGAATCGATAAGACGGTCAAAATGACTGTTGAAACAGACAATAAGACCAATGAAGTTTCTTGTTGTTCAAGCGAACGGCTGTCTTTTCGTTTGACTTAGCGGAGGTATGACTATCCTGTATTGTATCGCAACATCTTCCGTTGGCAAATAGAAATATTCTAAATATAGATTTTCAGGAGCCTTTTTCGAGCAGGCTCTACAAATCGAGCATTAACTACTTAATGATTAACTACTTGATTGCAAGAGATATATGGAAAAGTCCCACTTCCTTACTTTCCAATTGCGACACGTGACAAATCAGCCTTTTTGTCACAGAATGATGGTAATGTATCAAGTCTCATTTGCGATAATCAACTAGTTATCATTAAAATAATAAATGATTGAATAACAACGCATTGGAGAATCAAAACAAGAAAGGAATCCTATTGAGGATTGAAATGTTAAAGTTATTCATTATACGTGTTGACTTTCCAAAAACACTTCATATAATGCCAGCTTTGGTAACTTTTCAACCGAAGTGTGACAAAATTCTGTCACAGAAGGTGATTTTGTGACAAACTCTGTGACAAAACGGTTGTAATTGACCGAAAAACAGACTAAACCCTAAAAATGCGAAACTAACCGATAGTACTGACTGAAGAGATGGGTTCCAGTGAGTTTCGGGACATTAACTTAAGCTTCGGTCGAGTTTTAACTATTTGAATATCAAATAGTTACTTTCCGATGCAATGATTCCTGAAGATATTCTGCAGGACGGATTCGGGGTCGATGAGGTCGGCGCCGAGGATCTGGTTGAGGGAGGAGATGGCGCGGCGGAGGTCTT
>Ga0265298_10010626_pt1 | contig 10873 bp, 8 predicted proteins | sample AusTroGonzalo_MG_3_FD_193486 | JGI IMG/M metagenome (GOLD analysis project Ga0265298, IMG submission 193486) | Bovine rumen microbial communities from tropical cattle in Woodstock, Queensland, Australia - Gonzalo_01 | ecosystem: Host-associated > Mammals > Digestive system > Stomach > Rumen ...
GTCATTACCGCGCCGGAGAACGTCAAGTCAACGCCGTTCTCGGAACGAATAATTATTGCCTGATTGAGTGGCAGCTCAACATCATCTGCTGGCGATGAAGAGTCAACGTTGCAATCCTCATCACACTCAAACCAACCACCCGCTCCCTCATTGGCGTCAGGATCCCAAGTGTAGTAGGCATCCTGCGAACCATACGGATCGACTGTTGCGATGTAGTCGTTGTTCCACCAGACAAAATCCACGCTGCCAACAGAGATGTCTCCGACCTTGAATGTTGAAGCCGTGCCAGAGACACCCTCGAACGTCGCGACGCGATAGATGTTCTCTGTCGCCACCGTCGCGGCCTTGTTATAGCCGACCACCGAGCTGCTGACGATGCCGTCCGCGCTGGCCTGAAACGCCACAGCCGCGCTGTGATAGGAAATAGGCACAAACGCAATCCGCAAGGGGGCGTAATCGTAAAGTTATACTTGACAAATCCGCCTATTTCCACTGCGGAGGTTCGTCGGGAAATATGCTCTATGTCGACAGATGAATGCCTGACGCGTGGCTTTATGCCTGAACTGTACTCCCGGAAGAAAAGACCCTTCAATTATTATCGCAACTAGTTTCGTACATATGTCGAACGTGATGTGCGAAGGCTGGTCAATGTCAAGAACCTGATTCAGTTTGAGCGGTTCGTCACATTGCTTGCTGGGCGTGTCGGACAGGTTGTTAACTTTACTTCGCTTGCGAACGAGACTGGCGTTTCCGTCCCTACGATTTCCGCGTGGCTTTCGGTTTTGGAAGCTTCTTTCTTGGTGTTTCGCCTGCCACCTCATTTCACCAATATTGCAAAGAGGGTGGTCAAGGCTCCGAAAATTTATTTTACCGACGTAGGCCTCGCCACCTATCTGCTCGGCATTGAGAATCCTTCGCAAATGACGTCGCACCCGTTAAGAGGTTCGCTCTTCGAGAATATGGTAGTGTCTGATATTCGAAAGAGCTTCACCAATCGAGGCCGCGAGCCAAGAATGGCATTCTATCGAACTGAAAAGGGGTTTGAGGTTGATTTGATAATCTCCTCTGGCGGGCATGTGGTGCCAATGGAAATCAAATCGTCAATGACGTTCGGTAAAAACCTTGTCCATAATCTCGAATTGTATTGCGATGCTGACCAAACGGCGATCAAACCAAGGTTAATCTATGATGGAGAGGCTCTGAAGGATTTTGGCGTTCACAAGATTGACTGTAGCAATTGGCGTGACGAATGCTTTATAGATTGATTCCATAATCTTCGGCGACTTTGCTTCGCTACAGGGGATATGCCCTGCTGGATTTTGCAATTGCCTCCCGTGTTAAAGCATCGCAGATATGCGGAGAATCGCACGGTCGCGTCCTTTTGCAGCTGACCCGAATTTGTGCGCGTGGCGGCAGAAATGTCGCGCGGGGCGGTGGACGCCGCCGCGCGCACTTTTTCTTAACTGACCGAAGAAATTTTTTTTGAGATTGCCGTCGCGCTAGGCGTCACTGTGCGCCAAACCCCCGTAAACATTGGGCGAAACGCGATTTCAGACGGTTGGCGGGGCTTGAAAAATTTTTAAAATACCCCCTTGTCAAGCAGATCGGATTTTGGTATGATACGTGTCGGACGAAGGAATAGGCGAAGCGTCTGGGAGGTCTAGGCGCACACCTGTCCGGGTATCCGCAAAGTCCGAAAGGATGCGAAAAGGCTGCTCTTGAGACGATCTGGGAATCGCCTAAGAAAGCTGAAGTAGCTCCCGGAGGATGCCAAATCGACCCTGGGAGGTCGAGGAAGCGAGGAAGAAGATGAAGAAAACAATGCTTGCCATTTCCGCACTCAGCGCGGCTGTGGCACTTCAGGCCAGCGCAGACGGCATCGTCAGCAGCACAACAGTCGGCTATCAGAACCGTTCGATGATAGGCGATGGAGATGCGTTGATGGAGTCGTATTCGGGCGGCCCAGTGTTCAAGGCGGTCGGCTCGACAGGCAACACTTACACCCTCAATGACTTCACAGTCAATGGAATGTCCGTTGCTGAAGACTGCATTCAGTTCCTTGATCCCGATTCGACTGATCCCTACCTCTATGCTACATACGCAGATGCAGACAACTATGCGGCTGGTTGGGTTGGCTGGTGGGACTATGATGACCTCGGCAACACTCGTCTTGATGGTGAGGATGCTGACGAGTTCCCGGCTTGCACAGCGTTCCTTGGACTTTTTGCCAGTGGGAATGAAATCGCATTCATGTTCTCTGGCGAAGTTGAGAAGGGGACTAAAGAAGTCACGATGTCGACCGAGTCCCCCTTCATCTGCAATCCGCGACCCACTGACCTTACGCTCGCTAATGTGACAGGCGAGGGTATGTCAGTGTCTGAGGATGCTTTTCAGTTCCTTGATCCGTTTACAACGGAAGAGTATCTTCTCGTAACTTATGCAAACGAGTCCGACTATGGAGCTGGATGGGCTGGTTGGTGGGATTTCGACGATCTCGGCTCAACCCGTACGGATGATGTTGAATTGCCGGCTGGTCAGGGCTTGCTCGGCATGATTGCGAGCGGCAATGAAGTTACGCTTACGTTCGATGCAGTTCTCAATGACTAATTTTGTGTGCCGCAAAGTGTGGCATGCATAGTAAAACAAAGGAAAACAAAAAATGAAGAAACTAGTGATGGCATTGGCAGTCGCAACGATTGTCGGAATGGCGCAGGCTGCGTCGTTCAAATGGACAACAGGCGCACTCTATGCACCTAATGCGGACGGAACAGTTGGAACCACCGTTGCTTCGGAGGCAACAGGAACATGGCTTGCAACTGTCACTCTGTATTCGGACTCTGGATGCACGACACCTATTGCAGCTGTGACGGGGAACTCTTCCTCTACTGTCAATGCGATGTCTAATGCCATTGGAGACACTTTTGGCGGTGCTACGTTCTCATACGATGGTACGACTTTGTACTATGCAGTTCTTGAACTGTCCTATACAACAGCCGCTGGAACGCAGACGCTTACCACGGATGTTGTTTCTACGACACTCAAGAAAACTGGAAGTACAACCCTTAGTTTCAGCTCGCCCATCGCAAGTGCGTCGTGGTCTGCTGTCGCTGTCCCTGAGCCGACGAGTGGTCTGCTTATGCTTCTCGGCATGGCGGGGCTTGCTCTCAAGCGCAAGCGCGCATAATTGCTCACAGGGATAAATGAGCAAGGAAGCCCGTCCGAGTAATCGGGCGGGCTTTCAATTCTCATCAATTATCAAAGGCAATGAAATGGATCGTGACATATCGAGGCAAGGACGGCAAGCAAGCAACCATGCTTGTCGATGCTGAAAGCCGCGATGTCGTATTCAAGACACTTGCCGACAAGCATATAAGCGCAATTAGAGTCGAAGCGGCAAAGAATGTGCACCATGTGATAGGTGGTGCGTCGGCCTTGCATGGAATCATCAAGTATGCGATCGGCGGTGCTGTCCTTGCGGCAACCGTAGCAACGCTGTGCGTGGTGATGATGGGGAATGGATCCGGCGGAAACAAGGGCGAGCAAAAAACAAAGCCCGTCAAAAAACCTCGAATAGAAACGGTCAAGCCCAATATAGCAACAAACAAGCCTGCTGAAAATGCCGATGAATTGCCATATGACCCAAGCATAATCTCCATAAAGCAAACCATAAATCCTTTCACCGGCGAAGAGATGATGTTCACGAACCGCCACAAGCAAGTAAAGGCCAATGCGGGAATCATCAGCAGAGATTTTTTCAAAAACAACAAGCACAAGCCTAAGAGAAAGCTTTTCAAGCACTACAGCGAGAACTACATCTGCGGGTTGATGAGGACGCCGTTAGGGATGCCGATTGTTCGAGGACGGCTACCCAAGAACTTCGACGATGATTTTGTCAAGTCATACGCCGAGGAAATCAAGTTTGAACCAGAGGACACTGAAGAGGACAAGGCTCTCAAACAGGCCATGATCGACTTCAAGGAGGAGATAAAAGACGAAATCGCCAACGGAGCGCCGGTGTCTAAGATAGTTCTTGATTCGCGGGAGGAACAGAACAGACTCGCGGAATACCGCAAGAGTCTGATGCGAGTCATCGCCGACCTTCGCCGCGAGGGAGCGACGAGGGAAGAATTGAACGAAGCGAGAGAAGCCGCTAACATAATGCTCGACAACAATGGACTAAAGAGGATCCCCGCAGCGGACTTGCCCCGAAAGGGAGAAGAGGAGTAAACATGAAGAAACTGAAATTGTCATTGGCATCGCTTGCGTTTGCGGTCGCCGCGCAGGCTGTCGTGATTGACGGCTACGACTTCGACGATCCTGGAACTCTGGAACGATTGAGCAAATTTACAAGAGCCGAGGTGGACGCTCTTTCACCCGATGTGCGGCGGGCGTATTTCAAGAGAACGAGCGAAATTCATTCTGGCGGCATTGTCGAAAAGCCAGGCGCAGGGCGTGGAACATTTCTGTTCGTCGATTCCACGGGGAGTCTTACAGAGGGAATGTTCGCGAGGGACTTTGGGATTCTTGACCGAACGCTCAAGGTGCGGCCAGAAATAGTCAGTGGTCAGCCAGTGGCGGTCGAGACGGCGAGCGCAGCTCTAAAGAAACTGAAAGCGAACGCGGCTGTTTTCGTGGTCACAAATACTGCGCTCCCCCGGCTCGTGACGGCTTCCGAAGAGGGATGGGCAATTGTCAACATGAGTAGGCTCATGGAGGGCGAACCTTCCAAGGAAGCACTTGAGAAGCGCATTACGGTCGAATTGATTCGTGGCCTTGCACAGATATTCGGGAGCGGGAACGGCGGCATGAGCATGTCCGCCATAACCTCCATAACGGACATTGACGAACTACAACATTTGGGCTTCCCGGCAGCGGCAATGAAAACATGCCTGCCGCAAATGAAAAAACTCGGCTTTGAGCCGAGGGTGACGGCGACATACCGAGTAGCCTGTAAACAGGGCTGGGCACCGCCACCGACAAATGATGTTCAGCGTAAGATCTGGGACAAGGTCCACACCATTCCCAAGAATCCAATGAAGATAGAGTTCGACCCGAAGAAAGGCCGATGAGGTTTACCTACGCATACAAGACAAGCGACGGGGCGCGGCACGAGGCGGCGATCGAGGCGGAGTGCCGCGAGGCCGTGTTTGAGGCTTTGCGCAGGGAGGGGATCCGCCCGATCAAGGTGGTCGCCGGCGACGGCAGCAGGGCGAACGGCGAAGTGCGCGGCGTCAGCGGGCGCGCCGTCGCGGCGATTGTGGCTTTTGCAGTTGCCGCGACCGGGGTCGCGGTCTATGTCGCGGGACGGTCGCAGCCGGGCGCGAAGGGGCGCGGCGTTTCAGATGAGGACTCGACGGAGCGCTTCATCGCGGAGCAGACGCGGCGGCAGGTGATCGGCGACGTCGCCGTCGTGGACAAGGGAATCGCGACGGGCTGGAGCGACGTGTTCCCGGAGGAGGGCGAGCGCTTCTTCGCGTCCTTCGCCATCCCGGGGGTCCGTGCCGGGCAGAGGAACACGACCGTCGAGGAGCTGTCCGCCGCGCTTGGGCGGCGCGTCGCCGCCGAGCCCGGCGACGGCATGGAGGCGCGGCAGATCAAGGCGATGGTCGAGGGGATGAAGGCCGAGGCGCGGGCATACGTCGCCGCCGGCGGGACGATTGTGGAGTACGGCAGGCGCCTCACCGAGCGGCAGGACGCCGAGATCGCCATCTACGAGCGCGCCAAGGCCGACCTGGAGCGCGCGCGGGAGACGATGCCGCAGGACGAGTTCCTCGCCTTTTGGGAAGAGAAGAACGACCAGCTGCGCAACCTCGGCATCCGCCTCGTCCCGCTGCCCGAGCCGAAGGACTGATTCTCTGGTGGGAAAACAGGTCAGACCTAATTTCCCACAAATAAAATATGCATTGGCACTTGACTACGAGAAGCATAATTTGGTAGAATTACAATGCTTCCTTCGCGAGGGCGTGTGCTTTCGGGCGGGGGCTTGGTGATACAGTAAGGAAAAACAAGATGGAAATCTACGTAGGTAACCTCGCGTACGCGACGACCGACGATGGACTAAAAGCGGCGTTCGCGCAGTTCGGCGAAGTTACCGCCGTTCGCGTTGTGACCGATCGGATGACCGGCCGCAGCAAGGGATTCGGCTTCGTTACGATGCCCGACGCCGCACAGGCGCAGGCAGCGATCGACGCCCTCAACGGACACGAGCTCGACGGGCGCACCGTGCGTGTGAACGAGTCCCAGCCCAAGCCCCGCGAAGAGCGTCGCGGCGGATACGGTGATGATCGTCGCGGCGGCTACGGCGGGCGCGGCGGATTCCGCGGCGGCGACCGCGGCCCGCGTCGCGAGACGCGCTGGTAATCGCACGGCGTCACCGATGCAGAAACGAGGCGCGGCCCCTCACGGTCGCGCCTCCGTTTTTTAGGCGGCGAGGATGGCGGCGGCATACAGGACAGTCGAGAGGGAATTCGACCGCGACACGGCGAGCGCCATTGCGGAGAGGCTTGGCGTGTCCAGGCTCCAGGCGCAACTGCTCGCGCAGCGCGGCGCCATCCCGGAGTCGGCGGCGGAATACCTTTCGCCTCTTGACCGCGTCCTGCCGGACCCCGGCTCCATGCCCGGCGTAAAAGAAGCGGCGGCGGCCATTCTCGCGGCAGCACGCGCGGGCGAGCACATCGTGGTCTTCGGCGACTACGACTGCGACGGCGTGTGCGCGACTGCGATAATGCTCGGCGCGATCGCCGCAGTGCAGTGCGCCGACGCGCCCGCGCCGGCGGCGTTCCTCCCGAAGCGCCTCGACGAAGGCTACGGAATGACGCAGCGCAGCCTTGAGAGGATGCTCGCGGACAACCCGGACGTCCAGCTAGTAGTGACTGTGGACAACGGCATAAACTCCGTGGACGAGATCGCCTGGCTCAACGCCGGGCACGGCGTGCGCACAATCGTGACCGATCACCATCTGCCGGGCGATACGCTGCCGCGCTGCGAGGCAATCGTAAATCCGATGCTTCCGGACGCCGGCTGGCCGGAAGACAGCAGGAACCTGTGCGGCGCAGGAGTCGCGTTCTTCATCGCGTACGAGATGGTTCTGCTCGCGAGGGCGTCCGGCGGATACTGCGGCCCGAAGATATCGGGGCCTATGCTCGTGCTCGCCGGAATCGCGACAGTGACAGACCTGATGCCCCTCTGCGGCGTGAACAGGGCCATCGTCGCGAAGGCGCTCGACCGCTTCCGCTCGCAGGCGCCGATAGGGATGCGCGAGCTCCTCAACCGCGCCTCGCGTTCAGGCGCAACCAAGCTGACGTCACGCGACTTCGGATTTCTCATAGGTCCAAGGATGAACGCGGCGGGGCGCATGGCGGACGCTACCGAGGCGCTGGAACTCGCCACGACATGCGACAGGGAGATCGCCCGCGAATGCGCGCGCATAGTCGATCTACGGAACACCGAACGCAAAAACGTCGAGTTTGCCATGTCGGAGGAGGCGCTGTCGCAGATAGTCCCGGGCGCGCCCGCCCAAGTAATATCGCTCGCCACCGGCCATCTCGGCGTGGCGGGCATCGTCGCGTCTCGCGTGCTTGAAAGGCTTTCGTCGATCCCCGGTTGCGTTCCCGCGCCGGTGTGCGTCCTCGTCAACGGGCGCGGCTCCGCGCGCGCTCCTGCGGGGTACAACGTGCGGGACGCGTTCGCGGAGGCCGCCGAGGCTCTGGAGCGCTTCGGCGGACACGCCGCCGCAGGGGGCGTCTCCGTGAAGCCCGGCATGACCACGCGCTTCGTCGAGCTGTTCAGCGCGGCGTGCCTGCGCCAAAGCGCGGCGGCGGGCTTCCCGTCCGCCGGCGACATAGTCGTGGACGCATTCGTCTCGCCGGACGACCTGAGCATCGACTTCGTCGAGTGGCTTTCCTCCATGGAGCCTTTCGGCGAAGGGAATCCCGAGCCGGTATTCGCGGCGAGGGGCGTCAGGCTGAAGGACCTTAGGACGATCGGCGCGGACGGACGCCATCTGCAGTTCGGCATGGAGGGCTGGAGCGGCGTAAGGGCCGTGTGGTGGAACGGCGGCGCAGAGATAGAGAGGCTGCGCGTCGATGGCGCGAGAGGCGTGGACGTCGCATTCTCCGCACAGGTGTCTGGATACGGCGGGCCGCATGTCGATCTGCGCATAGTCGCCCCGCCCCGCTAGCCGGGAAAGACATGCCGTTTAGGCGAAATGAGAAAGGAACGAAAATGACAAAAACACATTATGCCGTCTTCGCCGCATTTCTCGCGCTGACAGCCGCCGCTGCGGAATACACGATGGACTCGCGTTCCGCCGACGCCGCGTCGTGGCCGCTCGCTGACGGCGACACGATTTCGTTTAGCATCCCCGGCGGCGGGGGCCGCACGCTCGCTCTCGCGGGCGCGTCCGCGCCGTTCGGCGGCGCGAGGTCGTTCGCGGCGCGCGAAGTCGGCGGGCCGTTCTGCGCCACCGTCGTGCAGTCCCAAGGCGGCGTCGCCGTCGAATACAGGGACATCTCCGAAAACCGCCTCTACCGCGTCCGCTGCGGCGCGGACGGGAATGCGTTGATTGAGACGGTGGACCTCTCTACGGTCGGCGGCGGCAGGTGCATCGAGGTTGAGACCCCTGAGCCAGCGACCGACGCGGCGGACGCGACAACGGGCCCAAACAAAGCGAAATCGGCGCTTTCCTCGGTTGCAGGCAATCCGTTCGACGGCAACGCAGTCGCACCGGCACCGGTCATGGTTGACATCATGATTGTCTTCGACAACGGCGCCCGCGCATGGACCGAAGCCAATGCGGCATACGGCGGAAGCATCACCAACTTCGCGATGGCGCAGGTCGCGAAAATGAACAACGTCCTGCGCAACACCGACCTCCACACGAACTTCTGGTTCCGCCTCGTCGATGTCGCGACGGTCGATGGACGCTGGACGAAGATCGACAACACGATCCTGCCTGCCATGCGCACCGGCGTCATGGAGGCGAGCGGCATCTGGAGCGAAATCGCCGCCCGCCGCGAGACATGCGGGGCGGACGTAGTTTCGCTCATGGTCGATACCGGGTCTGCCTACGGCACCACCGGCATCGGCTACATCACCCACGGCACTTCGTACAACACCTGGGCGAACACCTACCGAACGTGGTGCTACTCCTGCTGCGCCATCCGCTCAGTCGATCTCGAATACACACTCTGCCACGAGGTAGGCCACAACATGGGCCTCACCCACAGCCCTACCCTGTCAACATGGGACAAGGTGGGGACGTTCGACTACTCCAACGGCTACAACATCACCAATGCCAACGATGGCAAGCACTACAACACCATCATGGCGTACAACTACGACAGATATTTCAGCGACTACATAGAGATACCGTACTTTTCGTCGCCGCTGCATTATTATGCCGGAGTCCCCGTCGGCACAGCGGTCTCGAACGACTGCACCCGAGCCCTGCGCCAGACGTGCGTCGGCATCGCGGACTGGCATGCGCAGACGATTCCGCTGCCGTCGGACATCGCGTTTTCTCCAAATGCGTCATCTGCGTATCGCATTTCGCTCTCGACTTTGGGTGGCTACGAGATACGATACACGACGGACGGCTCGACGCCGACAAGCGAAAGTACGCTCTACAACGGCCCGATCCTGCTCACCAACGGCGTGATGACCGTCAAGGCCGTCGCCGTCGTGGACGACAACACGCTTGGCGCCGTCGCGACGAAAACCTACTCGGCGGCGGTGACACTAGGCGAGTACGTATGGCTTGAATACATAGATGAATATGGATGGAAATGGAGCGGGTGGAAACACCAAGATGGAAGCAATGCGTCCTTTTACTTTTGGGACTCCAGTTCTGACAAAACCGCCGTGCTGGATGTAGATGGCGTAATCAACGTGGATCGTGACATTTCTCTGGGAACATTGGTCGTCGGCGGCACAACGAACATGGAAATCGCCGTTGGGGACAATCCCCTTTTCGCCACTAACCTCGAAGTCGTCGGCACCGCGACGCTGTCCGGGACAAACTACTCGTTCGGCAACTGGCGGCTTCATCCTGAATCCACTCTAATTCTTTCGCCGGGCGTTGGACAAGCAACTACTTTAGACAAGTATCTGAGCATAGGCGCGGCTGGTTCGACTCTTGCAGTCTCGAACGGAACTCTTAAGGTGACAAAGGCCGCGAATAGCGGAGATGGAATTTCCACCCTTCAGAACTCCTCGGTGAGAATAGACAACGGCGGAATCCTTTCCCTTGACAGCGGATGGATCCTTGGATTCTCCAACCCTAATCCCGTCACCGTCAACAGGGGCGGTATCATCAAGATAAACAAACTTGAATCTACGACCCGTCCGCTTGTCCTCAACGGTGGAAATATCGAAGTCAACCTTACGGGGCGTGCATGCGAATTGCGCTCAATGTCCATATCCGTCACAGACGATTCGTCCATAATTGACACTACTACGAACGGCGGAGCGGAGGTTTATTTATATGGAGCGGACGCCACCATCAATGTTCAGGAAGACAAGACGCTGACGGTAAATGCAAGAATTACGACCAGAAACGACGGCAACACTCACGGACACGGAATCAACAAAACCGGCAAGGGAGAAACCCGTTTCCTTCGCGAAGTCACGCACACGGGGACAAATACAGTTAATGCGGGAACTTTCACGGTCTCATACAACTCTACGACACCCGGTTGCCTGCATTGGTCTATTGCGAGCGGCGCAACGCTGAAAATCGAGGGGGGCTCTTCGCTGCAGGCGCCCTCGCTCGCGCTTTCGCATGGCGCGTCGCTCGTTCTTCCGGCGGCGTCGGCGGCTCCGCTTTCCGTTTCCAACGCGGTGGACTTGACGCATGTCGCGCTGACGCTCACGG
>Ga0265298_10010627_pt1 | contig 10872 bp, 8 predicted proteins | sample AusTroGonzalo_MG_3_FD_193486 | JGI IMG/M metagenome (GOLD analysis project Ga0265298, IMG submission 193486) | Bovine rumen microbial communities from tropical cattle in Woodstock, Queensland, Australia - Gonzalo_01 | ecosystem: Host-associated > Mammals > Digestive system > Stomach > Rumen ...
TTCGGCGACAAGAAGTTCCATGACATTTCCCGTGGCGATGTGGACTTCGAAAAGACCGAAGAAGAAAAGAAGGCCGAAGAAGAAAACAAGGGCATTTTCAAGGGCCTCTGCGAAAACTTGCAGAAGATTTTGGACGAAAACATCAAGGAAGTCCGCGTTTCTAGCCGCCTCAAGGACAGCCCGTGCTGCCTCGTGACCAGCGAAGATGCGATGAGCGCCCAGATGGAACGTATGATGAAGGCGATGGGCCAGAAGAACTTGCCGAAGAGCAAGCGCATTCTGGAAATCAACCCGACGCACCCGATTTGCGAAATGCTCAAGAAGAAAGCCGAAGCGAACGAAGATCTTGGCGATTGGCCGAAGGCCCTCTACGGTCAGGCTTTGCTTGCCGAAGGTTCTCCGCTCCCGAACCCGGCTGAATACGTCGCTGCGATTACGAAGTTGCTGACAGCTAGTGTGAAATAATCACGCGCTACGCGCCATCAAAAAGACCGCGATTCAATCGCGGCCTTTTTTTGTTTAATTCCGTAACGCTCGCTTTATTCGTCGTCTTTTACGCAACGAACTGAAAACCAGTCGTCCTTGTTGCCGTGGTCCAGATACGCACCGTCGGCGTCGTAGTATCCACCGCCGGCACTCAAGTGCATGCGCTGTACGCCTTCGTAGTTATCCGTAGAACTCCAGAAGTACGCGTATTTGCCCTCGCCGTGGCATATCCCATAGAAATCCCCATAGCCAGCTGGCAATGCCGAAAACGAGAAATCATCCGTGCCGTTGGAATCATTATTCCACCCGGACGAGGACTTGAGATTTGTTCCGGCAGTTGATTTTCCTCCAACTGAGTTGAACAAAGAGTTCCACTCCCCCAGCGTCGGCAGATGCCAGCCTTTGGGGCAAACTCCACGCACCGGGTAGGTCGGCGAGCATTTCTTTCTATTACCGCATCCCTTGCCGTTCACACTCCATACGCCAGCACTGTCCATGGCAGCACTCCACAAGTAAAGGCGTCCATATTTTTCGCAATTTTTCAACAAATCATCGACACATAAACTGCTTGAATCCCGCTTTTCAGTAGGTTGCAAATAGGCATAATTCAAGTTTTCCGCCATCCAGACCTGATCTCCGATTTTCACGGTCTTGTAGGTTTTGCTGTCGCGAGGGTCCGTCACGGTGTTGTTTTTTTCGTCGTATATGGCCATGGTGTCGTGCACACTTGCCGACGAGGAATCGTCACCACCGCAGGCGGTAAAAACAGACATCGCCGCCACAAGTAAGAACGGTACAAACTTTGCAAACACTTTCATAAACATCTCCTCCCCATACATTTAAAGAAAATATAAGTAATTTGGAGATTGAACCGGCACTGGGGTCGGGATGACTATGCAAATAAATCTCACGCCACAATTTTTTCAAGCAGCGAAATAGCCTTTTTCATCTGTTTTTCGGGTACGGATGAGTAGTTGATGACAAATTCGTGTTGCGAAGGGGCTGCCACCGTGTAATAATCCGAAAGCGCTCCGAGACGCACGCCTTTTTCAAGAGCCCGGTTGCAGAATTCTTCGTCAGAAAGCGTCGTGTTTATTTTCAGAATGAAATGGAGGCCGGCGTCTTGTTCGGCGATTTCAACGCGGTCACGAAGTTTGCTATGACGGATCATTTCAAGCAACGCATCACGGCGATGGCGGTAAAAATTGCGCATGCGATTGATGTGTTTTTCGTAATGCCCGCCACTGATGAACTTCGCAAGCACATACTGCACAAGATTAGAAATCGTGCAAGTGTAGAACGAGAACTCATCGCGGAACTTTTTCGCAAGCGACTTCGGTAAAATCATATAGCCCACGCGCACTGTTGAGGCAAGCGTTTTTGAAAATGAATTTATATAAATCGTCTTGTCTTGTACATCAATGTTTTGGAGTGCAGGAATTGGGCGCCCCACCATGCGGAACTCGCTATCGTACTCGTCTTCAACAATGAAACGGTTACTTGATTTTGCAGCCCAGCTCAAGAGTTCATAGCGACGGCTGACAGGCATCACCTTGCCTGTCGGGAAGTGGTGCGAAGGCGAAAGATGAACGACATCAGTACACGTTTCCTCAAGTTGGTCAATGCGAACCCCCTGTTCATCCAGCGGGATAAAATTGCAAACGACATTTAGCTTTTGGTAGATTTTTGAAATTTTGCTGTAGCCGGGATCTTCAACGCCATACTTTTTATCAAAGCCCAAAAGTTGCACAAGCCAAGTGTAAAGGCAATCCGTTCCAGCGCCAACGACAATCTGTTCCGGATCCACACGCATTCCACGAAACTCCAAAAGCATCTTGGCAATCGCTTTTCGGAGTGCGATAACGCCAGAATTTGGCGAACGCGTGAGCAGTTCATTTTGCTGTTCGCAAAGAACTTTTCGTGTAATTTTCGCCCATGTCGAAAACGGAAACGTTGTAGCATCAACCTGATTATTGACAAAGTCAGCAACGTAACGTAGAGTCTTAGGCGGTTCAACGCGTTGCGATTCACGAGATTGCTTGGCTGGTATTGGCTTCGGGAGAATTTGCGGATTTTTTGATTGAATAACAGCAACAAAAAAGCCCTTGCGCGGGAGCGAGTAAATAAAGCCCTCGGCTAAAAGCTGCTCGTACGCATTTTCAACCGTCACGACACTCACGCCCAACGCATTTGCGAACGGACGTTTTGACGGAAGCTTCGCATCCGCCTCAAGACGCCCAGCCAAAATATCATCCCTAATAGAACGATAGAGGAAATGATAAAGAGTATCATCCCCCGCTTTTGAAATATCATACGAGAGCATCTAGAAAATCTCCTTTTTGCAATATGCCCAACTGTCATCCCAGACTCGTTCCGGGACGGGCATGACATCGTTATTATAACGAGCGAGGACCGTTTTGAGTGTTTTTACTGTGCGAAGTTCTTGCATTCTTGACATTCCATTTGAAAAAACTGACCATAAACTGACATCAAACTGAACCTATTAAAATAATAGAAATTTGAACATTTGATAAAGTCAACAAAAAGTCTAATTTATGCCCCGAAACGAAACAAAAACAACAAGGAGTTCCAAATGTCTCTAGAAAATCGCTACGAACTTAATAAGAATCTCGCCCAAATGCTTAAAGGTGGAGTCATCATGGATGTGACCACCCCAGAACAGGCAAAAATAGCAGAAGCTGCCGGTGCAGCCGCAGTCATGGCACTTGAACGCATTCCCGCCGACATCCGCGCCGCAGGCGGAGTATCCCGCATGAGCGACCCCAAGATGATCAAAGGAATCCAAGACGCCGTATCCATCCCCGTGATGGCCAAATGCCGTATCGGCCACTTTGTCGAAGCCCAACTTTTGGAAGCCATTGAAATTGACTATATCGACGAAAGCGAAGTGCTCTCCCCCGCCGACGACGTTTTCCATATCAACAAACACGAATTCAAAGTGCCATTCGTCTGCGGAGCCCGCGATCTCGGCGAAGCCCTCCGCCGCATAGAAGAAGGTGCTTCGATGATCCGTACCAAAGGCGAGCCTGGAACCGGCGACATCGTGCAAGCCGTCCGCCACATTCGCCTCATGAACCAGGAAATCGCACGCATCACTTCCATGCGCGAAGACGAACTTTTCAACCGCGCCAAGGAATTGCAGGTTTCGTACGAACTCGTGAAGTACGTACACAACAACAAGCGACTCCCCGTCGTGAACTTTGCCGCAGGCGGTGTAGCAACGCCAGCCGACGCGGCCCTCATGATGCAACTCGGCGCCGAAGGCGTGTTCGTCGGATCCGGTATTTTCAAGTCCGGCAATCCAGCCAAACGCGCAGCAGCCATCGTACAGGCCGTCACGAATTACAAGGATGCCAAGCTCATCGCCAAACTCTCCGAAGACTTGGGCGAAGCCATGGTCGGAATCAATGAAAACGAAATAGCACTTTTAATGGCTGAACGAGGAAAGTAAATGAGCAAATTTAAAACAAATAACCATGTCAAAATTGGCGTACTTGCCGTGCAAGGAGCATTTGCCGAGCACCGTCAAATTCTAGAACAACTCGGCGTTGAAACATTTGAAATCCGGCAGCTCCGGGATTTAGAACAAGATTTTGATGGACTCATTTTACCCGGCGGCGAAAGCACCGTGCAAGGGAAACTTCTGCACGATCTCGGACTTTTTGATCCTCTACGTGAGCGCATTGAAAACGGCCTCCCGACGTTTGGTACATGCGCAGGCCTTATTCTACTTGCCGAAAAATTGAGCAACGACGGTCACACGTATTTTGCAACAACACCCGTCATCGTTGAGCGCAACGCCTACGGACGACAGCTCGGGAGTTTCTTCACCAAAGAAAATTTCAAAGGAATCGGGAAAATTCCGATGACGTTCATCCGCGCCCCGCTCATACAGCGTGCAAGCCAGGATGTGCAAATTCTAGCGACAGTCCAAAATAAAATTGTCGCTGTGCGATACAAAAATCAACTCGCTATTTCGTTCCACCCGGAACTCAATAGCGATTTAAGAGTGCATCAATATTTCGTGGAAGAAATCGTAAAAGCGAATCAACTGCAAGCAAAGAATGCTGCCTAATGGAGATCCCGTCCCCATACGCGGATCATGCTCACATAAGTGCTAGTAGCATTCAAGGCGAGTGTCGCGACAGGCTGCTTGCAGACTGTCATGATTGAGCCGAAGATGCTGACGCAAAGCGTCAAAGCACTAAGTGATCAAAGAGCACAGAAGCCGGGATGACAATGCAAAAATTAGTGCGAAACGAGCGCAATTATCGCCGTGACAAGACCACCAATGGCAACACCTGCAAGTACAACCAAAGCAACCATCATCCATTTGATGTACTTCGCAAGGCGAACCATCATGGAATTTTGGTCTTTCGTAAACTGCTGATAAACGTTGAGCGCAGCCATTAACGTAAAACCAACGTCATCAAGCCACCCAAAAAGCGGCAACGCATCGGGAACAGCATCAATCGGAGACAAATCGTAAACAACCGCAAGCATCGCAACAATAACAGAAAGCGCTTTCCAGACAACGGGAGCGCCATTCTGTTCTTCCCCTTTTTTCACAGTTCGTCCATCACGATGCATATCGTTCATATCGTGAACTTCAACATCATCGTAAACTTTACCACTTGCCATTCAAACCCATCCTTCTAATCAATTTACTTTTTAAATATACAAACAAAAAGAAAAAGACTACCGATTTTTCGATAATCTTTTCCAAAAGTATCTGCAATTTGAATCGTGTAAGCCGATTCCGGATTAAATCCGAAATGACAGCAAAAAATCGGATAAGCGAGCAGAGCAAGGCCGCAGACCCCGAAGCCGTACAAATAGTACGGCGAGTGGGTTGAGAACGCCGCTATGCGAAGCTTAGACGATTTTTTAACCGTGGTACAATTTACTCGTCTGATAATTCGGTTCCGAAGTGAGGTTCACACCGAGGCGACGGAACACGCCAACGTCAACCTGCGAAAGGATCACGCTGGAGTGGACTTCGCAATGGCGGAGTTCCGGAAGCTTTTCAAGCGCAATCTTTGCATTGTAATCGGTCAGAGCGCAAACGGAGAGAGCCACGAGGACTTCGTCCATGTGCAAGCGCGGATTGTTGTGGCCGAGCTGCTTGGTCTTGAGGTTCTGAATCGGTTCAATTACCATCGGAGAGAGCAAGCGGACTTCGTCCGGGATGCCAGCCAAGTGCTTGAGGGAATCGAGAAGCATTGCAGAAGATGCACCAAGGAGCGAAGAAGTCTTACCCGTAATGATGGTACCGTCGTTCAGTTCAATTGCAACAGCCGGACCGTTCGTTTCTTCAGCCTTAGCAACAGCGGCGACAGCAACCTTGCGGTCCTTAGCACTGATGTGAGCCTGTTCCATCACAAGCTCAAGCTTGTAAACTTGATCCTTATCGGCATTGCCCTTGCGAACTTGGCACAAAGTATTGTAGTAACGGCGGATGATTTCTGCATTGGCAGCTTCGCAAACAGCGGCATCGTCAACAATGCAGTTGCCAGCCATGTTCACACCCATGTCCGTCGGACTCTTGTACGGAGATTCGCCGAGGATGCGGGTGAAGAGAGCGTTCAGCACCGGGAAGATTTCAACGTCGCGGTTGTAGTTAATCGTCGTCTTGCCGTAAGCTTCCAAATGGAACGGATCAATCATGTTCACATCGTTCAAGTCAGCGGTAGCTGCTTCATACGCGAGGTTGACCGGGTGCTTGAGCGGGATGTTCCATATCGGGAATGTTTCAAACTTGGCATAGCCAGCCTTGACGCCACGTTTGTTTTCATGATAGATCTGGGAAAGGCAAACAGCCATCTTTCCACTTCCCGGACCCGGAGCAGTAACCACAACAAGTTCACGAGAAGTTTCAACAAATTCATTTTTGCCATAACCATCATCGCTCACCACGAGCGGGATGTTGCTCGGATAGCCAGCAATCGGATAATGGCGATAGACCTTGAGTCCGAGGCCTTCGAGCTTTTTCTGGTAAGCGACTGCACTCGGCTGTTCTTGCCAACGTGTCAGCACCACGCTACTCACATAAAGGCCATAACCGCGGAAAGCGTCAATCAGGCGAAGAACGTCTTGATCATAAGTAATGCCGAGGTCGCCACGAACCTTGTTCTTTTCAATGTCACCTGCATTGATGGCAATGATGACTTCAGCCTTGTCCTTGAGCTTTTCGAGCATGCGGATTTTGGAGTCGGGAGCAAAGCCTGGCAAGACGCGACTTGCGTGATGGTCATCAAAAAGTTTGCCACCAAATTCAAGATAAAGTTTACCACCAAATTTAGAGATACGTTCTTGAATTTTCTCAGATTGTGTTTTTAGATAAGCATCGTTATCAAAACCAACTTTAAACATATATCATTACCATTTTTAGGGTTTTTACAATTATAAAAAAATGTAAACCACTATCTCAAGTCCAAAAAATTATTTTTTTGCCATATTTCTAAATTTGTGGCATAAGATGTTTACCTATCGCTACAGAGAACTCGCTGTTACCCTGGAAAAAAAGGGCGAAGTCCGCGCGGCACTCGCAAGGACACTTCGCGTAAACCCCGAAGAAATATTCAATCTTGAAGTTGAACGCTTTTCGCTGGACTCCCGACGGAAAGGAGACCTGCATTGGTCTTACAACGTTGTTTTTGACCTAAAACGCAAAGTTCGTGCTACGGGGAACAACGCCCGCGGGCTCATAGAATCCAAACGCGAAATCCGCAGCCTCGATGCAGAACCGTTAAAAGACACGGTAGCGATGGCTAGTCACGTCGATGTGATTGGAGCAGGACCTAGCGGTCTCTGGGCTGCATTACACCTTTTGCGCAAAGGGTTCTACGTCGATATTTATGAACAAGGTAAACAAGTCGAAGAACGTTTTCGCGACATTCGCAGATTCTTTGTAGACCGCAAGTTCAACGCCCATAGCAACGTGCTATTTGGCGAAGGCGGAGCAGGCGCATTCAGCGATGGCAAGCTCAACACACGCAGTCGCAACTTGTTTAGCGAAACCGTGCTCAAGGACATGGTGGACTTTGGCGTTGACGAAAGCGTCGTCACGTTTGCAAAACCGCACATCGGCACAGACAAACTTGTACTCATGTTGCGTCAAGTCCGCGCCGGGATTGTTCGTCTTGGCGGACACATCCATTTCAACACGAGCCTTGAAGATATTGAAATCAAGCAAGGAAGAATTTGCGCAATTAAGCTCGGTGATGCACTCGGCGTTGTTGGTTCTCATTGGCAACCGTGCGAAGCATTGGTCCTTGCGGTCGGACACTCCGCACGTAGCGTTTATGAGATGCTCCACGCTCGCGGCGTGACTCTTGAAAGCAAGGCTTTTGCCATGGGCGTCCGCGTTGAACATCCGCAATCGCTCATCAACATGCGACAGCTCGGGCTGAACGTCGATACAAGACTCACCGGAGCCGCCGAATATTTTCTCGCCACGCCGACAATCAACAAGACTTCAAGCGCATACAGCTTTTGCATGTGCCCCGGCGGCGTCCTTGTGCCATGCGCCTCGGAACCGGGAACGCTCGCTACAAACGGCATGAGCTACAGCCGCCGCAACGGAGCTTTCGCAAACGGAGCCATCGCCGTCCCAATTACGGCAGGCGCCGAAGGATTTGATATCAAGACAAGCGGTTCGCTTTTTGGAGGCCTCGACTTGCAACGTAAAATTGAAGCCGACGCCTACAACGTCGGCGGAAAAGTTTACGCCGCCCCCGCGCAAACGATCAAAAACTTCCTCGCCCATCGCGAAGACAAATCGCTCCCCAAATCCACCTACCCTTGCGGGCTTACGCCAAGCAATCTGTGGGATTGGATGGACAAAACAATTTGCCAAAGTCTCGCCGAAGGCTTCCAGAATTTTGACCGCAAAATTCCGGGATTCATCAACGAAGGTCTAATCGTCGCCCCCGAAACGCGCACCAGTTCGCCACTCCGCATCACGCGTAACAACGAAACGCTAGAAAGCGTGAACACCCAAGGACTCTTTGTCCTCGGCGAAGGAGCTGGCTACGCAGGCGGAATCGTCACTAGTGCCGCCGACGGCGTACGACTTGCACACTACGCGAAAAAATGCAAATAATAATGAATTGAGTTAATAGTTCCAAGTTACTAGTTACTGAGATTAAGTTCTTGTTTTGCTCTGTAAGTTTTTTTAATTTCTATATTACCCTAGAAACCGAAGTCAATATTGAACTAGTAACAAAGTTCTAGTAACAACACCTCTCTAGTAACTACTAACTATAAACTAGTAACTAAAAATGATTACACGTACTATTGATCGCAATTTTGCCAACATGCGCCTTGACCGTTTCCTCCGCAAGGCTTTTCCCGAAGAATCGCTCTCGGTGTTCTTCGCTGTCATCCGCAAAAAGAAAGTCCGTGTAAACGGCGTTGTCGGCAAGGCAAACCAGATGCTCGCCGAAGGCGACGTGGTCAACATTTACGAAAACTTCAAATCAGTAAGCGAATCAGACGACCAAAAAGGGGAAAGCCTTCCCCTCGCTTCCGCCGCCGAAGCGGCTCCCGCTACCCCTTCAAGCGGGGCCACCCCGCAACGCCCCGATGCAAAAAGTGCAACAGGTTTTGCCAAGAACAAATCCACTTGGGGCCGCCACCTCACTAGTGCCGAGAAGCAAGCGCACTGGGGCGCTCACGAGCTTGACCTCGTCGTACAAACCGAAGATTACGTGATTGTGAACAAGCCCTCGGGACTCGCAAGTCAGCCAGGAAGCGGCACACGTCCAGGCGAAAGCCTCGTAGAATACCTCTGGGAATGGGGACGTAGCGAAGGTCTCGATTTCAAGCCGACCATCGCCCACCGCCTTGACCAAGAAACTTCCGGACTCATCATTGCGGCCCTCCACGGCGACACGCTCCGCGATTTCACTCGCATGATTCGCGAACATGTCGTAGACAAGTTCTACTTTGCACTCGTCAAAGGCAACCTCAAGAAAGACCGCGGCACCATCAGCGAATCGCTCCTTCGCACAGACAGCGCCAAAGGCAGCAAGATGCTCGTTGGCCAAGATGACGAAAACGCACAGAAGGCCATTACGCATTACCGCGTCAAGCAACATTACGAAGGCTACGATCTCGTGAAAATCAAGCTTGAAACGGGTCGTATGCACCAGATCCGTGCACACTTCGCAAGCATCGGGCACCCGCTTCTCGGCGATACGCGTTACGGCGATTTTGCGCTCAACCGCGAAGTCAAAAAGCTGTTCGGCCTAAACCGCTTATTCTTGCATAGCTGCCGTTTGGAATTTGATTGGCAAGGCGAACATAAAGTTTTTGATTGCCCGCTCCCCAAAGAACTCCGCGACGTCATCAAGCAGCTCAAGCCGATACGCTACGAACGCCCGGAAAACAACTTCCAAAGAAGCAGACGATAAAATGGCGATGCCGCAACAGGGTGCGGCATGACAACAGCAACGCTATCCCCGCACTAGCGGGAAATCGAACTGTATCGAGCGCGGGGTTGCAAACTTGTCAAAAGTAATCTCGTAGCAGAAGTTCTTTTTATCAACAGCGCTAACCGTTCCAACGCCAAAAATCTTGTGTTCCACACGATCGCCCACAGCAAATTCCGCCGTGGGCGCTTTCTTTACTGCCCCAAGACTATCGTCTTCGTCAAAATCGCCCATCAAATCGCGATTGCGATCCGCTTCCGCAATGAAATCCCGCGCCGCCAAAAGCAAATCATCCGAGAATCCGCGCGCCACATCAAGCTCGCCCATGTCCATCTCGAGCAAGAATCTCGACGGATAGCGCGAACCGCTCTCGCCCGCCACGCCATCCTCGGCATCGCTCAGGCAAAGCACGTTTTCAGCACGCGTAAACGCCACATACGCAAGCCTGCGTTCTTCTTCGAGCTGAATCTTGTTCTGCACGCGTTTTACCGGGAAAAAGCCTTCATTCAAGCCACACACAAAGACATACGGGAATTCCAGGCCTTTCGCATTGTGAATTGTCATGAGCTGCACGCGGTCCTTTTCCTGCGTATCTTCATCCGCATTCGTGAACAGCACGATGTTCTGCAAATACTCATCAAGCGAGGCATCTTCTTCGTAGTAATTCTCGAACTCAAGAATCCCCTGCTTGAGTTCCGCAAGATTGTCCAAGCGGTCTTCATCGCCATCCAAGCGAAGCATTTCCTCGTACTTCGTCTCGCGAAGCATCTTCGAAAGCAGTTCCGAAACGCGCATATCCTTATAACGCGAGCGATACTTTTCAATCAGCTTCACATACTCAACGACGTTACTTCTAGACAAAAATTCCTTGCAGTCAAAATCGATTTTCCGATGGTCATCGCCAACCGACGAAAGTTCCGCCTGTGTCGTG
>Ga0265298_10010628_pt1 | contig 10871 bp, 7 predicted proteins | sample AusTroGonzalo_MG_3_FD_193486 | JGI IMG/M metagenome (GOLD analysis project Ga0265298, IMG submission 193486) | Bovine rumen microbial communities from tropical cattle in Woodstock, Queensland, Australia - Gonzalo_01 | ecosystem: Host-associated > Mammals > Digestive system > Stomach > Rumen ...
CAGGTCACTTCCTGAAAGCGGATGCAAAGGTACGACTTTTTTCTAAAACACCAAAACTTTTCCAAGAAAAAATTCAATTTTTATAGAAAAAAGTTTCGGGCCTTGATATATGTCAAGAGTGGCACCTGTTTACACCTTATTATATATAACGCGGGTGCGAGGCAGAAAATTGTTTGCGCAAACAGTCGTTGCAAAAATGATTTCAGAAGCTCAGAATCGGTCGCCCAGAACAAGTAATTAATAAAATAATGCAAAAATACTCTCAATTATTTGGAAGTTTGTATATTTATCCGTATCTTTGCACCAAGTTTTGTATAAATATACCGACATGAAAGTAAAGAACAACCGCTTAGAAGCCCTCAGAATGATTATTTCTAGTCAGGAATTGGGCAGTCAGGACGAGCTGTTAGCCGCCCTCAAGCAAGAAGGATTCAAGTTGACCCAAGCCACCCTCAGTCGCGACCTCAAGCAACTAAAGGTAGCCAAGGCCGCCTCCATGCGCGGCAATTATGTGTATGTTTTGCCCAACGACACCATGTACAAGCGCGTGAGCACCCCTTCGTCTGTTCGCGAAATGATGCAGGTACCTGGTTTCCTCAGCATCCACTTCTCTGGCAATATGGGAGTCATCAAGACACGTCCTGGCTATGCGAGTTCTATTGCTTACAACATTGACAACAGTAACATTAATGAGATACTAGGAACCATCGCTGGCGACGACACCATATTTATTGTCATCAAACAAGGCATTACGAAAGACGAGGTAGTCGACGCTCTCAGCGAAGTTGTTCCAAACATGAGATAATAAATAATAATGCACATAGCATAATTAAATGGAACAAGACACAGAGATTAAAGTATTGGTGGCAGGCCCAGAGCATGAGGTTTATGTTGACACCATTCTTGAGACGATAGCTGAAGCAGCCAAGGTTCGTGGCACTGGTATTGCCAAGAGAACACACGAATATCTGGCCAAGAAGATGTTTGAAGCCAAGGCTGTCATTGCACTGACAACAGACGGACGCTTCGCAGGATTCAGCTACATTGAGACGTGGGAGAATCAGCAATACGTAACCACCAGCGGACTTATCGTACACCCAGATTTCAGAGGCATGCACATTGCCAAGCGCATCAAGGATATGACCTTCACACTGGCGCGCACCCGTTGGCCTCACGCTAAGATCTTCTCACTGACCAGTGGTGCTGCAGTGATGAAGATGAACACAGCACTCGGCTACCAGCCAGTCACCTTTGCTGACCTGACCGACGACGAGGCATTCTGGAAAGGTTGCGAGGGTTGCGTCAACTACCCCGTACTGCGCGAGCGCAACCGCAAGTTCTGCATCTGCACAGCCATGTTGTTCGACCCTACCGAACACCTGCCCGCAAAATTATCCGAGGACGTACTGTCGCGCATCAAACACCTACAAGAAATAGAAGAGCAAAAATAATAAAGATATGGCAAACAAGAAGAAAGTTGTAGTAGCATTCAGCGGTGGCTTAGACACCAGCTATAATGTAATGTATCTGACCAAGGAGTTAGGTTATGAAGTATATGCCGCCTGTGCCAACACTGGCGGATTCTCAGCCGAGCAGCTGAAGAAGAACGAGGAGAATGCCTATAAGTTGGGAGCAGTAAAATACGTAACGCTCGACGTCACACAAGAGTATTACGAGAAGTCGCTGAAATACATGATTTTCGGCAACGTACTGCGCAACAACTGCTACCCCATCTCCGTATCCAGCGAGCGCATCTTCCAGGCTATTGCCATCGCGCGCTACGCGAAAGAGATAGGTGCAGATGCCATTGCTCACGGTTCTACAGGAGCTGGCAACGACCAGATTCGTTTCGATATGACCTTCCTCGTGATGGCTCCAGGCGTAGAGATTATTACCCTGACGCGCGATAGGAATCTGACACGTAAGGAAGAGGTTGATTACCTGAATGCCAACGGCTACTTCGCTGACTTCACCAAGCTGAAATACAGTTATAATGTAGGTATCTGGGGCACCAGCATCTGTGGTGGTGAGCTTCTCGACCCCACACAGGGTCTGCCCGAAGAGGCTTATCTGAAGCATGTCACTGCCAAGGAACAGGAGAGCCTGCTGAAGATAACCTTCGACAAGGGTGAGATTGTAGCCGTCAATGGCGAGCAATTCAACGATAAGATCAAGGCCATCCAGAAGATTGAGGAGATTGGTGCCTCTTACGCTATTGGCCGCGATGCCAATGTAGGCGATACCATTATCGGTATCAAGGGCCGTGTAGGTTTCGAGGCTGCTGCTCCTAAACTGATTATCGAAGCCCACCGTCTGCTGGAGAAGTCAACACTCTCTAAGTGGCAGCAGTATTGGAAGGATCAGGTGGCCAACTGGTATGGCATGTTCCTGCATGAGAGCCAGTACTTGGAGCCCGTCATGCCCGATATGGAAGCCATGCTCACCTCTTCACAGCGCAACGTAACGGGTACTGCCATCCTGAAGCTCCGTCCTTACGGCTTCGAGACGGTAGGTATCGATTCTGCCAACGACCTCACCAAGTCTAAGCTTGGCGAGTATGGCGAGACACAGACCGGTTGGACTGCCGACGAGGCCAAGGGCTTCATCAAGGTGTCAAGCACACCTCTGCGTGTTTATTACGGCATTCATCCTAATGAGAGATAAAGCCTACCCCCAACCCCTCCCCAAAGGAGGGGATGTTTAGATAGATAAAGAAATAGCAGAGATATATGATAACCGACAATAATAATGTAACCAAACATCCCTCCCTTAGGGAGGGCTTGGGTAGGCTTCAAGTTGGTATTCTTGGCGCAGCCGGCTACACAGGTGGCGAACTCATCCGTGTGCTGCTTAACCACCCTGAGGCAGAGATTGTCTTTGCCAACTCGGAGAGCAATGCTGGTAATCTGGTCAGCGATGTCCACGAAGGTCTTATTGGCGAGACCGATTTGAAGTTCACCGATGCGATGCCCTTCGACAAGGTTGATGTGGTATTCTTCTGCTTTGGCCACGGCAAGAGCGAGGCATTCCTCAAGGAGCACACGATTCCCGAGAATGTCAAAATCATTGACTTGGCACAAGACTTTAGGTTAACCCCTTCCCAACCTCCCCGAGGGGAGGCTTCCGAATCTCCAGTTCTCCCCCTCGGGGGAGTTAGAGGGGGGTTCGTATATGGACTTCCTGAAATCAACAAGGAAGAGATTGCGAAGGCGCAGTGTGTAGCCAATCCCGGCTGCTTTGCAACTGCCATCCAGCTCGCCTTGCTGCCTGCAGCCTATCTAAATATACTAAAAGAGGATGTGGCCGTCAATGCCATCACAGGCTCTACAGGAGCTGGTCAGAAGCCTGGTGCCACCACCCATTTCTCGTGGCGCAACAACAACCTGAGCATCTACAAGCCCTTCCAGCACCAGCATATTGCCGAGATTCGTCAGAGTCTGAAGCAGGTACAGGGCTACCTCGATGCCGACATCGACTTCATCCCCTACCGTGGCGACTTTGCCCGTGGCATCTTCTGCACAGCAGTCATCAAGACGCCAGCACCAGTAGAGGATATCATCGAGGCCTATAAGGACTTCTATAAAGAGGCAGCCTTCACGCACTATAGCGACAAGGCCATCGACCTGAAGCAAGTCGTCAACACCAACAAGGCACTGGTACACTGCGAGAAGTACGGTAACAAGTTGCTCGTCACCTCCTGCATCGACAACCTGCTCAAGGGTGCCGTTGGTCAAGCCGTACAGAACATGAACATCATGTTTGGCATCGACGAGACCGCTGGCCTCCGCCTGAAAGCCTCAGCATTCTAAAAAGAGCGTCACTACTATTCCCAAAGAAGCACCAGCAGAGGAATAGTAATCATGGATAGTAGCGTGGTGATAAACGTCACCTCCGCCATCATCGTTGTGTCCTTATTATATTTAAGGCAGAGAATGGTGCCATAGGTAGCTACAGGCATGGCGATGACCACCGTATTGATGTTGACCACAAAGCTGGAGAAGCCCAGCAGTCCACACAGATAGTAGATGCCTACAGGCAGCAGAATCAGGCGGAACACAGTGGTGGCATACACCGACCGGTTGCCTAATAGCGAACGCACCGTGAGGTTCGACATCGACGAGCCGATAATCAGCAAGGCAGCAGGCACGGTGATGTTACCTATCATGGTCAGCGGCTCGCTAATCCAGGCAGGGATGTTGTCTATGCGCAATATTACGATAAGCATTGTCAGATAAGCCGCCATCATCGGTGTCGAGTAGAGCACCTTCTTCTGGAAGCGGCCACCCTCCACCTCGCCCTTTCCCGTTATCAGGATGGTGCCAATGGTAAACACCGCAAAGGTATTCACCACGTTCAGCACAGCAGCATAGAACACCGCCTCGTGGCCAAAGATAGAAGCCACCACAGGATAGCCCATAAATCCCACATTGCCAAACATCAGTGCAAAGCCGATAGCCCCCTCGTCAGCCTTCTGCTTCGTCAGATAGCGTGGCAGCCAGAAGGCCACACCCGTCAGCACTGCATACGTCACTGCGCTGATTAGCAACAGTGGCAGAATATACTTACGGTCAGGCAACTCGCCAGTCATTGCCGACGACAGAATCAGAGCCGGACACGTCAGATTAATCACCAACCTCGACAGTTGCCTGTCGAAGTCGCCACCCAAATATCCCAGTTTGCCAGCACCATATCCCACGAGGACAATGGCAAACAATGTCAACATCACTACAAACATTGCTGCAAAGGTACGAATAAGCGAGAACAATACAAAACAAAAAAACTTTTTTGTTTTGTATTGTCGAGCGAAAGTATCTTCGACAAAGTCAAAGGTACGAATAAGCAGAAAAAAAACGAAATAAAATTTGCTTTTCTTCTCGCTTATTCGTATCTTTGCACGCAAGACACTAACTATAAACAATATACAACTATGAGGAGACGATTAACATTACTATTCGTTGTGCTGACCACGATGGCTGTCAGCATGATGGCGGTACCCGCCAAGAGAGAGGCTCTAAAAGTGGTGCAACCCGACGGCACCACCGTAACCATTATGCTTCATGGCGACGAGTGGCTGAGCTTCAACACCACCAGCGATGGCTATAGCGTGGTGAAGAACCAGCAAGGCTATTATGTGTATGCCCGACTGAACCAGCAAGGCAGACTGGAAGCTACCGACGTGGTGGCTCACGATGCCGATGGGCGCCAGGCCAAAGAGCTGACTTATCTGCGCACCACAAAGAAGTATCTAATGCCGAAGATGACGGAGCAGGCGGCAGCCATGAAGAGGCTGCAACAGCAGCGACAGCGCGCCATACAGGCTGAGCGCAGGGCGGCACCCTTCGACTTCAACAAGTTCAAAGGACTGGTCATCCTCGTGGAGTTTAACGACAAGAAATTCTCACGCGAGGACTTCCCTGCCATAGCGTCAGACCTATTTAACAAAGAGGGATTCACAGGTTTTGACGATGAGGTTTACTCAGGTAGTGTGCGCGACTATTTCCACGACAACTCCTGTGGTGTTTTCACTCCACAGTTCGATATCTATGGTCCCTACACTATCGACTATAGCCAGCACACCCCGCAGAAGTCAAATAATATGGATGGTGTCCTTCAAGCTGCCATTGATGCTGCCGACCCCGACGTCGACTACAGCCAATACGATTTCGATGGCAACGGAGCAGTCAACATGGTCTATTTCCTGTTTGCCGGCTATGGCTCACACTACATTGGAAATGACAGCACCCTCGTCTGGCCCCACCGCTTTATTGTCTATGATCGTAAGAATAATAAACCAGTGATTCGCGATGGCGTCTATTTGTGGGACTATGCCTGTTCTGTAGAACTCGAGGGACGGCAAACCGATGTACAGGCACAGCTTTGTGGCATCGGCACTATCTGCCATGAGTTTGGACACGTGCTGGGACTGCCCGACTTCTACGATACCGACTATGAAGGCTCTGGTGGCCAAAGCAACGATCCTGGTGATTGGTCGGTGATGGCTGGCGGCAGTTTTCTAAACAACGGTCGCACGCCTGCGGGCTACTCACTCTATGAGCGCTATTTGGTAGGTTTCACTAACAAGTTAGACTCCCTCACCGAGACGGGCGACCACACGCTGGAGCCCCTGAACCTCCATCAAAAGGGCTACCTGCTCACCACCCCCGAGGAGAAGGAATTCTTCCTGTTGGAGAACCGTCAGAAAACCTATAAATGGGATAGCTATCTGCCTGGAGAGGGCATGCTGGTATATCGTGTAGACCACACCAATGAAGAAGTATGGAGCATGGAAAGTGCTAACGGTAATAAGGTGAATGTAGCCCCTGCCCACAACTATTATGTGCTGCTGCAAGCCGGTGGCGAGAGGTTCTATACAGACGGCACATACGCAAGAGTAGGCAGCGACCCATTCCCTGGCGAGTGCGACGTTCACGAGCTCACCAACAGCACATCGCCCGCCAACCTGAAGACATGGGCTGGCCTGCCCTGCGACTACGAGCTCACCAACATCCAGCGGGCTGCTGATGCCACCATCACCTTTACCGCCACCAGCAACGCAGAGGCGCCATACGTTTACGCCACCCAATTTAATACCTACCAAGACAGCAGCACGGGCGAAGAGAAAACCTTCTTTGGTGAGTATATTGTTGGAGATGGACAATTCGTAAGCACCGATGAAGAAGGTGAGATATTCAACAGCTTCTTCCGCAACCCAACAGAGCTTGGCAAACGCAAGAACTACTGCGTGCTGCCCGATGATGTACTTGCCCATTCTGCCGAGAGCCAGGCGCTCACCATAAGCTTCTGGGTACGTGCCCAAGAAGATGCTAATCCCCAATATTACGCATATTCACCACTCTTCACAGCCTATACGCAGAAGCAAAGCCCGAACTCCTGGCCCATGATGGCCTGCCAGTATCGAGGCACCCTGCAAGTCTACTGTAACGGCAGTTGCGACTATACAGACCAGCTGAACGTAGCAGGCACCAATACCATATACAGCAATAGTAAAGACTGGCTTGCCGACAAGAAGTGGCACTACTATACCGCTGTCTTCGAAGGCGAGAATGCCAAGGTATTCTTCGATGGAGCGCTGAAAAATGAGTGGAATGCCAATGTTGACTACCAGGGCAATCCCGTCAGCAACACTCAGAAAGGCCTCTTTGCCGATGGCAAGGAGCTAAAGTACATCTGCCTTGGTGGCAATCAGGCATGGGACTGGAACGATGCAGATGCCCCCTTCGACTTTGCCTGCCTGCGCATCACCAACGTTGCCCTGACGCCTGCTGAGATATGGAGTCAGATGGAAGCCGACTTCGGCGACCACAACTTAGACTATTACCTCACTTCCATCAGTCCCATCAGCAACGTAGCCACCAGCCCTGCTGCCCCACTCTTCAACCTCGCCGGCCAGCGAGTATCCGACAGCTACAAAGGTCTGGTCATTCAGAATCGCCACAAGATGCTAAAGAAATAGGTATGGTCATCGTCAACCTCAATGGTAGAGATTCCCCTATCGACTACAAAGAAAAAGCACTGAGAAATTCAGTGCTTTTTTCTTTTCCTATTCATAGTGTCTTATTCTCACCTCTATGCCGTCACCCTTCAGCTGATCAGGCAGTTTGCTCACGTCCGTCTGTCCGTAGTGATAAGGGAACAACACCTTGGGCTTAACCATCTTTGCTGCCTTCACCAGTTGGTCTGTTGTCATCGTGTATGGCTGGTTGCAAGGCAGAAACGCAATATCGATATCCTTGACAGTCGCCATCTCCGGTATATCCTCCGTGTCGCCAGCCACATAGATTCGCAGACCATCAATGGTCAGGATATAGCCGTTGTCGCGTCCTTTAGGATGAAATTGCGTACGCCCCTCCGAATAATTATAGGCAGGCACCGCCTCCACTTGGATGTCATCGAGCATTATCTGCTCTCCATTGCTCATCGCCTCACCAGCACCATACATCTCTGCACAGCGTTTGTTCATTACCAGTCGTGTCTTGTCGCCAGTCAGCATGTTGATGGCCGCCTTGTCGAAGTGGTCGCCATGCTCGTGAGTCACAAAGAGATAGTCAGCCTTAGGCATCGCAGCATAGTTGATAGTGCGGTTACCCAATTTCGTCACAGGGTCTATCTCAATCTCCTTGCCGTCATATTCTATACGGATGCTGGCATGAACCAGGGCGTGGAACTTCACCGTCTTTCCACTCTTCGTCTTAAAGACGTCCACCTCGTAGCTCTCTGTTGTCACTGGCTTTCCAGCCTCTTTCCATGCCATGATGCCACCCTTCAGGTTCACACACTGGAAGCCCTCAGCAGCCAGCCGCCTTGCAGCATTAGCCGAGCGACGGCCACTACGACAATAGACCGCAATCTTCTTGCTTTTCTCCAATCCCGCCTTAGCCTTCTCCATGAAGTCATCCTGTCCTTGGTCTATCAGGACAGCCCCATCAATGTGCCCCTCAGCATATTCAGCTGCAGAACGCACATCCAACACCGTGACGTTTGGCTCGTTCGTCAGTTTCTCGAACCCAGCCACGTCCACATTCTCAAAATTCTCCTGGCCGCAGGCTGTCAGCCCCAGCATAGCCAGCAAGCAAGTCATCATCTTTTTCATTTGCATTGGTCGTAGTTATTTAATAATTGTTTAATCTTCCTTCTAACATCAGTATAGCGTGTCAGTCTCCTGTCCCTGTGGCATGATTGCAAAAACATCTAACCTTCTAACCCAACCCGTCTCAAACACCCTACACATCGGCACTTGAGGCGGGTTAGATGTTTCCAAACATCTAACCTACATGTACTAAAGATGTATGCCTGTCACTTGTTCCATTATTTACGCCACCCATCTGAACACCTCATTATCTTGAAGGTTGGGGCGTTCAGTAACCTTGCGTACATAATCACCTATCAGATGGCGCCAGTCGTTAGTCTTCATGCTGAAGTAACGCTCCTGGTACTCACGCTGACATTCCAAAACGATGTTCATAATGGTTGTACCCTCATATAGCTCCATCATATTATGTACCAAACGACGTATATCGTCATCAGCCTCAACATCTGATAATATAGAACTCTTGGGAACCATCTGAACTTCCACAGCCTTCTTACCAGTAGTAAAGATCTCTGTTGGCTGCAAGTTCTCGTCATCGTCAGCCCATTTGTTACACTGAGCCATTACCACTTCCAGTGCCTTTTCCTGTCCTTCGGGTGGATACTTATATTTCTTCAACAGTCGCTTCACCAGCACTCTCATCTTTGCTCTCGATGTCTCTTTGCGATTCCAGTCGATAGTGCGATTCTTGCGCAGTTGTTCAGTCAGCTCTTTAGTCAGTGCCACGAATTGCTCGTCAGTATAGGCTTGTCTTACTCCCTCTGGCGATGATAGTGCATCATAAAAGGCTTTCTCTTCTTGCGATAGTCCGAGGTCGTTACCCTCATCTTCTGTCTTTTTGATTTCTGCTGCCATCTTCAGCAGTTCTTCTATCACCTCTTCATTGGTCAGCATACCTTTCAGATAGTTCGACAGGGCCTCGTTCAGCATATCGCTGAATTTCTTACTCTGCACAATATTGGTACGCTCATATTTACGGATACGCTCCTTTAGCAGTCTCTCCAGCAATTGCACAGCCAGGTTCTTCTCCTTCATCTTTCTTAATTCCTCAAGAAAGCCTTTGTCGAAGAGTGAGAACTCCCGTTTGCTGTCAAACAAGTTGATAACGCCAGCACTCTGTATGCTCTGTTCTATCAGGTGGGCTATGCGCTCATTGATGTCCTGTTTGGTGATGGGGCCACCAGTCTGGGTGAATCTCATAATCATTATCCTGACAGCATCCATATATGCCACCTCCTGAATCTCGTGTTGAGTCAATAGCGATTTACACAGCGTCTTAGCATTATGTAGCAACTGGCTTTCTTTCACAAAGTCTTTTTGTCTGTCTGCCTTATCGGGAGCCAACAGATAGTTCACCCCACCCGTTATCAACTTTGAACGTTCCGGGTTACTACCCTCGTACCAGCCTTCGTAATTAAATCCATGCAACAGGTCGCGACATATTTCCAGCTTTTCTTGGAACTTCACCTTTGCCGTCTTGTTGATGTCAGGATCACCAAACTGTTTGCGGTCTCTGTTGGTATAGTCCTGCATAGCCTGTTTCAGGGCTTGTGCTATACCCACATAGTCCACTATCAGTCCACCCTCTTTCTCTGGGAACACACGATTCACACGAGCAATGGCCTGCATCAGATTGTGTCCCTTCATAGGTTTATAGACATACATAGTTGCCAGTGATGGCACATCAAATCCAGTGAGCCACATATCCACCACGATGGCAATCTTCATCGGGCTGTCGTCGTCTTTAAACAGCGCAGCATACTCTTTATTCTTGCCAGCCTGTATCACGTCAGCCCATTCCTCCTTATCTGTATTGGCAGCACTTGCCACCACATGCATCTTCTCCTTCCATTCAGGGCGCAGTTCCAACATCCTGCGATATATCTTCACTGCCGCATCCTTGTTATAGGCCACAATCATAGCCTTTCCTGTCAACTCTTGTTGGCGGTTCTTCTCATAGTGGTCTATGATGTCCCTGCACAAGCTATTGATAGTATCCTGATGACAGAGAATTTCTCTTAATCCGCTATTGTCCTGACGAGCCTTATTAATCTGCTCCTCTGTAGCTCCTTCATCAGCCAGCCTGTCAAACTCTTCATCCAGCTTGCGCAGAGCCTCCTCGTTCAGATTCAGATTAATAACGCGACTCTCGTAATACACAGGTCTTGTAGCACCATCGGCCACCGCCTGAGTCATATCATATACATCGATATAGTCGCCAAACACCTCTTTAGTGTCTCTATCTCGTTCTGAGATCGGTGTA
>Ga0265298_10010629_pt1 | contig 10871 bp, 11 predicted proteins | sample AusTroGonzalo_MG_3_FD_193486 | JGI IMG/M metagenome (GOLD analysis project Ga0265298, IMG submission 193486) | Bovine rumen microbial communities from tropical cattle in Woodstock, Queensland, Australia - Gonzalo_01 | ecosystem: Host-associated > Mammals > Digestive system > Stomach > Rumen ...
GTGCTAAAAGTCGTAAATGGCGCCAATACACATATTGGCGCCATTTTATATATGCAGAGGAGAGAATTCAGATGAGCGTTTCCATTGATATAGATAATGTTGTAAAGAAATACGCAGACGCGACAGTCATTAATGGCTTATCCCTGAAGATCCATCCCAGTGAATTTTTTACGCTGTTAGGCCCATCCGGTTGCGGCAAGACCACACTGCTGCGGATGATCATCGGCTTTAATTCCATCGAAGGCGGCACCATCAAAGTCGATGACAAAGTCATCAACGACATTCCCGTCAACAAGCGTAACATGGGCATGGTGTTCCAGAACTACGCAATCTTTCCCCACATGTCCGTGTTTGACAATGTGGCCTTCGGGTTACGACAACGTCATGTACCCCAGGCGGAAATAGAAAAATCTGTGGCGGAAATCCTGGACGTGGTGAAGATAGGACACCTGAAAGACCGTATGCCCACCCAGCTTTCCGGCGGTCAGCAGCAGCGCGTGGCCCTGGCCAGGGCCATCGTCATCCATCCCCAGGTGCTGCTGATGGACGAACCACTGTCTAATCTGGACGCGAAGCTGCGGGTGGAGATGCGCAACGCCATTAAAAACATCCAACAGCAGGTGGGCATTACTACGGTGTATGTTACCCACGATCAGGAAGAAGCCCTGGCTGTTTCCGACCGGATCGCCGTCATGCATGACGGCGTAATCCAGCAGGTGGGCTCGCCCCAGTATATTTACCAGCGGCCGGCCAACCGTTTCGTGTCGACCTTTATCGGGCTGTCGAACATCCTGAAAGGCACAATCCGCAAAAACGGCGCGGGGTTCATGCTTTCTCTGGGTAAGTATCAGGTGCCCATGCAGACGCTGGATGCCGCCGCTGTGGCGAAATACGGCGGGAGCGGGGACGTACCCGTTACGGTGGCCGTTCGTCCGGAAGAATTCACGGTGCACATGGACGGCGAAGGCCTGGACGCGGTGGTCAACTACAGCGTCTTCCTCGGCATTTCCACCCATTACTTCCTGACCATGGCCGACGGACAGGAAGTCGAAGTGATCACTCCGTCCGATGTGGGCCGCATCATTCCCAATAACACCCCGGTGAAGCTGCGGGTGGAAGCAGACCGCATCAATGTATTTACGGACGACGGGGAGAAATCGCTGATCATCCAGACCGAGGACATCGACAGAAACCGGACTGGTGGTGATGACGCATGAAAAAGCCGAACATCTGGACAGTGTTCACCCTGGTAATCCTGTGTTTTTTCCTGTTGTTTGTAGTTTATCCGCTGTTCCTGATCATGTACCAGAGCGTGGTGGATCCGGAGACTCATGCCCTTACGTTTGATTACTTTACAAAATTTTTCGGCCGCAAGTTCTATTGGAGCACCCTGGTCAACAGCTTCAAAGTCACCATCTGCGCCACGCTGCTGGCCGCCATCATCGGTCTGCCTATGGCCTATGTGCTCCGCAGTTATAAGATTCCTTTCAGCAAATACGTTAACATTTTAATTGTAATTTCCTATTTGTCACCGCCGTTTATCGGCGCCTATGCCTGGATCCAGCTGCTGGGTCGCAACGGATTTATCACCCAACTGATCAACAGCATTTTCGGAGTCAAGTTCGGAGGAATCTACGGCTTTGCCGGCATTGTCCTGGTCTTCTCCCTGCAATCGTTCCCGCTGATTTATATGTATGTATCGGGCGCGCTGAAGAATCTGGACAGTTCCCTGAACGAAGCGGCGGAAAGCCTTGGGTGCAACGCTTTCCAGCGGGTGACCCGGATCATCCTGCCGCTGGTCATGCCGTCCCTGCTGGCGGGCTCGCTGCTGGTCTTCATGCGGGTATTCTCCGATTTCGGTACCCCCATGCTGATCGGCGAAGGCTTCAAGACATTCCCGGTATTGATTTATACCCAGTTCATGGGTGAGGTCAGCACGGATGACCATTTTGCCGCGGCCCTGTGCGTCATCGTCGTGGTAATTACGTTGTTCCTGTTCTTCCTGCAGCGCATGATGGCCAAGCATTATTCCTATGCCATGACGGCCCTGAAACCCATGCAGCCGGTGCAGGCCAAGGGCAGCCAGAAACTGTTTGCTTACCTGTTTGTGTACGGCGTTGCCTTTATCGCCATGCTGCCCCAGCTGACGGTTATCTTTACGTCCTTCCTGGAAACGGTGGGCGGCGCGGTTTACACGGGCAACTTCTCCCTGATGAACTACGAGAACACATTGTTCTCCAAAGACAACATTTCCATTTTCAATACCTATGCCTTCGGATTGTGCGCCATCTGTATCGTGGTGGTGTTGGGCATCCTGATTTCCTACTTGACGGCCCGCAAGCCGTCCCTGTTGACGAACATCCTGGATACGCTGACCATGTTCCCGTACATCATCCCCGGCTCGGTTTTAGGTATCGCGCTGCTGTCGGGCTTTAACTCCGGCATCCTGGTCCTGTCCGGTACAGCCCTGATCATCATCATCTCTCTGACGATCCGGCGCATGCCCTACACGATCCGGTCCAGTACGGCTATTATCTCCCAGATTTCTCCCAGCGTGGAAGAAGCCGCGGTGAGCCTGGGGGCCAGCGAATTCAAATCTTTCCGCAAGGTCATGGTTCCCATGATGCTTCCGGGCGTTCTGGCCGGCGCCATCATGAGCTGGATTACCCTGATCAGCGAACTGAGTTCCAGCATCATCCTGTATACCAGCAGCACCAGCACCCTGACAGTTGCCATTTACGCGGAAGTCATCCGCAGCAACTTCGGCAATGCCGCCGCGTATTCCACGATCCTGACCCTGACCTCCATCGTCTCCCTGCTGGTATTCTTCCGGCTGACCCATAACGAGGACGTGAGTGTGTAAGTGTTTTCACATTTCATTTCACATAAATGTCATGATATAAGCATTTTTAAAATGATATAATAATCATGCTATAATCTGAATTTGCAAATAAGTTAAGGAAATAATGGTAAGACAAAGGAGGATATCTTGACATGGCTAAATATTTAGGCGGTACCGACAGCCAGCAGGAAGAAGTTAAGGCTGAACTGATTACGCCGGGTTTACTGACCAATGATTTCGTGTTAAACGTTTCCACCGGTATTTTTTCCAAAGAAAAAATCGGCATTAAAGACAACATTTCGTTTTATGAAGAAGTGACCCAGGAAAATGAAAAGAAGTTCAGTATTGGCTGGGGTATTGTAGGCCTTGCGATCTTTGGCCCGTTGGGCGCCTTAGCCGGCGCCATCCTGGGCGGGGACAACAAAACGAAACATGTCATTGCCGCGCAATTGGGAAACGGATTACGGTTTGTCGTCCAGCTGGATGAGGATGAGTTTGTGAAATGGGTGAATCTGATGCCCCATAAAGCGGCTCCGTCAGGAGAAGAAGTATAAACGGGTACATTTTTCCCGCTTGTCATTCAAAGGAAATCCTGAGATATTAAGGAAATCCTGAGAGGTTTTTAATGATTTGTTTTAAAAGACTCCGCCGCAGGATGCTGTTGCTGTTTACAGTTCTTTTGGTAACTGCAGTAATGCTTGTCACCGGTTGTGGGGAAGAGGAAAAGTTTAATAAAGAGAAAGCTGAAATTCTGGAAGAACTGAAACAGGTGCAGCTTATCAAAATTCCGGACGGACTGGAAGGCGTTGCGCTGGATGCGGCAATTGACGAAATGGCTCCCAAACATAAGGCGGCATTAGAGCTGGTCGATGCGAAACTGAAAGCTCTGGGCGAGAAATATGAAAAAGCGGATGCAAAATTCAAGGCAGATACGGAAGAAATACGCAAAACGCTGAAGAAAGACCATATCGAATGGCTGAAAGCCGCTGTTGCCCCTAAGATAAAAGGGGATCCTGTCATGGGTGTCGGTATCGGCTGCCGCTGGGCAGAAATTGAAGCGATTTTGGGTGAGCCGATTGAGAAGAAGCAGACTGCCGGCCTGAAGGAGTTTAAGTATTCCGGCTTGGTATTCAATGAAATCAGGGATCATGGGGAAACCTACGGAAAACCGTTGCCACCTTCTTATGGACCCGATGCGTATTATATGACCGGAAACGGATATAAGACGGCAAGCGGTATACAGATTGGCATGACAAAGGCGGAAGTGCTGGAATGCTACAAGGGAAAGCTTTCCATGCTGGACGATCACACCGATCCTCGTTTTATCATCATGCAATACGATCCTACACCGGATCACAAGCATGCCTATAACCAGTTTATGCAGTTAACGGACGGCAAATTGAACAGGCTGATCGTGGCCAAACATTAATCATTGTTTCTGACATTAATAATACCGCAGGTATTCAGGGGTAGTATCTGAATGCTGCGGTATTTTTCTGTTATCCGGAAGGTTGGTTTGGGGTTTAATCGTTATGAGATTTAGATGACGTGCTATCGTGAACTCATTTAATATTATTCTCTAGTAATTCTCTGATAAATACTTCATCGGGTGTAGTATAAACGGTTTTCTGGTTTGTAAAAATCACAAATCCCGGTTTGGCTCCGGAAGGCTTTTTTACAAAGCGCCGGGGTACACAGTCTACAGGAACCAGGCTGCCGCCCCGGGCTTTGCTGAAATATGCGGCCAGCTGCACGGCGGCTTCCAATGCTTCCGGCTCCGGTTCGGTCAGTGTTGTTTTGATTAACACATGGCTGCCGGGGATTTTCTGTACATGGAGCCAAAGGTCGTTGCCTGTTCCGATTTTGAAAGTCACTTCTTCATTCTGGCGATTGTTCTTACCGACGTAGATTTTAGTGGATTCCGAAAAAACAATTTGAACAGGGAAGGATTTACCGGAGGTCTGCATTTTCCGTTTGGGGACGGGCAGGATTCCTGCTTTTTGCAGTTCCTCCTTAATTTCCTCCGTCTCCTGCCTGGTGGTTGCGAAATGCAAGCTTTCTTCCACACTTTCCAGATAGGTGCGCGTGTCCGTTGCTTCTGCTAACTGAATGGCAACTTCTTCCTGTGCCCGTTTCAGCTTGTTGTATTTCTTGTAATATTTCTGCGCGTTTTCTGTGGGTGTCAATACGGGGGATAATGCAACCTGCAGGGGAGTACCTTCATAAATGTTGGTGACAGTGCAGGATTCAGCTCCTTTATGAATCTGATACAACGCAGCCATCAGACTGTCGGCCATGATACGGTATATATCCGCGTCATGGGACTGGGTCAGTTCCTGCTGCAGTACGCCGATTTTTTTATTTATTTTACGTATTTCCGACAATACGGCTTTTTGTATTAATTCCTGTTCAGGGAGTTTTGCCGGCTGCAACAGGGAGGCATAACATATTGCTTCATTAAGGGTGGGGAAAAACTCAGTACGGCAGTCTGCCGGAATATAAGAGACCGGAAAAGGGAAAATGGTCTGGCACTGATTGTTTTTGCCAATGATTGCGGTGAATGTTTGTGCCGCAGTGTTGCCTGTTACAGATTTTTGCAAATCGGCAATCACGGAAGCCAGATGGTTTCTGTCTCTGGGGGTGAGGTAGGTGGCATTTGACGGAATATTTGCCGCTGATAACAGTTGTAAGGCGGAAGCTTTGCCAATACCGGTGGTCGCGTTTACCAGTTGCTTCCATAAAGAACTGGTCACTTCGTCGGGAATGGCGGCAACAATTGCTTCCGGGAAGGCAGTCAAAATGTTCAGGCCGGTCTGTAAAGGTGGCGGATTATAGGTATATCCCGGCTGGATAACGCGGACAGAATTCATAACAGGGCTGACATGTTTAATGCTGTCAACAATGATTCCGTTTTCCGCAAAAATCAGGTTGGCATTTTTACCTGTGAGTTCAATGATAATCTGTTTTGTAATGATCTGACTGTTTTTTCCTAACAGGCTGATTTCCAGTTCAATCACACGGTCCAGCCCGTATTGATGGACTTGGGTAAGTTTGCCTTCTTCCAGATGCTTGCGCAGCAGCATGCAGAAGGCTGGAGGCTCCGGAGGGTTTTCAGGTGTTTTGGCAGAAATGTATATTACAGGAGAACCGCCGTTAATGTCTAGCATAAGATGTATTACGTCATGTTCCCTTTTTAAAGAAAAATATAAAGAATGATTTGAAGGCATGCCGATTTTGGAAATCCGGCTGCCGGTAATTTCCTGCTTCAGGTAAGTTGTCAACGTATATATGGTAATTCCTTCCAAATTCATGGTTTTTCTTCCTTTTTCTTTAATTTATTTCATCGTTTGGTTGCGTTCCCCTTCACAATGGTTTATAATATCGGTACAGTTTCTGTATTTCTTTTCAGTATACCATATTTTATGCAAAATATCTTTTGGAGGAGTCAGTATGAAAAAAGTTTTCTTTACACTTTTGTTTTGCAGTGTGTTGTCCCGGTGTTTTGCGCTGACTTCCATGACCGACGACAATATGATGAAAGCAATCCAATATGGGATTTCCAGCAAACAGGATAAGCATACGCTGTACCAGTTGATAGATCCCTGGCTGATACCGGAGCGGAACTTAAAAAATCCTTACCGGCAAAAAGAAACTATTTTTGTATATACGCCATACCTGCTTGCCGCGATTCACGCCCGGGACAAGGTGGAAGAGTCCCGCGTGCCGGAATTGGCGGATATAAAAAAAGCAATTCAGGAATATGACGGGATTACGCTGATCGGGGCAAGGCTGAATACTCCGGTTGTTTTGCAGGAAGGCGAATATACGGTAAGGCTGGTGCAGGAGAAGACAAATCTGGCTCCTTATGCGTCCAATTATTTGCATCACGAAATGATCAATAAAGTTGATAAGCAGGAAGAGGCCAAAAAATCAAACCAGCCGGACGATGGGAAGCAGCTGACAAGGGATGAAAAGAAAAAAGAAAATACGGCAAAGACAGAAAAGGTTGCTGTGCTTGAAATGCAGTTTTATTTTGACAGTTCCCAATTCAATCCCGCACAGCGGTATACAATCTTCATTTCCGACAAATATTGCGGGGAACGCCGCTTTGATGTAAATCCGGAAACGATCCGGTAAGATAGGGGGCCATTCAATGGTTAAAAGCATGACCGGCTTTGGCCGGGGATGTTATGAAGAAGATAACTTTTCCGTTACAATCGAAATAAAGTCCGTCAATCACCGGTATAACGAAACGGCCATCCGGTTGCCTCATTTCCTGAACCCGCTGGAAGACATGATCCGTAAAACGATCCTGACTTCCGTATCCAGAGGCCGGATTGATGTTTTTGTAACAGCCAGATACACGGATCAGGGAGCGGTGAATGTTACCGTGGATAAGGCGCTGGCAGCGGCATACCATACCGCGCTGCAGGAGGTAGGCCAGGCAATCGGCATCTTGTCGCCTTCCATCAGCGAACAGGCAGAAATATTATATCTGGCCCGGTGTCCGGAAGTGATTACAGCGAAAGAAGGGCTGTTTGACTGCGAAGCGTACTGGCCGAAGATTAAACAGGCTGTGGATCAGGCAGTAGAAGCGCTGGTAGCCATGCGGGAAGCAGAAGGCAAAAACATTGCGGCAGATTTCTATAAACGGCTGGACATTATTGAAAACAATGTGCTGGAAATCGAAAAACGTTCTCCGCAGGTTGTGGCGGAATATCAGGCCAAATTGAATGAACGGCTGGATGCGTTGCTGGCTGACAAAAAAATTACCGCAGATCCGGACCGAGTATTGCAGGAGGTTGCCATTTTTGCGGACCGGGTAGCCATTACAGAGGAAATTGTCCGGCTGAAGAGCCACATCCGGCAGTTCCGTACCATTTTGGAAGCGCAGCAGCCGGTGGGACGCAAACTGGATTTCCTGGTGCAGGAATTTAACAGAGAAGCCAATACCATTGCATCTAAAGCCAATGATTTTGAACTGGCAAAAATCGTGGTGGATGTAAAAGCTGAAATTGAAAAGATCAGGGAACAGGTCCAGAATATTGAATGATAAGGAACGGGAAACATTTTTATGAGCATCAAGATGATTAATATCGGCTTTGGCAATATCGTTTCTGCCAATCGCATCATTGCGGTTATCAGTCCGGAATCGGCGCCGGTAAAACGGATTATTTCCGAGGCGAGGGACAAAGGGCTGCTGATTGATGCAACATATGGAAGAAAGACACGCGCTGTTATCATTACTGACAGCAGCCATGTGATTTTATCTGCCATACAGCCGGAAACTGTAGCAAATCGTTTTAACCCTGAAACGGAGGAAATGGAGCCATAATGAAAAAGACGACGTTAAATAAACCGCAGGGGTTGTTGTTGGTCGTATCCGGACCCAGCGGCGCCGGAAAAGGGACCATCTGCAGCCTGTTGCGCAAGGAACTTCCGGAACTGTCGTACTCGGTTTCCGTAACTACGAGAGCCCCCAGGGAAGGGGAAGTTGACGGCAGGGATTATTTTTTCAAGACGGTCGCCCAGGTCAAGGACATGATTTTCCGCGGCGAACTGCTGGAGTATGCGCAGGTTTACGGGAATTATTACGGTACGCCGAAGCCATATGTAATGAATTTATTGAATGAAGGCAAGGATGTTTTGCTGGAAATTGATATCCAGGGAGCGCTGCAGATAAAAAAAGTATTCCCCGATGGCGTCTTTGTTTTTGTAATACCGCCTTCTTTGGAAGAACTGCGGGCCCGTATCTATAAACGGGGTACGGATGCGGAAGAAGTAATAGAAAAACGCCTGAAAGCGGCGACCAGTGAGTTGAGTTATGCTGGCGAATATGATTATATTATTGTCAATGACATAGCGGAAAAAGCAATGCAGCGGGTATTGACATTATTGGAAGCGGAGCGGTACCGCGCAGGCCGGACCTATTTTCTGGTTGACAAGATGTTGCAGCAGAATGCAGAAAAGTAATTATAAAAGAATAATTTAGGTTTAGGAGGTAATAAAACATGAGCATGGTAAATCCTTCCATTGATAAACTGGCGGAAATGGTTGACAGCAAGTATACGTTAGCCATTTTAGCAGCCAAACGGGCCCGTGAGCTGACCAAGCCGGGACAGGTCCTCGCAGGGAAAGAAGTCAGCATTGCGCTGAAAGAAGTAGGCGAAAAAAAGATTACTTACACCCGTAAAAAATAATCTGGAGAAATGATTATGCTTAAAGGGAAAAAGATTGTACTGGGAGTAACCGGCGGCATCGCCATCTTTAAAGCAGTCGACCTTGTCAGTAAACTGCGTAAACAGGGCGTGGAGGTCCGTGTTGTCATGACTGAGAATGCGGCCAAATTTATCTCTCCGCTGCTGTTTGCGGAAATCAGCGGGCATAAGTGCGCTGTTTCCATGTGGGATGGCAGGGATGAATTCAATGTGGAACATATCGCGCTGGCAAACTGGGGGGATCTGTTGCTGGTTGCTCCGGCTACAGCGAATATCCTGGCCAAAATGGCCTGCGGTCTGGCAGACGATTTGTTAAGTACCGTATTACTCGCGGCGCCCTGTCCGAAGATCGTATGTCCGGCCATGAATACAGGGATGTATGAAAACGCGGCTACACAGGAAAACCTGAAAACACTGGCCAACCGGGGTATTACTGTAATGGAGCCTGCCAGCGGCGAATTGGCCTGCGGTACGTCCGGTGCGGGACGCCTGCCGGAAGTCCCTGAGATTATTGCGTATCTGGAATATTTTTTGGCGCAGCGGGAAGGTGACATGCGAGGCCTGAAGGTTATGGTCACTGCGGCTGGTACCCGTGAGCCGATTGATCCGGTACGTTTTGTGGGCAACCGGAGCAGCGGGAAGATGGGATACTCCATAGCCAGACAGGCTTTGCTGCGGGGCGCAGATGTGACGCTGATTACAGGGCCTTCTGCGTTGACGCCGCCGCCTTATGCAAAGGTGATTCGCGTAGAGACTACGAAACAGATGCTGGATGCCTGTCTTTCTGTTTATCCGGATACGGATATCGTGATCAAGGCTGCCGCGGTTGCTGATTTCAAACCCCGTTCCGTGGCAGACCAGAAGATTAAAAAGATACATCCCGAAGACGGCATGACCATTGTTATGGACCAAAATCCGGACATACTGAAGACTTTGGGGGGCATGAAGAAAAAACAGTTCCTGGTGGGCTTTGCGGCGGAGACCCAGAACCTTTTGGAAAACGCGGCCAATAAGGTAAAAAAGAAAAATCTGGACATGATCGTTGCCAATGATGTTTCTCTGAAAGGCGCCGGCTTCAATACGGATACAAACATTGTTAAGTTCCTGTATCCGGACGGGAAGGTGGAAGCGCTGGAAATCCTTTCCAAGGATGAAGTGGCTTCCATCCTGTTGGACCGCGTTATGGAGAAGCGGCAAAAGTGATGCTGTGAAATTACTGTGAAACAGTTGCATTGCCGGTATTTTTTGTTATAATATTTACGATAATTAAATAAAGCTCATCACGAGCGGTGGAGGGAACTGGCCCAGTGAAGCCGCAGCAACCATTGCAATTACAGGATTGTCAAACGGTGCTAAGTCCTTACGAGAAATCGCAAGATGAGATCATAACATAATTTTAGATGCTCTCACGTGTGCGAGGGCATCTTTTTTTGAAGAAAGGAGCAAAAACATGCGCAAATTATTTACATCTGAATCAGTTACAGAAGGTCATCCGGATAAGATTGCCGATCAGATTTCTGACGCTATACTGGATGCGATTCTGGAGAAAGACCCGCAAGGTCGTGTCGCCTGTGAAACGGTTGTGGCTACAGGACAGATCCATATTGTGGGCGAGATTTCCACTACATGCTTTGTCGATATTCCGAAGATTGCGCGGGATACGGTGCTGGGAATCGGCTATGACAGGGCGAAATACGGCTTTGACGGTTCAACCTGCGGTGTGCTGATTTCTATTGACGAACAGTCCAGTGATATTGCCATGGGTGTAGACAAAGCGTTGGAAGCTAAAGAAGGTTCTGCAGCGGAAGACG
>Ga0265298_10010630_pt1 | contig 10871 bp, 7 predicted proteins | sample AusTroGonzalo_MG_3_FD_193486 | JGI IMG/M metagenome (GOLD analysis project Ga0265298, IMG submission 193486) | Bovine rumen microbial communities from tropical cattle in Woodstock, Queensland, Australia - Gonzalo_01 | ecosystem: Host-associated > Mammals > Digestive system > Stomach > Rumen ...
CGGCGAATCCCGCCGCGGCTCGGCGTGTTCTTCAAGTAGGGAGACGGCGGTGAACAAGTTTTCGATCACATGCCTCGCCGCGGCGGGATTCGCCGTGTGCGCGACCGCCGCTTGCGCGGCGGCGCCAGTGCCGCCGAACTGGGAGCCGATAATCACGCGGCCTGGCGCGCTTGCGAAGGGGAGCGGGCACGTTCAGGGGTTTTGCGTCACGTCCAACGCGATATACGCCACGCTCCACGACGGAATCTACAAGTTTGACTGGTATGGGCGGCTACTCATGCATGTCGCAGCCGAGAAGCACACGGGCGATATATGCTTCTGGAGCGGCAGACTCTACACTGCGGTCTGCATCCCGGTCCGCGACATCCCGGAACGCGGCCGCATAGATGTCTGGGACGAGAATCTCAAACGCATCGATTCGACCAGGTTCCAACGTTCCGCCGACGGCATAGCGTGCCTTGACGGCGTTCTCTATGTTGGGCTCGGACCGGTCGCTGATCCGCAAAAGCCGTATCGCGGCAACTGGTTCGGCAAATTCGATGCGCAAACACTGAAGCCCCTCTGCGAACCGTTCGTCGTGGACCACGGATACGACGTTTGCGCCGGGGTGCAGAACATCGCCACTGACGGCGAGAGGCTGTACGTGAACTTCTACACGCCGGAGGAGGACTACCCGTGTTTCTTCGTCTTCGACAGGGACTTCAATGTTCTCGGGGCGCACGTCTTCGGTTGGCGGCACGGGCTTGACGTCGTTGGCGGCGCGGAGCCGGGTGCGATGCGGTTTATCTACGGGCTCACGCTGAACTGCTGGTCGAAGGCGGCGAAGCAACACGTTGATCCGGCGCTGTCGCAGAATCTCTTCCGCTACGCAGAGTTGAAGGACGGTGCCATAGCCGACATCACGCGCTACATCAAGTTTGAGAAGGAGAAGCGTCGCTAGCCGCTGACTTGCGGAAATCGCGCATCGAGCAGCCGAAACGTCGCTTGAAGAGATATTTCAGGTGATTGGGGTTCTCGTAGCCGCAGTCGCCAGCGATGATGTCGATCTTCTCGCGCGTCTGCACGAGCCGACGCTTCACCTCGTCCAGCCGCCGCTCGGTGATCGTCTGCAGGATCGTGCGGCCCTGCAGTTCCTTGAACCTGAGGTCGGCAAGCCTGCGCGAGCAGTTGAGGTGTCTGACGACATCCTTTACGCCGATTCCCTCCAGCGCATGTCGCTCGATGTACGCTATCGCGCGCTGGACGAGGCGGCCGGCGTATGACGCGCCGAGAGTCGATTCGCGGCGTACGAAGGATCGGATGCCAATCGTGCGCACGCGTTTGTCGGGCTTGATTTTTCCGTTGGACATCATCACGTCCAGAAGTTCCGCCGCTAGATTTCCCTCCTTTATGAAGTCAGGCTGTATGCTCGATATTCTGGGCTCGGAGTTTTCGCACAGTATCGGGTCGTTGTTGACGCCGATGATGCCGGCTTCTTCCGGCACGGCGATTCCTGCGTTGCGGCACGTATCCACGATCTCGAACGCGATGTCGTCGCAGGCTGCGAGTATTCCGCACGGTTTGGGCAGGCTTTTCAACCATTTGGACATTGTCGCCGCGTCGGCGACCTTGTCCTTGAAGTGCGTGAGGTCGAACATCCTGACCAAGTGGCCTTCGGCGTCGAGCGCGTCGCGGAAAGCCTTGCCGCGCTCGCAGCTCCAGTCGTACTCCGTATGGAATCCGACGTACGCGTAGCATTTGTATATGCCCTGTTTCAGGAGAGTGTGCGCGGCTTCGCGGCCGACCGCCGCATGGTCGCTCTTCACGAATGCGATGTTTGCTGTGCGCTTTTCGATGCCGCCACCGGTTATGTTTGTGACTACGGTCGGGACGTCAGACTCCGTCAGGACCGAAAGGGCCTCGTCCGTTCCCGGAATGCCTACAATGAATCCGTCCGCGCCGCGCTCAAGTTCGCGACGGACGGCGGAGGCCGTGAATTCCTGCGCCGTCCTATAGATGGACAGCAGCCAGCGGCGTCTGGAGCTGCGCAACCGCTCGAAGACACCCTGGAGCTTGTCCTGGCCGGCGATTCCCGCCATCCTCAATGCGACGACGACGCGCCTAGCGCCGCAGCCGCGCCTTTTGCTTGTTGCTTTTTTAACCATGTCTTTCCCTCATGCGCGTATTATACTGAAAATACGCACTGTCTACAAGTGCATTTGCCTGAAGTGTTTGATTGTTGCCTGATTTGCGACAAAAATTTGCGGAAAAACGTATTTCGCGACGGTGGCATGTTATGGTAAAATACAAGCATCCGTAAACCGTCGCCGATGCCGGACGCGCTCCGTCCGGCGCGGATGGCCGAGACAAGGAGAACCGTAGAATGAAGAAGGCGAATCTGATATGCGCAGTTGCGGCGGCGCTGGCGGCCGCGTGTGCGCACGCCGGCGGAAGAACTGCGCCGGAAAACCACGTAGACAGTGTCGTGTCCGCCGTCCTCGAACGCGTTGAGGCTGTTAAGGCCGCCAACCCGGACGCCGTGCCGATGGCGATATGGGATTTCGACGGCACGATCATATGGGGCGACATGACGCTCGGATCCAACAGGCGCGAACCGTGCTACGAGGGCATGATGGAAGCCGCGATAAAGGCGGGACTGTCGTCCGTCTACTCCGGCGAGGCGGGATGGCGGAAATACTTTGATGATGACCGAAAGAGATTCCGCGACATTGCACAGTGGCTGGCTGTTCCGTACAGGACCCAGATATACGCCGGGAGCGCAATCGGAGAACTGGAATGCTTCGCGAAGCGCAGAATTGATTCGGTGTACTCGCGCTACTATTTCGACTCGTCTCTCCGCATTCTCAGTGCGCTCGAGGCGGCAGGCGTAGAGAGCCATGTGCTTTCCGGCAGCCCCGACTTTTTCGTCCGCCAGGCTGCGGAATCGCTGGGATTGCCTAAAGACCGCTTTCACGGAGTGCGGGTCGCAGAGAGGGGCGGCAAGGCCACGGCGGAGTTGATATATCCTGAGCCGGTCGGACCCGGGAAGATCGAGTATATGAATCTGATCGAGAAATCGCGCCCGGGAGGAATCGTCGTCGCCGGGTTCGGCAACGACTACATTCAGGACGGTCCGTTTCTCAAGGCGGTCGCGACCCGCGTTCTCCCGGGCGGGGCAAAGGGATTTTCGATGATGATCAACGGCGTTCATTCCGATCCTGAGTACGACGGCCTTTTCAATTGCGTGGAGCAGAAGAGGCTTGTCTACGGTCAGAAGAAAATCGCGGCGGACGTACTCGACGATCTGATGCCAGTTCCGGCGAAAGTGGAGCGGCTTGGCGGCGTTGCATCCCCGTCTGCTCTCGAGAACGTCTCGTACGGTAAGGGCCCCGTCCCCGGAGCCCCCGCAGCGACGGCGGACGAGGCGTACGTCCTTGAAATAACCGCCGCTGGCGTGAGGATAGCGGCGCAAGGCGGACGCGGCGAACTGTGGGCGCGTGTCACGCTCGGACAAATCGCGAAACTTGTCGGCGGCGGTGCCGTGCCGTGCTGCCGCATAACAGACTGGCCGCGGCTGAAATGGCGTGGGTTCATGCTGGATTCAGTGCGCAACTATCTGCCGGTGAAGAACATAAAGGACGTAATCGACGTCATGTCGCAGTACAAGCTGAATCTCTTCCACTGGCATCTTACAGAGAACTACGCATGGCGTCTCGAATCGAAGAAGTTCCCCGAGCTCCAGTCCGAAAGGGCGTTTCTGCACCGGCACATGGGCAAGTTCTACACGCAGGAGGAATTCAAGGATGTTGTAGACTATGCACACGCGCGTGGAATATGTACGATGCCAGAATTCGACTTCCCTGGACATTCGCTGGCGTTCCGGCGCGCTTTCGGTCTGGAGACGATGTCCGACCCTCGCGTCGGCCAAATCGCGGCGGATCTTTTTACGGAACTTTGCGGCCTCGCGTCGGCGGAGAAGATGCCGTTCGTCCACATGGGCACGGACGAGGTGTTCAAGCGCGATGTTGAGGGCGCGGCGAAAAAGTCGCTCGAAGCGATGTCCGCCGCGATAGCCGCCTGCGGGCGCACGGTCGTGAGCTGGGTGCCCGGCGAGGAATACGAGTGCAAAGGTCCGCATGTGAACATGCTCTGGACAGACAAGGTGTCACCCGATACCCGTCCCGGTCCGTACTTCGACGCGGACGGAATGTACATAGAGGATTTCGATCCCTTTGAGCTTCTTTCAGTAGCCGCGTACCGCAAGCCTGCAAGGTGGCACGATGCCGGTTACAGGAACTTCGGGGCGGTCTTCTGCGCATGGCACGATGGCTTCGTCGGGGAGACGTATGAGAACCTTCTCAGAAACCAGACGGTGTTCCCGTCATGCGTCCTCTTCGGCAACAGTTTCTGGCGCGGCAGGGATTTCCACGCCTGGATGTACAGGAAGCGCCTGCCGTTTGCGGACGACCCGCTGCTTGACGAGGCCGAGGACATCGAGCGCCGCACGGTCGCACAGCGCGACAAGGTGTTGCGCGGGCTGGGGCACCCTTTCCACTTTCTGAAGCAGACCGGCATGCGCTGGCGCATGAGCGGAGAGGACGGCGGGATGATAGCGGACGGTATAGCGCAGGCGACTGTGAGCCCGGGACGCTTCCGCGACGGTGCCGGAACGTCCATCGCCGCGTCGAACCGCATTGTGCGTCTTGAAACTTGGATCAGGTCGCCGAAAGCACAAAACGTTGGCGCGTGGATAGGATTCACAAACATCACGCGCGACCACGGGCTTGTATATTCCGCGCCGCTGCCGGATGTCGGCGAATGGAACCGTTTCGGGGCCTCCGTCGAGGTGAACGGGGAGAAGATCGCACCTCCGGCGTGGAAACGTCCGGGCCTTAAGCGCGGCGAGGCGATAGCGGACTGGACACCTGCCTGGACGCTGTATGAAGCGGACGAGGAGCCGTTCACTGATCAGGAGTATTTCATGCGGGAGCCGACGAAGGTGTCGCTCCGCGAAGGGTGGAATCACGTGAGGCTGACGGTTCCGAATCCGGCTTTCGCGGACGGCGGCAGGCACAGATGGTCCGCGACGTTCGCGCTGCTAGAGGGCACGACCGACCATCCGCGCGAGGTCGAAGGACTGGAATACGCCTCCTCGCCGCCGGAGGAATAGTCGTATGAGTGCATTTGCGAATGCTTGAAATGATGCAATATATTGCCGGAAATAGGATTCAAGAAAGTGGCGTGATATGGTAGAATACCGCGACATGGAAAGGAGAAACAGTGCAAGCGTCGCGTTCCTGCTCGCGGTGGCGGGCCTTGGGGGGCTGCTGTACGGCGTCGACTTCGGCGTCATAGCGGCCGCATCGCCGTACATAAGGGCGCTACGCCTTTTCACCGACGCACAGCTCAGCTGGATTGTCGGCGCAGTTCTCTTCGGCGGAATAGTCTCGTCGCTGACCGCAGGGGTGCTCGCGGAACGTTTCGGCCGCAAAAGGGTTATTGTCGCCTCCGCCGCGCTCTTTCTCGTCGCGATTCCCGTCGTGTGTCTCTCGGAGAAGTCTCTCGCGGCTATGCTAACGGGCCGTGTTCTGCAAGGCATGAGCGCCGGATACATGAGCGTCGTCATGCCGATGTACCTAACCGAGACGCTCCCTCCGGAGATTCGGGGTCGCGGCACGGGCGTGTTCCAGTTCTGCCTCGGTCTCGGGCTTGTCGCCGCAGCCGCCGCTGGTTTGATAGTCGCGAGAATATACGGCGCGGCGGACGCGCCGGCGGACATCGTTGCGGACGCAGCGAAGTCCGTTGCCTGGAAAGTGAATTTCTGGTGGACGATGGTTCCTGTCGCCGTGCTGTTCTTGGGCAGCCTCAGGCTGCCGGAAAGCCCGGCCTGGAAGAAGAACAGAAATGTTGCCGATATTGCCAATGCTGATGACAGATTGGCAACCAGCGACATCGGAATTGTCAACAATTCCTCGTTGGCGACTTCTGATAATCTTCTCTCCCGCCGTTATGTCGTGCCGTTTCTTCTTGCGGTGGCAGTTTTGACGCTCAACAAGACGACGGGCATGAGTTCTATCACTAGTTACTCTGTGATGATCTTCCAGAAGGCTGGTTTCGGCGGCGCGCTCGGCAACGTAGGCGACTTCGCGGTCAAGGTGACGAACCTTGTGACGACGGTGGTCGCGGCGACGCTTGTAGACCGCAAGGGCCGCACTTGGCTCTTGAAGACTGGAACGGCGGGGATGACAATCGGCCTTGCGGCGATAGGGGGCGTCCTGCTAGCGATAGAGCGCCTCGGGTTGAAACCTTCTACGACAACGGGCGCCTTGTGCCTCGCGGCGTTCTTCGTGATGCAGGTGTTCTACGCGCTTGGGCCGGGAATCTGCGTGTGGCTCGTCCTTTCGGAACTGATGCCGCAGCGCATTCGCGCCAACGGAATGTCCATTGCGCTGTTCATGAACCAGCTCGTCGCGTGGGGCCTCGCCTCTTCGTTCCTGCCGTGGGTGAACGCCTGGGGGTGGAGCTCCATGTTCTTCTTCTTTGCCGCGAACGGCGTCGTCTACTTCATCGTCTCGATCCTCATTCCCGAGACGAAAGGCAAATCGCTTGAGGAATTAGAAAAATTGTTCGCCCCAAAGTCCACCAACCGCTAACCACTAACTACTAACAACTAACAACTAACAACCATGATAACACAGACATCGATAAGCTACTACGGACTCGGATACGTCGAACACGCCGAGGCCGACTTCAAGGAAATGCAGGCGCACGGCGTTACTCAGGTCATCCTCGCGGTGACGGAGTTCGACTTCGATTTCTGGCGGCCCAATCTGCCGGCGATCGTCGCCAAGGCGCGCGAGATGGGCCTTAGGGTTCTCATCGATCCGTGGGGTAGCGGAAAGTACTTCGGCGGCGAGCAGGTCTCGAAGTTCCTTCAGGACAATGTCGAGAACCGTCAGGTGAGCGCACTAACTGGCGAGAAGCTCCCCTACGCTTGCTTCAACACGAACTCGTACCGCGACTACTTCAGGAACTTCTGCACGACGCTCGCCCGCGAGTGCAAGCCGGACGGATTCTTCTGGGACGAGCCGCACTACGCGTTCCCGAAGGGCATCGCTTCGATAACAGGCGGCGTCGCGGACGACTGGACATGCTACTGCCCTGTCTGCCGCAAGCGCTTCGAGGACTACTACGGATATCCTATGCCGCGCTATATGACGAACGACGTCAAGCAGTTTCGCTGGCGCGAAGCGCTGGTCGTGCTGAGCGACACGTCGAAGGCGCTGAAGGAAATCGATCCGAACCTTGAAATCACGTGCTGCGTGCATGCGACGCAGAACGGATACTACGTGAGCGAATACAGGGGATACGACAACTGGGACATGGTAGGCGCCTGTCCGTACTTCGATGTGTTCTCTACGACGATAATCAACTGGGCACTGCCCGAGGACTTCTACATCGACATCACCCGCCGTACCGTCGCCATCGCGAAAAAGTATGGCAAGACGTCCGAGCGCTGGCTTATGGGCTACTACAAGCAGCCTAAGGATTTCGCGCAGGTCGAGAAATGGGTGGACATCGCGGCGGCAGAGGGCGTAGACCGCCTCGCGGCGTGGACGTACCGCGGCGGCTACGGGACGGTCGTCGGCGCGCCAGACGCGCTCAGGCTCTGGGACGCAATCGGCGACAGCTACAGGAGAGTCTTGAACAAATGACGTTTTTAACGTCAATCGACAACCTTAGACCAAAAAACAAGGAGAATCCAACAATGATAAACGACTACGGGTACATCGAAAAGGCGATCGCCAACATCAAGGAGGTCGCTGAGAAGCAAGAGGCGAACATCAAGGCCGGTGCAAAGCTGATGGCGGACGCTATCGCGGCCGATAGACTCATCAACGTCTACGCGGGCGGCGGGCACACGACGCTTGCGATGGGCGAGATGTTCTTCAGGGCGGGCGGACTGGCCAACATCAATCCGCTAATGGAGACGGCACTGTCGGTCTTCAACCAGGCGCTCAAGTATCTCGAACTGGAGCGTACCGTGAACTTCGGCGCGTCCATCGTGAAGTACTACGACGTGCAGAAGGACGATGTCGTGTTGTTCTTCCACAACATCGGCATCAATCCGGCCACGATCGACGCGGCGGAGGAGTGCAAGAAACGCGGAGCGAAGATAATCGCGGTCGCCTCCTCGTACTGGCAGAAGGAGATGCCGCCGGACCACTTCATCCGCCACCCGAACGGAAAGAACCTCTTCGACTACGCGGACGTGTGCATCGACGACTACAACCCGGTCGGGGATGCCGTCGTCACGGTGCCGGGGATGACCACACCGATCGGACCAGTGTCGAACGTCGTCGACTTCACGATAGCGCACCTTCTTGAGATCGAGACGTGCCGCCAGTGCGTAGAGCGCGGAGTCGTTCCGCCGGTTTGGAATTCCGCGAACGCTCCGGGCGGCGACGAGAAGAACGCCGCGTACCTCGCGAAGTACCGTCCGAGAGTGAAGTGCCTGTAGGCCAGCATCGATGATTCCGCAGCCGCTTGCCGTCAATCGCACAGATTGCGACCGGCTGCGGAACGATTCAACCGGAAAGACCAACATGAACCTCAAAAAGATGAACAAGGGCCTCGACTTTCTGCGCGAAAAGTACGGGGCGAAGAACGGCGAGATAGTCCTTAAAGACGGACACTGCTTCGTCGGCGCCGTTCCGCTTCTGCCGGGACGCATGGAGCGCAAGATTGTCGAACTGAAGAAGATGACCGAGAACGGTACTCTCGAAGGCGTCTCGACATTGCGTTTCGCGGCGTTCGCTCCGAAGGGGACGGATGTCGAGGCGATGCTAGCCAAAGAACTGGATCTTGCGGCGTACTTGGGCGCGTCCGACATCGTGCGCGTCATGGCCGTCGCCGGCGGCGCGGCAATCAACGTGCTCGCCAAGCTCGCAAACGATGTTAACGTGTCCGTCGAAATCGGCGCGGGGCTCCCGAAAGGCGAGACTGGCTACGATCGCCACGAGATCATCGCTAAGCGCGGCGTCGCGTGCGACCAGACCGTGGACACGCATACGAAGCACGAATCGATCCGCTGCTGGGGTGAGAAGGGTGTGGCGGAGTACACGGATGTGGACACGGAGCTTTTCGGGCTGACCTACGACGAGATCTGGAACGTCCGCGCAGCGTTCGCGCTGCTGCAGGGCAGAGCCGACGCGAAAATATGGAAGGCCGCGTGGGACAAGGCGACGAAGGTCGCCGCACTCGCGCTTGCCGCCAACAGAGACAGGGCAGCCAAAACCATTGCCCTGAAGAAAGGCCCGGACACCAACCAGGCCATCAAGGTAGCCGAGGTGAGGTAAAAGGAGATTTTATGAAACCCGTGAAAATCGCGATGATGGGCATGACCCACGGCCATACCCGCAAGTACTATCAGACGCTCATCGACAACAAGAAACTCGACTGGGTGGCGTCCTGCGCGCAGGACGAGGATGCGAAGAAGGTCTACGAACTGTACGATACGGGCGTGCCGTGCTATCTCGACCCTGATGAGATGTACAGAAAGCATCCAGACATTGAGGCCGTTGTCGTAGCATCCGACAACGCATCCCATTTCGGGCAGATGAAGTGGTGCGCCGAGAAGGGCATAAACATACTCTCGATGAAGATTCCGACGTTCGATATGGAGGAGTACAACGAGATGATCGCCATGTGCGACAAGGCGGGAATCGTTTGCCAGATTGAACTCGAGATGCACTACAATTCGGTTGTTCGTAGGCTGAAGAAGCTGATTGCCGACGGCGCGATCGGCAAGATCAAGGCGGTGCAGGCAACGAACATCACGCTATCGCCCGTCTGGGCGTTTCCATGGCAGGGCGATCCCAAGGCGAGCTTCGGCAGTGTCGAGCGGCTCAAGAAGGGCGATCCGCGCTTTCGCGGCGGCGCCTTGTGCGACCACCCGCACGTGTTCGATCTCATCCGCCACCTGACGGGATCGGACTTCGACTACATCTACGCCGAAGTCGCGCCCAACCTTCGCGACGGATTGGAAGTAGAGGATATGCTGATGGCAGTCGGCAAGATGAAAGACGGCACGGCGTTTCTGTTCGATCCGTCCTGGAGCCGCTTGGAGGAGAAGATCAAGGTCCCGGGTCCGGGTTGGGAACGCTTCCCGAAGCGCATGGAAGTGAATCTTACCATTACCGGCGACAAGGGCATGCTCTCATGCGACTGCTTCGGGCCGAACGTGTACCACAACGGCGCACCTAACGATCGCTACACCGTGCAATACACGTATTTCGACGAGTGGGTAGGCCTCATCGACGAATTCGTCGACTGCATCCGAAACCGCAGGACTCCGCTAATCAATCTGAAGTGGCACAAAGAGACGATTCAGGCCATGCTCGGTTGCTATGAGTCGATTGCGACCGGAAAAATCGCAAAGATCGGCTGATCTGAAAAAAGCCGATGGTGAGAGCAATCCCGGTTCGTCAAGTAGGATGTGCACCCGATAGCAGACGGCTGATTTTTTGGTTCGTCAAATACTGGACACTCTGGAGTTTGCGCTTACGGGTGCTGAGGTGGTTTGGACGGATATCGATGGCTCCGTCCTGGATGCCCGGTGAGGCGGACGTCCCCGAAGGGGCGGCGCGAAGCGCCGAGTCCGCGAACCGGGCATCCAGGAACCATTTTTATGGGGACACTCCCTACAGAAATGGTTTGTGAGGCGGCCATTTTTATGGGGACACTCCCTACAGAAATGGTTTGTGAGGCGACTGTAAATGAATGTTTATGGCGATATGTCCGCAATTATTGTTCATTTTCCTTAAAATGAGATTGCGACCGCGCCGACGCGGACGAAGCGGCACTTGACGCCACGGCAGAGGAAGGTCGAG
>Ga0265298_10010631_pt1 | contig 10869 bp, 6 predicted proteins | sample AusTroGonzalo_MG_3_FD_193486 | JGI IMG/M metagenome (GOLD analysis project Ga0265298, IMG submission 193486) | Bovine rumen microbial communities from tropical cattle in Woodstock, Queensland, Australia - Gonzalo_01 | ecosystem: Host-associated > Mammals > Digestive system > Stomach > Rumen ...
AAAGGAGATAAAAATGTTTTACGTCTTGTCAGAACTATGAACCAAAGGCAGGCATTCCTTGGACTTTGGAGGACAACCGAGAACTTTGATATTACACAAACAAACTGGCCCTAATGACCGATTTGGGATAAATCTTCGTGTCTACATACGCGCGTACGCGCAGGAATGATTTTGCTGATAAGGAATACGATGTCAGAGATGTCCACCTTCTCGTCGCCATTGGCATCGGCATTTGCCGGCAGTTCCGACAGATTACCCGTCAGGTAGTTCACCAATATGTTCACGTCTTCTACGTTCAACTCGCCGTCGCCGCTGGTGTCACCGGGTTCCACTACGACGGCTGGGGCATTATAGGTGAACGTATTATCCCACAGACTGCTCAATTCTGTCCATTGGGATGCACTATAAGTCGTAGCATACAACGGTTTGACGCCATACTCATTTTTTTCCGTCAACCCATCGTATGTCAACGTGACGTTTACCTCTTTACCAGGTTCAATAATGATGTCTGGTTCACTTTGGAGTTGAATACCTGACCAATAACCAGTTCCGTCATTATTTGGGGTATATAGCCAACCCCTTATTCCTCTATAATTAGTAACATTACCCGTGTTTTTTATCGACATCTTGAAATCGACCTTACCGCCCGGCTTGCAAATGATTTCCTTTCCGGTCAATTCCAGCGTCACTGTCCCTGAGGGGGCTGACTCAATGACGACTGAGCCTTCCCCAATGATATTATTGCCATTTGCGTCTGTGCCAACACGGAGATACCACGTTCCGGAAGAATTTGGGGTGAAGTAGAAGCGCACGTCTTCACTGCCACCAGCAGGTATGCCCGTACCAGCTGCATAGACACGACTGCCAATACTACTGGTCTTGCTGGCAAAGAGGTAGAGCGGCATGGTGTTGTCACCTGCATGGTTTTCGACGGTAACATCTACGGGCAGCGTCGTACCAACAAACTTCAGTTCACCACCGACGTTGAAAGCCGTAGCCACTAACTCCTGCTTGATGTCCACCTCCTGTGTTGCCACAATCGGCCCATTATAGCCATCGCGTAAGGTCAGTGTGTAGTGACCTTTTGCTAACTCGCCCGTTTCAAGAAAGAATTCCTTGGTGTTACCGGATGCAATCTTCAACTCTTTTACAGAACTTGTCCATGCTGGCCATTTCCCATTAACATAGATATAATAATTCTTTTCAATGTTATCGCCATTGTTGGTTATATTGACAAGCATTTTCTGCCAATTGCCGGGTATACCAGGCGAAACCATCTCGAACTTGTTGATCTGAACGTCGAAGAAGGGATGCTTGATGATAGTCGTCACATTGCGGTCTTCGACGTTCACTTCAAACCAAAGATCGGCAGGACGACAGCGCTTCCACTCTGTCTCGCCATTAAGCCGACTAATAGGTATGAGCTTGTGAGTACCGTTCGTCAGTTTTTCAGCGTAAGTGGAAAAATCGAACGGGAGATTTCCCCAGCCATAGTTCTTTTGAAGTTGGGAGTTTATGTAACTTTCGTATTTGTTGTCAACCACATTTATTGTGCCATTATCGAGCAGTTCTCCTATGCCAAAACCGAAGCCACATGTTTCTTCATTTTTGTTCCACATAGCCAGCGACACATTTGTCCCATCTATTCCATTGAAATCTACAGACGCTACCAAGCCTTCAATGACGGGAGTCTCCCACTCATCGTCAGCGTTGGGATCCTCGGGCACAATGCCAGTATTGGGCTGTATGCCAATGACGGCACTGTTGTTAAAGATGTAGCCAGGATAGCCGTTAGGGCCATCGGGATTCGTGGCCTGCAACTTGAAATAGCCATTAGAACTGCCACCCCAGCCCCAGTTAAAGTGGTAGAGTCCAGCTCCGTCGTAACCGTCGCAGAGGAAGGCATGGCCATTGCTCCCGTCAGCCCCCTTTGCACCGTCGTAGATGATGGGTCGGCCATTGGCCAACTCATTATACATAAGTTCGTCCCACTCCGCTACCGAGTAATCTGAACGTTTGATGTATTTAAGCGTATTCGGGTCATAGCCGAAATATTCGGCCATCCCCCGAGCCAGCGTCATCTGGTTAGCCGAAGAGCCGTCAGCACTGTATCTCATGTGTGCAGCATAGCCGGCGTAGAGCATCAGTTCGGCAACGGCTTCCGCTGCTTCCGAATAGGCATCGCTGTTGCTGTAGCTGGTCTTCATCTTGTCCCACTGGAACTCAGTTGATGGCAGGTCTGTCGTTGTGTTGACTCTTGAGTTTTCGTTTTTATAACCCGGCACGACGGTTGTCGGTCCCTGTGGGCACTTGAAATAATACATAATCTGAGCACCCGCCGTGGCCACACAGCCCGTACAAGGGTAATAGCTGCCTTCTTTCGGCAGCTTGAAGTTATAGATGCCGTCAGTATTGTAGTTCTCTTTATTATATGTGTTGCCCTGGTTCCAGGTGGTGAGAATCAGCGGGGCAATGGGTGCGTGGATACCCACCTGCCGCGGTTCTGCCTTCGGGCCGTTGACCTCAGCGCGAGCCTCAGCAGGCTGTTGGGCTTCCGTTTCGGGCAGCTGCTGCAAGGCCTCAATCTCGGCAGTCATCTGATTGAGCCACTCGCGGAAGTTCTCGGGCAGATTGTCTTCATCGTAGGTGCCCTCAGTGGTATAGCCGAGGATGGCATCGGTGCGGTCGTCACCAGAGACGATGACGAAGCCCTGACCCTCGGAGGCATTGAACACATAAACGGGCTGTTCGGCAGCCAGGGCCTTCTTGCCTTGTTGGCTGGCTTCGTCGAGCCTTATACCCTTCTGCTGCATAAACTTGGCGGCAGCCTCGCGGGCCTGCTGCCGATTCACTGTCGCGGCCACGGCCGACGAGACGACGGCCAGTGTCAAAAGAAGATTCAATAGTTTTTTCATAATTGTTATTGGTTTTTGTTTTCGTTTTCGTTATCGTTTTTGTTTTCGTTATCGTTTTCGTTTTTTAGTTCCATGCGCGGAGCACCGCCCCGTCGAAGGCTGCGTTGTAGGAGTAGAGCTGGCGGCCACCCTCGCCCTGGGCGACGACGCCGTTGTTCACGTCGTAGGCGCGGTGGCAGCGGGCGCATTGCAACTGCTGGCCGTTGCTGCTCCACGTCAGCGGATAGTTGGTGCCGCCATATTGGTCGAGGCAGTTGGCGCACTGACCCTCGTAGCAGACATACATCCCCGTATAGCTGCTGCGCCCGATGATGATGGCGTTGTTGGCACCGAGTACGCAGCGGGTGGAGTTCTCCTTCTTCGTGGTCAGAGTGATGTCCTCCTCGGCCTGGTCGTAGTTGCGCGTGGTCAGGATATGGCGTGCGCCGTTGACCATCTTTGCCCTGACGGTCAGGAAGTGGCCGGGATTGCCTAATGCCACCGTCAGCTGACAGGGGGCGGGATGCAGTGCCGCGTCGAAGATGAAGTAGCAGGAATGACCGCGATAGATGCTGTTCTCGACGTCATCGCAGGCCCATACCAGCAGGCACATCATCAGCACGGCAAGCTTCCTCATCGGCCTAACAGTTTTTTCTCGGCATCGGTTACGCGCCCGAAGGCAAAACCTTCGAGCACCCCCTGCATCAGTGCCTCGATGCGGTCGTTGCAGAGGTTGCCGATGCTACCCTCGTGGGTATGGTGGATATCCTTGTTGGGCGTGAACTGTCCGGCCTCGATGTCGAGACCCACCTTCTTGTAGGCGTCGCGGAAAGGCATACCTTCGGCGGCGAGGCGGTTGACCTCCTCGACGGAGAACATCGGGTCGTACATCGGGTTGTCGAGGATATGTTCGTTCACCTCTATCTTATTTATAATGTACGCACACATCTGCAGGCAATCCTTCAGCTCGTCGAAAGCGGGCAGGAACACCTCCTTGATTATCTGCAGGTCGCGGAAGTAGCCCACGGGCAGGTTGTTCTTGATGAGCGTTATCTGGTAAGGCAGGCCCTGCAGCTTGTTCGACTTCGCACGGATAAGCTCGAAGACGTCGGGGTTCTTCTTGTGCGGCATGATCGACGAGCCGGTGGTACACTCCTTCGGCAGCTTGACAAAGGAGAAGTTCTGCGAGTTGAACAGGCAGGCGTCGAAGGCCAGCTTGGCCAGTGTGCCGGCGATGGCGGCGATGGCGAAGGCCACACCCGTCTCCATCTTGCCGCGTCCCATCTGGGCGTAGACCACGTTGTAGTCCATCGAGTCGAAGCCCAGCAGTTCGGTGGTCATCGTGCGGTTCAGGGGGAACGAGCTTCCGTAGCCGGCCGCCGAACCGAGGGGGTTGCGGTTGGTCATGCGGTAGGCGGCCTGCAGGAAGAGCATATCGTCGCAGAGGCTCTCGGCGTAGGCACCGAACCACAGACCGAACGACGACGGCATCGCCACCTGCAGGTGGGTATAGCCCGGCATAAGCACCTGCTTGTACTGCTCCGACTTCTGTATCAGTTCGTCGAAGAGCGTCTTCACCTCGTCGGCAATGTCCATCAGCTGGTGGCGTGTGAACAGCTTCAGGTCGACCAGCACCTGGTCGTTGCGCGAGCGACCGGAGTGAATCTTCTTGCCCATATCGCCCAGCTTGCGCGTCAGCAGCAGTTCCACCTGTGAGTGGACATCCTCGATGTCGTCCTCGATGACGAACTCGCCGCGCTCGCACAGCTCGTAGATATTCTTCAGTTCGCCAAGCAGCACGGGCAGCTCGTCCTTACCAATCAGTCCGATGCTTTCGAGCATCGTGATATGGGCCATCGAGCCGAGCACGTCGTACTTGGCCAGATAGAGGTCCATCTCACGGTCGCGGCCCACGGTGAACCGCTCTATCTCCTTGTTTACCTCAAAGTTCTTTTCCCAGAGTTTCATCTTATTCGTACTTTATCATAGATAATGCGTCGGCTATCTTCTCCACGCCGTCCTGTAGCGGTCCGGAGACCATACCCTTGATGAAGGGGTTCAGCTCGGCCTTCACCGTGACCTTCATCTTGCTGTTCTGCTCGTCGACGGGCAGCATCTGAATCCAGACGTTGAAGGGGAGGGGCGACTGTGCCGTCTCGAACTTCACACATTTCGGTTCCTCACGCTCGACGACGCGCAGCTTCAGCTCGCCCACGGGGGGCACGTTGATGCTGATGGTGTCCTCGTCGAAGGAGAAGTCCTTTATCTTATCCTCCGGCACGCGGTCGCGCACCTTTTCCAGATTGCGCAGGTCACTGATGTTGCGGTAAACCGCCTCCTGAGAGTAGGGAATCTGCTTCACGCTACTCTCGAATTTTGATGTCATATCTAATAATCCCATATACAAGCCCCCTAAGTTAGGGGGGTGGGGGTCTGAACAAGCGTCAATCAGACTCCATTATAATTGTTGTTTCTTAGGTCTGCGCCTGTTCAGACCCCCAACCCCCTAACTTAGGGGGCTTAACCAGCCAGCCGGGTCTTTGCGCCACTCGGCCAACACGGCCTTTTCCTCTTCCTTGATGTAGCCGGTCTTGGCAGCCTCCTCGACGACGGCCTCGTAGTTGCTCAGGGTGATGAGCTTCACACCGGCGGCGGCAAAGGCCTCCTCGGCCACGGGGAAGCCATAGGTGAACGATGCCACCATACCGATGACCTCAACCCCATACTGGCGCAGGGCCTCGACGGCTTTCAGCGACGAACCGCCGGTGGAAATGAGGTCCTCGACCACCACCACCTTCGTGCCCTTCTCTATCTCGCCTTCCACCTGGTTGCCCATACCGTGGTCCTTCGGCTTCGGGCGCACATAGCAGTAGGGCAGGCCCAGTTCCTCGGCCACCAGTGCCCCCTGGGCAATGGCTCCCGTAGCCACACCGGCCACGGCCTCTGCCTCGGGGAAGTTCTCCTGGATGGCGTGGCACAGTGCCAACTTGACAAACGAGCGCAGACGGGGGAAGCCGAGCGTCTTGCGGTTATCGGTATAGATGGGTGACTTCCAGCCGCTGGCCCACGTGAAAGGCTCCTGCGGCTGTAGCTTGATGGCCTTGATGTCCATCAGCTTGCGTGCGAATTGACTTTTTATACTTTCCATATTCCTATTGGTTTGGGGTGCAAAGGTACGAAATAATTATGATATACCGCCACAATGGAGCCGCTTTTTTGAGGCTTTACTCGTCGTCGGCCAGTGTGAAGTCGAGTTGGCGCTTCTCCATATTGGCACGGGCCACCTTGATGCGGATGGGGTCGCCCAACTGGTATTTGCTGTGGTGGCGGCGCCCGATGAGACAGTAGTGGGCCTCGTCGAACTCGTAGTAGTCGCCACGGAGGTCGTGCATAGGCACCATACCCTCGCAGTGGTTCTCGTCAATCTCGACATAGATGCCGTAGGACTGGATGCCCGAGATATGGCCGTCGAAGCACTGACCAATCTTGTCGCCCATGAACTCCACCATCTTGTACTTGATGCTGTCGCGCTCGGCGTTGGCTGCCGTCTGCTCCATATCGCTGCTGTGCTCGCTCAGTTCCTCGTAGTGCTCCTGGTTGGCCGAGCGTCCACCCTCCTGATATTTCGTCAGCAGGCGGTGAACCATCGTGTCGGGATAGCGGCGGATGGGCGACGTGAAGTGGGTGTAGTAGTCGAAGGCCAGTCCGTAGTGGCCGATGTTGTGGGTCGAATACTTGGCCTTCATCATCGCACGCAGGGCAACGGTCTCGATGAGTTTCTGCTCACGCTGTCCGCGGGCCTCGTCCATCAAGGAATTCAACGACTTCGAGATGGCACCCTTCGTGCCGCTGGTCTTCAGCTTGTAGCCGAAGGGAGCGACGACCTGGCGCAGCGACTCCAGCTTCTGCGGGTCGGGTTGGTCGTGGATGCGGTAGACGAAGGTTTTGGCTTTAGCCCCCCTCTTATCCCCCGAGGGGGATGAAGCCTTCCCTCGGGGAGGTTTGGAGGGGGCTCCGATGCTCTCAGCAACGGTGCGGTTGGCCAGCAGCATGAACTCCTCAATGAGCTTGTTGGCATCTTTCGACGTCTTGAAGTAGGCGCGAGTCGGTTTGCCCGTCTCGTCGATGTCGAAGTGCAGTTCCTCACGTTCGAACTTCACGGCACCGTTCTTGAAGCGGCGCTCGCGCAGTTTCTTGGCCAGTGCGTCGAGTTTGATGAGTTCGGCGGCGTACTCGCCCTTATAGGGGTTCTTCTTCGTGGCGGGCGGGGCGGGTTGTCCGGTGCCGTCGATGACGCCGTTGTCCTCCAACAACTGCTGCACCTCCTCGTAGGCATAGCGGCGGTCGCTGCGGATGACGGTATGCGCCAGATGCCACGACTTGACATTGGCCTCGTCGTCCATCACGAAGATGACGCTGTAGCACAGCTTTTCCTCGTCGGGGCGCAACGAGCAGATGAAATTACAGAGCCGCTCGGGCAGCATCGGGATGGTGCGGTCGACGAGGTAGACGCTCGTGGCCCGCTTCTGGGCCTCCTTGTCGATAATCGAGTTCTCCTTGACGTAGTGACTGACGTCGGCGATGTGGACACCAACTTCATAGAGACGAGCCCCCCCTACTGCCCCCGAGGGGGCTTCATTAGCTATGCGTCTGAGTTTACCAGCATCTGTAGCCCCCTCGGGGGCCGAATGGGGGGCTACTCTTATCGACAGCGCATCGTCGAAGTCCTTGGCGTCCTTCGGGTCGATGGTGCAGGTGAAGACCTCGCGGAAGTCCTCGCGGCGGCTGATTTCCTCAGCCGTAATCCCCGGCTCTATCTTCATAGCGGCATCCTCCACGGCCTTCGGGTATTTGTAGGGCAGTCCGTACTGCGCCAGGATGGCGTGCATCTCGACGTTGTTGTCGCCCTCCTTGCCAAGCACGTCAATGACCTCGCCGACAATGTTCTTCGAATCCTTCGAGGGCCACTGCGTAATCTTCACCACGGCCTTTTCGCCGTCCTTGCCGCCCTTCAGTTTCTTCTTCGGAATCAGAATATCGTGTACGAAGATGTTACCCTCGGTGATGAGGAAGGCGAAGTCCTTCTCCACCTTCAGCTTGCCCACAGCCTGGTCGGTCTTGTGGCTCAGGATGTCGGTCACCATCGCCTCCTTGATATGGTTCTGGCGGCGGGCCATCATGGCCACGCGGACGCGGTCGCCGTTCAGGGCGAACATCGAATTACGCTCCGACACAAAGATGGGCTTGCCGCCATCGTCGGGCAGGAACGAGTTCTTGCCGTTGGCCTTCCGGATGAACGTGCCCTCCTGCACCTGTCCCTTCTGGTTCAGGCGGTACTGGTTGTCGCCAACCTTCGAGAGATAGTCGTCCCAGCACATCTCGTCCAATGCATCGATGGCCAGCATCTTTGCCGGATGCGTGTCGAGCTTCAGTGCCCCGAAGATGTACTTCAGCGAGAATGTTTCGTTAGGACTTGCCGTGAACAGCCCCTGCAGGGCTTCGGCCACGGCTTTCTTTGACAGTCGTTTTCCACCTTTCTTCTTTCCCATAGTTTTCTGTTTTTAGGATTCTGAGGGCAAAGATACAAAATAATTAAGAATTGACAATTGATTATTGAGTTTTTTTTGTATCTTTGCGCTCAGAAAAGCAATAACAGACAAAAACGATGAACAAAAAACTACTGACACTGGCACTGGCAGCACTCCAGACCGTTGCCGTTTCAGCACAGGATATAGACACTTGTAAGGTTTTTATCTATTCGCCCGGACAGGGCGACGGTCTCCATATCGCCATCAACGAGGCAGACACGTGGCGCGATGCCGGACGGCTCTGCTCCAGTGACTATGGCACGTGGGGCGCCGAGAAGCGGATGTTCCACCCCTCGGTCTGCCGTGCCAACGACGGCACATGGCGCCTGGTCTTCCAGGTGAACGACCACTCCCCGCAGTTTGCCGCCGCCTATAGCCGCGACCTCGTCAACTGGCGACCACAGGACTATCCCATCATGTCTACCCGTCAGTGCTTGGAGCCTGTCATCTTCCCGAACCCCGACGGGACGTTTGACATCTATTATAAATCGCCCGATGGCAAGCGCTGGACATCAGCCACGCCGAACTTCCGTGACTTCACCCCCGACCGTGCCAGTCAAATCAGCGACGACGCCTGGATCCGCGACACCGCCACCGTCAGCGGTAAATTGTACGAGGGCAACAGCTTCGAGATTTCCTCGATGGAATGGGCAAAAATTGAGCAGCACTTCAAGCAATCCGCCGCCGACTCGCGCAAGTCCAACGAGCGCATGCACAACGACGCCCTTCCCACCAGTGCGCTTAGCGGTTTTGCCGCTAAGTCTCCCCTCCATGCCACGCTCACCGTCGACCTGTCGAAGCAGAAGCCCATCAGCGACAAGCTCATCGGCATCTTCTTCGAGGACATCAGCTATGCTGCCGACGGCGGCCTCTATGCCGAACTGATACAGAACCGCGATTTCGAATACACCGCAAAGGACCATCGCGGCTGGTCGGCCACCACGGCCTGGCACGCCGCCCACCCGATAGAGATTGCCACCGAGCACCCACTCAGCAAGAACAACCCGCACTATGCGCTGGTCACGCAGGACACGCTGTGGAACGAGGGCTGGGACGGCATCGTCGTGGAGAACGGAAAGAAGTACGACTTCTCGATGTATATGTATGCCGGCGGTCAGAAGCAGGATTTTATCATCCAACTCGTTGGTCAGGACGGTAAGGTACTTGCCAGCAGCAAGCTGAAGACAGAGGCCTCTGACTGGCAACAGTACACGACCGTACTCACCGCCAAAGGCAGCGACGCCAAGGCCCGATTGGCCATCATTCCGAAGAAGGTGGCACGAGTGGGCATCGATATGGTCTCGCTCTTCCCGCAGGAGACCTTCATGAACCGCAAGAACGGACTCCGCAAGGACCTGGCGCAGGTCATTGCCGACCTGAAGCCGAAGTTCGTGCGCTTCCCCGGCGGCTGTATGAGTCACGGCCAGGGTTTGGAGAACATCTACCACTGGAACGAGACTGTCGGCCCCCTGCAGGACCGTAAGCCCGACTTCAACATCTGGGGCTATCACCAGACGCGCGGTCTGGGATTCTTTGAGTACTTCCAGTTCTGCGAGGACATCGGCGCCGAACCGCTGCCCGTCTTGGCTGCTGGTGTGCCCTGCCAGAACTCCGCCGCCAATGCTCAGGGCATCGGCGGACAGCAGGGCGGCATTCCGATGGACAATATGCCCGCCTACGTCCAGGAACTGCTCGACCTCATCGACTGGGCCAATGGTGACCCTGCCACCTCGAAATGGGCCAAGATGCGCGCCGATGCCGGCCACCCTGCGCCGTTCAACCTTAAATATATAGGAATTGGCAACGAAGACATCATCTCCACCGTCTTCGAAGAGCGCTACACGATGATTGCCCGCGCCATCCGCGCCAAGTACCCCGACATTAAGATTTGCGGCACCGTCGGTCCCTTCCACACCCCAAGTGCCGACTACTTGGAGGGCTGGGAGTTTACCAAGCGAAACCCCGACCTGCAGTACATGGTCGACGAACATTACTACGAGTCGACGGGCTGGTTTATGCACCACCGCGACTACTACGACCGTTACGACCGCAACAGCGCCAAGGTCTACCTCGGCGAGTGGGCGGCCTCAACCAACGTGAAGCGCCCGAACGTGGAGACGGCACTGGCCGAAGCCCTCTATCTGACCGACATCGAGCGCAACGGCGACATCGTGGAGATGACCAGCTACGCCCCAATGCTCTCCAAGGACGGTCACTCCAACTGGAACCCCGACATGATATACTTCTCTAACACCACCGTTAGGCCTACCCCTGCCTACCACGTGCAGCGGTTCTTCTCGGTCTACGGCGGCGACACCTACATCAATTCACAATTGACAACTGACCAATCACAATTGGGCTACCGCCTCGGTGCCAGCGTCGTGAAA
>Ga0265298_10010632_pt1 | contig 10868 bp, 11 predicted proteins | sample AusTroGonzalo_MG_3_FD_193486 | JGI IMG/M metagenome (GOLD analysis project Ga0265298, IMG submission 193486) | Bovine rumen microbial communities from tropical cattle in Woodstock, Queensland, Australia - Gonzalo_01 | ecosystem: Host-associated > Mammals > Digestive system > Stomach > Rumen ...
ATATTCAATCTTCATAGTCAGATTCTGGCTGCAAATATACGAAATTATCTTTCATCTACAAAATGTTTATCCATTTTTTTTACGAAACAGGTGAAAGAAATGATACATGTTTAGACAGCCATTTCATCGACACTAATATCATGCTCCTCTGTTGGTACTTCTGCCACACGCTGGAAAGGAAAGCACACCCCAATTTTATACAGATGAGAATAGGCTGTAAAGAAGCGATCGTAATAGCCGCGTCCCCTACCCAATCGATGCCCTGCAGCATCAAAGGCCATACCTGGTACCAATACCACATCTATCTTATTATTATCCGTGAACGACTCGCCTACTGGTTCCATAATATGGAAAGCACCCTCTACGAGATCTGCCTCAGAACAGTAGCGACGCAACTCCATCTGCTCGTCATCAAGCACCTTGGGCAACAACACGGTACGTCCTTCAGCCACTAACTGCGCTATCAAAGGCCGTATATCTACTTCATCTGGCAAGGGCCAATAGGCCATCACCGTCTTACTGTCAGCAATACGTTGACGGAGTCGGATAACAATATCCTCCGACATCGCTGCCAACTGTTCTTGATGCTGTCGTTTAGCATCGCGCATCTGTTGGCGCAGCAATGGTTTTGTCAAAGCACCATTGCGTGCAGAGAACTCACAACCGCAATATTGTTGATTATAGAAACCATACTCTTTCAATAGCTGATTTCTACGTTCCTGCAAGCCACCCTTACGCCAATTTTGTGCCCAGAAAACAACATCGCCAACAGCCTGCTCAGCAGCAAGTCCTGCACGCTCTATCTGTTCAAGACTCTTCCAACGGCTAGACGCCAGCGTGGTAGCAAAATAACGGATGCCCAACTCTTTGGCTTTACGGGCAGCCGCCATCAGACGCAGCGTGAAGCACTGCTCACAACGACGTCCACGTTCTGGTTCGCCCTCTAAGCCGCAAACGCCTTGCAACCACACCTCATGGTTATAGTCATCGTCTATCCATTGGATGCCCAACGATGCTGCATGGCGCTTGCTCTCCTCCTTGCGAATCTCGTATTCCTCACGCGGCCAAATGTTGGGATTATAATAATAGATAGTAGGGCGCACGCCATTGGCTATCAACCATTCAACAATGGCTGAGGAGCACGGTGCACAACACGCATGGAGCAACACCGCACTGACTCCGTCAGGAAGGATGATTTTATTCATAGGCCTCTGGCTTTCCAAATGCGTTCTTTGGCATCGTTTATCTCTTGGAATTTCTTCTCAGCAGCTTTGCGTACATCCTCACCCAGCGCAGCTACCTTATCAGGATGATGATTCAGTGCAAGATTACGGTAGGCACGCTTCACCTCAGCATCAGTCGCATCAGGTGAGACACCTAATACTTTATAAGCCGACTCCAAATCATCCTTTCCCATACCCAGCATCGAGTCAATCTCGGCTGCCGACATCTGCATCCACTGAGCGCACTCCTTCATGGCAACAACCTCCGAAGAATCTACTCGACCATCAGCCTGCGAAATCATCACGAGGAAGTTCAGCAGTTGCAAGCGCTGGGCATAGTCCATATTCATAGCTATCTGACGACAGCAGTCAGCAACGGTATTCTTAAACTGCTGCTCTCCTACTCTCTTCTGTTCATCAAACAAACGACGCAGTATCTCATCGCCCTGCTGACTAGCTACATCTCCGAAGTTCTGGCGCAGCATATTGCGCACCAGTTCCATCTCAGAGTGCATCACCTTACCATCAGCCTTGATGATATATGATGACAACACCAGCATAGAGAACAGGAAGCTATTGCGCTGTCCTTGTGCTGCCCTTGCTTGAGAAGCACTATAGCCACCGAATACGCCCTGCGTCTCTTGGGTATTAACATCATCGAGCATATTGTCAAAATAATGCCCCAGCACAATGCCAGCCAATGCTCCCAAGGGACCACCGCTCATGAATCCGAGGATTCCACCAATCCACTTTCCTAATGCCATAGAACTATTGTTTGATTTCGATGTCGCTTTTCACGTTGTTGCGTATCTTTGTCAGATAGCCTTTCATTCCTTTGGCATCCTTCTGGTCGATAATTTCCAACAACTCTTTCAGCTCCGTACGAATCTGTGCCACCTGATCGTGGGTATAGGGGTTGAAAAGGATTTCCTGCAACAGGTAGTCATCCTCATTCAGTACGCCCTTGGCAATACGCATATGGCGCTTGAAGGTTGTACCAGGAGCATCCTGATGCTTCATCACAGCAGCGAACACAAAGGTAGAAACGAAGGGAATAGACAGTGAATAAGCCACCGTCTTATCATGCTCCTCAAAGGTATACTCATAGATATTAAGTCCCAACTTGCTGTAGAGGTCCTTAAAGAAGATGCGTCCCATGTAGTCACCCTCACTGATGATGATGGCATTCTCCTCAGAGAGTTGCTGCAGATTGGCGAAGGTAGGACCAAACATTGGGTGCGTAGAAACATAACGCATACCCGTCTGCTCATAGAAATCCTTCAAATCTGTCTTTACACTGGCGATATCGCTGATGATACACTCCTTAGGCAGATACGGAATCACCTCTTTAAATACAGGAATGGTGTATTTCAGTGTTACGGCATTGATAAGCAACTCAGGCTTAAAAGCCTTTATCTCCTCATAGCTCGTAAAGCGCTGACAGTTGTAGGTAAAACGCATGCGCTTAGCATCACGTTCAAACACAGCAACCTCATGGTCGAAGCTCAGCAGGTCGATGAAGAAGCTACCCATCTTACCTGCACCCATAATCAGTATTCTCATTTGTTGATAATCTCCATTTGCTGACGAACACTCTCTTCGTGAATACTCTCAAACACATGTGCTACGAAGTCTGGCGACATACCACAGAGCGACCCCTGGGCGCCACGCTTCGACAAAATCTCGTTATAGCGTGAGGTCTGCAGCACGGTCATATTGTGTTCTTTCTTATACTGTCCAATCTCACGGCAGACGCGCATACGCTTGGTCAGCACATCCATAATCTGGTTGTCCAGTTCATCAATCTGCTTACGCAACTGCTGGATGCCCTCTGTCGTGGTATGCTCATCGCGAATCACCAGTAATGAAAGGATGTAGTCGAGTACATCGGGGGTTACCTGTTGCTTTGCATCACTCCATGCCTTATCAGGATCGCAGTGGCTCTCGATAATCAATCCGTCGAAGCCCAAATCCATGGCCTGTTGACACAGGGGGGCAATCAACTCACGACGTCCTCCAATATGCGAGGGGTCGCTAATGATGGGCAACTCAGGAATACGACGATGCAGTTCGATAGGAATCTGCCACATGGGCGTATTTCTGTAGATTTTGTTATCGTATGATGAGAAACCACGATGAATAGCTCCCAAACGCTTTACGCCAGCACCGTTGAGACGCTCCAAGGCACCAATCCAAAGTTCCAAATCAGGATTTACTGGGTTCTTCACAAACACGGGAATATCTACACCCTTCAGTGAGTCGGCCAAAGCCTGCATAGCAAAGGGGTTAGCAGAGGTACGAGCACCTACCCACAGGATATCGATGCCATACTTCAATGCCAGTTCCACATGCTCAGGCGTAGCTACTTCTGTAGATACCAACATTTTTGTTTCCTCCTTCACCTGCTTCATCCATTGCAGAGCAGGCTCACCATGGCCCTCAAAGCCACCGGGCTTGGTGCGGGGTTTCCACACGCCAGCACGGAAGTTATGACAGCCTTTCATAGCCAGTTGCTTGGCAGTAGTCATCACTTGTTCCTCTGTCTCAGCAGAGCATGGGCCTGCAATTACAAAGGGACGTTCATTGTCGCTCGGCAAATTCAATGGTGCTAATTCTAAACTCATAGTTATATTGCTTTTTGTTATTTTCGTATTTTACTTTTTCAGAGCCTTGATGCGCTCAAGAGCTTCTTTGATTTTCTCTTCCTTGGCACATAATGATATTCTAATATATCTTTCGCCATTCGAGCCAAAGATGAATCCTGGCGTGATGAAGACACGAGCCTCGTGCAACACTTTCTCCGTCAGGTCTTCTACGTTTTGGATATCTGCAGGAATCTTACCCCACAAGAACATACCCACCTGGTTCTTATCGTATGTACAACCCAGCACATCCATAATCTGCTCAGCATACTGACGACGACGGGCATAGAGGTTGATGTTATACTCACGATGCCAAGTCTCATCATTCTTATAGGCTTCAGCAGCAGCCAGCTGGATACCACGGAACGTGCCACTCTCAATATTCGACTGTACCTTCAGAATCCACTGGATAAATTCAGCATTCGAGGCACACATTCCCACACGCCAGCCAGGCATGTTATGGCTCTTCGACATAGAGTTGAACTCGATGCAATACTCCTTAGCACCAGGCACCTGCAGAATGCTCAGATGTTTCTCGCTAAGGATGAAGCTATAGGGGTTGTCATTGACCACCACGATATTGTGCTCCTTGGCAAACTTTACCAATCGCTCGTAGGTTTCCATGCGGGCACGGCCACCGGTAGGCATATTAGGATAGTTGGTCCACATGAGCTTTACTCGCGACAAGTCCATCTTCTCCAGTTCGTCGAAATCAGGCTGCCATCCGTTATCCTCACGCAGGTCATAATTCACAACCTTCGCACCCAATATCTTCGACAACGAAGTATAGGTGGGATAGCCAGGATTGGGTACCAGCACCTCATCGCCAGGATTGACAAAGGCCAGCGTGACGTGAAGGATACCCTCCTTAGAACCAATCAGTGGCAACAGTTCGCTCTTGGCATCGATGTCGACATCATACCAGCGCTTGTAGAAGTCGGCCATAGCCTGACGCAGCTCGGGAGTACCCTGTGTGGGCTGATAGCCGTGAGCATTGGGCTGATGAGCCACCTCACACAGTTTATTAATAGTCTGCTCTGAAGGGGGCATATCAGGACTGCCGATAGCCAGACTGATAATATCCTTACCCTCAGCATTCAGCTGTGCCACTTCTTTCAGCTTACGGCTGAAGTAGTATTCCTGTACTAATGAAAGGCGCTCAGCGGGCCGTATGTTACATGGTTTGCTTTCCATCTTTATATTCTCCTAATATCTTAAAATCTTTGGTTAGCGGAATGATAGCGTCTATCGACTGGCGATAGCGCGTCAGGTCGTTGAACATCACGTCTACATAGAATAGGTATTCCCATTCGCGACCGATGATAGGCAACGACTGTATCTTCGTGAGGTTCATCTTATAGAACGACAGGATAGCGAGGACGTGTGCCAGCGAGCCCTCCTCGTGAGGCAGCGAGAACACCATGCTGGCCTTGTTGGCTTCTGTCAACGGACGCAGCATATCGGCCTTGTTGGGATTCGACACCACGAGGAAACGGGTAAAGTTATGCTTGTTGTCCTCAATATGATCTTCTAGCACCTTCAGTCCATAGAGTTTGGCGGCCTCCGCATGACAGATGGCAGCCCAACCCTTATGCTGTCCTTCAGCAATCATCTTGGCAGAACCAGCGGTGTCCTCAGCTTCCACATTCTTCATCTGTGGATGCTGTGCCAGGAACTGACGACACTGCATCAGGGCTACGGGATGTGAGTGCACCTCAGTAATAGTGTCCCAATCGTCTTCAGGCAAACAGCAGATACTATGAGTAATGTGCAACTTATGCTCGCCCACGATAGTAGTGCCAGAGTTGCGCAACAGTTCATAGTTATGCAACAGCGAACCTGCTATTGTATTCTCAATGGCCAGCATTCCGACGCAAGTAGGGTCTTTCTTCATCTCTGCAAACACCTCTTCAAAGGTACTGCAGCAAATCAACTGTATCTGCTCACCCTCAAAGTAGAGGTGGGCGGCAATGTCGTGGAACGACCCTATCAAACCCTGTATCGCTATTCGCTTCATATCTCAATTATCAATTTTCAATTCTCAATTTAAAAAAGCTCCGCTTTCACTTGTTTGTGAAGCGGAGCCTTATTTTATTCTCACCTTATGTTCTAATCTTACATACGGCCTTCCGCTTCACAGGTTGCTGCAAAGTAAAAATAAAAGCCGTAAAAATAAGCGTTAGACATGTTCATTGTTCTCTCTGTTTTTGTTAATCGGTTGCAAAAGTATAACTTTTCTCGCAATTACGCAAACTTTTTGAAAGAAAAATTACGTTAATGGCAAATAATTGTCACATTTTTACTCATCCATTTGGAACAAGGGGTCCTCAGGCATCACCATAACTGGCTTCTGCTCGAAGTCTTTCAGCAATTTCTCACTGACATATTTCTTGTCAACCACTAGACGGAACATGTATTCGCGGAACCAGCGAGCAGACATAATCAGACAGCCCTGCTGTCCCCAGCTACCACCCCATGAGTTCTCCACCTTCCACTTCAGTGGTTGTCCGTTGCTGTCAAGGTCTACGGCAGTCAACGTCATAGCGTGTGTAGAACCGCTGTCAAAGGTAGAGATACGCTCAGCCTTCGTCATATTAAAAGAGGTATTAAATAGCGAGGCATAGTCGTAGTTCTCCAAGTCACAGTAGCCACGCTTTCTATCCAGCTGCTTGCCTACGTCATAGCTGCTATAGAGCTTACGACCATCTTTCAGTGAGGCAATGGCCAACTGCTCAATCTCCTCCATAGGCAGATTCAGGTATTTCCAGTTATGACCGTCATAGACGTGGCGGTCGTACTCCACCTCATAGGTTTTATAGTACTCACGACGCGGGTCGTTCATCACCATGATGAAAGTACCATTGAGTTGTCCGCCTACCGTCTCCTCATAAAATGACTTCGGAGTATACTTCTTGACAGGCGTAATGGCCTTGCCATCCTTGTTCTTGAAAGCATAAGAGAATTCCTTAACGGGCTCGCCCAGCGTGATAACCAGCATGTGATAGATTTCGCTAAGCATCTGAGTCTTGCGCTGCTCGATAGCTTTCGCCTTCTTGCCCTCGCTGACCATCTTTCTCAATTCCAAGCCCTGCTCACGGAGTTTCGACTTGATAATACTCGACATCTTTGATGTATTGTCTGCAGAATAGGTCTCAGGCTGTATGTCAGCAGGTACAAGACCGTACTTCTCTGCCAAGTCGGCAACGCCACAGAATGTGCCACCATCACTCAACGGATAGTGGAAGAAGAACTGTACACGATTGTCGTCGATGGGTTTCTTAGCTGTCTCTATCACGCCCTGCAGCATCAGGTTGGCCTTCTCCAGCTGGTCCCAGAAGAATAGGTAGTCCTGAGAGAATACCACACTAAGTGAATCGGTACGCTGGGCAAAGTTGGAACGCAGCACATTCATACCACTGAACATCCAGCAGCGACCGCTTGATTTCTGGTCGGTAATCGACTGTTTCTTGGTTTCTACGCTGAAATAAGTATCTAAAGCACCAGCCTGCTGACGGTTCTGTGCCAGATTATCAATGGCATTTGCGGCCAGCGCATTGCGCAGGGCACGGTCGGAGGCTGTTGGTGCATTCTGTTGTTCTATCTGTTGCAGCATCTGCGGACTGATGCCACCTTGTTTCTGTTGTGCTGACATGCCCACAGCCGTTGTCAGCAATACGCTCAAAAATACTTTTCTCATTTCTTATTATTTCTTTTTCTTATTATTCTTCTTACTTGAGATGTGGATCGTCTTCATATTCTTGTTGCTGCTGGCAGTATTCAAGTTACTTTTGTAGTACTTCTTTGCCTCAGGCAACCAACCCTGAATCTGCTTGATACGCGTAGCATCACTGGGGTGCGTGCTCAGCCACGATGTTGAACCGCCACCAGTAGCCTGCGACATGCGCTGCCAGAAGCTTACAGCAGCCTCTGGATCATAGCCAGCCATAGCAGCAAAGATGATTCCCAGATGGTCTGCCTCACTCTCGTGGTTACGCGAATATTTGGCACTGGCTCCTGCTGCACCCAATCCGAAGACGGTACCAGCCACCTGCTGGAGTCCCTGTCCGGCACCAGCGCCAGCCATCAACACGCTCAGCGCCTGAGCACCATATTGCTGTTTGATAGCCGTCGACATCTGTTCAGCAGAATGTTTAGCAACAGCATGAGCAATCTCATGTCCCAGCACAATGGCCAACGAAGTCTCATCCTGTGTGACAGGCAACAATCCTTCATAAACCACAATCTTTCCACCAGGCATACAGAAAGCATTCACCTGCTGGTCTTGCACCAGATTAAACTCCCACTTATACTGTGCCACCTCGCTGGACAGTCCATTACTATTCAGATAGGACACAACAGCATTCGCCAGATTCTGCCCTACCCGCTTGACCATAGCCGTATTGGCGGCATTTGTCGAGGGCTTAGCAGTCTGCATATACTGACTATACTGCTCGTTCGACAGGCTCAATACCTGCTCATCAGACACCATCAGTGTTCTCTTTCTGCCCGTAATGGGTACTGTAGATGACGTACCACAACCCACCAAGATGGCAGCAACGAGTGCCAACAGCACGATTCTTATCTGTTTCATCTTATAACAAATACGGTTAGTTTCACGTTCATGAATGATTTCCAACCGCAAAAGTACCACTTTTTTTGCAGCCAGCCAAATTATTTGCCATAAAACAAAAAAAGAGGCATTGCCAACACGGCAATGCCCCCCTCACTTTTCAAAATCTAAACTACTAACTATTACTATCAATCACTTACTTCAAACCACGATTGACAAGCGTAACGTTCAACAGAGTCAGGTACTTACGATACTGCTCGTTGTTCAGGATAGAATGCATGTAAGCAAGATCCTTGGTGATAGCCTTGTTGACCATCTTGGTACGCTCGTCCTTACCATACTGTGCAGCAAACAACATCTCTGAAGAGAAAGTCTTGTGAACCTCAGCAACACTCTCTACCTGGTCAACGGTCAAGTTAAGAGCCTTAGCCAGCTTAGTCATGTTGACGGTCATGTTGTATGCCTCGGTATTGTTCATTCCCTCGTTCTCTGCAAACATAGTTGTCATGCTCATAAGAGCAACCAGTGTCATCAAAATCTTTTTCATTTTTGTTACCCTTTCTTTAATCTTTTTATTTTCCTTAAATGTTATCCTTGTCATCAGCTTTGTTTCTGATTGACGATGCAAAGGTACGGCAAAATCTCATACGTTCCAAACATTTTTCGAATTGTGTGCGCAAACAGGCCTAATTCTTGACCTTCATCAAAGAAACCCGCAAATCCTTGATTTTAATCAAAATGAAAGAATTATAGCCCCCTATTTTGGGTATTTCGCTCACTTATTCGTACCCTTGACCTTAAGGTCGAAAGGACTCCCGTTCGGAAAATCCCAAATTCATTTGGTTTTTCGCTCACTTATTCGTACCTTTGCAGTCAAATTATTATAATAAGGTATATGGACAACAAGACAAACAAGTACATTGCCGTCTCTTACAAGCTGTATGTAGACGGTGAAGGCGGTAAGGAGCTCATTGAGGAAGCCACCGCCGAGCGCCCCTTCTCATTCATCACCGGCTTTGGTTTCGCCCTCGATAAGTTTGAGGAGCAGATGATTGCCACAGAGAAGGGCCAAAACTTCAATCTTACTTTGAGCAAGGAAGAGGGCTATGGCGAGTATCACCAGGAGTATGTCCTCGATCTCGACCGCAATATGTTCTGCATTAATGGTCACTTCGACCACGAGCACATCTATAAGGACGCTATCGTACCCTTGCAGAATGAGCAGGGCGAGCGTTTCAATGGTCGCGTGCTGGAGATTGGCGAAGAGAAAGTAAAGATGGACCTCAACCATCCGTTGGCTGGCGAGACACTCTATTTCGAAGGCACCGTGCTGGAGAATCGTGAGGCCAGCAAGGAAGAGGTTGACCACATGATGAAGCACCTGACAGGTGGTTGCGGCGGTCATTGTGACAGCTGCGGAGGTGGTTGCGACCATGACGACTGCGGCTGTGGACATGACGACTGCGGCTGTGGCCACGATCATGAGCACCATCACGATGGTTGCGGATGTGGTCATTGCCACTAATTCCGACCCCACCATTAGACCCATTAACCACCCTTTAGCCCTATGAACACTACAGGCAGAATCTTCAGAGTGACCACCTTCGGCGAGAGCCATGGTGACGCTATTGGCGGTGTCGTCGACGGCATGCCCGCAGGCATCGACATCGATATCGACTTCATCCAGCAGGAGCTTAACAGACGGCGCCCTGGTCAGAGTAGTATTACGACATCGCGCAACGAGTCAGACCGTGTTGAACTGCTCAGTGGTGTCTTTGAGGGCAAGTCGACAGGCTGTCCCATTGGTTTCATCGTACGCAACGAGAACCAGCACTCCTCCGACTACGACAATATGCGCGAGGTATTCCGTCCCTCACATGCCGACTTCACTTATACCCAGAAGTATGGTATGCGCGACCATCGCGGTGGCGGACGCTCTTCAGCGCGCATCACAATCAGTCGCTGCGTGGCTGGAGCCTTAGCAAAGCTGGCCCTGCGCCAGTTAGGCATTGAGATTACTGCCTACACATCACAGGTGGGAGATATAGCGCTTGACAACGACTATCACCGTTACGACCTCTCTCAGACAGAGAGCAACGCAGTGCGCTGTCCTGACCAGCAGAAAGCAGAAGAGATGATACAACTCATCCAGCAAGTCAAGGCAGAGGGCGATACCATTGGCGGCATCATTACCTGTGTTGTTAAGGGCTGTCCCGTAGGCTTGGGCGAGCCTGAATTTGGCAAGCTACACGCCCAGTTGGGCGCCGCTATGCTGAGCATCAATGCAGTAAAGGGCTTTGAATATGGCGACGGCTTTAGCGCTGTCACGCAGCGTGGTTCTGAGCAGAACGACGTATTCATAATAGGTAACAATGGTGCCGTAACCACTAAGACCAACCACAGTGGAGGCATCCAGGGCGGTATCTCCAATGG
>Ga0265298_10010634_pt1 | contig 10867 bp, 6 predicted proteins | sample AusTroGonzalo_MG_3_FD_193486 | JGI IMG/M metagenome (GOLD analysis project Ga0265298, IMG submission 193486) | Bovine rumen microbial communities from tropical cattle in Woodstock, Queensland, Australia - Gonzalo_01 | ecosystem: Host-associated > Mammals > Digestive system > Stomach > Rumen ...
TGGATTTCTGCATAGCGCAGGCACCATGAGGGGTCGCCCATCTGGGAGGTCTTCCAAGAGCAGACCATGCTCATGCGCTGTCGCCAGAGACTCTTGCTCTGGGCCAGCTCGTCGAGAATCGTTTGCTTGTAATCACGATTGCCAAGATTTGAGGGCAGAAGCAGCCAGTGGCCAAGAATCTTATGAACAGAGAGGTCTACCAGGTCCCAGTTGTTGGCTTGGTCGGCATATTTGAGATACATCAGCAGGATTTCATCGCGGCCCTGTATGGCGGATGCGTCGTTTTCCAGCCGTTTGGTGGCGAGCCGTTCGAACTTTTCCACAAGAATCAGGAAACCACAGAGGCGCACTTCGTGCCAGCGGTTCATTAGCAGTTCGGGAACCTCGTCTAATGGGAAGTCTTTCCATGCGGCCTTGACGACCTCTCTTGTCTGAGGCACTTTCAGTCCTAAGAACTCATCGCCGTAGCCATATTCTCCTTCTGCGGTCTTGAAGAATCGCATTAATATCTGTCGTTGCGCCTCGTCTCGCATCGACTCCATGTAGGTTATCACTTCCTTAGCAGTCATTTGTATATCGGTTTTATTGGTTTGATGTTAGGGCTTAGTGCTTGTCGCGGCGGAGGAACAGTCCTGCCAGAATGGTTCCGCTGATGCTGTGCCAGGCACAGCTGATGGCGCAGGGAAGTACTGCCAGTGGCTGGGCGGCAAAGAAATTTCCTGCAAGGACTGTGGCGAGACCGGCGTTCTGCATGCCTACCTCTATAGAGATGGTGCGCTTCTTGGCCTGGTTGAATCCTGCTAAACGACCTGACGTGTAGCCTAGGATATAACCTAGGGTGTTGTGGCAGAACACAACGGCAAACGTCCAAAGGAATAGCCATAGTCCGCGAGCTATCAGGTCGTCGTGAACCGTTGAGATGACACCGCCAACAATGCATGCCAGACATATTACGCTGAGACCAGGCATCAGGCTCTGGATGGTGGGGAACTGTTTGCTCTTAGAATAGATATAGTTGAGAAAACAGCCCAAACCGACAGGGATGATGGTGACTATCAGGATGTTAAGGAACATGCCGAGGGCGTCGATCTCGATAATCTGACCTGCCGTAAGTTCCATCAGCAGTGGTGTCATGACTGGAGCCAGAAGGGTTGAGGCACAGGTCATGCCAACACTGAAGGCCACGTCGCCATGACAGAGATATGACATGATGTTACTCGACACGCCGCCAGGACAGCAGCCAACCAACAGGATGCCCAATGCCAATGCGGGCTCCAACCGGAAAACGTTTACCAGCAGGTATGCCACGCAGGGCATGATGAAGAACTGTGCACATGCGCCGATAAGGATATCAAACGGTCGACGGGCCAATATGCGGAAATCATCGGTGGTAAGGGTCAGTCCCATCGTGAGCATGATGATGCCTAGGATGACCGTCTGAGTGGTGCCGCGCACCCATACAAACAATTCTGGAATGAAGAACGTTATCACTGCAACGGCGATGACGAACAGAGAGGCGTTGCCCGCCAGTCCTCGGCTAAGTAGTATCAAGGTTTTCATCGTTAATATCGTATTAAATTGCATATGGAATCGGGATTTGCCCGATTTGCTAATTTACGGGTGCAAAGGTACGAATTTATTTTTTCGATGAAGACTAATTCATAATAAAATATTTGGTAAACACCAGAATAAGCATCATGTTACTATATCTTAATTTGTATTTTGATGATGATATTCCTTGGTCGTATGTTGAAGGAATACAAAGATTCTGAGAGGGAGCCGAAGGAGGTGTAGCGATAGTCTGTTTCGTCAAGGAGATTGGTGGCGGCAAGAGCGAGGTCAATGTGTTTGGAAAGGAGCCAGCGGACAGAGGCATCGAGGAAAGTGATGCTGGCGGTCTGGTCGGTGGAGAAGCGCGTGTAGTAATGCTCTGCGCCGAAAGCGATATGCCACTGGTCGGTAGGCAGGAACGTAACAGAGAGGTTTTGACGTAAAGCACTGTGGATGGCCTTTACTGCATCGACCTTGTATTGATTGTTTGTGTAAGTCAGACGATAGTCAGTGGAGAGCCAGCGAGTGAACTTGCCAGTGAACTTGGGCGCAAGGGTGATGAAGGTGGAGGTGTAAGGCTGTTCTACGTTCTGACGCATCATCCTGGCACGGGAATGTCCAAAAGACGCATCAACACCAACGGTGATTTTGGCTGACCAAAGACCTTTGCTGATGCCGCCATTGAGTTGCGTGATGGAGACGTTGTTACCCAAAGCAACAAATTCGTTGAGAATGCGGTCGCCGATGAACAGTTGGTTTTGCATCAGGGGCTGATAGTCCTGTTGGTACTTGACAGAAAGATTGGCAAAGAGCGAGGTGATGGGGTTTCGATAGCGCAGTCTGACGAAAGCCGAACGTTGCTGTATGCTTTCTGTGGATGGTGTTTGAAAAGTGAGGTTTCGGAAGTCGGACATGATGACGGTTTGTGTGTAATTGGTTGGCGCGACTGGCTGGAGGCTGTAGTTGAGATAAGCAGAGAGCTCGGTCCTGGCCGTGAGTTGGTGGCGAACATAGACCATTGGCGAGATGGTCATAAAGTGCTTTCCCGTAGAGGTGTCGGCCAGTCGGTCTGCCACATGATAATAATTGTAGCCAATGGGCAGTGAGAGCGTCAGCCACCAGCGGCGGTGCTGATAGCGGGCTTCGGGCGAGGCGTAAGTTTTGAGGACGGTGAAGTTCTTTGCAGAGCAAAGCGGTAGAGCCGAGCGTCGATGGCCCTCTAAAGGATAGTCGGGTAGTATGAGACCACTGAGACAGCTTTGGAAACGGTGTAGATTGAGGTCGATGCCGCCACGGGCGTAGAACGACCAACGACGGAGTAGCCACCCATAGCGGGCTTCAGTAACAGAGCGGAAGTCGTCAGCGGTGAGGTCTTGCAGAATGCTGTCGGCAGTAAGCGAATGGGGCCGATGTGAGTAGCGGTTGTGCGACGAGATGGTCAGTAGTTGGCTGTCGATTCGGCGAACCAGTTGTAAATCGTTGGTGATGTCAAGGGATGGGAGATTGGATTGTTGCTGTAGTGTTTGCGTACCGCTGACGGCAGACGTAGCACGATTCCACAGGGCATCCACGTTGAGATTGTCCTTCAGATAGTTATTGCGTCGATTCAGTTGCAGTGACCATTCGCCGTTTAGTTGGTGTTCGTGACTGCGCATGGTGTTCTGCTCTAAAAACGAGGGAATGTTCTTGTCGAAATAGTGAGTGGTGCAGGAATTGGTGAAGTCCAAGCGGTCAGCTTGATAGGTTGCATTCAGCTTGACATCAAGACCATCGGCTACATGACGGGAATTGCTCGATTGTGCCAGAAACGAAAGATTGTCACGGGTGCGCAGTTCGTCAAGCGGCGCAGAGGTGGTGCCGATGGCGATATAGTCAGGCCACGGATAGTCATTATAGTCACTGCCTGGGAGTGTGTTGTCAGTATGCCTCTGGCTCTGGCTGCTGGGGTTCCATCCCGTGTTGTTCAGTCGCAGCGTTTCCATGTTCTGCCATTTCCTGGCAATGCGCATGGTAAACACGGATGCGTCGTAGAGCGGAGGTTCGGCACCCATGCCGCCATTCAGGATGCCAATCCAGCGGGCGCGGGCGGCTTCTTTAAGTTTGATGTTCAGTCCGGCTTGCTGTGAGAACTCCAGTCCCTCAAGCACCTTCACGGGCTGGTGGTTCTCCATGATTTCCACGCTGGCCACGTCGTCAGGGGAAATATTATTGGTGGCTACGCCGTAGTGATCATTCACAAAGTCAGAGCCGTCGATATAGAACTTGTTAATAGGCTCGCCGTTGTACTTGATGCCTCCGTCCTCTGTCACCTCCACGCCGGGCAAGCGACGTAGCACGTCGGCCATGTTGCGGTCTTGTTTTTGTGCCCATTTACTCATGGAATAGACCAGTGTGTCGCTTCTCTGGATAATGTCGGGAGCCTTGATGATAACGTCTTTCAGTTGTGTGGCCTCCGGCTTCATCTTGATGTGCATCGGGTTTTCGGTAACATCTACCACAATACTACGATAACCCATTGACTGTACACGGATTTGTCGTGCCTCGCCCTTTAAGGAGAAACGCCCGTCATTGGTGGTGAAAGTGTAGTTTTTCCCGTCGACAGCCTGCACGATGGCACCAGCCACAGGCTCGCCACTTTCCTCGTCAGTCACGGAGCCGACAAGAGCCTTGACCTGTGGTCGAGACTTGTCGCGACTCTGCCATTCGTGAGCAAGTTCCCGATGGCTCTCGCTGCTCCAAGCCTTCACCTGCCCGTAGCAGAGGGGTAGGTGAAGGTACACGTATAATATCAGGAAGGCGAGTCGTTTCATCAGGTATTACTTCCAATCGCGTTCGATGTAGTCGTATTGCAAGGTTCGTGGTTGAGTGATGTCTGTACGAGGTTGGCCGTCGGCACCCTTCACTTGCACGTTGACACCATTTACATTCATCATATATGCGAAGGGATCGGTGTCAAATCTTAACCTGGTGGCATAGAACTTGGAGCGAGTGGTCTTGTTGAACGGTACTTCGGGTATGGTGATGGCTCGGTCGGCCTTGGAGTTTATGCCCACACAGGTAAACTCATACTGATGCCCCTCGTCATAGACCTGCATGATGAACCCCGGCAGACCACCAAACTTCCACGGTCCATCGGCAACAGGCACAGAGTCTGTATAAAATGCCGTCCACCGTCGGCCACGGAAGTCACACACAGCACTCTTGCATTCATAGCCTAATATCTCACGCGTCTCATCAGTCAGCGTCCATTCCTGCACGGGTATATCCTCTTCGTAAAGGAACCAGTCTGTGGAAACCTTGTCGATGACGGTGAAGCATCCCTGCGGATAATTCTTGTAGATGCTGAAGGTCTCGCCACCTATATAGTTTTGGGGATTCGCCTGAATCTGTTCACCCGTTGAGACACGAATAAGTGAATCAATCTGCATGGCTCGGAAACTCGTGAACTTCGACATGCCGTAAGTCACTTGCAGTGTCATTCGGTCGGTTTCGTTCCGACTGACATCGGTAGTGTCAGTCAAGTACTTGTAGTCATACATGAACTCCATCACGGCCTTGCCGATTTCTTTCTGCTCAACGGGTGTAGCAGTGTTAATGCCTGAGGCTTTGCCTGCCTTGATTACATACACTTCTTTCCTGTGTCCCACTTCTTGTGCCATCATAGTGCCAACAAGGGCAGAGACGAGGGCGATAGATAATACTCTTTTCTTCATTTTGTTTACGTTTTGATGTGAAATCTGGCGCAAAATTAGGGCTATTATATCCCGTAAAAGAAAATAATTATTACTGAATTATTACTGTTTGACATTTTTAGGATTCTTTCGGGCGCGGGTTCATAATAAAATATGTACTTTTGCAGCATGGAAAGAAGAATCAAATTTATATATGGTCTAACCATCTGCGCCATCGTAACCTTTAGCATAGTGCAAGGCTATTGGTTGTATAGCCGTTACCGACTGTCGCTTGAAGAATACGAAAGCGAACTGTATAGTACAATTATTACCTGTGCTGAAGAAGATATAGCAATCCGGAAAACATTGCCACATCCTCCGACGTTCTACGGTAACCGTTTTAGAAAAACATACAATGTAAAGGGGAACGATGCTGTTGAGACATGGAGGTATGAAATCTTTGCGCTAGATACGCTAAATTACATTTCCAAAGGAACAGATGCCCATACGTATCTATTGGATTATATAGCCAGCCTCCATGACAGCCTTCCTACGAAACTGCCCAAAGCCCTGGAATATTATGTGTTTACTTGTGACAGCAAGAACAACGAAGACATGGGAACAAACCAATTAGTTGAAGCACTTAACCGCTTTACCGTTGACCATCAGCATCCGTTCCAGAAGGAAAGGCTCGACAGTATTCTACGTTCAAAGGGTATCACGGCGCAAAGCATCACAACCACGAAGACAGACACAATGGTGTGGCAACCGTCGATGCAGCCACATACTTCCATCTGGCGACCTGTGATGACGGTCTCGTTCCCTTACGATATCTTTGAGGGACAACAGGCCGTGGTGAAGACTGCTATCGGTGTGTCGCCCATCATCCGACGAATGGCATATATGCTGCTGATTACCATACTGCTCTCGTTCTTCCTTATCTTCTGTCTGATCTATCAGATACTGACCATCCGCAAGCAACGGCACATCGAGGCTATCCGACGGGAGTTTCTGCACACGATGATCCACGAACTGAAACGGCCTATATCGACGCTGAAGATGTGCGTGTCGTTTATGGGCAACGAGCGGATGATGCAGGATGAGGAGAGCAAGCAGAAGATACTGAACAGTTCGTATAACGAGTTGGACAACCTGACTTCGTATTTCTCGAAACTGCGCGACATCACGTTCAGCGACACGGAGGAGATTCCGCTGGTAAAGTCGCGCTTTGCGTTGCGCGGACTGATGGAGGAATGTATCAGCAAGCAGAATGTCCCGTCGGACAAAGAGGTGAGGATGAATATCGTGGCCAAGGACGATTTGGAGATACAGGCTGACCGTATGCACCTTGCGAATATCGTCTGCAACCTGCTGGAGAATGCCATCAAATATTCTGTAGGGGCGGTGACTATCAGGATAGATTACCAGATGCGTGAGGACAAAATGGTACAAATAACCGTGGCAGACAATGGCATCGGCATCGCAAAGGCTGACCAGCGATATGTATTTGATAAGTTCTACCGTAGTGAGTCGGTAAAGGACAAGGCCATCCCCGGCATCGGGCTTGGACTGAGTTACGTAAAGTTGCTGGTGGAGGCACACGGTGGCAGTATCAGCCTTGACAGCATGGAGGGTGAAGGCACCACGTTTACAATCGTAATACCGCAGAATGATGGAGAGGATTAAGATATTGCTCGTTGACGATGACCGCCAGAACTCAGAGTTACTAAGGAAGTTCCTGGAAGTGGAAGGCTATGAAGTGGACTATGCCGAAAATGGACGTGCGGGGTGGGAGATGTATGCTGCCAGCCGCCCCGACTTGGTGCTGCTCGACATCAACATGCCGCTGATAAATGGGTTCGAGTTAGCACGGATGATACGTGAGCAGGATCGCGACGTGCTGATCTTTTTCCTCACCGACCGAACGGAAAAGGCCGACCGTCTGAAAGGATTCGACCTGAAAGGTAATGACTACATCCCCAAGCCGTTCTATCCCGAAGAACTGATAGCCAAGATTCGTGAGCGTTTCGAGCATCGTCAGGCATCGTTACCCTTGCGCATGCCCCTCGGCCAAACCATTTTCGACAGTAACCTCTCCACGATTGAATATGCTGGAACGGTGCAGCATCTCTCTGTCCGCCAGTCGGAAATTCTGGCCATCTTAGCCCAGCATATCGGTCACACCGTAGAGCGTTCGTATCTGTTGGAACATGTCTGGGGAAACGATAGTTATGCTAACTCTCTCGCCCTCAACGTCCAGATAACCTATATCCGCAAGATGCTCGAACCCGACACCAGCCTCTCTATAAAATCTCTAAAGAAGCGTGGGTATAGGTTGGAAGTGGTAGAATAGATGGGCCTGCGCTCGAGCCCTGCTCGCTTGCTACCAAAGGGACTAATGCTTATTCTGTTCGTGCGATAACAACTCGCTTCTCCGTGCCGTCGGGGGAACGAAAGACGAAATGGATTTCCTCGCCCGCCTTCTTTCTGGAGCGAATAGCAATAAAAGTACATAAATCATCAATGGGTATGCCTTCGACCTCTATCAGATAGTCTCCTGTGCGTATTCCTTTTTCGTAGGCTGCTGAGCCTTTGCGAATAACAGCCCGCAACATGCCTGTACTGTCCGACGGCACGAAATTTTGACTATGGGCATCTTTGTCGTTGAGGGTGATGCTTGAAGTACCGTCATGTGGCAAGAAAACATAATGTTTCTTAGGACCGTCGATAATCAGCGACGCATGTTTCAGCAGTGCAGAGCCTATGTGTATTACTTTGTTGGCTGTTGAGGCGTATGCGTCTTTTATGGTCAGGCTGCCCATTTGAACCGATGGCAGGTGAAGTATGTTCTCTATCAGTGTATCGGCATCGAATCCGAAGATACCGAAACTTGCATTGAAAGTCGTGTCTTTCAGCATTGTTACTGCTTCTATCGCACTCTGCTTCTTCTTCTTGCCTTTTTTGAGCCAGTATGTTAGTGCTTGCTGAGAAAGTTCAATGCCGTGACCTATCGCCCCTGTGTCGAAGGACATATTGGCACTGCCAAAAGGAAAGTCCACATGAACCAAGGGATATGATTCGCTGGCCAACCAGTATTTTACAGTAGGTTGTCCCTTCGCTTCTTCGTCGAAAAAACCCTTGCGGTCGGTTAATATTAGTAGACTATCTTTCGTGTCGAGTTTTATGGATAAACCTTTGCTCACGAGGTCAAAGCCAATCAGCCCGTCGAATAACCCACATATATAGTTGCCAAGATGACCACCCACATGAACAGGATAGTTGCTGATGCGGAGCCCACCCATCTTTATCTCGGGAATCTGAGAAATTGCGATTTTTTCTTTCTTGCCATTGATGTCGCTCGCCTTTACGCTGTCAATTGATAACGGTTTCATCCAGTCTTCCTGATTGCCAACCCAAAAGCCGTGCTCTGCCCCCGTATCAAACAGCAGATGCCTTTCCTGCCCGGCTATCTCTACAGGGATAATCACCGCTCCATTCTCGACCTTTACGTGGATCGTGTCCACAAAGTTCTTTTCTGAAAACTCCACGGCTTTTAAGAAAGGCTTCCACGAGACCTTCTTTTGTGCTGGAGTCGCCATTGCGACGAAAGCGAGCATCATTGTAATAATTACTTTCTTGCCCTTGTGCTCGTAAAACTCGCGCAACACCTCCAGGTCTATCGTGTTTGTTCCGAATCTCTGTTCCATTGTCTTTCTACTTTGGGTGCAAAGATACGATTTTTTGTTTAAAACGTGCTATGATACCCCATAAAATGCTTGCCAAAGAATCTTAGAATGTCACGATATTATTTGAGCTGACACTTAAAAACGTAAATAGATAACCCAAATTTGTTCAGACGGAGAAAATAAAAAAAGGAGTTAGATTTCTCTAACTCCTCTAGGCGCTTCAGGATGGGCTTGAACCAACGACCCCCTGATTAACAGTCAGGTGCTCTAACCAACTGAGCTACTGAAGCAGGTCTTGCTGTTAAGCGGGTGCAAAAGTACGGCGATTTTTTGAAACTACCAAACTTTTAAGCGAAAAAATTCATAGAAACTTAAATTTTTTGCAAAAAAGGAGGGAAAAAGAACGTTTTCTTGAGATAATCATGTAATTTTGCAGCTGTATTTATCAACTTAAGGAAGTTATGAGAAGACATATCATACCCGTTCTGATGATGATGGTTGTTTCGATGACGGCACAGGCTCAGAAAACGAACGACCACAACTTTGAGGTGGCGAAGCATCTCGACATCTTTAATCACGTGTATAAGAACCTGGAGCTGCTCTATGTGGACACCCTGAACCCGAAGGAAACCATCGGTACGGGTATCACGGCTATGCTTCGCAGGCTGGATCCTTATACGGAATATTATGCTCAGGACGAGACGAAGGACCTGAGAATGATGCTCACGGGTAAGTATGCCGGTATCGGCGCTCTTATCAGAAAGCACCAGAAACTGGATCGCGTGGTGATTGATGAACCCTATGCTAATATGCCGGCAGCTGAGGCTGGGCTGAAGAAGGGTGACGTGATTCTGAGCATCGACGACTCGATGATGACGGATAAGCAGGTGGGCTATGTGAGTGATCATCTGCGTGGTGAGCCTGGCACGAGTTTCCTGCTGAAGGTGATGCGTCCGTCGACGGGCAAACTGATGAGTTTCAAGATTACCCGCAGGAACATCAAACTGCCTGAGATGCCGTACTATGGTATGAGAGACGGCAATATCGGCTACATCAACCTGAACCAGTTTACGGAAGGATGCGCCAAGGAGATGCGTCGTGCTTTCGTGGATCTGAAGAAGAGGGGGGCGACTTCGCTGATTCTTGACCTTCGCGGTAATGGCGGCGGCTCAGAGCAGGAGGCTGTCGACATCCTGAACCTGTGGCTGCAGAAGGGAATCACGGTGGTGGCAAATCGCGGTAAGGTGAGACAGGCAAACAAGGAATATAAGACCACGGTGGAACCTGTCGACACGGTGATGCCGCTGGTGGTGCTTGTGAATGGTGAGACGGCCAGTGCCAGCGAGATTACCAGTGGTGCCATTCAGGATCTGGACAGAGGTATAGTATTAGGTACGCGCACGTATGGAAAGGGATTGGTGCAGGTTCCTATTGACTTGCCTTACAATACGAACATGAAGGTAACGACCTCGAAATACTACATCCCCAGCGGGCGTTGTATTCAGGCGATAAACTATAAGCACGACGGAAGCGGCTATCGTGAGCATATACCCGATTCGTTGACAAAGGTGTTCTATACCCGTCGTGGTCGTGAGGTGCGTGATGGCGGTGGCATTAAGCCGGATGTTGAGGTGAAGGCCGATACGATTCCCAACATCGCCTTCTATCTCTCAGCCAGTGGTCAGGACTCTACGGAGGTGATGTTCGACTATGTGGTTGATTATATCGCCAAACATCCTGTAATCGCTTCTGCGTCGGAGTTCCATCTGACTGATGCTGACTGGCAGGAGTTCAAGGCACGTGTCATTAAGAGCGGATTCACCTATGACCCCGTGAGCAAGAAACAGTTTGCCGAACTGGTGAAGACGGCTAAGTTTGAAGGGTATTATGACGATGCCAAGCAGGCATTCGATACGCTCGAATCGAAGTTGAACCATGACGTGGCCGTCGATTTGGAGA
>Ga0265298_10010635_pt1 | contig 10866 bp, 9 predicted proteins | sample AusTroGonzalo_MG_3_FD_193486 | JGI IMG/M metagenome (GOLD analysis project Ga0265298, IMG submission 193486) | Bovine rumen microbial communities from tropical cattle in Woodstock, Queensland, Australia - Gonzalo_01 | ecosystem: Host-associated > Mammals > Digestive system > Stomach > Rumen ...
GTCCCGACTACGCCACGGTGGTCTACAGCAACATCCTGAAACAGCTCTATCCCGACACACCTATTATAATAGGGGGCATCGAGGCCTCGTTGCGGCGTGTGACGCACTACGACTACTGGTCGGACAGCCTGAAACCCAGCATTTTAGTCGATTCCAAAGCCGACCTCGGGGTTTACGGCATGGGCGAACTCACCATGGTGGAAATCGCCAAAACCATACAAAGCGGCAAGAAAATCAACGAACTGACCGACATCAAGCAGACCTTTTTCCTGCAAGACAAGAAAACGCCTCTCCCCGACTTTGAGGGTGAGACCATCGAACTTGTATCGCACGAAATCTGCCTCAAAGACAAGAAAAAATACGCATCCAACTTCCGCCATATCGAAGAGGAATCGAACAAGAAACACGCAGCACGACTGATACAAGATATTGGCAACCAAAGGCTTATCATCAACCCGCCTTTGCCGACTTTCACTACCGAACAGATTGATGCCTCGTTCGACTTGCCTTATACAAGGTTGCCGCATCCGAAATACGCCAAGCGCGGCGCAATTCCCGCCTACGAGATGATTCGGCACTCGGTGAACCTGCACCGTGGTTGCTTTGGCGGCTGCGCCTTCTGTACCATCTCGGCGCACCAAGGCAAGTTCGTGGCCTCAAGAAGCAAAGAATCTATCATGCGTGAGGTTCAGAAAGTCACTGAAATGGAAGACTTTAAGGGCTACATCAGCGACCTTGGCGGTCCCTCGGCCAACATGTACCGCATGAAGGGCAAAGACGAACGCCTCTGCGAGAAATGCGCCCGTCCGACCTGCCTGCAGCCCACCGTCTGCAAGAACCTCAACACCGACCACCACCCGCTCATAGAGATTTATAAAGAGGTGGACGCGCTCCCGATGGTCAAAAAAGCCACCATCGGCTCAGGCATCCGATACGACCTGTTTTTGCACGACAGCACGCCCGAAGAAAACCGCGCCATGGGCTACGACGAATACTTCCGCCAGTTGGTGACGCGCCACGTCAGCGGGAGGCTGAAAGTCGCGCCGGAACACACCAGCGACGCCGTCCTTAAGCTCATGCGCAAGCCCAAGTTCGACCTGTTCGTGAAGCTGAAGAAGAAATTCGATGCCCTCAACGAAAAGGAGCATCTGAACCAGCAACTCATCCCCTATTTCATCTCCTCGCACCCCGACTGCTACCTTGAAGATATGGCCGATTTGGCGGTGAAAACCAAGGAGTTGGGCTATCATTTGGAACAGGTGCAAGACTTCACCCCCACCCCCATGACCTTGGCCACAGAAATCTATTATTCCGGCTACGACCCCTATACTTTGGAACCTGTCTTTTGCGCCAAAACCAAGGAGGAAAAGCTCGCCCAGCAACGCTTTTTCTTCTGGTACAAGCCCGAAAACCGCGATTGGGTGAAAAATGCGCTGCGAAAAATCGAGCATCCAGAATGGATAAAAAAGCTCTACAAATCATAAATTTCACTAATTTTGCGCCAAATTTCAAAACTAATACTAAAGCAATGAAAAAACACCTCATCGGAGCCATCGTGCTCGTCGCCGTCCTTGCCTTCGCGGGCTGCGGCAACAACAACCAGAAAAGCGAAAACACTCAAGACAAAGCAAAGCCTGTCCCCAATCAACTGCTCATCATCGTCGACCCTCAAGTTGACTTTACCACGGGCACCCTCGCCACGGCCAAAGGCCCCGAAGCCATGGACAAACTTGCGGAGACCATCAAAAAAGGCGTTTTGAAGAAATACAAATGTGTCGTCGTCACCCAAGATGCCCACCCCGAGAACCATTGCTCTTTCATGGAACAAGGCGGTGTGTTCCCGGCCCACTGCGTGCAAGGCACCAAAGGCATGAAAGTGTATCCCGCCCTGCAAAAGGCCTTGGATTCCAACGGCAAAGGTGTTGAAATTTTATATTTAGAAAAGGGCAATCTTCCTAATAAAGAAGAGTTTAGCATTTTCCAAAACGAAGAGAACGGCAGCAAGTTGCGCAAGCTCATCGAAAGCAAGAACTTCGACGGCGTCGACATTTGCGGCATCGCCACGGATTATTGCGTCTACGAGACGACCAAGGACCTGATGGAGTTCTATCCCGCCAGTCGAATCCGCATCATCACCAACTGCATCGCGGCTGTTGACGACAACGACACCAAGCTCGCCGACCTTATGAGCGAGAACGGCATTACTTCCATAACCTATTGATAGTTAGAAGTTAATAGTTTGAAGTTGTCAGTTGGGAACTTCTAATGAGGGCCATGGGAAAATTCAAGGCATTTTATCAAAGGAAACATGTTGACCTTTCGTGGAAGGCCTATTTCGTTGACGCATTAGGCGCCATGGCCTTGGGCCTGTTTGCCTCCTTGTTGATAGGCACCATCTTCCAGACCTTGGGCGACAAGACAGGCATTGAGGCCTTTGCGACCATCGCGAAATACGCCAAAGCCGCCACGGGAGCCGCCATAGCGGTGGCCATCGCCTACAAATTAGGCTGCGAGGGACTGGTGCTGTTCAGCGCCATCGCTGTGGGCATCGCGGGCAACGAACTTGGTGGCCCAATGGGAGCGTTCGTCGCTGTCATCGTGGCCATCGAGTTGGGCAAGATGGTCTATAAAGAGACCCAAGTCGACATCCTCGTCACCCCTGCCGTGGTCATCATCAGCGGCGTGCTGGTGGCCTACGCCATCGGCGCGCCCATCCAACGGGTGATGACCGCCCTCGGCACCTTCATTGAGAACGCCACTCAGATGCAACCCTTCCTCATGGGCATCGTCGTTTCGGTGGTCATCGGCATGGTGCTGACGCTACCCATCAGTTCGGCGGCCATCTGCCTTGCCATCGGCTTGGGTGGACTGGCAGGCGGTGCGGCCACAGCCGGCTGTTGCGCCCAGATGATCGGCTTTGCCATCCTGAGTTTCAGGGAGAACCGTTGGGGCGGACTCGTCGCGCAAGGTCTCGGCACCTCCATGCTGCAAATGGGCAACATCGTGAAGAACCCGCGCGTTTGGATTCCCGTGCTGCTCACCGCCGCCATCACCGGCCCGATTTCCACCTGCATCTTCCATTTGGAGAACATCCCCATCGGCTCTGGCATGGGCACTTGCGGCCTCGTCGGACCCATCGGCATCTACACCGCCATGCCCGAAGGCGGCATGAACATGTGGATAGGAATGGCTTTGGTCTGTTTCATTTTACCTGCCGTACTGACATGGCTTTTCGGCTTGGTTTTCAGAAAAATCGGCTGGATTCGCGAAGGCGACCTTAAAATCGACTGCTGATGCCGCAGAAATCCGACAAAACGCTCAGTCCGGACCAAGTCTTGGACAAGATGGCCAAGTATTGTGCTTATCAGGAGCGTTGTGTCAAAGACGTACGGGACAAATTGAAGACTTACGACCTCCCCCAAGAAGACCGCGACAAAATCCTTGATTATCTGTTGGATAACCGTTTCGTCAACGATGAGCGGTTTGCCAAGAGTTTTGTGCGAGGCAAAGCGAACCAAAGCGGCTGGGGCCTGAACAAAATCCGTTTCCACCTTATGCAGAAAGGCATTGCCAAAGACCTCATCGACAAGGCTTTAGGGCAGACTGATGAAGACCTCTATCGCCAGAAGCTCATTGATATTCTGAAGACAAAATCCAAGACCGTGAAAGCGGAAAACGACTTTGAAAAGAAGCGCAAACTGGCCGCCTACGCCATGCAGAAAGGCTTCGAGGGGACGCTGGTTTGGGAGGTCTTGAAAGAATTGGACTTTTAGCAAGATTTTGTATCTTTGCCGCAAATTTCGACAAACGCCCGATGAGACTTCCGAAACGCCTGATAACGCAAACACCTGAATGTCTGACAGAACCCGTCAGTCAGATGCTTAATGTTATCATCTCTTCTCTGTTTGCGTTGGTGTTCCTGACCGCCTACGTTCCGTTCTCGGAAACGGCATGGTTTCAAGTGGGCAAAAGCAGCTATTTCTTGATTACAGCTGCGTTTGTAGGCTCGGGGATGTTGTTTTTGGCCTTGAGCCGAATGCTGATGAACTGGCATGTCCGAACAATCCGTCATTTCCCTTTTTGGCTGTACATCCTATGGCTTTTCCTTGAAATCATGATTATTTCGGTGTGCCATACGCTGATTTCCTATTTTGAGATTCAAGCCACCGACCATAGTTTTGGCTATCTCTACGCCAAAAGTGTCCTCATTACTTTCATCGCTTTGGCTGTACCTTATACCGTTACAATATTGGCCATCTTGCTGAAAGACACGCGACAACGCCTTATGCTCACCAAGAGCGACTCGGTGGAATCGGATGACGAGGTGATGCCCGAACATACTGAAATCATTAATCTGATGGACAACAACGGCAATCTCAAATTGAGCGTCAAGCTTGACAACCTCTATTATATCAAGGCGGAGGACAACTACATCAATGTGTTCTACCAACGCAGCGGTGCTATCGCGAGCTACATGCTACGTTGCAAAATGAAGACCATCGAGGACAACTGTGTGGATTCCAGCAGTTTGATGCGCTGCCATCGTTCTTATATCGTCAATATCAAAAAAGTGAGCGTGCTCCACAACGAGGCAGATGGTTTCGTCATCGACTTTGAGCGCGAAGGATTGGAGTCAATACCGGTTTCAAAGACCTATTCTGCTAAAGTGTTGGAGGCGTTCAACAAAAAATAAAGGAAATGCCCTGCCAAATCGGCGGGCATTTCCTTCTGCTATCGTTTTCAAAAATTTTAGTCTTAGCAATTCATTCCTCCACAGCAGTGGATGACCTGACCCGTGACATACGAGCTGAGGTCGGAGGCGAGGAAGAGCGCCACATTGGCCACATCCTCAGGCGTGCCACCACGACGCAGCGGAATCAAGTTTTCCCAAGCCTTGCGCACTTCTTCGGGAAGGGCATTGGTCATGGCGGTGATGATGAAGCCTGGGGCGATGGCGTTGTGGCGGATGTTGCGCACACCCATCTCCTTGGCAGCGCTCTTCGTGAAGCCGATGATGCCGGCCTTCGAGGCAGAATAGTTGCACTGGTTAGCATTGCCCGAAACGCCCACCACCGAACTCATGTTGATGACGCTGCCGCCGTTCTGCTTCCACATGACAGGTTGCACGGCCTTGGTGAAGTTGAACACCGACTTGAGGTTCACGTTGATGACGGCATCCCATTGTTCCTCGGTCATGCGCTTGAGGGCGGTGTCCTTGGTGATGCCCGCATTGTTGACGAGGATGTCAATGCGTCCAAAGTCCTTGACGATTTCATCAACGACTTGGTGCGTCTCCTCGAAATTGGCGGCATTGGAAGCGTAAGCCTTAACCTTGACGCCAAGGGCTTGCAATTCCTTTTCCGTTTCCATAACGACCTCGTTCAAAGCGATGTCGGTGAAGGCGATGTTGCAGCCTTCTTGCGCAAAACGCATGGCGATGGCCTTGCCAATGCCACGACCGGCTCCCGTAATCAGAGCCACTTTATTTTCCAAAAGTCCCATTGTATTTCAGATTTATAGATTTAAAACTCAAGATTTCTTTATGTATTTCTCAATCAGAGCATAAACGTCACCGACCGTCTGCACCTGGCTCGTGTCCTCCTCGCTGAACTTCACATTGAACTCGCGCTCAAGGTTCATCGAAAGTTCCACGAAATCAAGCGAATCGGCACCCAAATCGTTGAAAAGGCTCTTATCCTCCGTAATCTCGCTCTCCGCGACTTTCAGTTTCGAGGAAATCAATGCCTTTGTCTTGTCTTGAAATGTGGCCATAGTGCTTTTATTTATTGCGGGTGTCGGGGAGCAGGGCAAAGGAAAGTTCGCCCTTGACGCACATCTTGCCGTCCACGCTGAGTACAGCGGAGCAGATGTAGATGTTAGCGCGGTGATAGGTCAGTGTGGCTTCCACCTCGACGGTGTCACCAGGGCGCACCGTGTTCTTAAAGCGCACCTTGTCGATGCCGGTGTAGAAAGTCAGCTTGCCGATAAGGTCGTCTTTCATCAGCAAGGCACAACTTTGGGCCATGATTTCGCAAAGGATGACGCCCGGCACGACGGGTTCGCCCGGGAAATGGCCTTGCAGGAAGAACTCCTCGCCCGTCACGCGGTACTTGGAATGGCACACATGGTTCTCGTCGAGGGTCATCTCATCGACTAAGAGCATAGGCTCGCGGTGCGGGAGGTACTGTTTGATTTCGTCTCTGTTCATATTGTCGAGTTGTTGTATGTTGAATCGTTGAATTGTTTGGCTGTTAGCTATTAGCTGTTAGCCATTAGCCAGCATCACCGTTGCTAACGGCTAACAGCCAATGGCTAATAGCCTTATTATATTTTCCTAATCGCCAAGCAAGCATTATGTCCACCAAAGCCCAAGGAGTTGGAGATGGCGATGTCCAGGTTGGCCTTGACGGGCGTGTTGGGTGTGTAATTCAAGTCGCATTCGGGGTCGGGTTCGTCCAAGCCGATGGTGGGCGGAATGATACCGTTATTCAACGTCATCACACTGATAATCAGTTCGATGGCACCAGCAGCGCCAAGAGCGTGACCCATCTCCGATTTCGTGGAACTGATGTGAGCCTTGCGGGCTTCTTCTTCGCCCATGGCAATCTTGATGGCGCGTGTCTCGCCACTGTCGTTCATCGGGGTTCCCGTTCCGTGCGCGTTGATGTAAACACTTTCGCCCGCCTTGAAATCGGCCTCTGCCAAAGCCTGCTTGATAGCCAAGGCTTGAGTGGTGCCGTCTGGACGCGGGGCGGTGTTGTGGTAAGCGTCGCATGAGTTGCCGTAGCCGACCAACTCAGCATAGATGGTCGCGCCGCGCTGCTTGGCGTGTTCGTATTCCTCAAGGAGGACGATGCCCGAGCCTTCAGCGATGACGAAGCCTGCACGGTTCTTGTTGAATGGCAGCGAAGCCCGCAGCGGGTCCTCAACTTTGGTCAAGGCCTTGCAGTTGGCGAATCCAGCGATAGCGACAGGATTAATGCCTGCCTCCGAGCCACCCGCAATGATGGCATCGGCATAGCCGTGCTTGATGGCGCGGTAAGCCTCACCGATGGAGTGGGTGCCCGTGGCGCAAGCCGTCACGATAGGCACACAAGGACCTTGGGCGTTGTATTTGATGGCTACGCTGCCCGAAGCCATGTTGCCGATCATAGTGGGAATCATCAGGGGCGAAATCCAGCGTGGGCCTTCCTCCTTGAATTTGAGGACGCCGTTCATGATGGTGTCGAAGCCGCCGATGCCGGAGCCAACATACACGCCCAAGCGCTCGGGCGACATCTGCATATCTTCATTGCCTTTCATGGCCTGAGAAGCCGCAGCTAAGGTATAGATGGCGAAACGGTCGTTGCGCTTGACGAACGCCTTGTCGACGCCACAGGCCTCAGGGTCGAAATCCTTCAGCTCGGCGGCAATCTTCACGGGAAGATCAGTGGTGTCGAACGACTTGATGAAGTCGATGCCGCAATAGCCGTCCATCAGGTTTTTCCAAATCGTCGGCAGGTCGTTGCCAATCGGCGAAACGGCACCCATGCCTGTGATTACTACTCTTCTTGTATCCATATAACTTTTAACTTTTAACTCAAAACTGATAACTATTAAAACTCCCATTCCCAAAGGCAGGCCGCGGAAACGAATCCCGCGCCGAAGGCACTCATGACAATCTTGTCGCCCGCCTTGATTTTGTTGTCGGCCATCATCTCATCAAGCATAATCGGGATGCTTGCCGAAGACGTGTTGCCGTACTTCTCGATGATGGTCGGGTACTTCGCACAAGGGCCGCCCACGATGTTGCGGATGCCCTCAATGATGCGCTTGTTGGCCTGATGCAGCATAAACCAATCGATGTCGTCGTGCTGCAAGTCGTTGCGTTTCAGCAAGGTCTGGATGTCCTTCGCCGACTCGGAGACAGCGACGCGAAACAATTCCTTGCCTTTCATCACCAAGGGTTGCCCGACGATGTACTTTTCTTCAAAAGGCGTCGGTTCCATACCTCTTTCATAATAGAGTACGTCGCGGTCGGAAATCATGGTGAGTTTCACATCCTTGAAAGCGTTGCCTTCGGTGAGCACCACAGCACCGGCACCATCGCCGAAAAGGACGCTACAATCGCGTTCCTTCCAGTTGCAGTATTTGGTGGGTTCCTCGGCACACACTATCAAAATGTTCTTCGCGTGACCAGCTTTCATCATGCCATCAGCAAGCATCAGCGCGTTGACGAATCCAGCGCAAGCCACGTTGATGTCGAGGCCGGCGCAGGTAACGCCAATCCGTTTTTGGATGATGCAACTCAGTCCCGGGGTGACGTGACGGTTGGCCACGTTCGAGACCAAGAGGAAATCAATCTGGTCGGGACGCAACCCCGAGGCCTTGATGGCCTTGTTAGCAGCCTCCACAGCGATATCATACAAATCTTCGGTCGATAATAAATGACGCGCCTGTATGCCCGTGCGGGTGGTGATCCATTCGTCGCTGGTGTCCAAAAATTTGGCCAAGTCATCGTTGGTCACCTCAAGAGCCGGCAGTGCGCTTCCTGTTCCAATAATTTTCATGCTCGTTTTCGATTTAATTAAAAACGCTGCAAAAGTACGGCAACATATATTGCTGTGTGAAAAATGTGCCGAATACGGCCAAAATGTGGCGAAATTCGGCTATTTGTGGCGAAATTCGTGCTTTTTTGTGGCGAAATTCATTATCTTTGCCGCGAGATTGCATATTGTTTAACACAAAAAAATACTTTATCATGAAAAAATTTACGATTATTGCGGCATTGACTTTGTTCTTTGCTTTGCCAGGCCTTGCAGGACACGTTAGACCTGATGCGGCCCAAAGAGCGGCCCAGACCTTCTTGAGTGCCAAGTTGGCCGACCAACCCCAAATCAGCCTGATTGACTTTGCCAACCGGGCCTCTTTCCCCAACCTCTACGTCTACGGCAACGACCACTGCTTCGTCATCATGGCGGCGGACGATTGCGTACAGCCTGTATTGGGTTACTCGCTGACGAGCGATTTCGGCACCGAAAGCCTCCCCGACAACGTGAGAGTTTGGCTCCAAGGCTACAACGACGAAATCCAATACGCCGTTGACCATCAAATGAGAGCGACAACCGAAACTGCCAGACAATGGGAAGACCTGATGGCCGGCAATACCAGTGCTGCCATGTCAACCCTCGTCGTTGCTCCGTTGATTCAAACCAAATGGAACCAGAACGAGTACTACAACAACCTCTGTCCCTTGGCATCCGGAGGTCCCAATGGCCGTGCCTACACAGGCTGCACAGCCACCTCGATGGCACAAATCATGAAGTATTACAATTATCCCTCAAAAGGCATCGGGTCGCATTCCTACCTTTGGAACGGCCAAACCTTAAGTGCCAACTTTGGCGCGACCACCTACGATTGGAACAACATGTGCCTTTACTATGATTACTATTACGACGACAACGGAAACATCCATTGGCTTTCCGATCCTACTTCCGTTCAAATAACGGCTGTGGCTACGCTCATGTACCATTGCGGCGTGTCCGTGGATATGAACTATAGCGGCAGTGGCAGCGGAGCAAGCCTTTATGATGCCTCCAATGCATTGAAAACCTATTTCAACTACAACCCCGGTATTGAATATAAAGTCAAGTCGGATTACGGAGACAGTGAATGGAAAACGATGGTGAAAAACGAGTTGAATGCCGGTCGGCCTTTGCAATACGCTGGATATAACCCCAATGGTGGCGGAGGAGGACATGCCTTTGTGTGCGATGGTTACAATAGCTCGGATTATTTCCATTTCAACTGGGGATGGGCAGGACATTACGACGGTTATTTTTCCCTTAGCAACTTGAATAGTGGCAACGGCGTTTACACAGGTGGTCAAGAAGCCATTTTTGGCATCAGGCCCTCTACCAACAACGCCACCCCCACTAACCTGACCTATACCCTAAGCGGGAACAACATCACCCTTAACTGGAACGGCGCTTCGGGAGCCTCAAGCTACAACATCTATTGCAACAACAACTACGTCGGCAACACTACGTCAACCTCCTATGTGACGACCGCACCCTTCGGCACCAGCTCCTATTATATTCGCAGCGTCGATTCCAACGGGGAACTGTCGCTGCCGTCCAACAGCATTTCGATTACCATTTCCTACCAAACGCCCATCGTCGACGATTTGCAGGCAAGTGTTTCGGGCCACAACGTGAACCTCTCTTGGACGGCACCCGATTGGTGCTATCCCGAAACGCCCACAGCCACGCTTTCGTACGGAGACGGAGACACCTATTACTCATGGACTTACACCTATTACGCCCATAGGTATTTGGCTGCGGACTTGGCCCAATACGCCAACAAGGCGGTGTACAAGGTTTCAACCTACGTGCAATATCCCGGAACCTATTCTGCATACGTTTACGTCGGCTCAACCAATAGCGGGCAGCCCAATTCTAGTGGCTTGTCCATGAGCAAGTTGAACATCGAGGTGCAATCCATTGGCTGGTACGACTTCGAGGCAGACAGCCCGATTATCCTTTCGGGAACGCAAGACCTTTGGGTGGTGATGAAACAGGAAAACACCGGACAAACTTATCCTACTCCCAGTTACAACCTGCCTCAGCACAACACCAATGCTTTCTATGCTGGAAGTTCCCCCACTTATCTCTATGACGCCAATTCCAATTATAATTGTGCTTGGCGCATTATGGCCTACGTCACCGATGGCACCTACACCTATAATATTTATCGGAACGGATCGAATATCGCCAACAATGTGAACAACACAAGCTATAGCGACAACAACCTTGCCAACGGCACCTACTCCTACTACGTCAAGACGAACTACTACGGCGGACAGACGGCGGCCTCCAACACTGTCAG
>Ga0265298_10010636_pt1 | contig 10866 bp, 8 predicted proteins | sample AusTroGonzalo_MG_3_FD_193486 | JGI IMG/M metagenome (GOLD analysis project Ga0265298, IMG submission 193486) | Bovine rumen microbial communities from tropical cattle in Woodstock, Queensland, Australia - Gonzalo_01 | ecosystem: Host-associated > Mammals > Digestive system > Stomach > Rumen ...
ATCGAAAAGGGTGACTATAACCCCACCATCAACCTCTGCCGTGCCATATGCAAGGCCCTGGGGAAAACGCTGGACGAACTGTTCTGGGAGGAGTAACTTCGGGCATAAAAACCTTGCATTTCCCCCGGCTATCCGCTATTCTGATACTATATAATCCAAATCTATGGGAGGGAAATCATGATTAAAGACGATTGCATTTTCTGCAAACTGGCGAACGGGGCTATCCCCACAAATATGCTCTACGAGGATGAGGATTTTGCCGTGATCCTGGATGCTGCACCCGCGACAAAGGGACATGCGCTGATCATTCCGAAACAGCACAGTGACAACCTGTATGAGCTGCCGGATGAGACCGCTGCAAAGGTAATGCCGCTGGCAAAGAAGATCGCGATGGCGGAAAAGAAGGCATTTGACAGCGACGGTATAAATATACTGCAGAACAATGAGCCTGCCGCAGGACAGTCCGTGATTCATTTCCATGTGCATGTCATCCCCCGCAAGAAGGGTGACTTCCTTAGCCTGCTCTGGACCCCCGGTAAGCCGAAGGACGAGGAGCAGAAGAAAATCTGCCAGTCACTGGCCGATGAACTTGAGTAATCAGAAATAAGTAATTAAAAAAAGAGAACTCATCAGTGAGTAACCTGATGCGTTCTCTTTTTAATCTCCGGATTGCTTTTCGGATAGCTACCGGATCTTCGCCAGCGATGCATTTTTATATGATTCATCATCCGTAACTTCTTTGATCACACGGATCTCCGCCGGGAAATGCACCTCCTGCTCCTCGTCTCTAAGTTCTATTTCCAGGATCGCCTTATCCTCCCAGAAAGGATAAACGTCAATCTCAAAATACTGATTATCGTAGGTAAGGCAATACCTGTCCTTCCGGATCTGGCGCTTATCGGTATCCGCGTTCATCAGAAGCTGCAGATACTCCTCCTGGGACAGTCTGCGCTCGATCTCCAGCCGTTTGATGCCGGAAAGCTTACGCTTCGTGGTCTGGTAGTAAATGTAATGCCCGGTGCTGCCCCGCTGACGCACGCGGACCTCATCATCATTTTCGGAACGAAGATATGTCTGAATGATCTCCACCTTTTCACAATTCGGCAGAGAACCCAGCCACTCCAGGTCAGGGTATTCGATCAGGTATTTCCGCTCGATCTCATAAGGCTCCGGTTCACCGAGGAAGGTCGAGATCTCGGCGATGAGCCGGCGCATTTTCGTTTCGAAATCCGTGGTGTTATCGATTACCCGAAGATGCGGATGTCCCGTCCATGCGGAAATGATCTTATCATCCAGCGCCGCAGCTTCTTCCACACTCTCCGTACGTGCCGTGTTGTTTGCCGTGGTATAGAAATCCTCTGCGCCTTTTGCAGCCGTCACCAGATGGAAGACCGCATCGTAATTATCCCGGAGTTCCACTTCGTTCGTTCCGATATGATTGAGTACAGAACTGAATTCCTCATCATTCATATACGCTTTATTGTCCAGCGCTCCCCGGTCACAAACGATGAGGACCTTATCCTTTTTCATGGACCCGGCAGCCGCAAAAAAGACTTTTTCCTTTTCAAGCTGCAGCCGCATCTGCCCCTTCTGGTACTCTAGATTGGAGCCGCAGGTCCAGGGGGCCACGCCTCCGGTGATCAGCTCTGTCGCAGTTTCCGGAACAAACAAAACCGCATATCCCATCTGTGTAAAGCCATTCAGGATCCAGCTCATTGCTGTAGATTTTCCTCCGCAGGGGCCACCCGTGATAACAATTTTGCTAATCTCCACTTTTCTCCCTCCCTGATTTTCAGTAACTCATCTATGCTGACATGAAACTCAAGCCGAAGGCGGCGGTTCATTTCCACCTCGCCCAAAGCTATTATACCCACTACCCCTCTTCAATTCAACTCGCCATCCAATGAATCGCACCCCTTTATCCGGCAGAAAAACCTGTTTCTGACGAAGGGAAAAGTTATTATGACTTATGATTGACAGAAAAAGTTATGACAAGTTATGATGAGTTATGATTCAGCACTAACATTTCACTTCACTGTCCGATATATTACATAGGAAAGGAGGCAAACCATGAAAAAAAAGAGCATACTCACACTGATCATGCTGATTCTTTCCGGGTGCTGCCTTCTTTTTTCGATCATGACAATGATGGGAAATGATGATCCCGGAAGCACAGAAAGGGTTGCGGAACGAAATATCGGCCCGGCTTCCGGGGACAATACGACTGTTTCTTCTTCAGGTTCAGAGCAAAAAGCCGAAACAACCTCCGGGATATCGAATACATCAAGTACGAAAAATACGGAAGGGACCGGGAATACTGAGGCTACAGAGAATACGGAAAAGGTTGCCACAGTTACGCTCCATCTGCCTGATGATGTGCCGGAGTATTCGGGAAAGCCCTTCTATACACTTTCTGAAAATGTACCGCTTTTCAGCGAAAAGGAAAAAGCATCCACAGATTCCTTTGAGAACTACAGTGATCTGGATATCCTCGGCCGTGCCGGTGTGGCTTTTGCAAATCTTTCGCCGGAACTGCTCCCGACAGAGGAACGCGGGCCGATCGGGCAGATCCGTCCTTCCGGCTGGCATACGGTAAAGTACAATGACCTGATTGACGGTAACTATCTCTACAATCGCTGCCACCTCATCGCCTACAGTCTGGCCGGGGAAAACGCGAATGAGAAGAATCTGATCACAGGTACGAGATACCTTAATGTGGATGGAATGCAGCCCTTCGAGGAAAAGGTTATGGATTACATCAGCAGAACGGGAAATCATGTGCTGTACCGCGTGACTCCCGTATATGCAGGAAATAATCCTCTCGCCTCCGGCGTAGAGATGGAAGCCTGGTCCGTGGAGGATCAGGGAAAGGGCGTTTCATTCCACGTATACTGCTACAATGTACAGCCCGGGATCGTGATCGACTATACTTCGGGTGACAGCAAGCGGGAAGACGGAAAGAAAGAAGACCCGGAAGAATCCACGGAGAAGACATCTGAAGCACAAAAATCATCTGAAAGAAATACCGAAAATACAGAATCACCTACAACAAAGAAAACCGAGAACACTACCGAATCGCAGAAGAACACTACCCAAAGCACTGAAAAACCGAGTGGCGGCCTTGTCCCCGACAGCGGCAAAGGGAAAACCATCGATCCCGGCGAAGAAACCACAAGTTCAGATCCCGGAGACCGATCCACGAAAACCGAAGGGCAAACCTACATCCTGAACACAAACACGAAAAGGATCCACCGCCCCACCTGCAGCAGTGTTTCGGAAATGAAAAAGAAAAACAGAAAAGAGGTCAATGCGACCATCGAGGAATTGAAAGAGAAAGGCTATGTTCCCTGCAAGCGATGCCTGAAGGGATATTAAGAAAAAGAGTGACGGTTCTGCAGGACCGTCACTCTTTTTTGTAACAATCGGGGCTGGTTCCTTACTCCGGTTTCTTCGGTCTCTCCCGGTCTCCCCAGGGATTCTCTCCCTCGGTATACCCGCTATGCTTTACCCGGAAATGCTGTCTTCTCCGCAGCCGCTCCTCTTCTTCCTCATCAGAGATGCGGCTGAACTGTGTGTTGTAGAGCTCGCTGTAGACACCACCCTGCTTCACCAGCTCCTTATGCTGACCGCGTTCCACGATCTCTCCATCCTTCACCACCAGGATCTCATCTGCCGCAAGGATGGTGGAAAGGCGATGGGCGATCAAAATACTGGTTCTCTCCTTGATGATGGGTTCGATGGCTTCCTGGATCTTATTCTCCGAAATGGAATCCAGCGCTGAAGTTGCCTCATCGAAAATGAGCAGCTTCGGATCCTTCAGCAGCACCCGTGCAATGGAAATCCTCTGCTTTTCACCGCCGGACAGTTTGAGTCCGCGGTTACCCACCATGGCATCCAGCCCCTGTTCCTGCTTCTCCACAAAGTCATAGATATTTGCCCGTTTCAGGGCTGCGATCATTTCCTCTTCCGTAGCATCCGGCTTTGCGTAAAGCAGATTGTCACGGATGGTTCCGTTAAAGAGATAGGTTTCCTGAGATACCACACCCACCTGTTTTCTGAGGAAGGTAAGATCCAGCTTCCGGACATCCTGACCGTCATAGAAAACGGTTCCGCCCTGCACATCATAAAGCCGTGGGATCAGGTTGATGATAGTACTTTTTCCCGAGCCGGAGGGTCCCACAATAGCGATACTCTTCCCACTCTCCAGCTTGAAAGTGATATCCTTCAGGATCTGCCGCTCCTCATCGTAGGCAAAGTTCACATGAGAGAACTCCACTTCTCCCGTGGAAACCTCGGGAATAATGGCATCCGGTGCATTTTCTATCTCCACGGGCATATCGAAATAATCAAAGATCCGGGTGAAGAGCGCCATGGAGCGCATCCAGTCCACCTGGATATTCAGCAGGCTGTTTACCGGCATATAGGTCTTTCCCAGCAAGGCTACCAGTACGGTAATATCACCTACTGTAATGGAGCTGTCATATTTCATGATCAGGATCCCGCCCACCAGATAGAGCAGCATAGGTCCGATATTGGTGACGGTGTTCAGCACCACGAAGAACCAGCGGCCTGCCATTTTCTCCTTGATGTTGAGGCCGATCATGCGGCGGTTTACCTTCTCGTACTTCTCGTACTCCTGCTTCTCCTTACCGTAAAGTTTCACCAGAAGCTGACCGCTGACGGAGAGGGTTTCATTTAAAATCCCGTTCACTTCATCGTTGCAGTCCTGTGCTTCACGGGTCAGAGTCCACCGGGTCTTTCCCGCGCGGCGGGTAGGCAGCACGAAAAGCGGGATCACTGCGATCCCCAGCAGCGCCAGGATCCAGCTCTTCTGGAACATGGCCACCAGCGCCACAACCAGGGTGATGGAGTTGGAAAGAATGCTCTTAAAGGTATTGGTGATCACAGACTCCACGCCGTCGATGTCCGAGGTCATGCGCGTAATGATGTCGCCCTGGTTGTTCGTGGTGAAAAACCGCTGGGACATCCGCTGCAGATGCCGGAACATCTGGTTCCGCATATCGAAGGTGATATGCTGCGCGATCCAGGTGTTGATGTAGCTCTCCCCCACTCCGATCAGATTTGCGCCGAGAGTCACACCAAGAGATGCCACGATGTAAATGATCAGCAGCTTCATATTCTGTCCGATCAGTCCTTCGTCAATGATCTTACCGGTCAGGATTGAGGGAAGCAGTCCCAGAATTGATGAAAGCGCGATGGCCAGTAATACCAAAATCAGCTGCGGCGTATAGGGTTTCAGATACGAAAAAACTCTGCGCAGCAGCTGTGATGTCACTTTGGGAATACTTTCTTTTTCTTCTTTGGTCATGAAGCGGGCTCCCATGGGTCCGCCCGTACCACGTCCGCCTGGTGGCATTTTACCCTCCTTCCAAACGGGACGATTGGGGACGATTCCAGTACGCCCGGAACCGTCCCCACCCGTTCCACTTTACTTGCTGACGAACTGGGCAAGTGCCTGCTTCGGCTTGAATCCGACTGAACGATCTACTGCTTCACCGTCCTTAAAGAGGATGAGACAGGGAATGGAACTGATGCCGTACTTTATTGCCAGCTCTTCAGCACTGTCTACATCAATGCCGATAAACTTTACATCGCTTACTTCCTCGGAAAGCTGATCCACTACCGGGGAAAGCATCTTGCAGGGTCCGCACCAGGATGCCCAGAAATCCACGAGCACCTTTCCTTCCGCCTTGATCACTTCATCTTCAAACTGCTCTGCACTGATCTGTAATACTGCCATGATTGTACCTCCTTCTTTTCTCTGACTGTCAGATTTTTGTATGATTTACTCTTGATATCTTTACTGCTCTGCTCTCCTGTTTCATCTTTTCTGATGAATCAGGCTCCTGTCTTTCGCTGTCGACAATGCTGTCTGTTTTATTAAATCGCGTATAAAATGATCTGCGCTCCTTCATTATACCATATTTCTCAGTATCCCCGGAATCTCTTCCGTACTTTCCACAAAACAGGTCGCGCCTTCTGCTTCAAGCAGTGATTTTTCTCGGAATCCCCAGAGCACGGAGATACAGGGAAGTCCCGTTGCACGGGCCGTGGCAAGATCCACCTCGGAATCCCCTATATACACGGACTCTTCCTTCGTCACTCCCAGCTCCTCCAAGGCCTGGATTACCGTGTCCGGTGCGGGTTTCCGGCGGATTCCGGTCCTCTCTCCGATCGCCACCGTAATTTCCGGGAAGAACTTTTTCGCCAGTTCCTTCACGGCCGAATCCACTTTGTTGGATACGATGGCCATTTTATATCCATCCTCCGAAAGTTTCTTCACCAGTTCCGGAATTCCCGGATACGGACAGGTTTTATCCATACAATGCTCACCGTAGTAGGAACGGAACAGCTTTACCAGTTCGGCCAGCTCTTTCTCGGAAAGTCCCGGTTCTGCCTGCTTTATAGCATAGGCGATCCCGTTTCCGAAGTAGCGGCGCATTTCATCCAGGGTGTGTGTATCATAGCCCTTTTCGCTGAGGGCATAGTTTACTGCATCCTTCAGGTCCTCCAGAGTGCTGAGGAGGGTTCCGTCCATGTCAAAGATTACTGTGGTTGGGGTCATTTTCAAGTTTCCTCATTATTGATATTGTGCCGGGGGATTCTTCGCCGCTCGCTTCTCTCGCTGCTCAGAATGACATCTGTCACGCCGTAAGTCCGGTATACAGATGGTAATACCGTCCCTTCTGGGCCAACAGTTCATCGTGGGTTCCGCGTTCTACGATCTCGCCCTGCTCCAGTACCATGATACAGTCGCTGTTCTTAACCGTAGAGAGTCTGTGGGCGATGACAAATGTGGTCCGTCCCGCCATCAGCCGGTCCATGCCTTCCTGCACGATCTTCTCGGTACGGGTATCGATGGAGGATGTTGCCTCGTCCAGGATCAGTGCCGGCGGATCCGCCACTGCCGCTCTCGCTATGGCCAGAAGCTGCCGCTGTCCCTGGGACAGGTTTCCGCCATCCCCTGTGATCACTGTATTATAGCCATCCGGCAGCTGGCGGATAAACACATCCGCATTGGCCAGCTTCGCCGCAGCAATGCATTCCTCATCCGTCGCATCCAGCCGTCCGTACCGGATATTTTCCATAACCGTTGCGGAGAACAAATGAGTATCCTGAAGCACGAGTCCCAGGGACCGCCTCAGGTCACCCTTCCGGATCTTATTCACATTGATCCCGTCGAAGCGGATCTTACCATCCTGAATATCGTAGAACCGGTTGATCAGATTGGTGATGGTGGTCTTTCCTGCACCGGTAGAACCGACGAAGGCGATCTTCTGTCCCGGCTGGGCAAACAGCGTTACATTGTGCAGCACGATTTTCTCCGGCACATAACCGAAGTCCACATCGTCCATCACGATATCACCCTGAAGGCGCTTATAGTCCACGGCTCCGGTCTCCTGATGCTGATGCTTCCAGGCCCAGATACCGGTTCTTTCCTTACTCTCGGTAAGGGTGCCGTCCGGCAGTTCCTTTGCATTCACCAGCATGACATAACCGTCATCCGTCTCCGGCTTCTCATCCAGAAGCTTGAAGACACGGTCCGCGCCCGCCAGCGCCATAACGATGGCATTCAGCTGCATGGACACCTGATTGATGGGCATATTCAGATTCCTGTTCAGCTGCAGGAAGGCGAAAAGGCTTCCTACGGTAAGCGGAGCGATTCCGGAAAAGAAGGAACCCTCCACGCCGAAATGGGTAAGGATCAGCAGCGCACCGATCACAGCGCAAAGCACATAACTTAAGTTTCCCAGCTGCGCATTTGCCGGCATCAGGATGTTTGCATACTTATTCGCATTGTTTGCACTTTCGAAAAGCTGATCATTTAACTTATCGAAGGCCTCGATACTTTCTTCCTCATGGCAGAACACCTTCACCACCTTCTGGCCGGTCATCATTTCCTCGATGTATCCGTTTACGGTACCGATGTCCTTCTGCTGCGCCATGAAGTAGGAGCCGCTTTTCTTGGAAATGCTCATGGTCACCTTCAGCATAACGCCGACCATGATAAAGGTAACTACGGTAAGCGGCACGCTCTGGATGATCATGCAGACCGTAACGCCGATAATGGTGATGGAACTGGAAAACAGCTGCGGGATACTCTGGCTGATCATCTGCCGGAGGGTATCAATATCATTTGTGTACATGGACATGATATCCCCGCGGGCATGGCTGTCAAAGTAGCGGATCGGCAGGCTTTCCATGTGGTTGAACATGTCTTCACGCAGACGCCGGAGCGTCCCCTGGGTAACATTGACCATAATCCGGTTCTGGGCGTAAACCGCCCCAACACCGATAGCGTAGAGCCCTGCCGTCCGGAGGATCGCGCCGAGAAGCGGACCGAAATCCTTCGACCCCGAGGTCAGCATGGGATCGATATAATCATCAATCAGTTCCTGCATGAACATGGTTCCCTGGAGACTGGCCAGAACACCGATGATGATGCAGACAAACACGATGATGAACTGTACTTTGTAAAATTTAAACACATACCCCAGAAGTCGTTTAAGCACTGCTCCCGGATTATCTACGGCGGGCTTCATCCCTCTGGGTCTCATTCCTCTGGGTCTCATTCCTCTTCCTTGCGGTGGCATCAGCCCTCACCTCCCTCGTCAAAGTCGCGGCTGCCGCCCTGCTGGGATTCGTAGACATCGCGATAGATTTCATTTGTTTCCAGCAACTCCTCGTGGGTTCCGAAGCCACTGATGTGTCCCTGATCCATGACAATGATCCGGTCCGCATCCATTACGCTGGAAATACGCTGGGCTATGATCAGCTTCGTGGTATCCGGGATATACTCCCTGAATCCCTCGCGGATCTTCGCATCCGTGGTGGTATCCACGGCGCTGGTGCTGTCGTCCAGGATCAGAACCTTCGGTTTCCTGAGCAGTGCCCGGGCGATACAGAGTCTCTGCCGCTGTCCGCCGGACAGGTTCGTAGCTCCCTGCTCCAGCTTGGAATTCAGGCCATCAGGCATTTTATTGATAAACTCATCTGCACAGGCCAGCCGGCAGGCTTCCATGCATTCTTCCTCCGTAGCCCCGGGATTACCCCAGCGGAGATTCTCCAGGATCGTACCGGAAAAAAGTACATTTTTCTGCAGAACCACAGCCACCTGGTTTCGCAGTGTATCCATATCGTAGGAACGGACGTCCTTTCCGCCCACGGATACCGAGCCCGACTCCACATCGTAAAGCCGGCTGATCAGCGATACCAGACTTGACTTGGAACTGCCCGTACCGCCGATGATTCCTATGGTCTCACCGCTATGAATATTGAGATTGATATCCTGCAGAACAGGAGCTTCCGAGGTATCGTTATAACGGAAAACCACATGGTCAAATGTAATGCTTCCGTCAGGAATCTCAAAATCCGGATTCTCGGGATTCTTCAGCGCACTCTCTTCATCCAGCACTTCCACAATACGCTTTGCGCTGGGAACAGACATGGTGATCATTACCGCCACCATGGAAAGCATCATGAGGCTCATCAGGATCTGCATGCAGTAGGTCAGAAGCTGCGTCAGATTTCCTGTGGAAAGGTCAAGCTCTGCTGTGTTTACCACAATCTTTGCTCCCACCCAGCTCACCATGAGGATGCAGAAATAGATCGTCGTCTGCATGATGGGCGCGATGAAGGCCATCATTCTTTCCGCCTTGCAAAAAATCTTGTAAATCATGCCACTGGCATAATTGAATTTTTCTTTTTCATGTTCCTCGCGGACAAAGCCTTTGACCACGCGGATCGCCGTTACATTTTCCTGTACGCTCTCGTTCATTTTATCGTACTTCGGAAATGCCTCGGCGAAGACCTTCGTCACTTTCTTGATCAGGAAGAAGGCCATGATGGCAAGGAAGAGCACTGCGCCCAGATATACAAAAGACACCTCCGTACTGATGGTGAAGGCCACCACCATACAGATGATGAGGCTGGCCGGTGCACGGGTCAGCATACGAAGTACCATTTGGTAGGAGTTCTGCACGTTGGAAACATCCGTGGTCATACGGGTTACCAGACTGGATGTGGAGAATTTGTCAATGTTGGAGAAGGAATAGGTCTGAATCTTCCGGTACATGGTCCGGCGAAGATTTCTCGCAAAACCCGTGCTGGCCCGCGCACCGTACTTTCCGCCCATGATGCCTGCCCAAAGTGCGCCTGCCGCCAGGACCAGCATGATCCCGCCGTTCAACAGCACCTTTCCCATGTCCACTGTGTCCGCTTCGGAGATATCGATGATCTTCCCCATAAAATAGGGGATCAGTACCTCGAAAATCACCTCCAGGACCATGAAAAGCGGAGTGAGAAACGAGTCGCGTTTAAACTCCTTCACTTCTTTAAGTAGTCGTTTCAGCATGTAAAATATCCTCTTTTGTCATATGCATTATCCCTTCTATGATACCCCGTTTCAGCGGTTTCCCGCAAGTCATATTTTGTTTATACTCGTCCGTAAATTTTGTTGAAGTTCCCGATTTTCAGGTGACAATGAAACAGGGTTGTGCTAGAATGAGGGTAACTATGGGTTGAAATATTAACAGTTCTTTTGCTTGGGAAAAACTCGAATAAAAAGCTCGAAAAGAGGTGGTTTTTTGGGGAAGATCACATTTAAACATATCACCTTCGGCGACAGGATCCCGAAAATCTGCGTGCCCATCGTAGGGCGCACCAAAGAAGAAATCCTGGCCCAGTCCGAGGCCATCGCCAAAGAGGCAAAGCGTCTTTCGGAAAGTTCCGCACGGGAATATCCCGTGGTGGAAATGATCGAGTTCCGGGCGGACTACTATGACCATGTAACCAATCAGACGCTGCTTACCGAAGTCTTAAAGGAGATCCGGGAACAACATCCGG
>Ga0265298_10010637_pt1 | contig 10865 bp, 6 predicted proteins | sample AusTroGonzalo_MG_3_FD_193486 | JGI IMG/M metagenome (GOLD analysis project Ga0265298, IMG submission 193486) | Bovine rumen microbial communities from tropical cattle in Woodstock, Queensland, Australia - Gonzalo_01 | ecosystem: Host-associated > Mammals > Digestive system > Stomach > Rumen ...
TTCTCGGCTGTGAATGTCACAGTGTACTCCGTAGGTCCGCTCTCCCCTGAAGAGGTGCTTTCGAGGACCATGTACGCGCCAAGACCGGCGATCACTCCAACCGCCAATGCTATCGCATAAATTGCTGCTGCTTTCATCTTCTATCACTTCTTAAGATTGGTTTTTATGATCACCTGTTCGAACCGAAATGCACCTCATTGGGATTGGTGTCCCAACGTGCCCTCTTCGGCAATACATAGATCTCTCCATCCACATCCAGACCGACACGTGAGTCCACTTCGTAGACATCGCGTATCAGCTGCTCCGTGACCACCTCTTTGGGGTCTCCGATGGTTACGATCTGACCTTTCTTCATAATTACACAAAGGTCGCAGTACCTCGCCATCAGCGAGATGTCGTGCTCTGCGACCAGTACTGTCATGTCGCTGCGCGCCATATTCTGGAGATACTCCATGACGTCCAGCTTGTACTTCATATCAAGGTGGGATGTCGGCTCGTCCACCAACATCAGGATGGGCTGCTGAACATAGGCCTTAGCGATCAGAGCCCTCTGCCTCTCTCCTGAGGACAGTGTTGAAACTTTCTTACGGCGTAGATGGTCGATACCGAATGTGCGCATGGCTTCGCGAACGACCCTCTCATCCTCCTCCGTCTCCCACCAGATCTTATCCACGAACGGATATCTTCCCAGCATGACCATGTCCATGACGGTCATACCGAATGTCTGACCCGCCTCTGCCGGAACGGATGCCACCAGCTTGGAAACCTCTGCAGGCTTCATCCCGGAGATGTCGTTACCGCCCACGTAGATTTTTCCCGAAGTCATCTGGTGTACCTTACAGATGCATTTCATCATGGTCGACTTACCGCATCCGTTCGGACCTATGAGTCCGACAAGCTTCCCTTTGGGAAGGGAATAAGAAACATTACGAACGGCCTTATGGTCGTTGAATTCCATGCAAAGATCCTCGATACGGAGAACCTCATCGCCGTAATCGAAGCGTTCATCCGTCATATTCGCGCCCCCTCTTGACGAGCATGTATGCGAAGATCGGGGTACCAATCATTGCAGTGATCGCTCCGACCGGAAGCTCCAGGGGTGAAAGGACGGTCCTGGCGATAAGGTCGGAGAACAGCATCAGACATGCTCCCAGAACGATCGATGCCGGCATGATGAGCCTGTGATCTGTTCCGAGGGCCATCCTGCATGCGTGGGGTATGATCAATCCTACGAATCCGATGATACCGCAGAATGCGACACAGATGGCAGTGAGGATGGATGCGATGATCATCATTGTCCTCTTGAACCTCTTGACGTTCATACCGAGCTGTTTGGCCTGATCCTCTCCCATCATGAACAGGTTGAACTCCCTTGCCCATACCATCGCCAGCAGCGATATGCCTAAGGCGGGGATCATGACTATCCAAGCATTCTCCCAAGTGATGTTGGCGAATGAACCGTACAGCCACCACATAGCGTTGGACAGGTTATCCTTGGCCATGGATAGGAAGACAGTCTGGACGGATGAAAGTGCGAATCCCACAATAACTCCTGCAAGAATGTAATTGGATGCAGAACCTCCTGAACCCTCCGCCACACCCATGGTGATGGCGAATGCGATGAGACCTCCGACGATTGCTGCGACGGGGATGATGTAGAGGGTGTTTGCACCGATGAAAGGTATGGAGACTCCGAGCGCGACGACCGCGACAGCGAAACATCCCGCTCCTGACGATACTCCTGTGATATAAGGATCGACCAGAGGGTTCCTGATGATAGCCTGATACATACATCCGGCGATGGCCAATCCGGCACCGACTCCGATTGCGGCTATAGCACGGGGCAGACGCGACTGGTAGATGTACAGCTCCACAGTATCCAGGTTCTGTCCGCCTTTGGCTATGGCTGAGAACATGGCGGCGATCGCATCGCTGACCGGGACTATTCCTCCTGCCGATATTGATATAGATATAAGGAAAGCCACGATCGACATCACAATTCCGAACGCGACTATAAGTCTGAACCTGCGCTTCTTTATCGTGAGTTCGCTGACACCGTTCTCCAGATCCTCATCATCCCTGTTTTTGGGCTTGATGAAGGCCAGCATAGACTTCTTCTTAGGCTTGGGCTCGTCTTCGGGCTCATCCCCCGTGGCTTCAGACGGCGGCACATAATATGCCGAATTCTCATCCTGAACCTGCGATCCAGACTGGGCTGCCTGCTCTGTTGACCCGACCGGAGGCACATAGGATGCATCAGATCTCTCTTCCTGAACGACAGGTTCAGGCTGTACAACCTGCTGAACCTGTGCCGGCTCCGCCTGAGTCTCGTTTGGGACCGATGGCCCCTCTTCTCTCTCATACTGTACAGGTGCTTCCTGCACGGGCTCCTGACGAGCCTCCATTTCGGAGGCGTCCTCTGGCTTGCTCTTCGGAGGCTCGAAATCCTCCTTCATAGAGCGGTATCCCTTGCGCACCAACTTCCAAAATCCTTCCTTTTCGGACATGGTATACCTCAATAATACCTCACTAGGACGATGACTGCAGCGACTGCCAGGGCAATCAGCAAGGCCCATGACCAATGCCAGAATCCGCCCGGAAGGATTATCTCCCCTCCTCCGTCCCATTTCTTTCCTTCTATCTCAGAAATACAATAAACCGCTCCGTAGTCGTTAGCGGCGTAAATCTTACCTTCGATGACCGTCGGTGCGGCCATGGAATATGATGTTTTTGAATAAGGCTCGAGCTTGGCGGACCATACCGTTGATCCGTCTGTGATCCTCTTAGCGACGACGTGACCTCCGTCATCGTAGAAACCGGCAGAATACTCTGAATAATACAGAAGACCCTCGGCAACGGTCATTCTCGACCATATGTAATTGGAAGTCACATACCATTTGGTGTTACCGTCCTTGTCGAGACGGTAAAGTCCGTCATCCTTGATTGCCGGATCCGTATCGACGGACGGCGAGGATGCTTTCTTCGCGTATATGATGAAATCCCCGTCGCCTACAGGAACGGTTCCCTGTGTGACCCCGTCTATCCTCCAATAGCAATCGCTTCCGCCGGAACCGCCTCCGGTTTTAGCGTCGATGCAGACGATGTGTCCCATCGTCGGAGACATCGCACCGTCCGTACAATTAACGATAAGCCTGTTGTCACCGATGTATGTTATCAGGTCCACCGCACCAGGTGTACCGGGCACTCCTTTGTTCTTCTCATAGAGTGCGATGTACTGCTTCTCCCAGATCGATTCTCCGGTAGAGGCGTTCAATGCAATGATGTATCCTTCGTAATTACCTATGAACAGCATCCTGACGCCATCGATGTCCACGATGGTCGGACTGTAATAGTAGAAGCTGCCGCGCGAACCGACATACTTATCGCCCGAAGTATCGGACGGGGGCACATACTCCCATAAGAGTCCCAAACCTTCATGCGAAACGGAGTATGCGAGGATACGTCCGTCGGATGTTCCGAAATACAGCGCTCCTGAATCGTAGACCGGCGAGGTTCCTCCGTTGACGAAGGTCCTTCCTTTCCACACCGGCATTCCCCTGTCATTTAACGGCGGGGCGTGGAGTATCTCCTCGGTATCGATCATCTCTCCGGTGAAACGGTCAAGAAGGTACAGGTCCATGACCGTCTTCCCATCCTTGCTGTGGGATGTCGCAGAGTTTATGGCAATCATGTCCCCAATTATTACAGGCGATGTGATGTTGTATCCGTTATCCTTGACTTCAGGATATTTCCCTCCGCCTGTGGTGAGATCGAAAATCCAGACCATATCCGCTGTGAGCCTGTTCAGGCAGTAGAGCTGCGCGTGAGATCTGGAACCTGATGCCGTAGTCTCTCCGTATGTGGTATGGTACATCAGATCGCCAGCGACGATAAGTGACGAATCCACATAACCGGTCCTGTATGTCTTGTACCACTCAACGGGTGTGACCGCCTTCTCGGTTCCGTATGAATCGGATACTCCTGAATTCGAGGAGTCCCCTCTGAATTGGGTCCATGCAGCACGATACTCAGGAGTCTCGACAGGTATAGTGCCCTCCGGATAGAATCCCCAGGCGATACTGCCTGAGCTGCGGGAGGTGTCGGTCGAAGGGGTCCAAGCGGTGCCGGACCATTTGTAAAGATGCCATCCGCAGACCTGTGTTCCGACGGAATGCTCCGCCATCTCGCCGATGCGGACAATGCGGCTTCCGTCCTTCTCGAATTCAAGCCCTTGGGACTTAGCAAACTGCTCGGCCATATCTACGGCATCCGTACCGGAAGCGGCTGTCCAGTAGGTCACACCGTTCCCCATGTCGATCAGCATCCCGTCGCCCTCGGCGGCATCCGTCTGGGCCGACAGGACCGCTGCAGACACGAGTACGGCCAGGACCACTGCGATCGCGGCATACATTCTCTTCATTACTCATCCCCCTGATATTTCAGATAATTCCTGTAATCGTCATGGACGTACTTGGGCAGCACATCGGAAACATCCAGATCATGGAAGGCATCAGGATTCAGCACCTTCGCGATGAGCTCAGCCGCTTCAGAAAGACGCGGACCGGGCCTGGAAAGCACATCGTTGGCCTCACCTGTGAAGAAGTAGATCCTGCCGTCCTTGAATGCAGGGGTCTCCTTCCAGACGGAATCCATGCCATTCAGCATCGCCTGGTATTCTTCCTCGGTGGTCACCTTCTCCGCAGTCATCACGATTATGATGCTGGGCTGCTTGGCGTAGATCTGCTCCTTGGAAACCATGAACCAGGACGGGAAGTCATCGAAGACGTTGATTCCTCCGTCGGTCTGGATGATGTCATTTATGTAGGTCTGGTTTCCGGCAGTCCATGGTGACGGATCGGTGGACAGTGTGATGAACGTCCTCATGTTCGTCACACCGGCTATTCCCGCCACATCGTCTATGATACGCTTCACATTGTCGATCTCATCGGTGGCATGATCCGGCCACCCCAGAGAACAGGCGGTGACCCACATGTTGCTGTACAAAGCGTTGATGTCCGTGCTGTCGAAAAGAACGCAGCAGGATATTCCCGACTTACGGAGCTTGTCCGCGATCGTGACCTGCTGTCCTACGCTGCCGTCCAGGAACACGAGGTCCGGGTTGGTCTGAACGATCAGCTCGTAGCTGGGATCCATGTAACCTCCGGTCTCGGCGATGAGCCCATTCTGTTTGCGCTTCACGATCTCTTCCGGATAATCGCTGTAGACATCCGTTCCTACGATGTTTTCCAGTCCTCCGAGCTCGCAGATGGTCTCCGTGATCGAAGGCGCCAGAGAGACAACCTTCAGCATGTTGCCGGTCTTCTTGGATTTCCCTTCGGAAGCATAACCGAAATAAAGATGGCCTGTCGAGTCCGTCGGCGTAACGACCTCCTCGGCGGATGTCGCTCTTGCCCAGCACAGAATATTCTGGTCGGAGACACTGAAGTCCTCAGGCTTCTCCACGACAATCCACTTATTGCTTTCGTCCAATTGATACAGGTTCCAGGGCATATCTTTTAGGGCCATCTTCCCGTCGATCGCCAAAACGGTACCGTCACTGTTGTATTGGACCTTATAACCGAGCATCTCACACACTGTGTTGAGCGCATCGTAGCCGTTCATATCGTCCTCGAACGTCATCTCTTTCCATGTGACGTCCCAATAGCCGAAATCAATCAGCATACCGTGGCTGTCGTCGGTTTCGGGTTTCGTGAGACCCGTAACCACTAGAGCTATGGCGACAACAACGATGATGACTGCCGATATCGTCAATTTCAAGTTTATCGAATTCAACTTACCACCGAGCGAGTTGGATGTATATTCCAACGAATTGCTGTCCTGTATTATTATACTATTCGTGATTTCGAAAAACGTGAATCGAAAAAAGTCTTATAAAATTCGGTTGTACATCATTTAATCGAGAAAAACCGACTTTTTTTTGAATCGGGAAAAGTCGGATTTGAAAGTGTGGCATATTGCCGAAAATCGGCCGAATTTAGATGATTTTGAACAGATGTTATGTTTGGAATGTAAAAAGAAAGGTGATGGCCTGAAGGCCATCTTGTAGTTTCAAGCCTTGAAAGGACTGCCGGAAGCGTTCTTCCAAAGTGTGGACTCAGTCGGATCTACGAGGTCGTAAGACTCATCGTATGCTGAGAAGAAGAATACAGCAGAGTTGCTCTGGTTCATCTTCTTGGCTGCATCACCGTATCCGGCGAAGGAGATCCATCCGTTCGACTTGATGAAGTCGCCCCAAGCTCCGTAGCTGGGAGATTTGACGCTCTCGTCCGCGGTCGTCGCAGTGCAGTCATACCAGTCGTATGCGAATACTCCCCATGTTGAACTGTCGAAGTTGGGGTATCCGTATTTGCTGTAGGTCAGGGTAATTCCCTTTCCGTCGATGGCCTTCGCAAGTGCATCGTCGGTGTTCTTTCCAGATGCTGAATACCATCCGGTCTTCTCATTGTTGTCTCCGAAGTAGATATAGAAGTAGTACTTGTAGTCGTAAGTGGGCTCAACTCCCTTCACGAAAGGACTGCCGGAAGCATTCTTCCAAAGAGTGCTGGTGGTAGGATCCTTGATCGCGTAGGTCTCGGGATCGTACTTGGCGAAATAGAATATGTTGGATTGGCTCTGATCCATCTTCTTCGCTGCATCGCCGTATCCGGAGTATGAGATCCATCCGTTCGACTTGAGGAAATCATCGTAGGCTCCGTAGCTGGGAGATTTGATACTCTCGTCCGCAGTCGTTGTGGTGACCTGTTTCCATGTGTATGCGAACACACCCCATGTTCCGCTGTCGAAGTTAGGGTATCCATACTTGCTGTATGTTATAGTGATTCCCTTTCCGTCAACTGCCTTTGCAAGAGCATCGTCCGTGTTCTTTCCTGTTGCTGTGTACCAGCCTGTCTTTGTATCGTTGTCGCCGAAGTCTATGTAGAAATAGAAGGGCTCGTCGTCGTTACTGCTACCGTTGTTCATCACGAAGAATATCGCAACGGCCGCAACAGCAACAACAGCCACTACTGCAACAGCGATGATGACTTTGTTATCTGCCATGATTCCACCTTATTCAGATGCTATTCAAACCCAATCCGGCCATCTATCGATCCCGCCATTCCGGAAACATAGACCGCCCTGAGTTGGATGGATAGTAATATTACTTCTGGTCTATAAATATGGTCATGATTCTGCAACAAATTAACCCTAAAACATCTGGGATTGACCAAAATATAGCCATTTTTTGAATAAAAAGGCCGATTTTTCGGTCAGGATTAGGTAGTCATTTTTGACCAATATTTATGTAGTCTCAATATGTACTGGACATAGTATCCAATCATTTGGAAAGCTGATCAGGAGCCAATTTTATGGTAGACAACAGTTGGGTGAAAACTGATAGAAGCACATCGGGTTCATCTCAGTCGCGCATGACCAAGACGAAGGTATACCTCACAGTCGCCGTCATCCTGGCCGGAGCGATCCTCACGATAGCCCTCAACGGACTAGGATCCAATGCGACCCAGTACCGTTCAGAGGGGATCGTGGTGGATTTCGGAGATTATTACACAATATGGACCGACGTAGACTTCAACGTTACTGACGACCCCGTAGAGATGCTGAATAATGTAAAAAGCGAGTATATGTCCTCCAATTTCGATTACACAATGGAGGGTGGGACCCTTACCGATGTCAAATACAACGGTACCGACTACCCCAACAACGAATCGAAGAAATGGAACCTTTGGCATATTACGGACGGCGAGTTCGATGCTGTGAAGGCCGACAGCTACGACATCAAAGCCTCCGATTATACTGTGGTTATGTGGGCATACACTACTGAAGATGGAAAACCTATGCCTGCGGTGGACGCCACCGGGACGTCGATATACGGCTATGCCGAACCGGACAATGTGGTCACTCTGTCCCCTGTGTGCACAGAGACCCTGAACTCCGTCGGAGGGGTCCAGAAGATCGTAGGGACGGATTCATACAGCAACTATCCTGAATTCGTCGACGAAGGACACAAGACCGGTTCGATTGCCATCGTCGGTTCATACACCGATCCCAGTTATGAAGCGATCATGAACACCTCGCCGAACATGGTGTTCTGCGATGCATCCACTTATAACGATATCCAGATGGCGGCGATGCTCCGTGCCTCCAACGTCAACTGCGTCGTCCTGTACAACGGAGAGGACATCAATACCATACTGAAGAACATCTTCATCACAGGAACATCCATGGGATTCGGTCTGGGCTCCCAGGCATACATCCAGAAGGTCGAATACTCGATAACGGCCATCCAGGAGAAGGTCGCCAGCAGCACCGGCATGAAGACCATGATCGCACTGAGCAACGATCCCGCACCCTGGGTCGCCGGAGAATACACTTACATCGACGATATCGTCGACAAACTGAACGGCTCCAATGCATTCGGAGATCTGAAAGGATGGACCAACATCACACCCGAGTCCATATCGCAGAAGAACCCTGAGTGCATCATCATAATTGACAGCTACAAGTATTCCGAGAGCGAGTACGACCAGATGCTTAACATCCTGTCGCACGAATGGAAATCCACCGATGCGTACAAGAACGGCAACATATACCTGTTCTGCGAGGACCTTGGAGAAATGGGAAGCAGAGCAGGTCCGAGGTTCATCCAGCTCATGGAGCTAATGGGAATGGCGATTGACCAGACCGCATACGAGGACAATCCTCTGCCAAAGGCTGTGGGCAACGACTACCGTGACTATCTGGACATAACCAAGAGGCTAGGGTGAGTGAGATGAAGAGACACATAATGATCATCGCACTCGTGGCAGTCCTTGCCATAGCATCCTTCCCTCTTCTGTCCGACGATTCGTCCGCCGACGATGCTGAATCCAAAGTACTTCTCGACTACGGCAACGGATGGACCATCTGGATCGATCAGAAGGACGGTTCCACATTGGAGGAGATCGCTAAGAACTCATTGACCGCCGCGAATCTCCCGTATTCCGATGACCTCTCCACCATCGACGGCTACACCGCCACGACCATCGGAGGGGAATCGACCGGAGGATCCCTGGAGACATCCGGAAGGACCGGAAAAACAACTGACTGCTCGTGGAAATTCTTCACTTGGTCCGGAACCGAATGGACCGTGGCCGAGGCATCCCAAACTTCAGACGGCTCACCTGTCGCGGTGGCCTTCTACCCCGAAGGGATAATACCCGTCGAAACACCTGAATACGATTCTTCATGGACCGCACTGCAGGGAGATTCCTGGAACAGCGCCAACCAGATAACCAACTATACCTCTGAACAGACAGGGGAGATATGGAGCGTTCTGCCCAAATACGGAGGCCCCGATCCATCGAGTCTCTACGGAGGAGTGCTCGTCGCCAGAGAGTACGTACTTCTGAAATTCGGAAGCCCGTCCAGCACCACGGGACTGACGTCCCTCGCAGCCTATAACTACGAGACAGGAGAGAAGGTCTGGTCGTTCGATTACAAACCTTCAATGATGGATACCACATCCGCACTGGTAGTGGGACAGTTCGTCTACGTCGGCAGCAACAACGGACACATCTACAAGTTCGATTGGAGAGAGGGCCCTGGAGAAAACAACGAGAACGTCACCACCATAGGCGGTGCGGCATGGGACGATGAGACCGCAGTAATTCCGAAGAAGACCATCGACATCGATTGGTACGTCTCGTACACCAGCGTCATAACCTCGATGGTCGCCGATTCCGGTGCGATCTACGCCAAGGCGTACAACGGTATGACCTACTGTTTCGACCTCGATCTGAACCTTCTCTGGTCCTACCAGATGGAAGGACACAACTACTATTCCACTCCTACCGTCTTCGACGGATTTGTTTTCTCAGGATGCTACGACGGTACACTGTATGTATTCAATCAGGCATCCGGCGACCTTATCACAAAACAGGTGATATATCAGACCGAAGACTTCAAAGGGAAGTGCGGTGCAGCCAATGTCGCACAGGTCTTCAAGGACGGGGATTCGGATTACACAGTGTTCATCACCTACTCCGACGGATTGGGAATGGATTCCAAGATGAGCAGTATGATGGTCTACAAGTTCAACGGAACGGCATTCACACTCATCAAGGACTTCAAATCCACCCTCACCAACACCGGAGCATACATCACCAGGTACGAGACGGACGATTTCAAAGGAGTGATCGTACCGTTCTACGGCGGACTCTACAAGATCGACGAGGCCGGAAACGCGACCAAGATTACCGAGATGACCTCCGGATATGAATCTATTCACAACGCACCGCTGTTGGTCAACGGAGAAGTCCTCTACATGACCACATATTCGTCAAGGAAGACCTATACCTATGACCTCGCCACCGGCGATTTGGGAATGATCACCGGAATCAGCTCCAATGCGATGATCTGTCCTGTGGTCATCAACGGCTACTCCTTCGTAGCCGATGATACCGGATTGCAGGTGTACTACAGCACCTATCCGGAATATGTGCCTCCCGTACCCGTACCTTCGGATGAGGGGGCATGGAAACCCATTCTCTACATTCTCGGAGCCCTCGTAGCGATCCTTGTGATCCTTTGGCTCGTACTCAGATTCGTGCTCAAATGGGAGCACCCGTTCTCCGACCTGAAGATGCACATCATGCACTTCTTCTTCGGAACGGAATACACCCACAACACCCGCAGCAAACGTAAGGTCCGTGCGGTGTTCGCGTTCGGAGTGATAATAACATTGATAATATCTCTAGTATCCTTATGTGTAGGTCCCGAGACCACCATGGGGCTGGGAGAGGCATTCAGCAACATGATCTCCGCAATAGGAAAAGGAGGTCAGAACCTTACATACGAGGAGATGCTCA